>Ga0308166_1000848_pt1 | contig 36458 bp, 32 predicted proteins | sample PhyCR2_2_FD_202137 | JGI IMG/M metagenome (GOLD analysis project Ga0308166, IMG submission 202137) | Phyllosphere microbial communities from UC Gill Tract Community Farm, Albany, California, United States - DLSLCC.R2 | ecosystem: Host-associated > Plants > Phyllosphere > Unclassified | place...
GGGCGCGGAGAGCACCACGGCGCTGAGAGTCTGCGACGTCTTCTCGGACTCGACCGAGCCGCCGAACGCGAAGATCAGGGCGAGGCCCGCGATCACGAGGTACGCGGCGGCGATTCCGATCAGCTTCACCCGCTGCCCCCACTTGCGGGGTTCCTTGCCTGAGGCGAGCATCCCGCTCGCGACCTGCCAGATCGCCAGCGCGATCAGCGCAGCGGCGACCACCGCGAGCAGCAGTCCGCCGATCGGAGTGGACCGGATCTGCTCCATGGCGCCGTCCTGATCGGCATCCCCGCCGCCGCCCGAGGCGATCGAGATGGCGATGGCGCCGATGATGATGTGCACCACTCCCACCATCACGAAGCCCGTCCGTGCCACACGACGGAAGGCGTCGGAATGCTGGGCGGTGCGCGCGGCATCCTTCGGGGAGGAAGTCATCCGTGCAGGATATCGCCGCGCCGGGAATCGGCGGAGGGGCTTGCATCCGGGCCGTCACCGAGGAGTCTCCTGTCGGCCTCGTCGTCGTAGCGGTCCTGGGCGTCGAGGACCTCCTCGACATGCGATTCCGCCCAGAGCTGCAGCGCCTGCAGCGGTTCGTGCAGCGTGCGTCCGAGTGGGGTGAGCAGGTAGCGTGCGTGTCCGTCGTCGTCCACAGCGTGCACGAGCATGCCGTCGCGTTCGAGCGCGCGAAGAGTGTCGACCAGGACCTTCTTCGTGATCCCCTCGACCTTCCGATGCAGCTCGCCGAACCGCAGAGGCTCCTCGTGCAGGAGGATCACGATCATCGCGGTCCACTTGTTGGCCACACGCGCCAGTGATGCCCGTGATGGGCAACTCGACGAGAACACGGTCCACTCGGGGCTCATCGGCGGGGCATCCTTTCGGTGACGTTGAAGTGACCACGCTCGGGTGGAGACGCTGGATCCTCAGAGTACCGAGACAACAAGGAGGACGATCATGTCGGCGATCGACATCGTGGGACAGTACGGCGCGGCCATGGCCGCGGGAGACATGCAGGCGCTCGCGGCGACATTCGCCACGGATGCGGTGTGGCACCAGCCCGGTGCGAGCCAGGTCTCGGGCGACAAGGTCGGCCCTGCGGCGATCATCGCGCACCTCGGACGCTTCATGGAGCTGAGCGGCGGCACCTTCACGCTCGAGACCGAGTCGGCGACCGAGAGCGGTGACCTCGTGTCGGCGACGGTGAGCTTCCGCGCCGTGCGGGAGGGACGCGCCGATCTCGACCAGCACGGCGTCGACGTGTTCCGCGTGGTGGGCGACAGGATCGCGGAGGTCTGGCTGATCAGCGAGGACCAGCAGGCGGAGGACGCGTTCTGGGGTCATGCCTGAGGCCGAGATCTGAGAACAGCGGCCGGAGAAGCACAGGCCGCTGATGCCTCTCGTGCGATCTCCGGCCTCCGTGAAGCGGGGAGGGTCACCCCACCCGCTCGACCGGTTGACGGAGGATGGTGCGGAGCTTCGCCGGCTCGATCCGTCGGACGTCGCTGAGATAGATCTCGTGGTGCAGGCCCGTCATGCGCAGGCCGCTGTCGGGGACGAAACGATTGTGCAGGTCGTCGAGCACCGGGGCTTCGTCATCGTAGGAGCCGACATGCAGGGTCTGCACGCAGAGTCCCTCGTCGAGTGTGTCGAGGCGCACCGAGCGCAATGCCGGGGTCTCCTGCTTCTTCTTCGCCGCCTTCTGTTCGACCGCCTCGACGGCGTCGGAGAACATCTCGGGGGTGACGTGGTCGGGAACCAGGATCATCAGCGTCCACAACCACGCCGTCTTGTCTCGCCGCGATGTGAACGACTCCATGTCGGGTGCGTGCCAGAGCCCTTCCAGAGGCATCACGACGGTGTCGATGCCCAGACTCTTCCGGCTCTCGAACTTGAGCGTGTACGCCAGCGGGAAGAGTGCTGCGACGGCATCCGAATACGCCTGCGCCGTGTTCGGGTCTCCCGCGCCGTCGATCATGAGGTACTGCATCGCGGGGACCTCGAGAATGCGGAACTGACCCCGCTTCGCCTGGTAGGCGTCGAGCGTCTTCTTCGGGTCTATCGCCATCGCCGTTCCTCTCCGTGCAGGGCGCGGTCTCCGGCCGTGGCGACAGTGTCGCACGGACGGAGGACATCGGGTGGACGAAGGACAGCGGAAGACCTCGCCCACCCGATCGCGATCAGGCCGGCTCGACCGCCATCCAGAGCTCGCAGGACGCGTGCGTGCCGGTGAACTCGAGGTACCGCACGATCGACGGTCCCGGTCGCAGCCTCCACGGGTTCGACGGGAACCAGTCGCTCGCGGTGGCGGCCCAGAGGTTCTGCAGAGTCTCGGGGAACGGGCCCTCGGCGGCGAAGACCGCCCATGAGCCCGCCGCGACCCGGATGGCATCGAGGTCGCCGGGTACCGCAGCGGCCGGACTCACCGAGACCCCGTGCAGATACGTCAACTCCGTGCCTTCAGGGGCGTCCGGTGCGACGTCGCCCGTGACCGCGAGGATTCCCGACGGTTCCGCATCGCTCAGCTGCTTGAGCCTGATGTGCTCCTCCGGTGCGATCGCGGCGATATGCGCCTGGATGTGCGGATTGACTCCGACATGGATGAGCGGGACTCGCGCGGCATGGCCCACGAGCACGAGCTCGGGCATGGTGGTGATGGTGACGTCCATCGGGGTGCTCCCTTCGACGCTCAGGCGGAACCGGAGCGTGGGTTGTGTACGGAGAGGACCCCCGTCCCGGCGCGCGTCGACGGGGCCGATGCCGTGCACCGCACGGAATGCGCGCCCGAACGCCTCGGCCGAGCCGTAGCCGTGTCGCACCGCGACCTCGAGCACGTTCGAGGCGCCCGCCGCGAGTGCGGCACCCGCGAGCGTCATCCGCCGCCGACGGATGTACTCGGACAGAGGCATGCCCGCCAGCGCCGAGAACATCCGGCGAAGGTGGTATTCGGTCGTGCCGTGGATCCGAGCGAATCCGGCGACGTCGAGGTCTGCGTGCGAGTCGCTCTCGACGAGCTCGACCAGGGCGTTGAGCGTTCCGATCATGAGGTCCTCCTTTCCCCACCATCGTGCGTCCGAGGACGTTCCCGCCACCCGATCATCCGAATCGGATGCGATCAGGTCAGCTGCGCTCTCCCGGATCAGCGAGGAGTCCTGCGAAGGCCAGCTCCGCGGCGCCGATCAGCAGCCGGTCCGCGCCCAGATCCGCCGGGCGGATCTCGAGCCCCTCGACGCTCTCGGACATGGCGAGCGCGCCGACGTCCGCCGCGATCTGCTCGGAGCGCAGACCCGCGACCGTCGCGAGGAAACCTCCCAGAACGACGAGGGCCGGATTGAGCACATTGACGGCGTTGGCCAATGCGCTCGCGAGCACATGCGCCTGCCGTGTGACCTCGTCGGCCACCGCCGGGGATTCCGACGAGGTGAGCTCGGCGTCGAGCGTCTCATCGTCCGCAGCATCCAGACCCACCGCATCGAGCAGCAGGCGCCTGCTCACCTCGGCCTCGAGGACGCCGTCACCGGTGCGACGGTCGTCGTCCGCGGAGATGCGCGGACGGTTCTGTCCGAACTCGCCCGCATATCCGCCCGCACCCGCGACCGCTCGGCCGTGGATGATCAGACCACCGCCGATGCCCGAGGCGCCGCCGTTCAGATAGACGATGTCGTCGATCCCTCTGCCTGCCCCGTAGCGGTGCTCGGCGATCGCCCCGAGGGTGGCATCGTTGTCGACCGACGTCGGCGATCCCGTCGCCGATCGCACGAGATCGGCGAGCGGCACATCGGTCCACTCGAGGTGCGGGGCGTTGCGGACGACGCCGTCCGACGTCCTCACGAGACCCGGTACGGCGACGCCTACGGCCTCGATCCGCGCTCCCGCGAGAGGCCCCGCTCGCCAGGCATCGACTCGCTCCCGGATGGTCTCGGCCACTGCCTCGGGCGTGGGCAGGCCGTCGTTCGGCAGGCGCTCGCGAACCAGGATGCTGCGGTCCAATCCCACGGCGGCGATCTCGATCGCATCCACCTCGGGGTTGACGGCGATCGCGACGATCCCCGCGGATGCCGTCACGACGGGCGAGGGGCGTCCCACCCGGCCAGGCATGTCGGGCACCCGCTCCTCGACGAGACCGCGCCTGACGAGCTCCGCGACGAGGTCGGCGATCGTCGATCGGTTGAGTCCTGTCGCCTCGGTCAGCGCGGCCCGCGACTGCGCGCCTTCCTCGTGCACGAGGCGCAGGATGCGGGCGAGGTTGTGCGCGCGCGTTCCCGATGCGGGACTCGGCTGTGACGGCATCCCTTCACTGTAGGGGGTGGACGCGCCTGCCGTCCTGATATATGTTGTGAATCACAACTTATTCGATGACCTGCACAGGAGCAGCCATGCCCACCCCCACCCGTGACGACAAGTTCTCCTTCGGCCTGTGGACCGTCGGCTACAACGGAGCCGACCCGTTCGGCGGTCCGACCCGACCTGCACTCGACGTCGTGCACGCCGTCGAGAAACTCGCCGAGCTCGGCGCCTACGGACTGACGTTCCACGACGACGACCTCTTCGCATTCGGCTCGACCGATGCCGAGCGTCAGAACCAGATCGATCGACTCAAGGGCGCGCTCGCCGACACCGGCCTCGTCGTGCCCATGGTGACGACCAACCTCTTCAGCGCACCGATCTTCAAGGACGGCGGCTTCACCTCCAACGACCGCGACGTGCGCCGCTACGCTCTGCGCAAGGTCTTCCGCCAGCTCGACCTCGGCGCCGAGCTCGGCGCCAAGACCTTCGTCATGTGGGGCGGTCGCGAGGGCGCGGAGTACGACTCCGCGAAGGACATCCGCCAGGCGCTGGAGCGCTACCGCGAGGCCGTGAACCTGCTCGGCGACTACGTGACAGACAAGGGATACGACATCCGGTTCGCGATCGAGCCGAAGCCGAACGAGCCGCGAGGCGACATCCTGCTGCCGACGCTCGGCCACGCGATCGCGTTCATCGACTCTCTGGAGCGCCCTGAGCTCGTCGGAGTGAACCCCGAAGTGGGCCACGAGCAGATGGCCGGACTCAACTTCACCGCGGGCATCGCCCAGGCGCTGTTCCACGGCAAGCTCTTCCACATCGACCTCAACGGCCAGCGCGGCATCAAGTACGACCAGGATCTCGTCTTCGGTCACGGTGACCTGCACAACGCCTTCTCGCTCGTCGACCTGCTCGAGAACGGCGGCCCCGGCGGCGTGCCCGCCTACGACGGCCCCCGTCACTTCGACTACAAGCCGAGCCGCACGGAAGACGAGAAGGGCGTCTGGGAGTCGGCAGCCGCCAACATGCGCACCTACCTGCTGCTCAAGGAGCGTGCAGCCGCGTTCCGTGCAGACCCTGAGGTGCAGGAGGCGCTCGCCGCCGCCCGCGTCGACGAGCTCTCGACGCCGACCCTCAACCCCGGAGAGAGCTACGACGACTTCCTCGCCGACCGCTCCGCCTACGAGGACTTCGACGCGAACGCCTACTTCGGGGGCAAGGGCTTCGGCTTCGTCCGGCTGCAGCAGCTCGCGACCGAGCACCTGCTCGGCGCCCGCTGATCGTCATGCCACTGGTTCTCGGGGTCGATTCGTCGACCCAGTCCTGCAAGATCGTGGTCGTCGACACGTCGACCGGGGCGGTCGTCCGCACCGGTCGAGCGCCTCACCCGGAGGGGACGTCGGTCGACCCCGAGGCCTGGTGGCAGGCGCTGAACGCCGCACTCGCGGACGCGGGGGCTCTCGACGACATCGCCGCATGGTCTATCGGCGGTCAGCAGCATGGCATGGTCGCTCTCGACGAGTCGGGCGCCGTCATCCGTGATGCGCTGCTGTGGAACGACACCCGCTCATCGGGCGCCGCCCAGGAGCTGATCGATGAGTTCGGCGCCGAGGCGCTGGCCTCCCGCACCGGCCTCGTGCCCGTCGCCTCGTTCACGATCACGAAGCTGCGCTGGCTGCGCGATCACGAGCCCGAGAATGCGGCGCGTGTGGCTGCGGTGGCACTGCCGCACGACTGGCTCACGTGGCGACTGCGCGGCTTCGGTCCCGACAACCCCGTGCTCGACGAGCTGATCACGGATCGCTCCGACGCGTCGGGGACCGGGTACTGGAATCCTGCGACGGGTGAGTATGACCGCGAGCTCCTCGCTGCGGCTCTGGGCCACGATGCGATCCTGCCGCGCGTGCTCGCTCCCGACGAGTCGGTGACGGATGCCGACGGACGCCGCGTCGGCGCGGGAGCGGGAGACAACGCCGCGGCGGCGCTCGGGCTCGGCGCCGTGCCCGGCGACGTCGTGGTGTCGATCGGCACGTCGGGCACCGTCTGCGCCGTCAGCACCACCCCGATCAGCGATCCGAGCGGCACCGTGGCCGGCTTCGCCGACGCCTCGGGCAACTTCCTGCCGCTCGTCGCGACGCTGAACGCGGCTCGCGTCGTGGACGTCGCCGCCGCTCTGCTCGGGGTCACCCATGACGAGTTCAGCGAGCTCGCTCTGCGGGCGGCATCGGGCGCCGACGGCCTGACGCTGCTCCCCTACTTCGAGGGCGAGCGCACCCCGAACCTGCCGGACGCCACGGCATCCCTCTCGGGGATGACGCTCGCATCGGCGACCAGGCCGAACCTCGCCCGCGCCGCGGTCGAGGGGATGCTGCGAGGACTCGGCGCCGGCCTCGACGCACTCCGCGACCTCGGCATCCCGCTCGAACGAGCACTGCTGATCGGCGGTGGCGCGCAGTCGGAGGCCGTGCGCCGTATCGCGCCAGAGGTGCTCGGCCTGGCGGTCGAGGTGCCCGAGCCCGGCGAGTACGTGGCACTCGGCGCCGCGCGCCAGGCTGCGGCGCTGGTCGGCTGAGGGGCGGCGGCGCTGGTCGTCTGAGACTGCGAACGCAGACCCCCGCCGCTGCGCCCGGGGACGAGAATGTCAGCGCGACCGGATGCCATCAGCCGGCGAGCACCCGAGCATCCCGTTGCGCGATGATGCTCAACTCCGCCGCCGCGAAGGCGTGCGCCTGCGTCATCGCGTGCTCGGTGCGGTCGAGGCAGTCGCGGATCAGCTGACCGAAGAACGGGAACCCCGTCTTTCCCGTCGCGTCGAAGCGGAACTGACCGTCCTGGTTGACGAGCAGCACCTGCCCCCCGCCGTTGTTCGTCGTGATGTCGGTGTACTTGCGCAGCTCGATGTATCCGTCGGTGCCGAGAAGCACGGTGCGGCCATCGCCGAAGACATCGAGCCCGGCCGGGGTGAACCAGTCCACGCGCACGTAGCCGGTGGTGCCGTTGTCGAGTACGACGTGCGCATCGCCGAAGTCCTGCAGCCCCGGGGTCTCGGGGTGCGCGTAGTTCGCGACCGTCGAGCTGACGATCTCACCGTCGGTCGCGCCCGTGTAATAGAGCATCTGCTCGAAGTTGTGACTGCCGATGTCGCAGATGATGCCGCCGTACTGCTCCGGGTCGTAGAACCAGTCCGGGCGTCCTGCCCCGATGCGGTGAGGACCGAACGAGGCCACCTGAAGCACAGTGCCGATCGCGCCCTGGTCGATCAGCTGCCCCGCCAGGATCGCCGCCTCCGAGTGCACGCGCTCGCCGTAGTAGACGGCGAACTTGCGCCCGGTCCGCTCGACAGCCTCACGCGCGGCCGTGAGGTCGTCGATCGTCGTGATCGCCGGCTTGTCGGCGAAGAAGTCCTTGCCGGCATCGAGCACGCGCACGCCCAACGGAGCCCGCTGGTTCGCGATCGACGCGCTCGCGACGAGCTGCACCTCGGGAGCCTCCAGGACCTCCTGCTCGCTCGCGGCGGCACGCGCCTGCGGGAACCGCTCGAGGAAGTCCGCGACCTTCGCCGCATCGGTGTCGTGGACGAGCGAGAGGGTCGCGCCGGCATCGATGAGCTGCTCGACCATCCCGTAGATGTGTCCGTGCGCCAGGCCCACGGCCGCGAAGACGAACTCCCCGGGGCTCACGACCGGCTCGGGCAGCGGATCGAAGGCATAGGCGCGAGTCATCGGTCGTTCTCCTCGTCGGGGTCGGTCACGTCGGGGTTGGTCACGTCGGGGTCGGTCACGTCGGGGTCGGTCACGTCGGGGTCGGTCACGTCATAGGTGCGCAGGCGTCCGCACATGCCGAAACCGCGCTCCCCCACCGAGGGTACGGCCTGGTGCACGCGGGCGTCGGCGAGGTGCGCCACCGAACCTGACGCGACGGCTGCGGCGAGTGCGAGCGATTGCTGGGCCTGGGCCAGCGGACGCTCTCGCACGAGATCTCCCCACCCCTCGGCGCGGTCGCGCACGAGCGCACCCGCGGCGGTGTGGAACGCGTCGAGCGCCGCACGATCGCCGGAGACGACGGCATCCCGCAGCGCCTCGAATCCGGTCACGGCGAGATCCCGACGTGCCGACGCGCGCTCGGCCCGCCCGTTCTCGTCACCGAGGGAGGCCGCCGCTGCATACGCCTCCGGATCGGCCACGGTGTCTGCAGGGAAGGTCATCACGGCATCCCCCGCCTCGGGCAGCCCTGCGTTGCTCATCAGCACGACGACCCGAAGGTCGCCGTGGTTCACGGCGCGGTGGATCGTTCCAGGAGTGAACCAGACGACTGATCCCGCCGACAGCGCGGTCTCTCGGAAGCCGTCCGCATCGATGGTCTGCAGCGCGCCCTGCCCCGAGATCACCACATACGCCTCGGTCGAGACGAGGTGCATGTGCGGGCTCCCGCCGCAGATGCCGTCGGGCGCCGCATCCGCATAGATGTCCAGATGCGAGAGCGACGTGCCGCCGGGGAACGAGGATGCGCTCACGATGCCGCCTCGATCAGCGAAGCCTTCTTCTCGAAGAAGTGCGGCGCGTGGGCGACGAGCTGTCCGGCCCGGTAATACGGGTCGGAGGATGCGATCGGCAGCGGCACGAACTGACGCTCGAAGCCCGCCTTGTAGATGGCGGTCACCACCTCGACGGCGTTGCGTCCGTCCTGGCCACCGGCGACGGGCGGCCTGCCGTCACGGATCGCGTCGAGCAGATCACCGATCTGCCCCTCGTGTCCGAGATGAGCGAGCGGGATGCGTTCGGCGACGAGCGCCTCGATGCGCGCCACCACGTCGGCATCGCCGCCCTCCTGGGGAAAGCCGTCAGCGCGGGATCGCTCGGCGGCGACCGAGAACGGCTGCGAAACCCGGGCATTCGCACCCTGGATCACGATCGCCTGCTCCTGCCCGTGATGCACGACCGAGCTGGTCAGCTGGGCCAGACCCCGGTCGTAACGGAAGAGCGCCACCGACAGGTCCTCGACCTCGGCGTTGTCGTGCTGGGCATTCGCGAGCATCGCGGTGATCTCGGTCGGGCTCCCCAGCAGCCACAGCAGCAGATCGATGTGATGGATGGCGTGGTTCAGGGTGCATCCGCCGCCCTCCTTCTCCCACGTGCCGCGCCACCACAGGTCGTAGTAGGGCAGTCCGCGCCACCACGCCGAGTCGACGCGCACGTGCGAGATGGGTCCGAGCAGCCCGGAGTCGACGATGTCTTTGAGAGTCGCGAGATCGTCGCGGAATCGATTCTGGGCGACGACCGAGAGCACCTTGCCCGAGCGCTCCTGCGCCGCGAGCATCGCATCGCATTCTTCGAGCGACGGGGCCATGGGCTTCTCGACCAGCACATGGATGCCGGCGTCGAGAGCCGCGATCGCGAGCGACGCGTGCGTCGACGGCGGGGTGGCGACGCTCACGACGTCGACCAGCCCCGAGGCGATCATCTCGAGCGGATCGTCGAACGTCGCGACGGCCGTGAGACCGAAGGCCTCAGCCTTCTGCGCGGCCTTGCCGGGGATCACGTCGGCGAGTGCCGCGATCTCGCACTCGCCCGGGAAGGCGAGGTATCCGTTGATGTGCGCGTCGGCGATCCCGCCCGTGCCGATGATTCCGATCCTGAGCATCCACTGCCTCCTCGATGAGGTGTTACTACGTATTACTAAGACGTAGTAGATACTATCGAGAGGCACACCGGTCACGTCAAGCCCCGAAAGGACGGATGCCATGGAGAAACGCCCGACGAGCCATGACGTCGCCCATCTCGCCGGGGTGTCGCAGTCCACCGTGTCGTTCGTCTTCACCGGACGCCCCGGCATCTCCGAGGCCACCCGCGAGAAGGTGCTGCGCGCGGCATCCGAGCTCCACTACCGGCCGAACCTCGCCGCCCGATCGATGCGCACGCAGCGCACCGGCCGCCTCGCCGTCGTGGTGCCGATCGCGACGATGAATCCGCTCACCCTGCTGGCAGGGGCGATCGCCGCCGCCCGAGAAGAGGGGTATGTCGTCGAGGTCGTCAGCCTGCCCGACGACGCTGAGGAACGCCTCGACCGGTTGACCGAGGTTGTCGAGTCGGGTCAGTACGAGGGCGTGCTCGCGTTCACTCCGCTCCCCTTCACCGACACGACCGGAGGGGGGCCGATCGTGCTCTCGGTCGGCGAGTTCGACGACGCCATGCACATGACCGGCGAGTTCACCGACTCCCGCCCGATCGCCGAGATGATCGAGCGGCTCGCCGCATACGGGCACCGACGATTCATCCACCTGGCCGGGGCCGAGGACTTCCCCTCCGCGCGAGCACGCCGCGACGCCTATCTCTCGACGATCGACCGACTCGGACTCGAGTCCCTCGGGGTCACCGACGGCGACTGGAGCGGAAAGGCCGGCGAGGATGCGATCGACGCACTGCCCGACGATGCTCCCCCGCTCGCCGTGATCGCCGCGAACGACGTCATCGCGACCGGCGCGATCCGGGCCGCCACCCGCCGGGGATGGAAGCTTCCGCAGGACGTCGCCGTCACCGGCTGGGACGACCACCATCAGAGTGCGTTCCTCGTGCCCTCGCTCACGAGCGTCTCGCAGGACCGCGAGCGTCTCGGCGCCTACTCGATGCACCGACTCGTCGCGGCGGTGCGAGGTGGCGAGCCGCCCGAGAAGCCCGACGGACTGCTCACCATCGTGTGGCGCGAGTCGACCGAGTCCCCCCTATGACTACCGTGGAAGTGTGGAGGCCCCCATGAAGATCCTGATCCCGAACACCATCGACCTGCCGGTGAAGGCCGACGTCGAGGCAGTCGTCTACGACATCGACGCAGCCGTCCCGGAGGAGCACCGCGACGCCGAGGTGCTGGTCGTCTGGCACAACTCGTCCGACTGGCTGCAGGAGGCAGCACGCATGCTCCCCCGGCTCCGACTCGTGCAGGCGCTGGCCTCCGGTGCCGATGTCGTGCTGAACGCCGGATTCGGCGATGAGGTGCGCATCTGCTCCGGTCGTTCGCTGCACGACGGCCCGGTCGCCGAGCACGCGCTGACGCTGATCCTCAGCGCGGTGCGGCGCCTGGATCGGCTCCACGATGCGCAGCGCGAGCACCGGTGGGACGAGGACTTCAATGACGTGCAGAGCGCCCCCGAGACGCAGCAGGCATACACGCTCGCCGGCGCGCGTGTCACGATCTGGGGCTTCGGCTCCATCGCCGGGACGCTCGCTCCGTTACTCACGGCGCTCGGCGCCGAGGTGCAGGGCATCGCCCGCACCGCAGGCATCCGTTCGGGGTACCCCGTTCACGCGGATGCCGACGCCGCGGCGATCCTCGCCGCGACCGACGTGCTCGTCTCGATCCTTCCCGCCACGCCGGAGACAACCGACCTGTTCGACGCCGAGGTCTTCGGTGCGCTGAGGCCCGGTGCGGCGTTCGTGAACGTCGGCCGGGGCGCGACCGTCGATGAGGCGGCGTTGCTCGCAGCACTCGAGTCGGGACGGCTGCGGGCGGCGGCGATCGACGTCACGAAGTCGGAACCGCTTCCGGCATCCGATCCGCTGTGGGGTGCACCGAACCTGCTCATCACTCCGCATATCGCAGGCAACCGGCCGGTCGGCGCCGCGGCCCTGGTCGACCAGAACGTGACGCGACTGAGCACCGGAGACGACCTCATCAACCAGGTGCGTCCGTAGGGTCTGGACACCGCGCGTCGAGCGGCGCATGCTGAACGCATGACCGCCTTTCAGACCACGCACGCGTTCAGCGGGTTCAGTGTCGACGACATCGACGCCGCCCGCTCCTTCTACGGCGACACCCTCGGGTTGGACGTCACCACCAACGCCATGGGCTTCCTCGACATCAGCCTGCCCGAAGGCGGATCCATCCTCGTCTACGCCAAGCCGAATCACACGCCGGCGAGCTTCACGATCCTCAATTTCCCTGTCGACGACATCGACGCCGCGGTCGACGACCTCAACGGGCGCGGAATCGTGACCAAGATCTACCCGGATTCGGACTTCGACACCGACGACAAGGGCATCCTCCGAGGCGGCCCCGATCGCGGCCCCGACATCGCCTGGTTCACCGACCCTGCAGGCAACGTGCTCGCGGTGATGTCAGCCGCCTGAACGACGCGGCCGCCACGACAGGTCAGGGCAGGTCAGTCCGCACGTCATCGCGATGCGGTCAGCGTGAACCCCAGTGGGGCGGCTCCCAGGAGTTCGACGGCAGCGGGAGCAGGTGCATCTCCTCGAGGGCCAGTTCCGCCGCGATCGGATCCCCGTCTTCGACCGCGCGGCCCAGACGACCCCACCCCGTCTCGAGCATCGTCCAGTTCGGCTCGCGCTCGCCCGCCGTGATGCGGATCTGATAGCTCATCGGGGTCATCGCGGCGCGTGCGAGCGCCACCAGCGCGGCATTCGCGCAGCGTGCGAGCAGCAGCTCGTACATCTCGATGCCCAGACGCAGGTGCTCATGGGTGTCCCTCGTCGCGAGGGCCGCCTCGACCCTGCGGACGATCGAGGCGAACGCGGCCCGGTCGGCGCCGTCGAACGCACCCACCGTCGTGCGGGTCACCCCGCCCATCACCACGCCCAGAGTCTGGATGAACGATTCCACGTTCTCCGGGTCCGGCTTCACGACACGCGTGTAGCTCTGCGCAGCCGATTCGACGAGCCCTTCCATCGCCAGGCCCTGCAGGGCGTCGCGAATCGGTGTGCGCGAGATGCCGAGCCACTGCTGCAGCTCTTTGTCGTCGAGGCGTTCGCCCGGTTTGAGCGTGCCGTCGAGGATGGCGTCGCGGATCGCGTCGTGGGCTTCATCACGCAGAAGCCGTCGCTGGACGGTCGGCTTCGAATCATTGGGAACCGGCATGTGGCTTCCTGCTCGGGGTCGGGAACGCTCCAGCACAGGTTACCGGTGCGGCGTCGGTGTCAGATCTCCGCACTCACGTCAGCAGCGTGTCGAACAGGTCGTTCATGGCGGGGTCGACACGCTGCAGCTCGGGGTGCGAGTCATGCCAGTCGATGATCTCGCGTGCCGCGGTGTGAAGCGGCACGACCGGGGCGAAGTCGGGCACGACGCGGCGGATCTTGGTGTTGTCGAAGATGACCGAGTGCGCCATGTCGCCCGTGAGCTGACCGGCGCGGTCAGGCGCGGCATCCTCGATCGCCGTGCTCGTGGCGTAGCTGATCTTCGGCTCCGCACCGGCCGCACGTCCGAGGATCGAGTAGATGTCGTTCCAGGTGTAGACGAAGTCGCTGGTGATCTGAAAGGTATCGCCGTAGGCGAGCGGGTTGCCGAGCAACCCGGCGAAGCCCACCGCGAAGTCGCTCGAGTGGGTGAGGGTCCACAGCGACGTGCCATCGCCGTGCACGATGATCTCCTCGCCGCGGCGGATGCGGTCGATCGCCGTCCATCCGCCGAATGCGGGGATCGTCCACTTGTCGTACGTGTGCGAGGGACGCAGCACCGTGACCGGAAAACCGCGGTCGCGGTAGGCGGCTTCGAGAAGGTCCTCGCAGGCGATCTTGTCGCGCGAATACTGCCAGTACGGGTTGCGCAGCGGTGTGGACTCGGTGATCGGCAGGCGCGCGACGGGCTTCTGGTAGGCGGATGCCGAGCTGATGAAGACGTACTGCCCCGTGCGGCCTTCGAAGCGATCGATGTCGCGCTGCACCTGGTCGGGGGTGAAGGCGATCATGTCGGCCACCACGTCGAACTCTCGCCCGGCGAGGGCAGCGTCGACCGCCGCAGCATCCGAGACATCCGCCGTCAGCACCTCGACGCCCTCAGCGGGCGCACGCCGCGACTGGCCGCGGTTGAGGAGCGTGACCTCCATTCCTCGGGATGCGGCGAGGGCACTCGCCGCGGAGGAGATGATCCCTGTTCCACCGATGAACAACACCTTCGTCGCAGTCATACTCCGACTCTATCGACGGGTCGGTCGGCGAGCTCCGATCGCTGCCGGTCGCGGCAGAACCTGCGGCCGAGGGAACGCCGTCGTCTACACGAGCTGATCGAAGAGCGCGCGAACGGCCGTCTCCGCGATCTCGGGCTCTGCTGCCCGTATCGCGCGGGCGGCGGTTCCGGCCGCAGCCGACTGCGACTGCGTCGCGTGGTCAGGGAGCGACGCGGCGGCGACCTGCAACGCGCAGCGGGCCAGAATGCTGCTCTCCACGAGGTGCATGGCCTGTCGAGGATGCTCCACGAGGTCGGCTGCGGCGCTGAGGAACGCGATCACCGCGGCGTTGCGATCCCCTGACGTCTCTGCGCGATCGATCAGCTCGAGCTCTGCCGCGAGGTCACTCCGGACCTCATCCGCAGTCGTGGGCAGAGCCTTTCTGAGTGCAGCTCCGGCGAGCACACCCGCATAGCCGATCGCCGCACGTGACTCGGGGGTCGAGAAGTCGGCGACCTTGGTGTACCTGGCGGGAGTGACCTGCACCAGTCCGATGTCGCGAAGCCGGATGATCGCTTCGCGGATCGGATTCAACGACATGTCGAGCTCCTTCGCGAAGCGCAGGGTGCTGAGCGTGTCGCCCGACAGGTAGTCCCCTCGCAGTATCGCCGCGAGGATGTGCTGGAACGCCCGTTCGGGCAGCGGAACGGAGCCGTGATGAATCCACTGGCGCGCCCGTGGCTCCGCGTAGGCGATGGTCATCGGTGCTCCCGGGTGCGTCATGGACGCCTCAGCGTGAGGAGCCTCTACTGAACAGACGCGCTGCCGCCGGGAATATTACGCAGAACGCACCGATCCGCCTCAGACGACGGTGGCCCCGGGGGTGGCGGCGAACTCTTCGAGAGCGGCGATGACGTCGACCGAGAGCACGACCTGGCTCGCCGCGACGGCGTCGTCGATCTGCCCTGTGCGCGATGCGCCGATGATCGCGGTGGTCACCACCGGATCGCGCAGCACCCAGGCGATGGCGAGCTGAGGGATCGAGAGCCCTGCATCCTTGGCGACGCGGTCGATGCCGCGGATGCGCTCGAGGTAGCTGTCGGTCAGCGCCGATCCGTTGAGGAAGTGGCTGTTCGCCGCGCGGGAGTCGGCGGGCACATCACCGTCGATGTACTTCGCCGTCAGAAGGCCCTGAGCGAGCGGCGAGAACACCGCGCTGCCGACCTTCAGCTCGCGCAGCGCCGGGAACAGCTCGGCCTCGGGCGTGCGATCGAACAGCGAGTAGCGGGGCTGGTGCAGCAGCAGCGTCACGCCCTGGTCTGCGAGCAGCGCGTATGCCTGGCGGGCGAGCTCCGCCGGGTAGTTCGAGATGCCGACGTACAGCGCCTTGCCGCTGCGCACGATGTCGGAGAGGGCCGTGACCGTCTCCTCGAGCGGTGTCTCAGGGTCGGGGCGATGCGAGTAGAACACGTCGACGTAATCGGTCTTCATGCGCTGCAGGCTCTGCTCGAGCGAGCGCATCAGATACTTGCGCGATCCGCCGTCTCCGAAGGGCCCTGGCCACATGTCGTACCCGGCCTTGGTCGTCACGAACAGCTCATCGCGGTAACGGGCGAGTCCGCTCTCGAGAACTGCGCCGAACGTCGACTCGGCCGAGCCGTAGGGCGGGCCGTAGTTGTTGGCCAGGTCGATGTGTACAATGCCGCGGTCGAACGCGTGCAGCACGATCTCGCGCTGGCTGTCGAAGGTGCGGTCCCGTCCGAAGTTCTGCCAGAGCCCCAGCGACACCGTGGGCAACTGCACGCCGCTTGCGCCGGCGCGCTGGAACGGCACATCGGTGTACCGGGTCGAGGCGGCCTCGTAGGGGGTCGTCAGGCGGGGGTCATCGGCAGCGATGGGCATGAGGGATGCTCCTTGTTGCATGGCGGGGAAGGCCTTCAGGATAGCGCTTGCCGCTGGCGCGGCTCGGAAACCGCATGGTCGGGTGGACGGCTGTCAAGGACTCCGACGAAGTCGGACGGGCGAGGTAACGTGGCGCGGAGCCGGCGAATGTCGCATCCATCCCCGCCGCATTGATACAGGCTGTGTGCGGATACGAGAAGAGGTCCATGATGGGCGGGACCCCACCGTCGAAGCTCTCCGGCACGTCGAATGCCATCGTCGTGACCGGAGCACGTGTGCACAACCTTCGTGACGTCAACGTCGCGATACCCCGCGACGCCCTCGTGGCCTTCACGGGTGTCTCCGGTTCGGGAAAGAGCTCTCTCGCTTTCGGCACCCTCTACGCCGAAGCCCAGCGCCGCTACTTCGAGTCCGTAGCGCCCTACGCGCGGCGGCTGATGAGCCAGGTCGACATCCCCGACGTCGACGCCATCACGGGGCTGCCCCCGGCTGTCGCCCTCCCCCAGCAGCGCACCGCCGGCAGTGCTCGATCGACCGTCGGCAGCGCCACGTCGATCGGCAACGTCGTGCGGATGCTGTTCTCGCGCGTCGGCACCTACCCGCCCGGCGCAGAGCCGTTGCTCGCCGAGGACTTCTCCGCGAACACGGTGCAGGGCGCCTGCCCCCGGTGCCACGGGATCGGGCAGGTCTACGACGTGCCCCTGCACCTCATGGTCCCCGACGAGTCGCTGTCGATCCGCGACCGCGCACTCGACGCCTGGCCGAGGGCATGGCACGGCAAGCAGCTCATCGACAGCCTGATCTCTCTCGGCTACGACATCGACATCCCGTGGCGCGATCTGCCCGAGGAACAGCGCCAGTGGGTGCTGTACACCGAGGAGTCCCCTCAGGTTCCGGTGTTCACCGACCGTGGTCCTGCACAGGTGCGCAAGGCCGTCGCGGCCGGCATCGAGCCGTCGTACATGAGCACGTTCGTCGGAGTGAGACAGTACGTGCTCAACACCTTCGCCCACTCGAAGAGCGCCAAGATGCGCGAGAAGGCGGCGAGCTTCATGGTCAGCGTCCAGTGCCCGCTGTGCGACGGCCGCCGGCTGAAGCCCGAGGCTCTCGCCGTGACGTTCGCCGGTCTCGACATCACGGAGATGGCCGGGCTGCCACTCGCGGACCTCGCGGCTCTGCTCGAGACAGCGCTCGACACGTCCGGGCGCGGGTCTGCCGACACATCCGATGACGAGGCGCTCTCGCCAGAGAAGCAGCTCGCGGCCGAGCGGCTGGTCGACGAGCTGCGCGATCGGGTCTCGCCCATCATCGAGCTCGGTCTCGGCTACCTGTCGCTGGATCGATCGACCCCCACGCTCTCGTCCGGCGAGTTGCAGCGGATGCGGCTTGCCACCCAGGTGCTCTCGCAGCTGTTCGGGGTGATGTTCGTGCTCGACGAGCCGTCGGCCGGGCTCCATCCCGCCGATGGCGAAGCGCTCGTGCGCATCCTCCGCTCACTCAGGGACTCGGGCAACACCGTCTTCTTCGTCGAGCATTCCCTCGACGTGATCCGGCACGCCGACTGGATCGTCGACATCGGTCCTGGAGCGGGAGCCACCGGGGGCGAGATCGTCTACTCGGGTCCGATCGACGGTCTCCGAGAGGCGGAGCGCTCGCAGACTCGGCGGTACCTGTTCGCCGATGAGCGGCGCGGCGAACAGCCGACGACGAAGCCCGCCCCTCGCGAGCCCGCCGGCCGGCTCGAGCTCACCGACGTCTCGCGGAACAACCTCCGCGGCGTGACGGTGTCGATCCCCCTCGGCTGCCTCACCGCCGTCACCGGCGTCTCGGGCTCGGGCAAGTCCTCTCTCGTCACCCAGGCGCTGCCCGATCTGCTGCAGAAGAGCCTCTCCAGCGAGGTCGACGCCTCGACGATCGACGCGTCGAGAGACGAACGGAGCAGCACGACAGCGGATCCGCTGTTCTCCGCGCCGACGACGGAGACGACCGGGCGCGCGTCCGGTCCCGCCGACCGCGTGCGTCGCGTCGTGCAGGTCAGCCAGAAGCCGATCGGCCGCACGTCCCGATCGAACGTGGCGACCTACACGGGACTGTTCGATCGGGTCCGCGCTCTGTTCGCGGCGACGCCGGAAGCGCGCCGGCGGCGCTACGCCGCGAGCCGTTTCTCGTTCAATCTTCCGAACGGCCGATGCCCCACCTGCAAGGGCGAGGGCACGGTCGAGGTGGAGCTGCTGTTCCTCCCCACCGTCCACGCGCCGTGCAGCACGTGCGGTGGCACCCGCTACAACCCCGAGACCCTCGAGATCGAACTGCACGGGCACACGATCGCCGACGTGCTCGCACTGAGCGTGGACGACGCACGGGCACTCTTCGCCGACGACGCCGACGTCGTGCGACACCTCGATGCCCTGCTCGATGTGGGGCTCGGATACCTGCCGCTGGGCCAGTCGGCGACGGAGCTCTCCGGCGGCGAGGCGCAGCGCGTGAAGCTGGCGTCCGAGCTCCGGCGCGCGCAGCACGGCGACACCCTCTACCTGCTCGACGAGCCCACGTCAGGACTGCATCCGTCGGACACCGATCGGCTGCTCGTGCATCTGCAGCATCTGGTCGACGCCGGCAACACGGTCGTGATGGTCGAGCACGACATGCGCGTGGTCGCACAGGCCGACTGGGTGATCGACATGGGTCCCGGCGCGGGCGATCTCGGGGGGACGGTCGTGGCGCAGGGAACTCCGCGCACAATCGCTTCGGAGAGTGGGAGCACGACGGCTGCGTATCTTGCGGATGCCCTCGCGGCGCAGGACCTCAGAGTCAGCGCCTGAAAACAGAAAATCCCTGCCGAGGCAGGGATTTCATCTGCGGAGACGAGGGGATTTGAACCCCTGGTCCCCGTGAGGGGACTCCACCTTAGCAGGGTGGTGCACTCGGCCGGACTATGCGACGTCTCCAGGCATCCGAACCGCGAAGAACGGATGCACCCTGCAATCATAACGGGTTCCCGCGGCGGGAACGAATCGACGGTCAGCGACCGCCGGCGCTCGACTCACGCACGACGAGCTCGGGCTGGAATCGCACCCGACGGTCGTGCTCGACGCCGTCGAGCTCCTTGAGGAGCAGGTCGACGCCCGTCCACCCGAGCAGCCGGGCGGGCTGGCGCACCGAGCTCAGCGGCACGACCGTCGCCGACGCGAAGTCGATGTCGTCATAGCCGACCATCGCGATCTCGTCGGGAACCCGGATGGCGGATCCGAAGCTGAACGCCTGCAGCAGACCGACGGCGAGCAGGTCGTTCGCGGCGAAGACGGCGTCGGGGCGCGAGTCTGCGGCGCGCGCCGCGATGGCCTCGCCGGCAGCCCGGCCCTGCAGCACCGTGAGCGCAGACTGCTCGAAGATCTCGAGAGTGACGTCGGGGTGGGCGGCGACCGCCGCCTGCACGCCCCGAAGACGATCGGCGACCTGATGCACCGACTGCGGCCCGCCGACGAACGCCAGTCGGCGTCGTCCGGACGAGAGCAGGTGCTCGGCCGCGAGCCGGCCGCCCTCGACATCGTCGACGGACACCGAGGGAAGAAGCCCCTCCTCCACCTCACGGTCGACGAGGATCACCGGCATCCCGCCCGCGGCGAAGCGGTGCACGGCCGAGAGGTCGTCGGAGGCGGGGGTCAGCAGCACGCCGTTGACCCGCTGCTCCTGGAAGAGTTCGAGATGAGCGACCTGGCGCTCGTCTCGCTCGTCGCTGTTGCCGAGCAGCACGGTCATGCCGGCATCCGCTGCCCTGTCTTCCGCTCCGCGCACCACCTCGGCGAAGAACGGGTTGCCGATGTCGGGCACCACGAGGCCGATGCTGCGGCTGCGTCCGGCGCGCAATTGCCTGGCGGCATCGTTGCGCACGAAGCCGAGCTCCTGGATCACGCGCTGGACGCGCTCGACCGTCTTGGCGGACACGCGTTCCGGCTGATTGAGCACGTTCGAGACAGTGCCGACCGAGACGCCGGCCGCAGCCGCGACGTCCTTCACCCCTACTGCCATGGCGTGCCTCCGTCCGTCCGCGCGTGCGCCAACGACTACCTTCTCATCCCTCGTGGTTCTCCCGGCGCCGACGACGCCCCGGCACGGCGACGACGGCGAGCGCCGCGCAGCCGATTCCGGCGATGAAGAGGGGCGCGAGCGCCCAGGTCACGACACCGGTGAAGACAGCCGCGGCCGCGATGTAGGCGGCGCCGGCAGCATCCGCCCTGATCGCTCCTGGCACCGCACGCACGGCGTGCTTCCACCCGAGCGAGGGAGACCAGGCGCCGGCTGCGAGGAGCACGGCGACGGCGAGCGCGAGCAGTCCCGCCCACCCGACGACCGCGATCGCCTCGCCACCGGGCAGCGCACCCGACCCCGCGAGCACGACATCGATCGTCAGCACGGCCGCGATCAGAGCGGCCGGCACACCGACGGCGAGCGAGGGCAGGATGCCGGCGCGCACGTCCTGCCAGAACAGCGTGGTGCGCGAGTCCTCGGCCGCGACGAACCGCCGCAGATGACGGATGCCTGCGGCCAGCGCGATCGGCAGTGTGACGACGCCGAGGGCGATGATCGTCATGAGCAGCCCGACCGTGAGCACCTCACCGAACAGCCCGAACTTCGCCGTCGCCCCGGGGTTGACCCCCGGTTCGACGCCGGCGACCGTCGGCCCGGCACCGGAGCGCGCCTCGCGCTTCGCGGCACGATGGGCCTTGCGGTCACTGCTGATGACGGACATCACTAGCCCTTGAGTCCCTGCGTGGCGACGCCGTCGACAAGGAACCGCTGGAAGACCACGAAGAACAGCAGCACCGGCAGCAGTGCGACGAACGAGGCCGTGACGGTCGCACCGTAGTCGGACGACGAGGTCTGGTCGTTGTAGAGGCGCAGCGCGATCGGGAGCGGGTAGTTCTCCGGGCTCGTCAAGTAGAGCAGCGGCCCGAGGAAGTCGTTCCACGCCCAGATGAACGAGAAGATCGCGCAGGTGATCAGCGCCGGCTTGATGAGGGGCAGGATGATCGACCAGAAGATCCGCAGGTGTCCCGCACCGTCGATACGTGCCGCCTCATCCATGTCGCGCGGCATCTGACGGATGAACTGCACGAGCAGGAAGACGAAGAAGGCCTCGGTGGCGAGGAACTTCGGCAGGATCAGCGGGATGAACGTGTCGACCCAGCCGAGCTGGTTGAAGATGATGTATTGCGGGATGATCACGACGTGGAACGGCAGCAGCAGCGTGCCGATCATCGCCGCGAACAGCACCCCGAGTCCCTTGAACTGCACACGGGCGAACGCATAGGCCGCGAGCGCAGACGAGAGCACGGTGCCGACGACCGCGGAGACCGCGAGGATCAGCGAGTTCAGGAAGAAGCGCCACATCGGCACTCCGGCGATGCCCTCCATGACCTTGCCGTAGTTCTCGATGGTCGGCGCCTGCGGGAACAGCCCCGGGTTCTGACCGAACTCGGAGTTCGGCTTGAACGTCGACAGGAACAGCCACAGCAGCGGGTACAGCACCACCGCGGTGAGCACGATCAGACCGATGAACCAGATGACGGTCTGCCAGGTCTTGCGCTTGATCCTGCGACGAGAGGCGGGCGGGCCGGCGGGCGTCGTCTGCTGCGCGGCGAAGACCGGGGTCGACGCGGCACCCGAGGTGGTGGCCTGGTTGGAGGTACTCATTTGTCGTCTCCCGAGTAGTGCACCCACGACCTCTGGGTGCGGAAGAGGATGAAGGCGATGATCGCGACGACGACCAGCAGCACCCAGGCGATCGCCGCGGCGTAGCCCATCTGGCCGTCGGAGAATCCGCGCTTGTACAGGTACACGGTGATGAAGTTCGTCATGCCGGCGGGGCCACCGGTGCCGTTCGAGATGATGTACGCCGAGGCGAACACCTGGAAGGCGCCGATCAGGCCCAGCAGCAGGTTGAAGAACATCACCGGAGAGAGCATGGGGATGGTCACCGCGCGGAACCGGCGGTAGGCGTTCGCGCCGTCCATCTCGGCGGCCTCGTAGAGCTCCTTCGGGATCTGCTTGAGGCCGGCGAGGAAGATCACCATCGTGGCGCCGAACTGCCATACGGCGAGCAGGATCATCATCGGGAGCACCAGGCTCGGGTTTCCGATCCAGCCACCGAGGTCGACACCGAAGATCTGCAGGCCGCTGTCCACCGGGCCGTCGGAGGAGAACATCGCGCGCCACACGATGGCCACCGAGACCGAACCGCCGATGAGCGACGGGGCGTAGAACGCCGAGCGGAAGAAGCCCGCGCCCTTGTCGCGGTAGTTCAGGAGCATCGCGACGCCGAGCGCCGCGGCGAGCGTGATCGGGGTGCCGATGAAGACGTAGACGAGGGTGATCTGCGCCGATTGGATGAAGTTCGGGTCGCTCGTGAAGAGACGGATGTAGTTGTCCAGACCGATCCACTTGGGCGGCTGGAAGATGTTGTACTTCGTGAAGGACAGGTACAGGGAGTACACCATCGGCACGCCGGTCAGCCCGAAGAAGCCGATCAGCCACGGGGTGAGGAACGCATAGCCGGTCGCGGTCTCGCGACGCAGTCGTGCACGCTGCCCGGGCCGTGCGAGTTCGTTCTCGGGGCGACGGCCGCTGCGCAGCGCCCGCCCTCGCCCGGGCTTCTTGCCCGTGACGATCGTCCTGGTCGCCGTCGTGCTCATGACAGCTCCTTCCGAAGTGGATGGGGTGCGGTGGGCCGGGCGGACGTCGCCCGGCCCACCGGCGGAATCACTGGTTGAGAACGACGTCCATCTCGGAGAAGAACTGCTCCACGGCCTCGTCGACCGTCGTCGTGCCGAAGTTCAGTTCGGTGCCGAGCACCCGGAACTTCTCTTCGAGGGTGCCGTAGCCGACGATCGGCACGGGCGGCGCGTCGCCGAGGCGGTCGGAGATGGACTCCTCGTAGTCCTTGACGAGCTGGCTCATCGGGTCGAGGTCGGCCGCCTCGAGAGCGGTCTCAGAGGCCGGGAGGCCACGGTTCGTGCCGAAGATCTCACCGGACTCGGGCGAGTTCACCAGGAAGTTGACGAGCGTCGCCGCGGCTTCCGGGTGCTTGGTCTTGGCCGAGATCGTGTGCAGCATCGACGGCTTCAGGTAGAGGTCCTTCGCGCCATCCTTGGTGACGGGAGGAGCCACAAGGCCCAGCTCGGTGTAGTTCTCGCCGAGGTTGGCGAGGTAGCCGGCGCCGAAGTTGTCCCACGTCAGCTCGCTGGCGTTCTTGGCCGCGTCGAATGCGCTCAGCGGGTTGAGCTCCTCGACGGTCTGCTGAGGAACGACGGCGCCGTCGCGGATGTCATCGCCGGACTCCCAGAACTCCTTCAGACGGTCCTCGTCGAAACCGGGGGTGCCGTCCTCGTCGAACAGGTTCTTGCCTTCGCTGCGCAGCTGGATCTCGAAGTTCTGGATGCGGCCGGTCCAGTCGGACCCGCCCCAGAACGCGCCGCCGCTGGCATCGGTGACCTCGCCGATCCATTCGTCGTAGTCGTCCCAGTCGCCGCCGGCGAACTGCTCGACGCCCGCGGTCTCGAGGAGCGCCGGGTTCGTGAACATGCCCCAGGCGTTGGTGGACGTCGCGATGCCGTAGGTGGTGTCATCGACGACGCCGATGCCGAGGATGTTCTCGGGCAGCGGGTCGGTCTCGATGACGGATCCGAGGTAGGGCTCGAGGTCGAGCAGCAGGCCGTTCTCGGAATACTGGCGCAGGTACGAGTAGTCGAACTGCATCACGTCGGGCAGTCCGCCACCGGCCGCCTCGGTCTGGCGCTTCTCCCAGAACTCCGGGAACCCGAGGAACGTCGCGTTCACCGTGATGTTCGGGTACTCCTCGTTGAACGCCTCGATCGCCTGGTTGTACAGGTCGGCGCGGACGTCGTTGCCCCAGAACGCGAGGTCGAGTGTGACCTTCTCGTCGGGATCGTAGGTGGCCCCGCCCTCGGGGGTGCCGCCGCCGGCGCAGCCGGCGAGTACCAGCGCTGCGCTGGTGGCGACGGCCGCTGCGGCCGCCAGACGCTTCTTGCTGAACATCGTTGTCCTCTCTGGTGAACGTCCTCGTTCGGCTGAGCCGCGGAACGCCTGTGTCCATGTGGTGCGGGATGCGATCTCCGTCGTGCGGGGAAAACGCTTACCTGCACGCTAATCGAGATTGAAACGTTTCGCAACCGGCAATTCCACCACCCGATTACATCGATTACCGCGGGATCTTCCAGTCTTTCACGACCAGGTTCCCGGCCTCGACGTCGAGACCCAACCGATATACCGCCGCTCGCCTCCGCTCGCCCGTCGCGGCGTGCACCGGCGCAGCCTCCGCTGTCCCGAAGAAGTAGAACCACAGCGTGTCGCCGTGTCGCACGTGGGCGCCGTGATTGCCGTGTCCTCCTCCGGGAGCATGGTCGAGGATGACGTCATCCTCGCCGCCCTGGCGGGTCCACCCGACGCCATCGTCAGAGCGATACACCCCCATCCCCCGCCACTCGTCGACGATCATCCACCAGAACCCGCCGAGGTCGAAGACCGTCGGCCCCTCATGGGGGCGTCCGCCGATCGCGACTCCGTCGAGACGCCACTCGTCGAGGTCGGCGGATGAGGCGACCATCGTGACCGAGTCCGCGGCCTCGTCCTTGTACCAGATCCGCCAGAGGCCGTCGGGGGTGCGCGCGACCGCCGCGTCGATGACCCGATCGCTGCTCAGGGCGAGCGGTCCACGTCTCTCCCATCGCCGGAGATCGTCCGAGACGTACTCGACGATCTCGCGCGTGAATCCGGGCCAGCGGTCGGGGATGCCGTCGATCTCGGTCAGGTACATGCGCCACCGTGCGCCGTCCCAGACGACCTCGGGCGCCCAGTGCGTGCGGTCTACGTCCACGGGCGGCGGGCCCGGCTCCAGGACGAGGTCGGATGCCACGGGCTCGAGCGTGCCGTCGTAGGTCCACTCGACTCCATCGCGCGAGGTGGCGACACCGATCCGGCTGCCGTGGATCCACGAGACGCCGGGCCCTGCGTCCTCGAGGCTCGCCCGGCGCTGCGTGTAGAACATCCACCACAGTCCGTCCGCATCGATCACGACGCGCGGATCCGTGGCGCCGTCGTAGACCGGGTCGCGGTAGAGCTCGATCATCGACGGAGGTCGGTCACCGGGCTCGCGAACCCGGCACGATGCGTCGGATGCGCCCCCAGCAGCTCCGGAGTGATGACCGCGCCGTCGGCTGCGGCCGAGGCGTAGATCCCCGCGACGATCTCGAGCGACCGGGCGGGAGCATCCGCCGTCGCCGGCAGCGGCTCGCCGTCGAGCAGCGCATCGAACACGTCGCGCAGCAGGGGCCCGTGGTCGCTGCGCTCCTCGAGGTCCGGGAACCTCCAGTTCTCCGCCTCGCTCTCGAAGCCGGGAGCCGGGGTGATCCGCCAGTTCTCGTGGCCGTGGCCGTAGAGGTGATCGACTGTGATCGTGGCCTTCTGCGTGTCGATGCGGATCGAGCTCGTCTCGCGCGGCGACACCGCGCTCGTGATGAGCTGTGCGACGACGCCCTGCTCGAAGACGATCGTCGCAGTCGAGACGTCCTCGGTCTCGGTCTCGCGATCGAGCCTCCAGAGTCGCCCCTGCACCGACGCCCAGTCGCCCAGCAGGTGAGCGAGCAGATCGATCTGATGGATGCCGTGGCCGAGCGTCGTGCCACCGCCCTCCGTCTCCCACTTGCCGCGCCACGGCACTGCGAAGTAGTCCGCGTCACGGAACCACAGCGTCTGACACACCGCGACGAGCGGGCGACCGAGCGCCCCGCTCTGCAGCAGTCCGCGAACGTGCGCCGCCGCCGTGCCAGTGCGCTGCTGGAACACGACCGCCAGCTGTCGGTCGGCCGCGAGTGCCCCCGCGCGCATGTCGTCGAGCTCATCGAGAGACGGTGCCGGCGGCTTCTCGACGATCACGTGGGCACCCGCGGCGAAGGCGGCCAGCGACTGCGCCCGGTGCGGAGCCGGCGGGGTGCAGATGAGCACGACGTCCGGATGCTCGGCGGCGAGCATCTCGTCGAGGTCGCCGTAGGCGGCGGCGATGCCGTACGTGCCCGCGAACTCCCGAGCCTTGTCGAGGCTGAGGTCGGCGACGGCGACGAGCTCGGCACGCGGATACGCGGCGACGGCGCGGGCGTGGGCGTTCGCCACGGCTCCGGTGCCCACCAGGGCAGCGCGAAGGGTCTTCTCGGATGTCATCGTTCCTCCTCAGGACGCTGAGTCTGTGTCATCGGGAATCGCCCCTCATGTCATGCCGTTCTGCACGAGGTGCAGGCCGGCGTACCGCCCGTCGGCGGCGAGCAGTTCGTCGTGAGAGCCCTGTTCGACGATACGTCCGTGCTCGAGCACGACGATGCGGTCGGCCTGGCGGATCGTCGACAGACGATGCGCGACCACAAGGGTGGTCCGGCCGCGCATGAGCCTCTCGAGCGCCTCTTTCACGAGGCCCTCGGATTCGGGGTCGAGCGCGCTGGTCGCCTCGTCGAGCAGCAGGATCCTCGGGTCGCGCACCAGGGCGCGGGCGATCGCGAGACGCTGACGCTGGCCGCCGGAGAGCCGTGCTCCCCGCTCGCCGACCACCGTGTCCCAGCCGCGGGGCTGCTCGCTCACGAACTCCCACGCGTTGGCATCGCGCAGCGCCTGCTCGACGCGGGCAGGCGTGACGTCGGGCATGCCGTAGGCGATGTTGTCGAAGACCGACCCTTCGAACAGCACCGATTCCTGCGGCACGACGGAGATCGAACGGCGCACCGTCCGCAGGTCGAGCTCCTGCATGTCCTGCCCGTCGAGCACGATCCGGCCGCTGGTCGGTCGGACGAAGCCGAGCACGAGATTCAGGAGCGTCGATTTGCCCGATCCCGACGACCCCACGAACGCGACGGTCTCCCCCGGCGCGATGCGCAGATCGATCTCGAACAGGGCATCCTCCTCGGCATCCGCATACCGATGCGTGGCGGAGTCGAGGACGATCTCGCCCGTGACGGCCGAGACTCTGCGCTTGCCCGAGTTCTGCTCGACATCGGGCTCCTGCAGAACCTCGGCGATCGAGCGCACGGACTCGAGCCCTCGCGCACCGACGGGAATGAGCATGAGCAGCTGAGTGAGCCCGCCGGTCAGCAGCGTGAAGTAGCTCGAGAGCATCACCACCTCGCCGGGCGTGATCGGCAGGAATCCGGTGAGCGCGCACACCGCCGCGAGCATGAGACAGGCGACGCCGAGCAGCTGCATCGCCACCCACGAGATCGACGCGACACGTCCGTTGAGCAGGTCGAGGTCGAGGCCCGCCCTGCGCACGCCGTCTGCGCCGCCCGCGACACGGGTGATCGCCGTCTCCTCGAGGCCGTGAGCGCGGGTGACCGGAATCAGCGATGCCATCTCGCCGACGCGCGCCGACAGCGTCTCGATCTCACGGCGGAAGATCTCGTTGCGTCGCTTCGACCGGTTGCGCATGCCGTAGCGGATGCCGATGGCGATCGGCACCGCGAGGGCGTAGACGGGAAGGAACTGCGGCACCGTGACCGCCGTCATGGCGAGCGCACCGAGCATGACCATGGTCGACGACAGGAGCGGGTGGGTGACCTGCTGCAGCATGAGCTCGACGTTCTCGACGTCGCGCACGACCTTGGTCTGCACGATCGACGAGCTCATGCGCGTGTGGTAACCGATCGAGAGGCTCTGCAGGCGAGCGGTCAGGGCGTTTCGGAGGTCGGCGCCGAGGTCACGCACCACCGTCATGAAGTTGCGCGTGTAGATGATGTGGTTGGGGTAGTTCTGCAGCAGGAGGACGGCGGCGAGCGCGAACCACCAGAGCACCTCGGTGACGTCGCCCTCGCTCGCCACGACGTCGATGATCGCCGCGGTGATCACCGGCAGGAACCACAGCGGGATCTCCTTCACCGCGAATGCCGTGATCGCGAAGGTGAGACGCCAGGGGCGGCGTGCCACCAGACGCAGCACAGAACGGGTCGGGTGCTGACCGTCGATGAGCGCGGCCGGTTGGGAAAGCGCTTTCTGTACCATGGTCTTATCGTAGAGTCCGAGCCGTCGCCAAGGAAGCGCGACGACCTGAATCGGCCGGGAGCACACATGACCTTCGACGCAGCGTTCGACTGGGCCCGCCGCCACGTGCAGGCGGAGCGACTGCCCACCGCCGTGGTCGGCATGGCGACGGCCGACGGGATCGTCGATCTCGAGGGCTTCGGCGCCGCGACGGATGCCGTGTACCCGCTGTTCTCGATCACGAAGGTTCTCACGGGCATCACCGCGGCGAGGGCGATCGAGCGCGGCCTGCTCACCCCGAACACTCCACTGACCGACGCGCTGCCGGCTTTCGGCGCCTCCCGCGATGACGTCGTGCGGCTGTGGCACCTCGCATCACACACCTCGGGGATCTCCGAGCCGGCGCTCGACACGGCGCTGCCGCTGCGCCACGAACTGCTCACCAGCGGTCGCGACTTCGCGGCCGGAACCGCCTCGCGGTACTCGACGCTGGCCTTCGAGGGCATCGCGGCACTGATCGAGCATGCGACCGACACGACGTGGGATGACGGCACTCTCGACTGGGCCCATCGCATCGGCGCGATCGGCCTGACGCTCGACACCGCGCAGTCGGTCGGCGTGCCGGACGCCGCCGCCGGAGGGCTCGACCTCGATCGGTTCCACGCCACGCGAGCACCGGGTGCGGGCCTGCTGGGCAGGGCCGAGGATCTGCTGCACCTGGGCACCGAGCTGCTGCGCATCGACCAGGGCGGCCGCGACGGCATCCTGTCTCCTGCCGGACTCGCCATGATGCGTCGCCCGCTCACGGGAGACATCCCCCGACTCGACCCGTATCCCGACGAGCGTGGTCAGGACTGGGGCTTCACGTTCAATCTGCGCTCTCGGGCCCCGGGGCTCGTCGACCGCGACGTCTTCGGCCACGGCGGATGGGCCGGCACCGAGTTCTGGGTGCACCCCGGCGCAGGGGTGGCCTGGGTGCTGCTCACCAACGCCGCCGTCCGGCCCGGCGTCGACGCCGACGAGCTCGACAACGCGGTGGTGAGCGCGCTCTAGCGCGGCAGTCGCTCACTTGACACGTCGAGCGGCCATGGTAGTGTTGAGCGCGTTGAATGAAACGATTCAAAACTCCTCGATGAAGAGAGACCATCATGACCCGCGTCGCGTTCCAGTTGCAGGTGCGTCCTGAACTGCTCGACGAATACCTCGCCCGCCACTCGCCCGTGTGGCCCGAGATGCTGGCCGAGATCGAGGCCGCCGGCCGCCGCAACTATTCGCTGTTCCTGGCCGACGGCGGCACGCTCGTTGGCTACTACGAGACAGATGACGATACCGCCGCGCAGGCCTACCTCGCCGCCTCTCCCGTCGCCGCCCGCTGGGAGGCCGAGATGGGCCGCTTCTTCATCGGACTCGACGGTCGTCCCGACCAGGCAGCCACCACACTGACCGAGGTGTTCCACCTCGAAGACCAACTCGCCGACGCCGGCGGCTCGGCAGCATCCGACATCGACGACAACGACACCCACAACCGCAACGACACCGAAGGCAGCGCCTCATGAGCATCCTCTCGTCCGACAACCTCGCCGCTCTCGAGCAGCAGGGCATCGAGCTCCCCAGCTGGGCGTTCGGCAACTCCGGCACCCGCTTCAAGGTGTTCGGCACCCCCGGCACCCCGCGCGACCCGTGGGAGAAGATCGCGGATGCCGCGCAGGTCCACACCTACACGGCACTCGCGCCGTCCGTCGCACTGCACATCCCGTGGGACCTCGTCGACTCGTTCTCGGACCTCCGCAAGCACGCCGAGGACCTCGGCGTGACCCTCGGCACGGTCAACTCCAACACGTTCCAGGACGACGACTACAAGTTCGGCGCCCTGACCCACGAAGACCCGACGATCCGCCAGAAGGCGATCGACCACCACCTCGCCTGCATCGACGTGATGGATGCCACGGGCAGCCGCGACCTGAAGATCTGGCTCGCAGAGGGGTCGAACTACCCGGGCCAGGCCGACCTGCGCGGGCGCCAGGACCGCCTGCAGGAGTCGCTGCAGCAGATCTACGCCCGCCTCGGCGACGATCAGCGCCTCGTGCTGGAGTACAAGTTCTTCGAGCCGGCGTTCTACCACACCGATGTTCCCGACTGGGGCACGTCGTACGCTCAGGTCGCCTCCCTCGGCGACAAGGCGATGGTGTGCCTCGACACCGGCCACCACGCCCCCGGAACCAACATCGAGTTCATCGTCATGCAGCTGCTGCGCCTCGGCAAGCTCGGCTCATTCGACTTCAACTCGCGCTTCTACGCCGACGACGACCTGATCGTCGGCGCGGCCGACCCGTTCCAGCTGTTCCGCATCCTGTTCGAGGTCGTCCGCGGCGGCGGCCTCAACAACCCCGACGTCGCGTTCATGCTCGACCAGTGCCACAACGTCGAGGACAAGATCCCCGGCCAGATCCGCTCGGTGCTGAACGTGCAGGAGATGACTGCCCGCGCACTCATCGTCGATCGCGACGCTCTGGCCACGGCGCAGAAGTCCGGCGACGTGCTCGCCGCGAACGCCGTCTTCATGGATGCGTTCTACACCGACGTGCGCCCTGCCCTCGCCGAGTGGCGCGAGTCGCGCGGGCTCGCCGCCGACCCGATGAAGGCGTACGCCGAGTCGGGCTACCAGCAGAGGATCGCCGCCGAGCGCGTCGGCGGCGTGCAGGCCGGCTGGGGCGCCTGATCCTCGACCGCTGAGACCATGAGACCCGTGCACCCCGACGCCCCACCGACAGAAGGACGGATGCTGTGAGCGATCAGGTGCTCGACGGACCGCACGGTCCGCTGCGCGTGCGCGTGTATGCGCCCGAGAACCCTGCCGGCCCCGGCCTGGTCTGGGTGCACGGAGGCGGCTTCGCGGCCGGCGAGCTCGAGATGCCGGAGGCCGACTGGGTGGCGCGGAGCTTCGCCGACCGCGGCATCGTCGTGGTGTCGGTGGACTATTCACTCGCCCCGTTCCCCCGCGTCTGGGCCGCGGCAGCCGAAGCCCCGGAACGTGCCGGCGTGCACTACCCGGTCGCGTCCGACGAGGTCGAAGCCGCATTCCGGTGGGCCGTCGACTCCGGCCTCGCACCGGGCCCGTGGTCGCTCGGCGGGGCGAGCGCCGGCGGCAACCTGGCGACCGGCGCGGCCCTGCGCCTGAGCCATGGAGCAGGCCCCGTCCCCGCCCTCGCGGTGCTCGCCTACCCGACTCTGCACGCGGTTCAGGGCACCCCGGATGCGTCCCTGCGCGCGGCGCTCGACGCTGATCCGGAAGCCGACACGTTCGGGCCCGACCCCGTGCGCATCATGTACGAGAACTACCTGGGCGGGCCCCTCGCAGACCACGACGTCTACGCGGTGCCCGGCACCGCGTCTGCGGCTGATCTCGCACGCTTCCCCGCCACGATCATGATCAACGACGAGGTCGACGAACTGCGCGTCTCCGGCGAGGCCTTCGGCGCCTCACTGCGATCCGCCGGCGTCGACCTCGACATCTCGACCGAGCCTGGTACCCGCCACGGCCACCTCAACCGTCCTGAACACGCGGCGGCGACAGCATCCATCGACCGCTTCGCCGCCCGCATCCTCGCCACTTCTCCCGAGAACAAGGAACAGCCATGACCAACCCCACCGCCGCCGCCCTCATCGAGCGGTCCAACCGCCTGGGTGCCGACCCGAAGAACACCAACTACGCCGGTGGCAACACGTCGGCGAAGGGCACCGAGACCGACCCCGTCACGGGGCAGCCCGTCGAGCTGCTGTGGGTCAAGGGCTCGGGCGGCGATCTCGGGACGCTGAAGGAGCAGGGGCTCGCCGTGCTGCGCCTCGACCGCATGCGAGCTCTCGTCGACGTCTACCCCGGCCTCGACCGCGAAGACGAGATGGTCGCCGCGTTCGACTACTGCCTGCACGGAAAGGGCGGCGCCGCTCCTTCGATCGACACCGCGATGCACGGCCTCGTCGACGCCGCGCACGTCGACCACCTGCACCCCGACTCGGGCATCGCGATCGCGACCGCCGCCGACGGCGAGGAGCTGACCGCGAAGATCTTCGGCGACGGCGCTGGTGGGCAGCGTGTCGTGTGGGTCCCGTGGCGGCGCCCCGGCTTCCAGCTCGGACTCGACATCGCCGCGATCAAGGAGAAGAACCCGCAGGCGATCGGCTGCATCCTCGGAGGCCACGGCATCACGGCGTGGGGAGACACGTCGGAAGAGGCCGAGGCCCACTCGCTGTGGATCATCGACACCGCGGCCGCCTACATCGAGGCGCACGGCAAGGCAGACCCGTTCGGCGCAGTCCGCTCCGGCTTCGAGGCTCTTCCCGAGGCCGAGCGCCGCGAGCGCGCAGCCGCCCTCGCAGGCACCATCCGCGGCATCGCCTCGACCGACAAGCCGATGGTCGGTCACTTCACGGAGTCCGATGTCGTGCTCGACTTCCTCGCCTCCGAGCGCGCTCCCGAGCTCGCGGCCCTCGGCACCAGCTGCCCCGACCACTTCCTGCGCACCAAGGTCAAGCCCCTGATCCTCGATCTGCCGGCGACCGCCTCGGCAGAAGAGCAGATCGCCCGACTGCACGAGCTGCACACCGAGTACCGCGCCGACTACCAGGCCTACTACGACGCGCACGCCACGAGCGAGTCGCCCGCGATCCGCGGCGCCGACCCGCTCATCGTGCTCGTGCCCGGCATCGGCATGTTCTCGTACGGCGCGAACAAGCAGACCGCCCGCGTCGCCGGTGAGTTCTACGTCAACGCGATCAACGTGATGCGCGGCGCCGAGGCGCTGTCGACCTACTCCCCCATCTCCGACGCCGAGAAGTTCAACATCGAGTACTGGGCACTGGAGGAGGCCAAGCTGCAGCGCATGCCGAAGCCGAAGTCGCACCAGGGCCGCATCGCGTTCGTGACCGGCGCCGCCTCCGGCATCGGCAAGGCCATCGCCACCCGTCTCGCTGCGGAAGGCGCCTGCGTCGTCATCGCCGACCTCGACTTGGAGAAGGCCCAGGCCGCCGCGGCCGAGCTCGGGAACACCGACGTCGCGATCGGCGTGGCGGCGAACGTCGCAGACGCGGATGCCATCCAGGCGGCGCTGAACGACGCCGTGCTCGCGTTCGGAGGCGTCGACCTCGTCGTCAACAATGCGGGACTCTCGCTGTCGAAGCCGCTGCTCGAGACCACCGAGAAGGACTGGGACCTGCAGCACGATGTCATGGCGAAGGGCTCATTCCTCGTGTCGAAGGCGGCAGCGCGCGTGCTCATCGACCAGAAGCTCGGCGGTGACATCATCTACATCTCGTCGAAGAACTCGGTCTTCGCCGGCCCGAACAACATCGCCTACTCGGCGACGAAGGCCGACCAGGCCCACCAGGTGCGACTGCTGGCCGTCGAACTGGGCGAGTTCGGCATCCGCGTCAACGGCATCAACCCCGACGGCGTCGTGCGCGGGTCGGGCATCTTCGCCTCCGGCTGGGGCGCGAACCGTGCGGCCACCTACGGCGTCGCCGAAGAAGACCTCGGTCAGTTCTACGCCAACCGCACGATCCTCAAGCGCGAGGTCGTTCCCGAGAACGTGGCGGATGCCGTGTACGTGCTGACGGGCCCCGAGCTCAGCCGCACCACGGGCCTGCACATCCCGGTCGACTCCGGCGTCGCCGCGGCGTTCCTGCGATGACCGTGCGGTCCGTCGCCGCCGTCGACCTCGGAGCGACCAGCGGTCGCGTCATGATCGGGCGGATCGGTGACGGCCGGCTCGATCTCGAACTCGTCTCGCGGTTCCCGAACGGGCCCGTCGGACGCGAGGACGGCCTGCACTGGGACTTCGGCGCGCTCTACGAGCACGTCGTCGCAGGACTCGCCGAGGCCGTGCGTCGAGAGCCGGGCATCGAGAGCATCGGGATCGACTCGTGGGCCGTGGACTACGGCCTGCTGAAAGACGGAGAGCTTCTCGCCGAGCCGTTCCACTATCGAGACGACCGCACGGCGCGGGGTGTCGCCGAGGTGCACACCGAGGCGCCCTTCGCGGAGCTGTACGGACGCAACGGACTGCAGTTCCTGCCGTTCAACACGCTGTACCAGTACCGTGTCGACTCACGCGTCGCCGACGCCGACACCGCGCTGCTGATCCCCGACCTCATCGCGTTCCTGCTCACCGGAACGGCGGTCGCCGAGCGCACCAATGCCTCGACGACGGGTCTCCTCGGCGTCCAGTCGGGCGAGTGGGACGACGAGCTGGCCGTGCGCCTCGGCATCCCCTCGAGCATCCTGCCGACGCTCGTCGATCCGGGCGCGACGATCGGCGTGCTCCGCGCGGACCTCGCTGAGCGCATCGGCACGGAGCTGCCCGTGATCGCGGTCGGCTCGCACGACACGGCATCCGCCGTCGTCGCGGCTCCCCTGTCGACGCCTCGCTCGGCGTACATCTCGTGCGGCACCTGGGGCCTCGTCGGCGTCGAGCTGACCGAGCCGGTGCTGACCGATGCCGCGCGCGAGGCGAACTTCACGCACGAGCTCGGCGTCGACCGGCGCTACCGCTTCCTGCACAACGTGACGGGACTCTGGCTGCTGAGCGAGACCGTGCGGGCCTGGGAGGCGGAAGACGGATCGCCGATCGACCTGTCCGAGCTGCTGGCCGCGGCCTCCGCCGTCACAGGCGAGGTGCCCCTCTTCGACGCGAACGACGCCTCGCTCAGCGCCCCGGGAGACATGCCCGCACGCATCGCTGCACTGCTCGGAGATTCCGTGCCGTCGACTCGGCCCGCGTTCGCCCGGTCGATCGTCGAGTCGATCGCGACGGCGTTCGCAGAGGCGGTGCGAACGGCATCCGATCTGTCGGGGCGCGAGCTCGACAGCATCCATCTGGTCGGAGGTGGCTCGTTGAACCGCCTGCTGTGCCAGGCGACGGCCGATCGCACGGGTCTTCCGGTGCTGGCGGGCCCCGTCGAGGCGACGGCACTCGGCAACGTGCTCGTGCAGGCACGTGCCCTGGGCGCCGCCCCGGCGTCTCTCGAAGAGCTGCGCGCACTCGTCGCGGCGACCCACGAGCCCGAGCGCTTCGACCCGCGCTGAGCCGCTCTGACCCGCTCTGACCCGCTCTGACCCGCTCTGACCCGCAGCCTCCCTGCGGCGGCTCACTTGGCTGCCCGCACGACGAATGCATGCCGAGAACACCCTTTCTCGGCATGCATTCGTGTTTTCGACATGCATCTGTACCGGGCCAGGAGGGCACAGGGCACAGGGCACAGGGCAGGAGGCCAGGAGGCCAGGAGGGCACAGGCCAGGAGGCCAGGAGGCCAGGAGGGCACAGGGCACAGGGCACACACGAAAGGGGCGCCGGAGCCGAAGCTCCGACGCCCCCGCGAACCCGACTCAGAAGTCGAAGTCGCCGATGTTGTCTGCGTTGAACTCGAACGGGTCGCCGAGCAGCACGACGCCGTCTGCGCCCACCGTGTACTCGCCGAGGTCGCCCGCGTCGAAGGTGTCGCCCTCTTCGCCGGTGATGTCGCCCTCGATCAGCGCCTTGGCCGCGAACGCCGCCAGGTAGCCGAGGTCGGCAGGGTTCCAGAGCGCGAACGCGGTGACGGTGCCGTCCTCGACGTACTCGCGCATCTGGTTGGGGGTGCCGAGGCCGGTGATGGCGACCTTGCCCTTGTAGTCCGAGGTCGAGACGTAGCGAGCGGCAGCAGCGATGCCGACCGTGGTGGGCGAGATGATGCCCTTCAGGTTCGGGTGGCTCTGCAGCAGGGCCGCGGTCTTGTCGAACGAGGTCTGGTCGTCGTCGTCACCATAGACGGTCTCGACGATCGTGATGTCGGGGTACTCGGTGGCGACGTACTCCTTCATCAGGTCGATCCAGGCGTTCTGGTTCGTCGCGTTGGCGGATGCCGACAGGATCGCCACCTCGCCGGCTCCACCGATCTGGTCGGCGATGAGGTCGACCTGCACCTTGGCGATCCCCTCGGAATCGGCCTGGTTGATGAACAGATCGCGGCACTCGGGGTTGGTGTCGGAGTCGAAGGTGACCACCTTGACGCCGGCATCGCGCGCCTCGTTCAGGGCGTCGCAGATCGCCTTCGGGTCGTTGGCCGAGACGACCAGCGCGCCGACGGCCTGCTGCGTCGCGGTGTTGATGTAGCTGACCTGGGCGTCGGGGGTGGCCTCAGCCGGGCCGACCTCGGCGAACGTGCCGCCGAACTCGTCGACGGCGGTCTTGCCGCCCTCGCTCGAGGTGTCGAAGTACGGGTTGCCGAGGTTCTTGGGCAGGAACGTGATCGCGAGGTTGTCGGATCCGCCTTCACCCTCTGAACCCGAGCCTCCGGATCCGCCGCTGGTGTCGGC
>Ga0308166_1000849_pt1 | contig 36444 bp, 23 predicted proteins | sample PhyCR2_2_FD_202137 | JGI IMG/M metagenome (GOLD analysis project Ga0308166, IMG submission 202137) | Phyllosphere microbial communities from UC Gill Tract Community Farm, Albany, California, United States - DLSLCC.R2 | ecosystem: Host-associated > Plants > Phyllosphere > Unclassified | place...
GCTATAAGTCTGCCGTCTCAGAGATCATTCGCCGTCGTCAGGCGGTGCTTTATCGTGAACTCGGCATTCCTCATCATGAAACTGAAGAGGCGGTTGACTACTATACCCTGCTGGATCTGGGGGCGATTTCGCGTCAGGTGTACGGCGATGAGTTTGCTAACTGGGTCAACGCTACCCTTAATCCCACCGACCTGCTGTTCCGTATTGCGGAAGAGACCGGCATCGTGATGTTGCCCGGCACCGGATTCGGCACACAAAAACCTGCGGGCCGGATCTCACTGGCTAACCTCAACGAATATGAGTATGCGGCCATTGGTAAAGCCTTGCGGCAAATGATGGAGCATTATCATGACGAGTTCATTGCGCGTGGCAAAGATCAGCCCAGCGCGTAGTGACTGGACGGAGTAATGTCTGACGGTCTGGCACCGCGCAGAGTGCCAGACCATTCGCCTCAGGCTCTGGCCGCTTTCGCTGCTGCCACCAGCCCATCCAGCCAGTCCTGATGACCATTGATCATCGGATTCGGTTTGGTGACCGCCAGCTCGCGAGCCGGTTGTCCGTTTTGCGTCTCCTGAGTCAGGATGCGTACCCGGTTACCCGGCAGAGCCTCAATCAGCCAGGCATGCAGAACATCAAGGCGATCGGCGGCACCCGCTTCACCCGCCCAACCGTGCCAGGCCAGGCGTGCAGCCTCGCCTTCTGCCGGTGCAATACACTCTGTCACCTGAGCCTCAACCGGGAAGCCAAAGGTCTCGAAATAGAAGCGTACTCCCTGCTCCAGTACCGGACCTTTGTTGTCGTGAAAGCGCGCATTGGCTGAGTTAGCGTAATAGTCAGACCAGCGTGCGGGTTCACTCAACAAGCGCCAGATTTCCTGCACCGTCAGGTCGGCGACAATCACTTCATTTGAGCAAAAATTATCGGTATAGCCCGGTACAAAACCTTCCGGCCAGTTAATCGCGTTCATTTTCATTTTATCCTGCCTTATCTGATTAAGTGGTACATCACGCCTGTGCAGCGAACAGGGGCAGTATCATGCCGCTGCTGAAATAACGCCAATCGCAATATTTTATCCGTGATATCATTCCAGCTAATATCAAAACCGCATTGTCTGCTGGTCAGCCGCGAGAATAAAATGAGCACTCTTCACAACGTAGACTTGAATCTGTTGAAGACGCTGGACGCCTTACTGGATGAGCGCAGCGTTACCCGGGCTGCCGAGCGCTTATCGCTGACCCAGCCTGCGGTGAGCGGCATGTTAACCCGGCTACGTGAGAGTTTTGACGATCCGCTGTTTACCCGGGCGCAGCGCGGTATCGTGCCGACTTTGCGGGCGCTTGAACTGGCTGCACCGGTTAAAGCGATACTGGCAGAAGTGGAGGGGTTGCTACAGCCACAACAGTTTGATCCGTTGACGGCCGATATGACGTTGCACATCGCCGCGACAGATTATGCGCTGCGCGCGGTGATCGTCCCGTTTATGGCCCGGTTACGGCGTGAGGCTCCAGGCATTCGGGTGGCGGTGGTCCCGGTCAATAATGAAACCTTGCAGGATCAGTTTGAACGCGGAGCGGTCGATTTAGCCTTGCTGACGCCGGACACTACGCCGCAGGAGTTGCATACCCGCCGCTTATTTGATGAGGAGTATGTCTGTTTGCTGCGCGACGATCATCCGCTGATCAGCACCGGACCGCTGACGCTGGATGCTTTTTGTGCGCTGGAGCATGCCCTGGTTTCCTATCCTGGCGGTAATTTCAGCGGTGTGACAGATACGGCGCTGGCAGCACTGGGCCGCAGCCGCCGGGTCACTCTGTCAATATGCAGCTTCCTGGTGTTGCCCGAGATCCTGCGCCTGAGTGATTTAATCAGTGTGGTACCACGTCGTCTGGCGATTGCTGGCGCGGGCCTGACTCAACTTCCGCCGCCGCTGACCATACCGGGCTTTACCAAAACGCTGGCCTGGCATGAACGAACCCACCGGCATAAACGTCATCAATGGTTGCGTCAGTTGTTAATCACCATTGCTGATGAGACGACAAATCCTGTTACATCTCTGCCCTGACTGGGTTACCTGAGCGAGCCGGTTACGCATTTTTTGTCCCTCCGCGCAGCCGCTGGCAAGAATAAGCGAATGGATAATGCAAACTACAGGCAAGGCGTTTCTTATCTGGATGTCAGATAAGAAAATTTGCACTGCATTATTCTGCTTTCAGCGGATTGATATTATTCAGAGATAGGTTAGAGGGAATATATAGCAGGAGTGAAAATCAATAGATATCAGCGTAACCAAAGAATAAACCACAGCGCATTAACTTTTAATATTGGTTATAACAGGCCCCGGCAAAATGCCGGGGCTGATGGTTAAAAAGTCCGCATCAGCGACTTTCTATTCGGACTTACGTCCACCACCATGGCTGTTTTGGCCACCTTTCTTACCGGCTTCTGAAGCCTTTTCACGGTCATTAGCGAAGTTACCGCCGCTGTTTTGTCCGCCTTTTTTACCTGCTTCAGATGCTTTTTCACGATCTTCTGCGAAGTTACCGGAACCACCACGATGTTCGGCCATAATTTCCTCCTGAACATATTGTCATTTGATTAATGGCAACCGGCATAATTCTATTACGCCAGCCGTTTTCGTGTTGCAGTGATAAGTCTAGCCGGGCCTTTTCGGGCTGCAAGTCTATTACAACCTTCTGGTCCTGATTTATATTTATCCGAAGCGAGACAGCGCCATGAATAAGCAAAACGGTAAACGGGAAAAATTTATTGAGGCTAATCACTTACCCAAGGCGATCAATTATCGCCCCCTCGCCTGGCGATTAACATTTTTTTACTTTTGATTAAAAAGTTAAATGCCATGTAAAACGCAGCGGCCTGATGTTCAGCGGTTGGCTTAGTCTTGCAGCGCGCAGCCCGGCTGCGGCATCAGCCTGTTAACCCGCTGATCATCAGTCTGAACCCACCTGACAAGATGATGATAAACGCCGTTCTGAGGCGCTTTCCCCGCCAGGCAACAGCGCCCGGGCGCGTTAAACGTCTCGCTAAATGTCTCGTTAAGCGCTATGACCGATTCCGATACTTCATCTCAACAAGCTTTGGCTCTGAGGTATGGCAGCGATAAGAAGCTTCAGCTGAGTACACGCCTGGAGAAACGATCGTGAGCAAAGGATTGATGTCAGCGGAATGGCCTTGTTTTGAGGTGGACTGGGTTACCGGACTGATTGGTTAGGGGTGCGATTGCCGGGCTGGTTCTTTGGGTTGGCGGTTTGATTAGTTAGCTGCGGGACTGCCGGGCTGATTCCTGTGATTCGGCGGTTTGATCAGTTAGATGCAGGATTGCAAGCCGGGTGCAGAAGAGTGACGGATTTCTTAGGTAGCGGGTGGGATTGCCTGGCGGGAGCAGTGGATTTGCCGGTTGATTTGTAAGTTGGTGATATTGCCGGGCGGTTGCCCTGGAGTGGAAGGTTGTTGGGTTGTTGGGTTGTTGGGTTGTTGGGTTGTTGGGTTGTTGGGTTGTTGGGTTGTTGGGTTGTTGGGTTGTTGGGTTGTTGGGTTGTTGGGTTGTTGGGTTGCTGGGTTGCTGGGTTGCTGGGTTGCTGGGTTGCTGGGTTGCTGGGTTGGTTAGCCGTATTAAGCAAAATTTTTTCCTCTCTTGCTGATACTTTCTGTGCCTGTCCCTTTCTGTGCCTGATGGTAATCCAGCAATCGAAAAAATGTCGCCTGGCCAGCTACTTCCGCCCTGCGCGCAATGATAAAAGCCCTGACTGAGATAGCCAGGGCTTTTAAGTTACTACCGATTTAACATTTACCATTAAGGAACTTAATTGAGATTTACTGCTTCGGTACTGCTATTTATGAACAGGTCCTGCGGATAATAATGAACACCAGAAGTCACTCATTATCATTAGCGGTTTTCACCACCTGATAGTCTTTTATGAGACAAAGACAGGTCAGGCCCGGATAAACCTGCACACCCCCATCGCGATATATACTCTTTGATGCGTTGCCTTACTTTCATTACGACGTTTAAACCGCAATCGTATCCTGTCGTAACGTAAACGTTCAGAACTACGAGGCCTTACATCATCATCGCGAATACTTTTTACTGCAATAACATCAACTTACTAAAAATGCTTTACTGACTACAGGTTACTGCTTTGTTACTAACGTTACTCCATTCAACAGTGCTATTAATACATAACTCAATTTAACAGGAGTGCTTACTAATTTAGCTCAAACTTCAACTTCATATTACTTTATCAGTGACGTCTTGTTTGCCGCTGATGTGTCTTACTTTACGGTTTTAAATTTCAAAGTCAACACTGTTTTTAAAAACATGTTTATATCTTCAGTAGCTTAGCAATAGCGTTAATAATCATTCTCAGGCAGGATGAGAACCCCCGCTGTTTTATTATCACTACGACTAAAAATAGAATTCTAATCTATTTATACTGAATAATTAGCCTGGTGATTATATCATTATTGCCCCCCTGCCTTCGGGTACGAACCGTCGATACATTCTCCGTTCAGGGACTGCGCGCTTAGCCATTGTGGTGCTCAGCGAAGTGCACAGAGCACTGTACAATAAGCGACCTGTGAGACACGAAAAAAGGCACCTTATCGGTGCCTTTTAGCGGTCCATCTTTAGTAATACAATCAGCGAATTAGTTCGACAACTGGGTCATCAGCAGTTTAGCTGTCTCAACCGAGGAACCTGGGTTCTGACCGGTAATCAGCAGACCATCCTGCACCGCATAAGATTGCCAGTCATCACCGCGAGAGTAGATGCCGCCATTCTGTTTCAGCACATCTTCCACCAGGAACGGCACCACGTTGGTCAGGCCAACGCCCTCTTCTTCAGTGTTAGTAAAGCCGGTCACTTTCTTACCTTTTACCAGTGGTTCGCCATCGGCGCTTTTGACATCGCGCAGTACGCCCGGCGCATGACAGACCAGCGCTACCGGTTTACCCGCCTGCAGAGTCTGTTCAATCAATGCAATTGAGTTTTTGTCGTTGGCCAGATCCCACAGCGGACCGTGACCGCCAGGATAGAAAACAGCGTCAAACGCATCCTGCGAAACTGAATCGAGGCGGACGGTAGCAGCCAGTACTGCCTGAGTCTCTTGGTCGCCATGGAAGCGACGTGTCTGTTCAGTTTGTGAACCAGGCTCATCACTTTTTGGGTCGAGCGGCGGCTGACCGCCTTTTGGTGATGCCAGTGTGACCTCAACGCCCGCATCGGTAAAAGCGTAATAAGGGGCGGCAAACTCCTCCAGCCAGAAGCCAGTTTTCTTGCCGGTGTTGCCGAGTTCATCATGCGAGGTGAGTACCATTAAAATTTTCATATTTGCTCCGTCTCTGTGTATCGGTTCAGGCTAAAATTTAGGGTTCGGAACCGGCCGCTGTTCAGCCGTATTCTCTGTTGACCGGACCATCATTACCTGGCTGGACATATTTCTGAAATTTATTTCTTCAATTCCAGCTATTCACATAGCATTATAGCTCAATGAAATACGATCTGAATTTACTGCCTGTCCTGCTGGTGATGATGGAGGAGCGCAACGTCACCCGCGCTGCGGAGCGGCTCGGGATTACCCAGCCGGCGCTTTCCAATGCGTTAAACCGGCTGCGGGAAACGCTCAACGATCCGCTATTTATTCGCGAGCGCTATGGTATGCGCCCAACGCCAATGGCGGAACAGCTGGCCGAAGTGGTTGCGGCTTCGCTGGGCGCTATTGATAAAGTTATCCTCGGTCAGCAGGATTTTGACCCACGCCACGCTACCCGGCTCTTTACACTGGCCCCCAACAGCTACGTTGAATTCGTCATGATGCCGACCATCGTGGCACGCCTGCGCACCACCGCCCCGGGCATTCGCCTGCGACTGACGCCGTTTGGCAATGACATTGCCGAAACCGGGGTGATCTCCGGTAACACGGACATGGTGTTGGGTCGTATCGTTGAGCCGCCGGATAATCTGGTGGTACAGCATCTGATGGATGAAGGTCTGGCATGCGTAGTCCGGGCCGATCATCCTGAGGTTACTGACGAGCTGAGCGCGGAACAGTATGAGCAACTCCGGCATGTCAATGTACTGCCGCCCGGCCGGATGCGAGCCGGTTTATACCAGGCACTGGAACAGCGCGGACTACGCCGCCAGGTCGCGGTTTCAGTGACGCATTTTCTGGCGGTGCCGGAGATGATTGTGGTTACCGATTACTGCGCGACGCTGCCCCGGCTGATCTGTCAGCAACTGGCAAAAGATCCGCGGCTTAAGGTACTGCCTGCCCCGGTCGATCTGGGCACTTTTCCGGTTGAGATGGGCTGGCACGCACGTTATCGCGACGATCCGGCTCACCGCTGGTTGCGCAGCCTGATGATTGAAGTGGCGCAGACGCTCTCATCCGGCCAGTCATTTAGTTAGCGCGATCATCATTACCGCACTAATTGTCACTATTGATATGGTAACTATGGTTATCATTATTCCCATTGGAGGCAACAACCTCCTCACAACCAACAGGAATATGACCATGAAAACCATTAAAGCTACTTCAATCGCTGCCCTTGCCGCTCTTTCGCTGATTTCATTCAGCAGCTTTGCACAGAGCGTCTCTGTCACCTCTTCTACGCTGGATGGCGCAGAAGCGAAAATCGCCGCACAGGCTCAGGAACAGGGCGCGCAGTACAAAATTACCGAAGCGAACACCAACAATCGTGTTCACATGACCGCTGAACTGTATAAATAACGGATGGTCGCAAACGGATTTGCCAGAAACGGCTGCCCACTGGGCAGCCTTTTTTGTGTCTACTCAGGCAAGGCGGGTGTCAGAGGTTGAGCCGCCGCGCCACCAGAGAATGAATGCGCAGAGTGCAATGGCACCCAGTACGTAAAATGCGATGCTGTAGGAGTAACGAGCGGCGATGGCGCCAGTCAGGGCCGGGCTGAGTGAAGCGCCTGTTCCCTGCATCAGCATAATCACGCCCTGGCCGGCGTTGACATGGCCGGTACCGCGTAACAACGAAACAATATAGCCCGGCACCGCCACGCCCAGTATTCCGGCGGCAATGCCGTCCAGTATCTGCACCGGTATCACAAATATCGGTTCGGAGTAGCTGGCGGCCAGCAGCGCGCGCAGCGGCAAAATCAACAGCGCCGCCATAATCAGTGGGCGATAACCGACTGTCCCAATCCGCTTTGATACCCATAGCGCAACCGGAATCATCACCCGTTGTGATATCGCCACCGTTGCCGCCGCATACAGACCTGGACTGACCGCCGCCTGCGTGCCCGCAGACGCGACACGCATGCTGAGCATCGGCAATAACGCGGCATTAGCCAGATGAAACAGCAGCAGAGTAATCCCGGCGATCAACAGCGCGGGTTGCCGCACCAGCATCCATAAACCCTGAGCCGGAGACGCTTGTTGATGCTTTTCAAAACCACGCGCCACCTGATGATCGATCTCATCGCCACGGATCGCCAGCGTAGCGACGGCGGCAAATATCGCCATCATTGTCATCAGAATAAACACCGCAGCCATTCCCCAGTACCAGGCCGAATAGCCAGCCAGCAGCGCAGCAACGGTATTACCGCCATGGTTAAAGGCTTCGTTACGGCCCATCTCCCGGTTAAACCCTGCCTGACCGCTTAGTCCCAGAGTGATACCGGCTACCGTAGGGCCGATAAACGCCGCAGCAACGCCCGCCACGATTTGCGATCCCATGACGGTCCAGCTCTGATCGCTGTACCACAGCAGCAGCGTGGCGAGCGTAATGACCAGACATCCCAGCAGCACGATTGTTTTTTTATACCGGCTGGCATCCGCCGCAATCCCGGCAGGCAACGTGGCCAGCAGCCCGGCAATGCCGCCACAGCTCATCACCAGCCCGATTTCGTCGGGCCGCCAGTGCCGCCCGGTCAGAAAGATACCCAAAAACGGGCCGAGGCCGTCACGTACGTCGGCCAGAAAAAAACTCATCAGACAGAGAGCGGTGAGAGAACGCTGAGACATAAAATTTCCCTGAAAGCGAAGTCACGCGTTTGCGCTTCGTTTAAAACAGGAATTATGGTTTAGCGCCAGAAAAGTTACGGCGAGTTAAAGTAACAAAATAAAAAAGGCCAGCCGTATACCACGTTACGGATGGCCCTGAGAAGAGCTGGCACAGGCCAGCTACGCTTTAGCTAAGCGGCTTATTTATCGTTGCCGAAACCCTGTTTAATCAACGCGGGCAGCACGTTCGGGAAGTAGATGTTTTTATAGTAACCGCTGACGCTTTCGCTCCAGCTTTCGCCATCACTGCGTCCGATGTTTTTCCAGTGCTGGACCATCTCATCGTTATAGGCAGCGATGTGTTGCGCCATTTGCGCAGTCCGATAGGTCTCTTCATGGCGGAAGGTTGCCATCGGCAGACGCGGTTTCTGATGCGCAGGCTGATCAACGTGGCCGATAACCACACCGGCAATCGGGAAAGTCAGAGCCGGCAATTCCAGCAGCGAAATCATCGCCTGCGGATCGCGACGAATACCGCCGATTGGTACAATACCCAATCCTTCCGCCCGCGCGGCTGCCATTACCGAGCCCAGCGCAATGCCGATATCGGTGGAGCCGGAGACAATACTTTCAATGCTCTGATGGGCAATCTGCTGCTGATCGATGGCAGATATGGCCAGATCTGATTTATGCATATCGAGCACGAAGGTAATAAATACCGGTGCTTTGGCAATCCACGGCTGACCGCCAGCTATGGCAGCGATCTGAGCGCGTCGGCTGGCGTCACGCGTCACCACCACTGAAACCTGCTGCGAGTTCACCGACGTCGGCGCGCGATAGGCGGTACTGATTATCCGATCCAGAACCGCATCATCGACCGGTTGCTCTGTAAAACTGCGTTCACTTTTGTGGCTGGTAAAAATATCGATCAGGTTGCTCATAGTTCTCCCCTTATAAAGCCCAAGAATAACAGTTAACTGCGGGGAAAAACTTAACCGCACTGGCCTTACACTCGCGCCTTCTGCTACCTGCCCCAGCGGCTTCTCAGATACTCCACCGCCTGGCGGGTCTGAGGCTGATTAAGGTAATTCTCGCGAAACAAAATGGTGCCATTGATATTGGGGTTCGATTCATTCAAATCGAGCTGCTTTTTCAGCTCAGGCACGCCACCCTGTCGGGTCCAGTCAGGTTCAATCTTTGACGGTTCGCCCACTTTATACAGCGCCAGCCCGATATAAAGCCGGGTTTTGGTCGGTTTCACCACCTCAGCCCACCAGTTAGCCAGTACGTCATACCGTGCGGCCTGGCGCGAGAACGGCCAGTAGAGCTGGGGCGCGATGTAATCCAGTAGCCCCTGCTGCACCCAGCGCCGGGTATCCGCATAGGCTTCGTCATAGGCGGCGGCTCCACGGGTATCAGAACCGGCAGGATCGTGTGACAGATTGCGCCAGACGCCTGCCGGGCTGACGCCAAATTCGACCTCTGGCTTCAGTTGCTTAATGGTGCGGGATACCTGCTCAATCAGCAACTGGGTATTGTGTCGCCGCCAGTCTGCTTTAGCAGCAAATTCCTGGCCGTAGCGGCGGAAAGTCTGGCTATCGTTGAGCATCGAACCGGGCGATTCAGCATAGAAGTAATCATCAAACTGCACCCCATCCACCGGATAACGCGCGACAACTTCGGCCACGATGCTGGTGATCCAGTCACGCGCCGCCGGTATGCCAGGGTCAAGCACAAAACGGTCGCCGGCCGTACGTATCCAGTCCGGATGCAGCACAAATACGCTGGCCGGATGCAGCGACAGGGTGCGATTCAGCGCACTGACTGTCGAAGGTTTGGTGTTCACCGCGACGCGGTAGGGATTAAACCAGGCGTGTACCTTGATGCCGCGCTTATGCGCTTCATCCAGCATAAACTGCAGCGGATCGTAGCCAGGGTCCTCACCGATTTTGCCGGTCAGCATATCTGACCACGGCAGAATTTTTGATGGCCACAGCGCGGTAGCATCGGGTTTAACCTGAAAGAATACCGTGTTGATACCGAGACTTTTTAGATTGTCCAGCTTAGCGATCAGCGCATGCTGCTGCTGGCTGATACGTAGCGCGGGTGCATCACCGTTGACCGATTCAACCGGCGGCCAGTCGAGACGCGAAACGGTGGCAATCCAGACGCCGCGCACCGGCTGTTGAGTCTGCGGCTTTGGGGTCACCGGCAACGGCTGTTTCGTGACCGGTGGCAAAGGGGTAACCAGCGAGCGCGGCGGTTGCGAGGCGCAACTGACCAGCAGCAGTGCGGTGGCCAGCGCCACGCCTCGCCTGATAAAGATCCGTGTCGGGCCGGGACGGTGATAAACGGCGATGATGAACTCCGGTAAATTCTGGTCGGGTCGCAAAAGGGACATTCTCGATGACCGGGATTAAAAGTCAATGCGTTACGACGATGAAACCGCCGCTGTCCCGTCCCTGCTTGCTGCATCACCGCCGCCTGATGCTGGTTGGCTAGTGGCTGCGCCACGCTGACAAGGTGACGGTCTGGCTGATGCCATCGTCAAGCGCATGGTCAGCCAGCCTGAACTGATAATCGCCAGCGGCGAGTTGCCAGTATCGGCTTGCGGGATCAAACACCGCCAGACAACGGGATTCAATCCCGATCGGTATCGTCCGCTGTTCGCCCGCCTCCAGCATCACTTTATGAAACCCCACCAGACGCCACGTCTGGCCGGGCTCTCCAGTCCGTCGGCCATACAGCTGAGCCACCGTTGCGCCGGCCCGCTCGCCACTGTTTTTTACCACCACGCTGGCATGTAGCTGATCATCCTGCTGGGTGATCAGCAGACTGTCGGCAGAAAAGGTGGTGTAGGAAAGACCGTAACCAAAAGGAAACAGCGGGCTCAGTCGCTGCCTTTCAAACCAGCGATAGCCCACATCAGCGCCTTCAATATTGTAATCGACATGAAACACGCCACCGCGCAGCGGTTCACCCGGATTGGAGGTAGTGACTGACGGATCGGTCATCGCCGGGCGCGGCAGTTGGTTTTCATCACGCGGGAAGGTTACCGGCAGGCGTCCTGATGGATTCACCCGACCAAACAGCACTCCGGCAATCGCTTCTCCCCCACCCGAGCCCGGATAAAATGCTGCCAGCACGCCGCTGACCTGCTCCAGCCAGGGCATCTTAACCGGGCCGCCCGACTCAATCACCACAATAGTATGCGGATTGGCACGCGCCGCCGCGCTAATCAGGCGGTCCTGTTGATCCTGCAGGGCCAGATCGGGCAGATCCTGTCCTTCGGTATTCCACGATTCAACAAACACAATCACTGCATCAGCTCCGGCGGCCTGCGAGGCAATCGCGGCGTGATCGCTGCCGTCGAGATAATCCACCCGGGCCGCGCCCGACTGGCAGCGGATGGCGTGCAGCGGCGAGGAAGGATGATAAACTTTCGGTACCGCCACGCCCATGATGGCAGCACCCTGTTCCGCATAATGCCCAATCGGCGTGACTGAAGAGGAGCCGCCGCCGGATAACACGCCCTGGTCAGCGTGGCCGCCAATCACCAGCAGTCGTGGCAGATTCAGTGCCAGCGGCAAACAACCAGCGTGGTTTTTCAGCAGCACGAGGCCATTTTCTGCCGCCCGCTGCGCAATCAGCCGGTGCGCGGTGTAATCTATTGGCACGCCAGGCCGGGCCGGGAAGTCAATCGCCCCGACCGCAAACAGGCTTCTTAACTGCCGTCTGACCATCTCATCCAGCCGCTCAGCCGGGACCCGTCCCTGCTCCACCGCCCGCCTCAACGGCTCGCCAAAAAACGGCTCGGGGTCCATATTGCTGCCGGACTGAACATCTAACCCGGCCAGCGCCGCCTTTTCGGTTGAATGGGTCGCGCCCCAGTCGGACATCACCCAGCCTTTGAAGCCCCACTCGGTTTTCAGAACCTGCTGCAATAGATGGCGGTTTTCACTGGCCCATTCGCCGTTGACCAGGTTGTAACCTGGCATCACCGCACCCGGTTCTCCCAGTTCAATAGCTATCCTGAACGCCAGCAGGTCCGACTGCTGCATCGCCTGTTCATCCAGATCGGAACTGACCAACACCCGTCCGGTCTCCTGCGCATTGAGCGCAAAATGTTTCACGGTAGAGACCACATGCTGTGACTGAATGCCTTTTACCGCATGTCCGGCGATGATGCCGGTCAGCAGCGGATCTTCTGCGATATACTCAAAATTTCGACCGCCACGCGGTTCGCGGATCAGATTGGCACCGCCCGCCAGCTGCACGTTAAATCCTTTTGCGTGCGCCTCCCGCCCCAGCATATTGCCGGTGGTTTCCGCCATCGCCGGATCAAAGCCCGCACCCAGTAATAGTGAAGAAGGCAGCGCGGTGGCATTGTCGCCGGGCCGCACATTAGCCAGGTTGCCGACGCCAAGACTGGCATCCGATTGTTGCATTGCCGGTATGCCTAGCCGCTCAATTGCCGGATAACAGGCAGCCGAACCTAGTGCGCCAGGGATTCGGGCTTCACCCGGCGCGGGAATCGCCATCGGACCACTCAGCCAGCGCATTTTTTCATCCATCGTCATCTGTTCCACTACGCTTTGGGCGCGTTGATCAGCGCTCCGCGTCCGGTCCTGCCAACGGCTTGTCATGATATTCTTCCTGAAGTGGGTGAGAGTTATTCAAGACTAGCGTTAAACGGGACGGTTAGCCCCGAAACGGTAATCAATCCAGCTCCGGGTACCCGTTCCACCGGCGAGTTACAGTCCATGCAAAGACGATAAAAGTGCTGAGCTGGCATAACATCTGTACCTCTTTGGGCCGTTACAGATACCATTGGATGACAATCACTATTGCTACAGCCTCGTGGTCAGTGTCCGCTACCGTTATTATGACGAAAATAAAAAAAGCCCGACGATGCGGGCTTTTTTATTTACTTTTAATGCGGAAACTAAGATTTACTTTCTTTACTACTGTTCGGATTGGTAAGAAAACGTGATATTAAAAATAAAAACACCTTAACAAACGCTGCAAGCGTTGCGACTGTTACCACTGCCTTTGAAATTGTTGCTGGCATAGAATACCACTCTAAATATGATACGCCAGCGCCACTAAGGAAAGCGGCACCTGTAAGCACTCCTGCCATTGCAGCTAAACCGCAGATTAATTTTGCCATCTATTCCCTCAGCTATCGTTGCTGCTAAGTACTTTACCAGGTGCACTGGCCACCAATACTTCCTCCAGCATTATTTCTGCCGGTATTGTTATTACAGGAACCGATACCACCACCGATAGCACTGGCTACGGCCGTACCTGCGCCACCTACCGAACCCGCAACCATTCCGCCCAAAATACCATTGAGACAGTCTTTCAGTTCAGGATGAGCGGCGACCAGCTGAAGAACGCCATTGTCTGGAACAAAGATATTATGGTGACTGCCAGAACTGCTACCGTGCTGACTGGTTCAGGCGCCTGCGCCAGCATAAGCAGGATCATAAGCTCCACTTGCACCTGCGATAAACGTCAACTGCATTTTATTTAACATTTCCATTTTCAATCCTCTTAAATATTTATTCTTACCTGAAGAGAACTGTACTGCAGAACAGGTATATCAATTAAGTGAAGCATAATCAAAACGTGTCTCAGCTAATATTTTAAAGTGACGTAGTTGAAACAAAAGAAGATTGTGATAAAGCAGGCCCAATTGGCAATGAATTAATAATAAATAAAGCTGAAATACCCTGATGCTTTTTAAAGATATGTGCGTAATTTCACATTCCCCATTAAATGCAGACCCGTATGTGGCTCTCCCATATTTCTGTAGCATTTAATAATCAAATTCAATGTGTGATGCCTTCTATGCAGCAGGTAATAGCACCAGACAACCCTCTTATGGGGTAAAAAAGATAGGCTGGCACGTTTAACCTGATATCGCTCATCTGGCAACCTGCCGACCGTTGAAAGCGCTCCAGATCTTTTAGCGCGGCGGACTGAATTCGATGCCAGCCGAGGTCAGGCAGGCTTTCAGCGTGCCGAACGCATCCTGGCACTGCCGTTCGTTAACGCAGGCATAGCCGAGCAGCAGACCGCGTTGGTCCTGCGGATGCATATAGTATTGCGATAACGGCCGGACTTTGACGCCACGCGTTAACGCCTGCGCCGCAATCGCCACATCATCTGTTCCGGGCGGCAGCGGCATGACCAGATGCAGGCCCGCTTCATGATTGACCGGCGGTAAGAACGAAGCTCCGAGATAGCGCTCGATCAGCTTACATAAAAACTGACGTCGCTGACGGTAGAGCAGCCGCATGCGGCGGATATGATCCATGTAATGGCCCAGCCGGATGAACTCCGCCAGCGCCCGCTGAATCAGCAAATGTCCGCCGCGATACAGCTCCGCCGCTGCGATGCGTAACGGTTGTGCCAGCGGCTTAGGCACCACCAGATAACCAATCCGCAATGCCGGATAAAGCGTTTTGCTGAAGGTGCCCATATAGATTACCGGTGCGTCCGCTTCCAGCCCCTGCAGCGAAGGATAAGGCTGGCCTGAGAAGCGAAACTCACTGTCGTAATCATCTTCTACGATCAAGCTATGATGACGACGAGCCAGCGCCAGCAGTGCCTGACGTCGTGCCAGACTAAGATGCACGCCCAGCGGATACTGGTGTGACGGTGTCACAAATACCATTTTAGGCGCCGGTCCGCTGTCCGGCACGATGCCCTGCTCATCAACCGGCATCGCCCGAATATCCAGACCGTTCATCCGCAACAGATTACGGGTGCCCCAGTAGCCCGGCTCTTCCATCCATACCCGGTCGCCCGGATCGCACAGCACTCGCGTCACCAGATCCACCGCCTGATGCACCCCTTCGGTAATTAAAATCTGGTCGGCATCGGCCCGCACCGAACGCGCCACCCGCAAATAGTCCACCAGAGCATGACGCAGATCGGGGCAGCCACCGCCGCTGCTATACACCAGCCGGTGAACGTCCGGTTCCCGGTTCAGTCGGGCCTGAATCTGACTGAATAATTTATGGGGGAACTCGGTAACGTCCGGCGCGCCGGGCACAAATGCCCCCCACTGATAGGGTGAAGCGGTGGCATGTCCGAGCAAACTTGCGCCGCGTTTTGACAGCGTTGCCGGCAGCGGTAACGTCACCGGCTGAGTATCAAGCACTGCATCACTTTGCAGGCAGTTTTCTGGCAGCGTTTCAGCAATCCAGGTGCCGCTGCCGGTACGCGCAGTGACATAGCCCTGCGCCATCAGGCTCTCATAAACATGCATCACAGTATTGCGCGACACCCCGAGTTCACGCGCCAGATCGCGGGTCGGTGGCAGTTTTCCGCCGCGTGGGAACACTTCTTCAATAATCGCCGCCTGCATACAATTCAGCAGACGCTGATGCAAAGAGCCGGCGGGTTCAAACTGTAACCGCGCTAATAGATGATCTGCGTACAACAGTTGCAATTGGTTCCACCTTTCCTTCAACAATTGGCTCTGGCAACTCACCGCGCCTCACGCATAAATAAGCGTGTTTGTCGGGAATTGTAAATACGCAATACAGCGAGGTGGATCAAATGAGCGAAAAAAATAGTCTGATGCAGCAACGCAAAGCACAGGCGCTGCCTAAGGGTATCGGTACGCTTTGCGACTGGTATGTCGCCCGGGCCGAGAACGCCACCTTATGGGATCAGGCTGGCAACAGCTGGATCGATTTCGCTGGCGGCATCGCGGTGCTGAACACCGGTCATCGCCATCCGCGCATTGAACAGGCGGTCGCCGATCAGTTAACGAAGTTTACCCATACCGCTTTCCAGATCACCCCATATGAAAGTTACATCGCCCTTGCTGAGCGCATCAATCAGCGGGTACCCATTGCCGGGCCGGCGAAGACGGCATTCTTCACCACCGGCGCGGAAGCGGTAGAAAATGCTGTCAAAGTGGCGCGAGCCTATACCCGTCGTCACGGCATCATTACCTTCGGCAACGCGTTTCACGGCCGGACGTTTATGACCATGGCGATGACCGGCAAAGTGGCCCCCTACAAGCGGGATTTTGGCCCGATGCCGGCCTCAGTCTGGCACGCCCGCTACCCCAGCGAAGTACAGGGGATCAGTGTTGCAGCGGCACTCAGCAGCCTTGACGACATTTTTAGTCAGGACGTTGCGCCGCACGACGTCGCCGCCATTGTGCTGGAACCGGTGCAGGGCGAAGGCGGATTCCACGCTGCGCCGCTGGCCTTTATGCAGCCGCTACGCGAGCTGGCCGATCGCCACGGCATCCTGCTGATTGCGGATGAAGTTCAGAGCGGCTTTGCCCGTACCGGCAAGCTGTTCGCCATGGAACATTATCCGGTGAAAGCGGACATCATCACCATGGCCAAGAGCCTGGCAGGCGGGATGCCACTGTCCGCCGTTGCCGGTCGGGCCGAGGTAATGGATGCGCCCTCACCCGGCGGCCTTGGCGGCACCTACGCCGGTAATCCGCTGGCTATTGCCGCCGCACATGCGGTGCTGGATGTGATTGAAGAGGAACAGCTGTGTCAGCGCGCCGTCAAATTAGGTGCCTGGCTGGAGGCGGAACTGCAAAAACATCATGCCACTTATCCGGCGATTGCCGACGTCCGCGCGCTGGGATCGATGGTCGCGATGGAGTTTCATCAGCCCGGCGATGCACAGGCGGTGCAGCAGGCGGCAATGGCGAATGGCCTGCTGCTGCTGACCTGTGGCGCGAAGGGCAATGTGATCCGCTTCCTTTATCCGCTCACCATCCCCGATGCGCAGTTCAGCCAGGCGCTGGATATTCTGAACGCGGTGCTCAGCCAGGCTCTGACGCCCGTGACTCAGGGTAGCGTTCCGGCCTGATTCCCCCGGCTGATTCATCCGGGCTCTATCCCCCTGCTCGTCCGGGCCACATCCCGGACGCAGCGTCGGAGACGATGACATGACAATGACTCACAACGCGAATGATGATTCGCTGGCGCAAAATCTGAAGCCTCGCCACGTACGGATGCTTTCCATCGCCGGGGTAATTGGTGCTGGATTGTTTGTGGGCTCTGGCCACGCCATTTCAGAGGCAGGACCGGCAGTATTAATTTCCTATGCGGCGGCCGGAGCGTTGGTGGTGCTGATTATGCGAATGCTGGCTGAGATGGCGGTCGCATCGCCTGATTCCGGCTCGTTTTCGACCTATGCCGACAAGGCGCTCGGCCGCTGGGCGGGCTTTACCATCGGCTGGCTCTACTGGTGGTTCTGGGTGCTGGTGATCCCGCTGGAGGCCAATGCGGCCGGAACGATACTGCATGCCTGGTATCCACAGGTGGCTATCTGGCAGTTCACTCTCGCCATCACACTTATTCTGACCGTGACCAATTTGCTGAGTGTGAAAAATTATGGCGAGTTTGAATTCTGGTTTGCGCTGATCAAAATCGCCGCCATTATTCTGTTTCTCGGCGTGGCGGCGGCGGCGGTATTGGGGTGGTTGCCCGGCAGCGGGACTCAGGGACTGTCACATCTGTATGATACCCACGGCTTTATGCCGAACGGAATGGGCGCGGTAATGGCCGCGATCCTCACCACCATGTTCTCCTTTATGGGCACCGAGATTGTGACTATCGCCGCCGCCGAGTCGAAGAATCCTGGTAAGCAGATCACCCAGGCAACCAACTCGGTCATCTGGCGTATCGCGCTGTTTTATCTGCTGTCGATATTCTTTGTGGTGGCGCTGGTACCGTGGAATACGCCGGGCCTGGTGCAACAGGGTTCCTGGCAGACGGTGCTACAGGCGATGAACATCCCGCACGCCAGGCTGATCGTTGATCTGGTGGTGCTGATGGCGGTGTGCAGTTGCCTCAACTCGGCGCTCTATACCTCATCGCGGATGCTCTATTCACTGTCACGCCGTAAAGATGCGCCCGCCGCCGCCTCCCGCACCAACCGCAGCGGCACGCCGTGGATTGCGGTGCTGCTCTCTACGGGTGCCGCCTTTCTGGCGGTGATAGCCAACTATCTGGCCCCAAGCGTAGTATTTGAGTTTTTGCTGGCGAGTTCCGGCGCTATTGCGCTGCTGGTCTACCTGGTGATCGCCGCCTCGCATCTGGTGCTGCGTAAAAAACGCGAAAAAGCGGGTGAAGTGCTGAGCTATCGGATGTGGCTGTTTCCCGGCCTCACCTGGTTCACCATCCTGTTTATCGTTACGGTGCTGGTGGTGATGCTGTTTGATGACCGTCATCAGGCTGAACTGCTGGCAACCGGCGGGCTGACGCTGGTGATCATCGCCACCAGCTACCTTTTGCACCGCAAAAGAGAGAAACGGCAGAGCGCGAAGTTTTATCCCCTGCACTCTTCCGATCACTCCTGATTATAAGCTCTCCATCAACACGCCCAGGGAGGGGCGCTGTTCAATAACTCACCATTTTTTCCGTTCCGGCTTCAGGCTGCATTATTCTGGCGGCGAGCCTGACGAAATTATTAACAGGCCGTTTATTGCGTGACAGCTCCTATTCAGCCGTAATGAAGACTGAATTAACCAGCGTGGCGAACAGGTTGATAAAAAGCTGATTCAACTTTGCCGATTTACATTAAAAATCCGTAAAAAGCGAGGATCTATCATTTATAACAACCTGCAAAACGGGACAGCGTCATTCACAGCGCTGACCCGCAGTTGTTTATAACCTCAACAGTGGCGTCATTTAAAGATAAGTGACCGAAACAATCCCTTTACGTTTAGCGGCGTCAAGCCAGTGCGTCGCCACAGTCACGGGCAGAGAGTCGAGTGACTGCGACTTCATCAGGTCAGCGGTGCGGACTATCGTCTGGCCATTCTGAGGATCGGAGCAATAAAAAGTCGCAGGATTGGGGATCACTTTCATATTACAGGAGGCCGTGAATATTCCTCCACTGAAGCCGATCGCACCTGAAGATGACGCCATCTCTGCGCTGGCAGACGGGCCGGCAAGGGTAAACAGCAGTGTCGCCAGACAAGCATACCGATATGATTTCATTGTGCATTCTCCTGGATGTGTTTACCTGTTATCGGCATCTGCACCGATACATTAAGCTCAGAGATAACAACACTGGGAAAGAAACGGTTTGATGCGATAAAGACCGCAGATGTTACTATGTTGCCAGCGTTAAATTACCGGCAACTGGCAATACAATTGATCGCATTGACGTATCAACGAGTATAGCTCAGTCGCCAGCTTTCAATGCGTTTCATGCAATCTTTTATTATTCTGAAAACTTGTTTTCTTTTCTTACTTTCACATATTCAGCGTAAATAAAAATGCATGGCTGTGCAGTAGTAAAAACCGTTGTCGCCGGTTAAACATATGCACTGCAGCCAATAACGGATGGAGGAATAGTCTCTATTTAATTAATTCCGCGAAAAATATTCAACTGATAGAAACTAAGTATTCAGTCTTAATTTTTGTAATTAGTCAACGCATCAGGCCAGAGCCGCTGATATCAGGGAAACCAATCATCTGGATGTGAACGGGAATAAAATTTACCACCACATGCCCGCCAGCCTCGGTCACCCGCTTTATGCGCTACCGCTGATGTGAACAAGCCAGCAGCTAAACCGGCAGGTTTTACCGCTTTTTGCAGCCTTCTTCTTAACCTGAAAGGGAAAGGCCCCGGTTCATTCCAAATACTGACTGAAACGTAGCAGATAACCGTCCGGATCCTGCACCAGAAACTCCCGCTGGCACATCGTTGTGTTTCCTGTCACATAATGATTGTCCTGCACCGGCCGGAACAGCGGAATGCCATTTAATTTCAGGCGCGAAAGTATCGGTTCAATTGCATCAACCTCAATCTGAAAGTTAACTCCACGTCCGAACGGCTTTTCCAGTGGCGCGGTTTTCCAGCCTTGCGAGTGATATTGCTCAATCATTAACTGTGCGTCGCCGAAATTGAGATAGGCGAAATCCGGATCCTTGCGCCGGTTCATCAGCCTAAAACCGATGATATCAACATAGAAAAATAATGAAGCCGCGAAATCACTCACGGTCAGCTCTGGCACCATCGGGTTCCAGTAGATCGGTTTGTCATCACTCATTTACAGCGCCTTTTATCCTGTCTGTTAACCACCGGAATCGGTCCGTTCAACTTATCTGAGCGATACTTTTGTACAGCTCATCAAGAAACAGCCGCAGCGCGGCGGACTGGTGCTCGCGCGACAGATAAAGTCCCCAGATACCCAATGTTTGTGGCCGGTAATCAGGGAGCAACTGCACCAGCTTGCCGCTAGCAAGGCTGCTGCGGGCTTCCTGCTCGGGCACCATTGCCACACCGCAGTCGGCAATGGCGGCATCACACAACAGCGATGAGATGCCGGCACTGAAATTCCCCCTGACCGCCACGGCGATCTTTTCACCCTGTGGTGCCGTAAAATGCCAGCTTTGTCCGGCAAATCGGCTGTAATAAAGACAGTTGTGCGACGATAACGCCTCTGGCGTCTGTGGCGTTCCCTGTTTCGCCAGATAACCCGGCGAGGCACAAAGTACCGAACGACATTCGCCCAGACGACGCGCGATCGCACCCGGCTCCGGCGCGTCTGTGATGCGGATCGCCAGATCGATGCGCTCGCCTATCAGGCTGACCGGTTGATTATTAATTTCCAGCTCAATACGCAGCGCCGGATAGCGACTAAGGAAATCAGGAATGGCCGGGCCGACCAGGTGAGTCGCGGTAAAATGCGCGCAGGCGATACGCAGCGTACCGGCGGGCATCGCCTGCGTCGATTCCTGCTCAATCTCTTCCGAAAGCCGCGCCAGCTGACGGGTTCGCAGCAAAATTGCCTCGCCGGCGGGGGTGATAGTCAACCGACGCGATGAACGGTGCAGCAGGCGCGTCCCAGCCCACTTTTCCATCTCTTCCAGATAGCGGCTGACCATCGGCCGCGAAATGCCCAGCGCCCGTGACGCCGCGCTCAGGCTGCCCAACTCACATATCCGGTTAAACACCGCCGCGGCTGTCACGCGATCCATCTCATCACCTGTACGATTTATGAAACTCAGCATCTCTGATTGCGGGAATTCTATCAGATAACAAAAGCCGTAAAATAGCGCCCGGTGATGTGCAGATAAATAAAGCGCCAGCGGATGAGCGAGCAGTAACGCCTGCATTCTCCACCGGTGACTGCGCTGAAGTTCGTCAGGCAACCTTTTCCGCTACTCTGAGGATTAATAATGAAAACCACGCTGTTACCGTTAACGCTGATTCTGGCCTCGGCCGCCGCTACGGCGGCCCCGCTGCAATTCGAAACCTACAACCCGCAGCACGACGGTATTTTCGCCGTTTCCTCAACCCTGGTGAGCGGACCGAAAGAAGCCATTCTTTTCGATGCGCAGTTCAGCACCATTGACGGTGAAAAACTGGTTGAGATGATTAAACGGAGCGGTAAAACGCTGAAAGAGATTGTCATCACCTCTGGTGATCCTGATTTTTATTTTGGTCTGGAACCGATTGTGAAGGCCTATCCTGACGTGAAGGTGGTTGCGACGCCGGGCGTGGTGAAACACATTCAGCAGACGCATCAGGCCAAGCTGAAATACTGGGGACCGCAGATGAAGAAGGGCGCGCCGGATAAACTGACCCTGCCGAAAGTCACCGATCAAACCCGCTTCAGCGTCGATGGAGAAGTGCTGGAGCTGCGTCATCCGGATGAATATGCCGCTTACGTCTGGGTCCCGTCGGAAAAGACCATTCTGGGTGGAACGGCGATTTCATCCGGCATTCATGTCTGGACCGCCGATACGCAGACGGTGCAAAGCCGCACCGCCTGGCGCAACGTGCTGACTGAAATGCAGGGGCTGAAGGCGAAAAATGTCATTCCGGGGCACTACCTCGGCGAACGCCCGGCCGGGAGTCAGGCGGTAGATTTCACCCTCAATTACCTCAAAAGCTTTGACGCGGTTCTGGCGCAATATAAAACCTCATCGCAGGTCATCAGCGCGGTTAAAGCTACCTGGCCACAGCTGGCAGAAGATGGGTCACTGGAACTGAGTGCCAAAGTGAATACCGGTGAAATGAAATGGTAAGCTGAACGCATTGTTCACGCGCCCTGACCCGCCGTCTCTCCCGGGACGGCGGGTCGTCAGCCGCGTTGCGGTGCTGTGGAATTATTCTGCAGTCAGCAGTCTGGGATGCAGCCCCGCAACCGGACTTAATGCTTCAAGCCGGGCAGCAATAGCCAGAATTGTCGCTTCATCGTGCCATTTCCCGGTGATCTGAATGTTGATCGGCAAGCCTTCACTGCTCTGACCAAAGGGTAAGGCAATACCTGGCAATCCGGTCACGTTAAGCGGGACCGTGGCCGCCTGCAGCCAGCTGACATCCACCGTCTGCCCATCAATCACCAGCTGTTCAATTCCGTGCTTGTGCGCCGGCGTCGGCAGTACCTGGGTAATCAGCGCATCATAACGTGAGAAGTAATCGGCGTTCAGCATTTTGCGGAGGTGAATATTGCCTGGCTGGCTGCGCGATTGCAGGAAACCGGCATGACCGACGTGGAGCAGAGTCAGGCACGGGCGCGGGCCATTTTTGCCGCCGTGGCCGGGGCACAGTTGCTGGCCCGCAGCCGTTCCGACATTTCGCTGTTTGATGCGCTGATAACCGATTATCAGGCTGCCGGTCTGCTGCCGGCTTAAGCGCCGGGTTATCGGGCCTGGCACGTCCCGATCGGGTTTCTCACCCCCACCACCAACCCGGTGGGGGATTTCTGCGTTACGGCTTTGCTTACCGTTCGCGCAGCGCTTCGCGGGCCCGGTTAAGCGGCTTGAGCAGATACTCGATGATAGTTTTGCTGCCGGTATGGATCTCCCCCATGGCGATCATTCCCGGATAAACCGGAAAGTGCTTCCCTTTTTTGTTCACCAGATAGTCTTTATCGGTCCGGATATAAACACGGTAAAAATATTGGTCGCGATGAACCTCATCCTGAATCGTATCAGGCGATATCGAGGCAACCTCTCCTTCCAGCCCGCCGTAAATGTTAAAGTCATACGCGGTCAGCTTGACCACGGCGCGCTGACCCGGGGTGATAAAAGCCACATCACGCGGCGCGATCTGCGCTTCAATGATCAGCTGTTCATCCAGCGGCACGATCTCCATCAGGTTGCCACGTTGCGGGATAACGCCCCCCACCGTGTTCACTTCAATATCTTTCACAATCCCTCTCACCGGCGCGACCACAACGGTTCTCTTCAGCGTATCGGCCCGCCCGATAATAATTGAGCGCTGCGAGGCCGCTTCCGCGTTGGCTTTCGCCAGCTCCTCACGCGCCCGTACGATATACTGGTTTTCGGCATCGCTGAGTTTGTTATTCAGTTCATTAGCCTGGCGCTTGAGCCGCAGAACTTCGACGTTACTGGCCGCCCCTCTGGAAACCAGTGACGACGTCAACTGCAGCTCGCGGTTAACCAGGCTTAACGCTTCACGCAGTCCGCTTACCGTCTTCTCCAGATTTTCACGACGCGAGTGATAAAGCGCGGTTTCGGCTGCCACCAGCGCCGGATCCTCGCCCACCTCAGCAGGAAATGTCAGCTCGGTACCGGCGGTTTCCGCCTGTAAGCGCGCGGCGGTTGCCAGCGCAGCGCGCAGTCGTGAGGTACTTTCCTGCAGGCCGGAGTCGATCTGGGTCGGATCCAGCAGCGCCAGGACCTGGCCCGCCTCGACCACATCCCCTTCGTGCACCTTAAGCTCTTTCAGAATCCCGCCTTCCAGCGACTGAATAATCTGCTCATGCGAACTGGGAATCACCTTACCTACCCCGACGGTGACTTCATCCAGCTCAAAATTTGATGCCCAGATAAAGAACAGCAGCAGCATCACCATTACCGCCATCACGATCATGCCGCCAGCAGAGAACCACTGCCGGAAGCGTGCCGTTTTCTTTTTCTTCAAAGCAGAAAGAGGAGTGGTGATCATTTTGCGGCTCCTGAAGTGTTCAGATTGACTCTGCCGTGGTGAGGCGTCGGTTCAGCGCTGGACGGCCGGCTGACCAGCATGGCTTCTTTGCTTCCGTCCCGAACAATTTTACCTTTCTCAATCAGCAGGATACGGTCCACCAACTGCAGCGCCGCCGGGCGATGAGTGGCAATGATCAGCGTCCGGTTACCCATCCAGACCTTCAGTTTTTCAATCAGGTGCTTCTCTACTCCATCATCCAGCCAGGCGGTTGGCTCATCGAGCAGCAGCACCCTGGGCTGACGCAGGATGGCGCGCGCCAGCAAAAGCTGTTGCCGCTGCCCGCCGGAGAGCCCTTTTCCGCCTTCCTGCAACGGGTAATCCATTCCCTCTGGCAGCTGGCGAATAAACTCAATCGCCCCGCTGATCTCCAGCGCCTGTAACATCTCTTCCTCGGTCGCCAGCGGCATACCTAACCGCAGGTTTTCCCGAATCGTGCCGTAGAACAGCGAGGACGTCTGGCTGACCAGGCCGACATCACGGCGTACATCCAGCGGATCAATCGAAGAGAGACGAACCCCGTCGAGCAGCAGCGCACCTTCGCCTGGCTGTAACAATCCGGCCATCATCTGTAATAAGGTTGATTTGCCTGAGCCGTTGCGGCCCAGCAGCGCAAGCTTCTCGCCCGCCACGATGGTCAGTTTGCTGACCGCAATAACCGGATTGGGCGAATTGGGATCGTAGCGATAGCTCACCTCAGAGAAGCTGTATTCGCCATAAATTCGCGGCCGATGGATCTGCACGCTGCGCTCAGGCTGATCGACCTCGCTTTTCAGCAGGTTTTCGAGGCCTTCGCGCGCGACTTTGGCTTGCTGCCAGCGGCTGAAAATCATCGTCAGTTGCCCGAGCGGGGCCATCATGCGTGACGCCAGCATTGAGCAGCCGATCAGCACGCCGGTGGAAAGATCGCCGCTCATCGCAAAAAAGGCCCCCACCAGCACCACCCCGATATACGCCACGGTCTGGACTTCACTGGTCCAGCTCATTAGCAAGCTGCTGATAAATCGCTGCTTCTTCGAGGATTTACTGATCGCCTCGTTCAGATGATTCCACTGATTCTGGAAGTAAGGCTCAGCGCGCAGCAGTTTGATGTCATCCATGCCCTGAACCGCTTCAACCAGCATGGCGTTGCGTACCGCCGATTCACGCATCGTGGCTTTAGAGAGTTTCGCCAGTGAAGATTGCGCCAGCAGTCCGGGAATAATGATCAACGGCAGAGCCGCCAGCGGGACCAGCACCAGCCAGCCGCCCAGCAGCCAGAGAATAAACAGAAAGATGATCAGAAACGGCAGATCGGCGATAGCAGAGATGGTGGTTGAGGTAATCAGTTCCCGGATCTGTTCCAGCTCACGGATTTGAGCAATAAAAGAGCCGGTCGATTTTGGCCTCAGATCGTTGCGGATGCGCAGCGCATGACCAAACACCCGGTCCGAGATCCGCAAATCAGCGCTCTTGCCCGCCATATCTGAAATATGAGTGCGGATAATCCGCATGATAAAGACGAAGGTCAGGGCAATCATCACCCCGCCGAACAACACCCACAAAGACGGAACCGACTGTGAGGGGATGACCCGGTCGTAAACCTGCATGGTAAATAACATCGCCGACAGGCCGAGCACGTTGGAAATCAGCGAGGCGAACATGACGTGCACGTAAGCAGGCCACTCTTTCAGAATGGTTTGCCATAGCCAGTCGGCGCGATGCGGTTTGATATAGTCATCTACCCGCGCATCCGGTACCGAGGTCTCCGGTTTGGCTAACAGCACACGCTGCGCATGTTCCGCCAGTTCATCAAGGGTAAGCACGGTCTGCAATTGCTGCTCGCCATTCAGCATCAGGCTGACTTTGCCCTCTTCGCCCAGCGTGGTAATCACCCCAACGCCACGCGGGCCGAAATCAACGATCAGCGGCAGACGCCACGGGTCCAGCAGGTCTGGATGAAAATCATCAAAAATGACCAATAATCCCAGCTGGCGCGCCATGTTTTCAATCAGTTGCTCCTGGCTAAGCTGGTGTAACTGCCACTCCGCCTCGCCTTTAACCCGCTCCGGCGAGCCATCCAGACGATAATGTTTTGCCACCAGCAGCAGCGCTTCCAGCCACGGCGTATAGGTTTTTTTAGGTTGCCGGGAGGATGAAAAATCCTCGTTGCGTTCGGTTTTTATCATAATAATTTTCTCTTACTCACTGCGAGGCGTATTAAGACGTGATACGCAAACCCTGGATAAGCTGGTTATCAAAATTAAATGCTTCCCGGGCCAACCCGGCCAGCACCACATAATTAACCGATGAAGCCCATAAATCGCAGCGGGCATTAATAAGATCCTGTTCGGCCCGGCTAATTTCCTGTTCGGCATTCAGTAAATCGAGCACGTTACGGGTACCTAACGATAAATATTGCTCACGGTAGAGTGAACGCGTTTCCAGAATAGTTTTCATTCTGCGGCTGAGTAATGAAATATTACGCTGCAGGCCGTTGACGCTCTGAAAATAGTTGCGTTGCTGATCGGTTATTTCCAGTTTTTTACTGGCAATGGCCGATCTTGCCGCTTCAAGCGCCCGGGCGCTGGCACTTTCCTGAGCAACCAATGCGCCACCCTGATAAAGGGTACTGTTCACCGATAAATAGACGTTCTGATACTGACTGTGACGCTGGCTGCTGGCGATATCCCCCATATATTTGTTGCTGTTCGCTTCCAGCGACACCGTGGGATAACGCTGCGCTTTATAGCTGCGTAATTCAGCCTGGGCGACGGCTGCATCTGCCTGCGCCATAAGAATCTCTGGATTACGGTTGAGATCGATATGGTTGCGCTGGCGCTCAATTAACGGCAGCAGCGAGACGGGCGCAGAGAGGCGAGTGGAACCCAGCGGCTGGCCGATCAGTGACTGCAGGTGATACTTCTGCTGCTGCAGTTTGATCTCAATATCCTGCTGTTGCGCCAGCGCGGCTTCCACACGCGCCTGCGCCTGGACCGGATCAACCCGGGTACTGGCGCCCGCGTCGGCCCGCATCTGCGTCAGCGCCAGGATGTTGCGTAATGCTTTGACTTCTTTTTTTGCATTATCAAGCAGCTGCGCGTATCGATACACTTCATTCATCGCCAGCGCAGTTTGCTGGATAATAGTATCGATCTGTGCCAGTACAGCGGCCTGCTGGCGCAGATATTTCGCGCTGGCCTGATCCACTGCGCTGCCGGTTTTGCCAAAGTCATACAGCATCTGAGAGAGGCCAACCGTGGCGATCTGCCCATTGCCTTCATCCTCCTGGCGACCTGAGGTGATGCCAGCTTTTATAGCCGGCAGATAGCCTGCACTGGCAGCATCAATACTGAAGCCAGCTGATTCAAGCGTGGCGATGCTGCTGCCAATTGAGGGATGATAATTAACCGCCTGCTGAATAGCCTGCTGCCAGTCGGCGGGCCATTCAGCAGGTAAATGTGGATTACGACTGGCCTGATTTTTTTCGGCTGGCTGCATCTCAATCTGAGCCGGTTTGATCTGTAGTTTGTCCGCCAGCACAGCACTGCCTGCTGGCGTAGTCGCTGGATCCGGCGTATCAGAAAAAGCGCCCCAAAACCCTGCCGGCGCTTCTTTTATTTCAGCCTGGGTAAAGGGATTGCGCCCCTTTTCCGCTGAAAAAGCGCAGGGCATGCTTATTACACAATAAAGGGTAATAAATAATTTTCTCATATTTATCTGAAGCACTCTGGTGTAAATGAATATAAGTGTTATTAAAAAGAGGCAGGAATAACGGGCTGGAAATAAAAACCCAGCCCGCCATCATTACTAATTACTTTTTATTAACCAATATTGACATCATCTTCGACATACAACTGCACGACAGAACCATCGGCGGCCGCACTGGTATACTGGTGATAACTGACACCGTTAACCAATAGATCGCTCGACTGATCCCAACTCCCTTTCAGCGTGACGGTATCCCCATCAGCCCCTCTGACATAAAGCGTATTATTGTCATCAGTCACTTTCAGCAAACTTTCCGCGCTGATAATCAGTTTGTCGTTTTCACTGTCGTTCAGCAGGTTGATGGTTTCAATATTATCGACCTTCGCCGAAATATCGCTGAGGTTCAATGGCGCGCTGCCGTGCCACGCCAGCGTGTCCTGACCGTCTGCACCGTTAATGGAGGTGAAACTGGTGTCATATACCTCGAAAATATCGCCGCCTTTGGTGCCGCTGAACAGAATCTCGCCACCGGCGCTGCCATCAACATCAATGCCCAGATTAAAACTCAGTGCAGCATTACTGCCGTCTGACAGGGTATAGGTAAAGGTATCCGTCAGCCCGCTTTGCGCATGTGTGACATCCGCAACATAGTTGTAATGCCCTTCACCGTCGATCGTCAGGGTGCCATAAGCGCCTTTGAAGCTCACCGCATCATCAGCAACGGTCATCACTTCCCCATTCTGGCTGACCGACACTACCGACGCATCTTCAGACAGCGATCCGGTTATACCTTCAGCCACTTCGTTGAAAGTCAGCCCCTGCTGGACGTAGAGCGTGATCGGCGTGCCATCAAGCGCCGTGCCGGTGTAGAGGGTGTAGGTAATGTTGTTGAGCGTTTCCGCCCCATTCGCCTGCCAGACCCCTTGCAGCGAGAGTGAATCTTCGCTGCCGCCGCGCACATACAGCACGTTACTGTCGTCGGTGATGTTTTTAATATCATCGGCATCAAGCATCAGCACCGTTGCTACCGCGTTGCTTTGCAGATCGATCGCTTCAATATTGCTGACCTTGCCGGCAATCTCGCTAAGCTGCAGGTCACCTTCACCGTTCCAGATCAGCGTATCCTGACCCGCTTTTCCATCCACCGAGGTGAACTGGGTATCGTGGATCATGAAGCTGTCATTGCCCACCGTGCCAGCAAAGATCAGCGCCCCGCCTTCTGAGCCATCCACGGCGACACCCAGCGTCATGACCAGGTTTTTAACCGTACCGTCAGCCAGCACATAGGTAAATGTGTCTTCGCTGCCGGACAGTTTTATCACCGAGTTACTGTTCAGTTGATAAGTGTAACTGCCGTCGTTATGGATGGTCAGCGTACCGTAGGTCCCGGTAACGGTAGTGCCTGCGGCGGCAATCAGCGTATAGCTTGCTGCTCCGGAGACGATCCCGGCGGCGATCGATTTCACCAGAAGTGCGCTGTCACTGGCGCTGTCACTGGTAAAGACCGAGCCCGTCACGCTTGAGCTGGTACTAACTTTGTAATCGGTGGTGCTGACAATATTGGCCGCCACCCGGACAGTCAGCGCATCGTAGTTGGTTGTCCAGAACAGGCCTGGATAACCGGACTGGGTGCTGTCCACCACCACGCGATAGGTGCCTGCCGGTTGCCCTTCCAGCGAAACGTTCAGCCCGATGCCTGCAGTAATCGGCTGAGACCCTTCAGTCACGGTATCCCAGCGCAGTGTCTGGCTGTTGTAAACCTGTAATGACCAGTTGATCGATACGAGATTGCTGGTATCGATCTCAGCACCGGAGACGCTGATACTGATTTCCTGCAGATCGCTGATGTTGTTAATCGTGAAGCTTTCACTGCTAAAGTGACCAAACGCCGTATTTAAGGTGGTGGTCTGGTCGATGCTGTCGCTAAGCAGAGAAACCTGCCCGGTAATATCAGCCGCGTTATCTTCAGCCAGCGTAATGCTGCTGCTCTGCTTAATATCGCTGTCGACATACAGATTAACGACCTGACCCTCCGCGGTGGTGCTGACATAGTGCACGTAATCAACGTTATTGAAGACTTCGTGACCACTCAGCGCCCAGCTGCCTGACAGGGTCAGCGTGTCGGTTATCGCACCTTTCACAAACAGGGTATTTTGATCATCGGTGATCTGCGCCACGTTTTGCGCGGTGATCACCAGATTATTCACACTGCTGTCGTTGACCAGATCAATTTCTTCGATATTGCTGATTTTACTGGCGATATCACTCAGGGTCAGGGTGCCGGTACCGCTCCACACCAGCGTATCGAAGCCTTCAACGCCATCAATACTGGCAAAGCCGGTATCGCTGAGGCTGAACGTGTCATCACTGGTCGTCCCGGTTGCTGCTTGCGACGCCGCCACGTTGTACGCCGTACCGTCCTCGCTGTTCTGATATTCGACCGGGGAGAGCGTAAGGCCCTGCTGCAGGTAAATATCAACCGACGAATTGTCTGCAGCCGTGGCGGTATAGTGGGTATAGAAAACATTCTCGACCACCACCGTGCCGCTGTTTACCCAGACACCTTCCAGCGTAACGCTATCGCCTGCCACTCCTTTGATGTACAGCGCATTGGCGTCGTTGGTGACATCAGCCACACTCTGCGCATCAATGACCAGGTTGTCGCTTCCATCGGTCGAGGTCAGACTGATTGCTTCAATATCGCTGACCTTAGCGGCGATGCTGCTTAGCACCAGCTGACCGTTGCCATGCCACGCCAGCGTATCGTTGCCGTTGCCGCCTTCGACAGCGGTAAAATTGACGTCATGGATATCAAACACATCGTCTGCTTCAGTACCGTGGAACACCAGTGCGCCTCCGTTGCTGCCGTCAACTTCGACGCCAAGATGAATGGTAACCGTCGCGGTAACCACTTCACCGTTAGCGCCCTTAAGCGCATAGGTGAACACATCTTCCGAGCCAGCCGGCAAGGTAGTGGTGCCTGGCGTGTAGGTGTAAGCGCCGTTGTTGTAAATCACCAGGGTGCCATACTGGCCAGTAATGGTGACGCCACTTTCGGTAACGTGGGTATAGCTATCATCAATTGCGCGATCGCTGCTGCTGTCGCCGGCTTTGACAAAGATGCGGGTATACACCGAACTCAGTTTATCGGCGGTGCCGTCCGTTCCTTCGTCGGTCAGAATGTTGCCTGTCGCGACGTCGCCGGTGGTAATCACATAATCACTGGCGCTGACCGTCTCTACCGCAAGATCGAGTTTCACCACATTTTCCGCGCCGGTAGTGCTGATCGCCACACGGTAGGTGCCTTCACCTAAACCCTCGAGCAGATCGGCCATCGCCACATCCTGAATGACTTCAGCATTATGTTGTCCGGCCGCTACCACTGCGTTTTGGCTCTTCACCGTGCTCCAGCTTCCGTCACCGTTCTGCATCTGAACGGCATAAGTGATGTTCAGATCGGTGGCGAAGTTGTTGCCAAATAATCCCCATTCGGTGGTTAGCGTCAGCGAACCGGTGACAATATCGTCCGTGCCGGTCAGGCTGAAGGTGGAAGAGTAGTTCTCGGTACCACCGGCAGTGAGCTTAACGTCGGTATCACTGGCGCTGGAGGTTTCATAGATCACCGTAATGCTGGCATTCGCTTCGTTATTTGAGGCGATATCGGTGACTGCATTAGCCGCCGGATCGGTAGCATTCCAGCTCAGCTGCAGTGCGTCGTTGGTGCTACCAATCTGCACATGCAGCTGCGCTGAGGCGGTCTTACCGGTTGCTGAGTCGGTAATGGTATAGGTAAACGAATCCACTTTACCGATGCTGTCCATTGACGAATCAGGCGTGTACTCATAGCTGCCATCGGCATTAATCACCAGCGTACCGTAGCGGCCAACCAGAGTGGTTTTAGGCGATGCCTGGTTCATTTCAGCGGAGGTCACTATGCCTTCGCTGTTGGTCACGCTCACCGACGTCACTGAGGTGTAAGCGCCGTGCGGAATCCCATCGGTGCCGTAAGCGCTATCGACGTCAGTAATGACGTTGCCGATCGCCGTGGTGTAGTCGGTAGGCGTACCCTGTTCTGCCAGGGTGTAAACCGTCTTCGAGGCTTCGAGGTCAAAACTGGCCCCCAGGTTAATCCCTGAAGTGGTATAGACCAGCTGATACTGACCGGCGGTTAATCCCGACAGCGTAATGGAGGAGGTCGATGCGCCCATGCCAAACATCCCGAACAGGTTACCGCTCTCCTCCTGCGATACTGTGACCCACTCTCCGGTAGAGGGATCCAACTTCTGCAGTACCAGCGTCGAGTTACTGGCGACGTTAACGAATGAGGAAGAGGTCGCGTTAACCTGCAGATCCATAATGGTGCCATCTTCAACCACAATCGGATCGCTGGTTATCTGGTTGTTAAACGCGATCAATCCCCCATCGCTAAGCACGGTCCCCAGATCCTGCTCCACACTCACCGGATAGGTGAAGCCTACCGCAGCGCCTGAACTGATGTTATCTGACGCGCTCAGCTCAATGGCCTGAACATTCAACGGCAGCACGGCAGAAGGATCGCTGCTGTTGCCTGCGGCATCGGTAGTGACAAACGTCAGCTCGTGACTGCCGTCATACAGCCCTGCTTCGGCTGTAAACTGCCAGCTTCCGTCTTCAGCAACCGGGGTTTCACCGATCGCTTCGCCTTTATCGTAGAGGGTCACCGTGGCACCTGGTTCGAGATCGCTGCCACTGAACGTCAGCTTGCTGTCACTCTGCGTTTCTGCCGGATTGGTTATCTCCCCAGCTTCATCGGTGATCACCACTGTGCTGAGGTTGACCGCCTCAGGCGCCACAGAATCCACAACATATTCCACGGCCGCAGATTCACCGCTGCTGTTACCGGCGGCATCTACCGCTTCAAAAGTGAAGTCGTGCTCACCTTCACTCAGCGCCGCGTCTGGCATAAAGCTCCAGTTACCGTTTTCGTCAACGGCTGCTTCGCCAAGTACCGTGCCATTATCCCGGACGACTACGGTGGATCCCGCTTCCAGCCCTTCGGCGGTGAAGGTCGGGGTCGTCTCGGTAATTTCACTGCCCGCCTCCAGGATTGTGCCTGCCTCGTCAGTCAGGGTGATGTCAGCCAGGCTGATCGGTTCCGGTGCGAGGGTGTCGATAACAACATTAATGGTATCGCTGCCCGAATTACCCTGGTGATCCTCAATCGACACGCTCAGCGCATGATCGCCATCGTCCAGTGGCGCTGCTGGCGTAATGCTCCAGCTGCCATCTTCGGCGACGTCGACCACGCCCAGCACGCTATCGCCATCGGTTAAGGTGACAGTAGATCCCGGTAACTGATCTTTACCGCTGAAGGTTGGTGTGCTGTCGTTGATGAGATCGCCATCAGTGATGATATTGCCGTCGTCATCACTAACCACCATACCGGTGTTAATGCCTTTATTGACCGAGATGGCTAAATCCAGCGCATCAGAGATTCCACTGCTGTTACCCACCTGATCTATCACTTCAAAGGTGAAGCTGTGGTCACCATCCACAAGTTTTTCAGATGGGGTGAAGCTCCAGTTCCCGTCTTCGTCAACGGTGGTTTCACCCAACACGGTGTCACCATCGCGAACAATGACGGTGGCACCAGCCTCAAGGCTCTGGCCGCTGAAGGTAGGGGTATTGTCTGCCATCACATCCGAGGCGATAACGGCATCACCATTATCATCAACAAGGGTTATGCCTGTGATATCAACGCCTGCTGGCGGTGTCGTGTCAACGATGACGTTGAAGCTTCCTTCATTGGTCACTCCTTGCGGATCGGTCACGGTAACGTTGATGCTGTGCTCGCCCTCGCTCAGTGGAGACTCAGGGGTAAAGCTCCAGCTACCGTCAGCATCCACTTCGACGTTAGCCAGTACGACTTCACCATCGGCAATAACAATCGTTGAGCCGGGCACGAAATCTTTACCGCTGATTGTCGGATCGTTGTCGTTGACGGTGTCGCCGCTGTGGATCAGGTTGCCGTTATTATCAGTAATTTCAATGACAGGGATTACCGGCGTTTCGACAATGACGCTGACTTCATCACTTACCGCGTTACCGCTGGCGTCGGTGCCGTCCACTACGATGGCGTGCTCACCGTCTGTCAGCGGCTGATCCGGCGTGAAGCTCCATTCGCCGTCATCGCCCGCGATCACTTCGCCGATCACCGTGTCGCCATCGGTGATGGTGACGGTTGAGCCCGGCTGCATACCTTCACCGCCGAAGGATGGCGTGCTGTCGTTAGTGGTGCTGCCATCGGCAATCGCATTACCTTCGTCATCGGTGATTACCGGGGCCGTGATGCTTTCTTCTGATCCGGTCTCGCCTTCTGGTTCACCGGTGCCTTCTTCTGAACCGGTCTCACCTTCTGGTTCGCCCTCAGGTTCGCCCTCAGCGGTGCCCGCATCAACAATAATGGTGACGTCATCGCTGACCGTGCTGCCGTCGGCGGCAGTGCCGTCGACCACAATGGCGTGCTCGCCGTCCGTCAGCGGCTGATCCGGCGTGAAGCTCCATTCGCCGTCGTCGCCCGCGATCACTTCGCCGATCACCGTTTCGCCGTCGGTGATGGTGACGGTTGAACCCGGCTGCATACCTTCACCACCAAAGCTTGGTGTGCTGTCGCTGGTGGTGCTGCCGTCGGCAATCGGATTACCTTCGTCGTCGGTGATTACCGGGGCCGTGATACCTTCTTCTGATCCGGTCTCGCCTTCAGATTCACCGGTGCCTTCTTCGGAGCCAGTTTCGCCTTCTGGCTCGCCCTCTGGTTCACCTTCAGCGGTGCCCGCATCGACAATAATGGTGACGTCATCGCTGACCGTGCTGCCATCTGCTGCCGTGCCGTCAACCACGATGGCGTGCTCGCCGTCCGCCAGCGGCTGATCCGGTGTGAAGCTCCACTCACCGTCGTCGCCCGCGGTGACTTCGCCGATTACCGTGTCGCCATCGGTGATGGTGACGGTTGAGCCAGGCTGCATGCCTTCGCCACCGAACGACGGCGTGCTGTCGTTAGTGGTGCTGCCGTCGGCAATCGGGTTGCCTTCGTCGTCGCTGATTACCGGTCTGGTGGTAGCTTCTTCTGAGCCGGTTTCGCCTTCAGGTTCACCGGTGCCTTCTTCTGAACCGGTCTCGCCTTCTGGTTCGCCTTCAGCGGTGCCCGCATCGACAATAATGGTGACGTCATCGCTGACCGTGCTGCCGTCGGTGGCCGTGCCGTCAACCACGATGGCGTGCTCGCCGTCCGCCAGCGGCTGATCAGGCGTGAAACTCCACTCACCGTCGTCGCCCGCGATCACTTCGCCGATCACCGTGTCGCCATCGGTGATGGTGACGGTTGAGCCCGGCTGCATGCCTTCACCGCCAAATGACGGCGTGCTGTCGTTAGTGGTGCTGCCGTCGGCAATCGGATTGCCTTCGTCGTCGGTGATTACCGGTCTGGTGATCTCTTCTTCAGAGCCGGTCTCGCCCTCTGGTTCACCGGTACCTTCTTCTGATCCGGTGTCACCTTCTGGTTCACCCTCAGCGGTGCCCGCATCGACAATAATGGTGACGTCATCGCTGACCGTGCTGCCATCTGCTGCCGTGCCGTCGACCACGATGGCGTGCTCGCCGTCCGCCAGCGGCTGATCCGGCGTGAAGCTCCATTCGCCGTTGTCGCCCGCAGTAACCTCGCCGATCACCGTGTCGCCGTCGGTGATGGTGACGGTTGAGCCAGGCTGCATGCCTTCGCCACCAAACGACGGCGTGCTGTCGGTTGTGGTGCTGCCGTCGGCAATCGGGTTGCCTTCGTCGTCGGTGATTACCGGGGCCGTGGTAGCTTCTTCTGAGCCGGTCTCACCTTCTGGTTCACCCTCAGCGGTGCCCGCATCAATAACGATATTCACACCGTCGCTGACCGTGCTGCCGTCGGCGGCAGTGCCGTCGACCACAATGGCGTGCTCGCCGTCCGTCAGCGGCTGATCCGGCGTAAAGCTCCACTCACCGTCGTCGCCCGCGGTGACTTCGCCGATCACCGTGTCGCCATCGGTGATGGTGACGGTTGAGCCAGGCTGCATGCCTTCGCCGCCGAAGGATGGCGTGGTGTCAGTCGTGGTACTGCCGTCGGCAATCGGGTTGCCTTCGTCATCGGTGATTACCGGGGCCGTGGAACCTTCTTCTGATCCGGTCTCGCCTTCAGGTTCACCGGTGCCTTCTTCTGAACCGGTCTCGCCTTCGGGTTCGCCCTCAGGTTCACCCTCAGCGGTGCCCGCATCGACAATAATGGTGACATCGTCGCTGACCGTGCTGCCATCTGCTGCCGTGCCGTCGACCACAATGGCGTGCTCGCCGTCAGCCAGCGGCTGATCAGGCGTGAAGCTCCACTCACCGTCGTCGCCCGCGGTGACTTCGCCGATCACCGTGTCGCCGTCGGTGATGGTGACGGTTGAACCCGGCTGCATGCCTTCGCCGCCGAACGACGGCGTGCTGTCGGTTGTGGTGCTGCCGTCGGCAATCGGATTACCTTCGTCGTCGGTGATAACCGGGGCCGTGGAACCTTCTTCTGATCCGGTTTCGCCTTCTGGCTCGCCCTCTGGTTCACCTTCAGCGGTGCCCGCATCGACAACGATATTCACACCGTCGCTGACGGTGCTGCCGTCTGCTGCCGTGCCGTCGACCACAATGGCGTGCTCGCCGTCCGTCAGCGGCTGATCCGGCGTAAAGCTCCACTCACCGTCGTCGCCTGCGGTGACTTCGCCGATCACCGTGTCGCCGTCGGTGATGGTGACGGTTG
>Ga0308166_1000857_pt1 | contig 36199 bp, 49 predicted proteins | sample PhyCR2_2_FD_202137 | JGI IMG/M metagenome (GOLD analysis project Ga0308166, IMG submission 202137) | Phyllosphere microbial communities from UC Gill Tract Community Farm, Albany, California, United States - DLSLCC.R2 | ecosystem: Host-associated > Plants > Phyllosphere > Unclassified | place...
GTAAGAGAGAAACCGGTTTCAGGTTTTTCGGTTTCCCCTAGCTTACCTCACATCCGTGACATAACAACCCTGTGTTGCTGAGGAAATCTGTGCTGTTTTATCCATCGCTTATCCGGTGTACCATCGGATTCATAACTGTATGTAAATACAGTATTTTCATATAAAAACCAATCACATCAACATGTAATACACTAATTAAATTACTTTATTTTAATGCATTGCAATCAGCTTTAATGTATTTTCCCATCATCAGCACCCCTAACAGCACCCCCAGCGCACCCCACAAAGTGGTTAATCTATGGCCTATTACAGCATCGAAAAAAGAACCAAGGCAGACGGTACAACCAGGTATAGATGCACAGTCGGTGTGCGTGCAAAAGGCCGTTATGTGTTTCGTGAAAACAGAACCTTCACCAAGCAAGCCCACGCCAAGACTTGGGGGATCAACCGTGTAGCCGAGTTGGAAAGGAATGGTATCCCTAATGCCAGTGATGCCGACAAGATCACCGTTGCAGAACTCATTCAAAAATACATCGATGATCCGAAAACCGGCGGTAAAGCTGGCAAAGATAAGACGACCACTCTTACAAAATTGCTTACAGCAGAGCTGAGCGCTTCAACTCTTTCAAAACTGCAGGCGAACGACATCATTGAGCACTGCCGGCGCCGCGTGGCCATGGGAACATCCCCCTCGACTGTATCCCATGATTTGAGTTACCTCGGCACCGTGTTAAAAGCGGCCAAGCCTATATACGGAATTGACTACACCAGTAACCCGATCGATGAGGCAAGACCTCTACTGTCTAACATGGGGTTAATTTCGAAATCGAATAGGCGTTCACGCAGACCAGATAAGGATGAGATAAAAGTTCTCACTGATGCCCTTATGAAAAGGCAGGATCACCCTCGCGCAAGAATTCCATTTGTAGATATCTTTAATTTTTCCATACTGTCTTGTATGCGTATTGGCGAAGTTTGCCGCATAGAATGGGATGATGTTGACTATGTTCAAAAGTCGGTATTGGTAAGAGACAGGAAAGATCCAAGAAAGAAGATCGGAAACCATATGAGCGTCCCTCTTTTGGGGGAGGCTTGGGACATTGCCATGCGCCAGAAAAAAACATCAAAGTTCATTTTTCCCTTTAATGAAAAATCAATTAGCGCAGCATTTGTACAAATAAAAGAGAAAGTTGGAATTGATGATCTACGTTATCACGATCTTAAAAGGGAGGGGGCCAGTAGGCTTTTTGAGGCGGGTTTTAGCATCGAAGAGGTTGCCCAAGTTACGGGCCATAAAAATCTTAATACGCTTTGGCAGGTCTATACTGAGCTGTATCCTAAGTCGCTACATGAGAAGTTCGCCGCGCTACAGGAAGCAAGGAAAAAGTAATGGGCAGCCTTAAAATAAATGGCCGGCAGATTTTCCTTCTGACAGAAAACGACCGGTACCCGTCACCAACGATCAACAGCCCTCACATGTTCGCCTTGCGTGAAGACGAGGAAGGTAATTTCTGGGTCTACTTTCTGCATAAAGGACGCTGGCCACTCATATCAGAAACTCCATTCGCAACCCAAGGTAGCGCTGTTGAGGCTGCGATGGAGTTTGACTATTACAAGCTTTTCAATTAACCGGCCCAGCCCAGCTAGACAATCATTACCCCCAGGACGAAATTAACTCTGCATCTTCCGGATAAGCTGTAATCAAACTACGCACCCGGGCAATCGCACCATTAACAGCATTCAGTCCAGTGGTCGCATTTAAGTACGTCGGCCCGATAAAAATGTACGCTGACTGGGTACTGATATCTGCTAAGGTACCGGTAGATGACGTTCCCGTTTGTGCAACAAGTCCATTTTGGTAGCCAAACACTTTCCCATTAGCTGGATCGAACAAGCCAGCAGAGGGTACAAAATCAGCATACGGTACCTGCGTTGCCGCAACGTAGCTTCCGGCGACTACGGGTATCTTGTTCGTACACGTGTACTTCCAGGGGTTAGATGTGCCACCAACTGTTTGACGGGTTTCACCAAATGCCAGCGTGCTCGATGCTGTGCCAAAACCTACAGCAATACCCGCGTTATCACTCAGCGCGTTGTCTCTCAACAGAGTGCTTAATAGGAATAGGTCATTACTCCGGTTCTGTAGTTTAATAACAGATTCAGACTGCAAAAACCGACCGCCATTTGATAGCACTACATTAACAGCCGTCCGTGTCCCTGATGTATCCAAAGTCATAGGGTGAGATTCACCAGCAACAGTGACAGCAACAAAATCTGGGCTATTTGCCAGCCCGTAAAGTTTAGTGACATTACCTGAGCCGTCTTGTTTAACGCCCCAGTCTGGAGCGCAATATGCGCCAGTTCTATTCCACATGCCATTATTTACTAAACGCTGTATTTCAGTTAACAGTGAAGCCTCACGCGGAACCGTCCCGCCATCAGCAACAACTCGCGCTTTATGTGCATTGAATAATGCTTCTGGATCAAGATATGCCGAGGATAAATCAATCAGTTGACGGCGACCGTTGTAGGGCTTATTTGTGTTTAATACTACAGCCATGATATTAACTCCTTAGTTGATCTGTATGCGGCACAATAAGCACCAGTTATATAAATTACGGACGGTGTACTTACTCATTCGTGGTGAGGTATCTCGAATGTTCACCAGAGGGAAAGTCCAGTTTTCATAAGGCGCAGGGAACCCAGCAGGTAAATTATTATTAAAACCAATCCGCAAAATACTCCCGACTGGCGGGGCACTTGCAAAAACGACTCTGAATGTAAAATCACCGGTTTGAGTTACTGACGTCACCGCAACCGCACCACCCTCGATATCGAAGCCATGATTTGGGGCCGCGCCAAGCGTCGTCGTGTCTATTGTTAATGGGTATCCGAGAGGAGAGTCGAACGTGAGATCAAGAGTGCTCCCTGAAAGTGTCCACGATACTGGCTGCACCGGCTTCCATTTGGCGTGCGTTGGGTTATTGACCGTATCGTAAAGCATCCAGTCGATCGCCTGCCCCTCATATTCCCCTGCCAATGCATAGCCAAGCGGCTTAAGATGTTGGATATCAAGCGGGTACAAAATATTTAGGGGGTATTTTGCGCATGACATAAACGCATCTGCGCGCGAGTTGGCAAATGTACGCTGGTCATTGGCCACCCAATCGCCATAGATGATATCACCGGTGGTTGGGCTCACCGTTCTGATACGGGAACCCATCTGATTCACGCTTATTTTAGGCGGTGTCGTCTGTCCAGTCAGAGCTACATAGTCAGCTTGGTGATCGTTGGCCCACTCCTCCAGGTACCCGGCATATTGACCAGGGGCGGTCACTGATGCAGAGTCAAATTCACCATGAGTAATAGTCAGAGCATCGATCACAAGGGTTTTGCCGATTGAGGCTAATTGTCTCTTTGCCTCTGCAGCTTCAGTTTGCCCGTTAGCGTATGTTGGCGTGCCCTTTTTTAAAAGCGAATAGCCAGCCCCGCCAAAGCCATGCGTGCGTACAAGAAGTACAGGCTGATCACTTGCAGATACACCTCGGCTTGCCATGTTGTTGAGCATGCGTTGAATGATTGGCGTTGCGATAGACTGTGTTGGTGGAGAGGCATCAGTTAAAGCACCCAGGCTATCGGCAGAAATAGCGTTCCCTGACACGTCCCCGCGATCCTGGCCCGACCCGCTGAACATTAAAGCCCGCCCCGTCAAGGCAGGGTCTTTCGGGGAAACTGTTGCTCCCTCTTGTCCAACTGAAAGGCTTTGTCCTGTATTGGCAATCATATGCACGGTGGTCGTTGATGCGCTCAATTCGCGCGCCTTATATGCCCCCTTGGGCTCTGTGTCAGGAAGCATGCTCGATTTAAGCGTAGTGCCGTTGTCATAAGTGAAAACAAAGCCACCAGATCCCAGCAACTTGACAGCACTAACCACTGGATAATCAGCCCATAGCGGAGCTGTCGTATCCTGAGAAGCAACGAGCGCTGGCTTATTGTTGAAGATTCGAATATAGCTTCCACCACCACCGGAAGACCCATTCAGGATGTCCTGTACTGGGCCTTCAACGCCACATAAAAACCAGTTTCCATCATCATCGAAGTAATCGAAGGCTTTAGTTTTATCATCAGATAGCGTAACAGCCTGGATGCCAGCCCCGGAGAGTATCTTTGCAATCTGCGTTTCAGAGATAACCTTCAGCCGGTCTTGTACAGCATCTTTCATATCAGCCAGGCGCAAGCCAGCATTGTCATCGAACACAAAGAACCCGCCACGACCTGTAATCTCTGTGACTGCCATAGAAAATGCAGCGAATCGTTTTCTCGTTTCAGCATCAGTGACAACAGCGACGCGATCTTGAATGACGTCAGGCATTCCTGCAAAGCCGACACCGGCGTCATCATCGATAGTCATTAATCCGCCAAACTTATCGAGCGGTGTTAATGCAAATTGATGGTCGATAAGAGCGTTAGAATCGTTTTTTGAAATGACACTGTTTATATATTTTTGGGCTTTTTCTATAGATTCAATAAAAACATTTGACGGTAAAAACTGTCCAGTTGGCGTAGGAGTTCCAGCAACGTTAATATATTCATCTGCTATTGAATTTGGATTATCTGACCAAATAAAGAAATGTGCACCATCTTGAATCTCACCCGAACTAATCGCAGCATTTGCTTGCTCTAATGTATACGCCTTCCCCAATGGTGATAGGTTGTTTCTCATACCATCCAAGGTTAATCGATCCCTACCTAGGCGGTCCTTCCATTTTTCCCCTGAACTATTAATCGCCACATCAAAGTTTTGCGAATTATCAAATAGGTCACGAGGATCGGTAGATCCCAACGGGTTTCCGGTGTTGTAAGTGGTCATCTTGGCCTCATAAATGAGAAAACCCGCCGAAGCGGGTTGGTTATTTCAAAATTAATTTACTGAACATCGCCGGGATAAATGGCGTCGTCATCCTGGTATAGCAAAGGGGTGTACTGCAGGGCATTTACCTGACTGGTTCCATCAGCACCTGGCTCTATGGAATCCATTATTGCGTCGTAACCCACCCGGTTAGAAGAGCAAAATACAACACGAGGCGGTTCTATCGCGGGGTCATCCATTATCCAGTCATCGAGACGAACGTCTGCAGTATTCGGCACTGATAATGTGTGCTCATCGATACGCGTGGCCACCAGCAGTGGTGATGCGGAACCATCCTGAAAACGAATAATGCAGCGCGGATTTTCAAACGACCAATCGAGCGGTTCACTGACCTGAATGCTCACCGTACTTGTGTCATGCTGCATATCGACAACCAGACAACTGATCGTTTTGCTGCCAGGAATGTCATCTGTCAGAACAATACGATCACCATAGTTGTAGCAAAGAGCATCCATCTCTGTGCTCGTCGAGTGTGCAAGGCGCTGATACCGATACTTACGAAGCCTGCGCATGCCTATACGGTAGGCCTTGTCAGGATCCGTCACACCTTCCAGTTTATAGTCCTCTACCTTCATCGGTGTTGGGTTGTCGCTGAAACGACACTGAAGGGTTTCTTCTGCCCACGTAGTGGCGTTAGTGTAGGTAACATCCACCCCATCATAATCATCTTGAGACAGCGCTTTAAAGCTTGTTTGCAGTTCCTCAGTCTGCTCTTGTGGGCTAATTACCCCGGACCAATTCTTTATCCCTTCCCGCCCGGCAGAGGCCAACCCATCACTCAACAGAAAATACCCCATGCCTGCATTAGCGATCCTCTGAAGAACCTCTAATCCCGATGTGTTATCACTGCCGGCGGCCCAGTCGAAAGTTTCACCTCGTGGGGTCCAGTAATTACTTTCCAGCGCATTGATGGCCGCGTAGTCGATTTGGTTGTCGGTATAACCCAGATCCTTAAGAACGTGATAGAACGCGCCGCTGATACTCCGCGATGGATGCCCATCATAAAGCCGGGTCGGCACCAGGTTAATCCGTCGGTCTGATTGAGCCGCCAGCCGATTACCAGTACGAATGGTTAAAGCGATCGTGGTAATATCGCGGTAACTGGTTTTACGTGCGGCTAACTTTGACCGCATAGCCTGCCACTGCACGGAGTCCCGAGTGGTACCGCCCCATACTGGGGTGTCCCGCTTCATCCTGACTTCATAGTTTCCCAACGCCGGGAAGGTCACTGTTTGCGTATATCCGACTTCATTCACCGTGTTGTTCCCGTGCTTAATCTGCACACTGGTCCAATCATCAGATCCTGTTAACCGGTACTGCACCGTAATTTCAACGTCATGCCAATGAATGGCTCCATCTTTACTGCCCACATCACAGAGCCCTTGCGGATAAACAAAGTTCAGTTCTATCTCGTTGGTTTTTTCATTCTCAGGGCAACAGAGGAATGGCCCCATCCAGTCGTAGTCATCATTCAGGCCGGTGACAGTGGCATCAAGCAAAGTGCGACCGGTGAACCCTGGCCAACTACTGTCAACGGTTGTTGTGCCGTCGGTGTTTTCGATCAGCCGCTCAAGGCTCAATGTCTGCGCATCAATATCGGTAATGCGGTACCGATACCCCTTCAATCCCAGAGCGAGACGCTGTGAACCCGTAGGGATACCCACGAATGCATCACCCGACGCACTCCCCCATGCCAACGCTATATGCTCGCTGACTGCAGGTGTTCCCCCTGTTGAAGCGGTACCAGCAATGACAATAGGGTCACTGCCGAAAAGCGGCGCTGGCAGAACGCTGAAGCCAATGCTGTTTCCGCTGAACGGGCTCTCTTTTTCCCTGACGATTATTTTCGTGTCTACCGATACAACTTCAAGGCCGGATCCTGATAACTGATCTTCAATGACTTCGGTCAATCCAGCCATCGTCACATAGTTGGCGGTTAGTGAAATAACGTAGGGAACGCCAGCCCATGACAGGGTGAAAGATAATGGCGTAGTGCTGAAGTCATAGGTAGTTGGTGATGCTGATGCAGTGATACTGGCAGCATTACCACCGACGCCAGGAACAGCCGGTGAACCCGGATTGTACGTGGATATAAACAGGTCAATTCGGGTACCGTTCCAAGTCATCGATACGGGCAATCCCACTGATGGATTTAGTTCAGTAAAATCACCGTAAATGACGTTACGCCCTGCTTCTATTGCCACCGTGAACGTATCCGGTGCCAGAATAGTAAGGTCAGTACCAACCACCCAGGAATCAGGAATAACTGCATCACCAGAACCATCGACAGAACCAATCACAGATAGGTTATTACCAGACACGCTGATCGCATCGGCAGTAATACTCACCGAATCGGGCCCAGTGGAAGCCAGATCTAACCCAGCAGTACCGGAGGTAGTACCGCCAACCTCAGTTGATGCATACCAATTTTCTGATCGGTGATCCGCACCAACGTCTGCGCCGGGAGGGTAGATTGTATAACTGACATCCTCCCCAAAACTACTTGCTGGCGTATTTCCTATTTTAATCGTGGACTGATTAATAGCGAAATTGCCAACACCAATACAAAGGAACATTTCTGTTCGGTAAATCTGGGGATTACTGCTGTCAAAACGGCTGACAGGCTGAACAAGGTAATCAGGAAACACTCTGGTTCGGCCCAGAACTTCCCTGATAGGATCACCGAGTTTAGCGGTATTGGCTTTTGCCGGGGACAAGTCGAGTGAATCTCCCCCACTCGCTGATCCCATTCCGTCCTTGCTCATCTGCGACATCATGATCAGAGAATAGGCAGCAGATGCAACAGCAACAGCAATCGCAGCCCAAGCGGCAATTTCCAGACCAGTACCATAAGGCACAGGGTACATTCTGATATTGGATTCTGGATTGATATGGCATAGAGGCCACTCGGACGGTGCTATAATTTTACCGTTGATTTCAACGGCAACTGGATGTCGCATATCATTCTGATATCCATCCACATTATCTATGAGCCACTGGTGCAGCGTCATTGCCTTATGCTCGTGCACCTCCAGCGGCTCACCGGGTAACCTTGATGGATAAATACGGATCGTCACTGGTAATACTCCACTTTCAAGAAGCGACGCTCAAAACGCTGCAGGGGGAAAAATGTTACGTTCGTATTCGGATTGCATTCCGCCGCATGTAGAACACCATTAAGACGCACCACCACAGCAACATGCGTCACCAAGCTACCTGTGTAACAAGCAATCCCTGCCCCTTCGCATGGGTCGCAACGGTTCAGCTCCTGCATCAATTCCCGAGCAGAAATATCAAGACCGTTATTATCTTTCGTTACGCCCTCGAATTCCGGCCAAACAGGCAATCCAAGATCGCTGCGGATCTCGTTAACAATGCCGAAGCAGTCCAGTTTAGGAAAAGCACGCCCCCCCTTCAGCCAAGTGACTGAAAGGTATTTATCAGGATTGAACATGGGAAATTCCTTACGAGATGTAACGCAAGCCTGGAAAGTCTGGAAGCGTAAATCGACGACGTGGCCACGCAGTATCCAGTACGTTCATATATCCAGCGGTGATCTGGACAACTATTGGAGTCCAATAGCCGGATTTAATAGTCAGGGTGAAAGGGGGTGATTCTGGTGCAGACAAATCAGTTGATAGGTAATGCCGATATGTCAGCGTCCCTATTTCCTGATTACCCAACGCATCACGTATGGTGTTTGAAACGGTACCATCAATATTACAGATGGCGAACTTCAGATCCTGGGTACCATCTGAGTTTCTTGCAGGTAGGGATAAATCAATACCACAGGCGGTAAACGTTGCCTGTGCGCCATTTTCCAATGTGGCCGTAATATCATCCCACCCACTTGTCAGCCAGTACGTAACACCTCCCACATCTATCTGGAGTGTTTCGATAAGAACTTCAGAACCTGATGAGGCATAGAGTCGATTTAAGATCGTCATGCTTCTGGCCACTCTCGATTAAGCGCAAGATCGATGATGCTCTGCCCTGCTAGGAATTCGGGGAAATTACCCCAACCAGGCGGCGGCAATGGACGCTCCCAGAACTCTAATGTTGCGCTGTACTGCCAATATTTACCGCCCACCAATACCGGCCCTTCATAAATATCCGTAAACCGACAAACATAGGGCTTTATTCCGATCGGAGTCCGCAAGGTCATGTTGAACCAAGCCGCACCGTCACTGATAGCATCACGATACCAGGCTTCAAACGTCTGGCCCTGCACATCATTCATGAGCCAGGAGACAGGGGCTTGTGTCGGTGTAGAGGTATAGCGCCTGCGCTGACGGGCTCGGCCAGAAACCATTGCCGTTCTGAGCAAGGGGCTAATAGGTTTAAGCCCGTACCCATCCTGTAAAGGTAATGGAAGATAGTCATGTGGATAATTGATATTTGAGGTGATCGCCATTAACCAGTCCTCCTTTTAGTTTGCCACCCCATGCCGACAGCCTTGCCCACATCGCCACGACCTGTTGCTATCTGATATGCGCTTTGTTCCAGAGCTTCTTTGACCGCAGCTCTTTGTGTTTCCTTCAACATCTGTAATGTTCTTGCGTCTGGGTCACCGTTAACCTGCGTATGGATTTCGATGTTAGGAACTGCGCCGCCAATATTCGTGTCACGGCCCACTCTCTCCAGGGTTGCATCCAGTTTTGCACTGGTGCCTGCCGTCGTTACGCGTTCCCCTTTTTGAAGCAACCACGTACCGGTTTCTGGTACCGCATCGATGCCATCGTGTGCCATGCCTGATAGGCCAGCTGCAGATATCGCAGCTACCATTGGCATAGTTACAGCAGCAGCAGAAGCCATTGCTGCTGGAGCAAGAGCTGGCCCTACAATTGGGATCGCGGCTGTTGAAGCAAACGCGGCAAGTTGGGCCTGTAATGCTGTAGCTTGCGCGTTGGCCACCATTGCGGGAATCGCTGACGCCTGAGTAGTTTTATTTATCAGCAACTGAACGCCCTGATAAACAAGCCACTGAGCTGCCATATCAATCAATGCTTTTACAACTGACTGACCGAGATCCGAGAAAATACCCTTAATGGCATCGCCCATTGACTCTGTACCGCTGATCACATCATAGAGATGATCAGATATAGAATCGGTGGCGGCCCCCAAGACGGATGTCATAGCATCTGCTGCCTGCTGATAGTAATCACTTGAGCGATCAGCAAAATCTACCAGAGCATCAGAAATACCAGACGACCAATCATCCCGCTGTTCGTCTGACTGCTTGTAATAGTCCTCTTGAATTTCAAGCCTTTCCTTCAGTGCATCCTGCAGAGCCTGAGTTTCTTTGTCGTACAGCGATTTAGTTATGTCACCGGACTGATATTGCTTCTGCAACTCTTGCTGCTGAGTGATAAAGTCTTGCTGAATGCCTAGCAATTCTTTCATTCGGCTACGGATTTTCTCGCCCATGCCTGCGCCAACAATATCGGCATTCAAGGTCTGGCGATCATTATCATTTGATGATTTCAGGTTTGCTGCGAACGCCGCCACCTTTAAATTTTCTTCATTGGCTTTCTTTAACGCTTGAAGTTTATCCAACTCATCAGCCAACTGAACAAGACGCTTCTGCTGCTCAGCATTGATACCAACCAATTTCCCACTTGCGAGGTCAAAGCGTAGTTTTTCAGCTTCGGTCACCTCAGCAGTTTTTTTACCCGTAGTTTCTATCAGCGCTATCTGGCGCATGTAACCTAACTCTGTAGCCTTAAATGCTGACTCTAGTTTTTTTGCTCCTGCATCTGGAGTTGGCTTCCCGTTAGTTTCGCCAGCACCTAACTTAAATTGATTGGTGCCTACGGTGGCTGATCCTGTTGGTAGTTTTATAGGTGGTATCGCATTTTGTTTAGCTGATAAAATTTTATTATCTAGCTGCTCTATTTGAGACCTAATACTAGCCAAATCTTCTTCAGTCGCGTTTGATCCTGTTGCTTGGAATTGCAAAAATTTTATTCTTTCCTGCATAGCAGGAATATTATCATCACTAAATGTTCCAAATAACCCTTGATGCTTAGTTGTAGTTTTTACTGCAAGGTCACCTGCTGCAGCGGCAGCTTTTATCATCCACCCAGCCAGTGCAGCTACTTCACCCACAAGGGATACAATGCCTTGTAACACTTGTGGGTCTGTTAATACGGTCTGTAGTTTATCAAGGGATGACTGAAGAGGTGATAAATCAACCTTTGCAAGCCCTGCTGCTATTTCAATTTTCAACCCTTTAACTTGGGCTTCCATATCTTGAAATAGGTCATTAACTTTTATCAAATCATCTATAGATGATGGATCAGGTGCTACGCCATAATCTTTTGCCAACTGAATAAATTGTTTTAGTTTCTCATTATTATTATCAAACAACGGGATTAGTTTAGAAAGATCATTTCCTATACCTTCAAGTATATTTATTTTAGCGGAATTTGTTCCTATCTTACCTAATGCGTCACCAATTGCCAGCATCTGCTTATCTGGGGAAACCTTTGATAATTTTTCAGCTGATAATCCTAGCGCATTCAGTGCATCAACTGCCTCACCTGATTTATTAAGTACCGCATCACCTATTTTGTCACCTAAGTCTTTAAAAATGTCTGCCATGTTATCACCTGACAAACCGGCTTTTTCAGCTGCAAACTGCCACGCCAACAACTCCTGAGTTGACATGTTTAAAGACTTTGCCCACTTATCAGTTGATGCTACTTGTTCTGAGGTCGATTTTAATAACTGATAACCTGCAACACCTACAGCCGTTGCCGCTGCGGCTGCTGCACTTGCCATTCCTGCTAACGCTTTGCTTGAGTCTGCGACATCTTTTTGTACCTGCTTCCTCCATTTTTCAGAAGCCCTTTCCGCCTTATCCATTCCTGAAATAAACCCGCCAGTTTTGGCAATAAGGTCAATAGTTAGTGTTCCAAGTGACTTACTAGCCATATATACTCCGGGCAATAAAAAACCCCGACATAGCGAGGTTTGTTGTTTAAGCTTTGTGTTTTATTTATCTTCACCACATAGCTTTGTATAATCAAAATATTCTGATTCAGAATCGGATTCGAATATTTTACTTAATACAACCTTGTAAGTTACAGAGTTAGAAAAATATCCTTTTGGAGTCATATTCAAAGCGACAATAAATCTGTTAAATCCAGTATATGCACCAAATCCATTTTTTGAATTGATTTGACCACAAACAATTGAATTTGTAGTTTTATCTATTGCATCTTCTAATTTCGCCAAACGTACAAACCTAAACTTTGCACTATCTGGGTCTTTTAAGTTGATAGTTATTTCTTTTTCTGATAACTCCACCGCTTTTTTCTCACTTGGCTTACACCCTGCAAGAGAAACACCAATTATAATTAACGCAATTAATCTATTCACATACTAACCCAGTTGTATAAATGGTGATCGAATGTTAGCAAATCGATTGCAAATTGTAAGCTATAAAAGCATCAATACTCTATAACCACCTCTCCTTTGCCTCATCCAAGCTGATGGGCTTTTCTTCTAACTCAATATGAGGGGCAAAATCTGCCACATGAAAAGGTGGCGTGTTTTCTTTTCTGTTCACGTTAGCGATCGTGCTGGCCACCAGCGCGGCTCCCCACTCGGTACGCATCATGGGATTTAGGCTCCCGTACTTGTTACGATACTTCATCCACAGGCGAAACTCAGAAAGACTGAGACGCTCCTGAGCCTCTGCTACTGTCCTGCCGCCGATACCGTTAAGGACTAATTCGCACCAGGCTTCGTCGTCTGCGCTGATGGCTCCGTCTTTCCCAGATTATTAACCTCTTGGATGGCCACCAGCAATGCCACCGTTAAATTACCATCTAGAGCACCACGCTCAGGATCCGCCTCACCGGTAATATCTGCTGGGGTAAAGACTGGTTGCCCATTCTCATCGCAAATGGATGCTGCGATCCGACCGGCAACACCATCAATTTTCCCACCAACCGCGAGAATATCTGAACGCGCTGTGTAGTACCCCAGGGGCCGCACAAACACGGTAGCGGTAATTTCGTCCTCGCCCTGCTTCCAGGTGATTTTCTTCTCTACCGGGCGACCAGTGAAGGCGCCGCGTTCTTTCAATGAATCCAAAGTTAATTTCATATCGCTACCATCAGGAAGAAGTTAACGCGGGGCGCATGGCCCCGACGGGTAAATTGATCAGCTACCAGCCTGAACCTTTGGCACCCAAATCGAAGGGCCGGAACGCTGGATTGTTGCGGCGGTACTCACCACGGTGTTTTGTTGGAAGTCGAAAGGAAAATCGGACACATAACCTTGGAAAACATACCAGGTGCGATCATCCGGCAATAACAAACCATCGACTGCACCAGGTGCGCCAGGCGCGGCGGCGGTCGGTAACGACTCACCATCAGACCAGCCTAAAGCCCAGGTCAATGGTGTTTCATCGTCAGTCTCTGCCAAGTTATGCAGCATCAAGTGGCTGGCGTTTGCAGGATCCGCGTTCAGAGTTACTGACGACTGGCCAGGTGTCTGCAGGCCTTTCTTGTAGGTCTTCGATTTACGTTCCGATAGACAGGTGTCTTCAATCTGATCTGCCGGGTTTCCACCTGGGGTAAAGTTGGTAATACATTCAACCTCGCTTACAACGCCATTAGCGAGGACAAACAACTGCGTGCCTTGTGTCAGTACAGACATGGTGATCTCCGGTCATAAAAAAACCGGCTCAAGGCCGGTATGTTGAAAAGTTGGGAGGGTTAGCGAAGCACTATCCAATCAACGTCGAATGAATAGCGGTAACGCTTTGTTTCTGGGTCTCGACTTTGACCGCCCCACCGGGTGATGTAGGCGTGTGCCTCTATGGCATCACGTAGCGCTGTAGCCACCGCAGTGGCAGATGTGACCGTATCTGCATACACATCCACCTGCAGCGTGTAGCTGTCGGCGTCCGGGCGCCTGTCCAGATAGTTTTCTGGCTCTCCGCCGATGTTCTGCCAAACAACATAGGGATAAGCCACTACATCATCCTGCAGGCCAAAGGGATATAACCGCACAGGATTTGAACCGATCAGCGCCGTCACTGCCGGGCTGGCAGCACAAACTTTAAAAATTGGTGCGATCATGCTCTGCTCCCTTTCTTAGCCGCTCTGGCTATCGCCCGATCGATGGCTTTTCCGTATTCCTCAACGAAGGTATTGGACGCCTCAGCCGCGCTATTTTCAGCTGCCGGCCGCATGAATGGCTGAGCCCGCATGTTTTCCGTACCGAACTCCAGTAGGCGCCAATGCGGCGTTGGTGCATTCTTGGCTTTATCCGGATGCTTTTTCAGCACTGCCCCATGCAGAACGCCAATGCGAAAAGCTAGATTTCCATTGCGCTTAAACTCGCGGCCATTCCAACGCACTGCGATATTGTCCGCAATGCTGCGTCCTGTTTCTGGGTCATCAAGTCGCTGAGCATTTGCCTTTGCCCTATTGGCGATGACGTTGGCAGCTTTTCTCAAGGCTGCACGCCCTCCCTTGCGCTTCATGTCATCGCTGATAGAGACAAGTTTACCCATCAGCTCATCAACGCCAGTGAGGGTGTATTCAACGCCATCAGCCATCGTTTGCCCCCTCTGAACATGGAAGGGTTAAATACTCCAGCCCGCTATCCGGATCTGGTAATACCCCTTCGATATTGAAAATTTTTCCGCGAAACAGAATGCGATACTTTGCTGAAATATCTTGGCGGTACCGGATTTTAATCCTGGTGGTAACTGCATTCTGCATAGCCTGCGCAGCGACAAACTCACGAGCAGAAAGCGGGGATACTTCGGCCCAGAGATTAGAAACATCCTGCCAAGTGTCGATCATTTCACCAGAGGCATTGTCTTGCACCTTAACGGGTTTCTGCAGGGTAATCCGATGGCGTAGCTTTCCAGCCTGCATGATTACCTCCTGGTACCCAAATATTGAGGGGTCTGGTCATCAATGGTCGTCGTTTCGATAAGATCTGCATCACTGCTAAATGCATCGGCCAGGACTGCGACCAGCGATTCATTGGACTCGGCCAGGCGGGTTAGTGCTGCTGTCTGTTCCTGCTTTGCCTGCGTCTCCGCCTGCAGCGCTGCTATCAGTGCGCTTACCTGTTGCTCGTTCATGGGCTATTCTCAACCAGTTCTTTAACCATTCCCGGCGGCGCCGGCATCCTTCACAGGCCATCAGTGCCACTTCCGGTGGCGAAGAAGAAGGGCATCCACTCCAAGGGGTACTTCGGACGTGATATTACCGATATTCACCCCCTCCCGATTGCCATACCAATGTCCAATGAGTAGTAGCATTGCCTGCCATATGCCAGCAGTGAAAAGAATCTCCCTGGGTTGCGCTTCACCTTCCACTATTGGGGTAGCTTCAATGACTAACGATCCATCACAATAGTGCTCAACGTAATCAACGGCAGCCTCCGCATTTGCCTTTATCAAATCATCATCTACATCGTGATCAACGCGAAGATGTAATTTAATCTGCGCCAGTTGTTCTTCGCTTATTTCCACTTTTACCCCCGGCTTTTGTTTTTTCTGGCTGCCCTTTATTATTTTCTTCTGGCTTAAACTGCTGTTCTTCATCCCCCACAATAGTGGCTAAATGCATACTGATAAGAGCATTTCCAATATCATCTTCGACCACCCTCACATCACCTTGCGAAAAATTCCCCAGCGTGTAGTGAGAGAACATACGAAGGGCTTTAATTTTCATGTTGAGTTAACGCGGCCATTGCTGGCCACGCCCTTACAGTTACGGAGTTACTGGCGGAATAATGCTACCTGTTACCAAGGCAGCAGGACGATAGTGCGCTAACGCCAGTCGCTCTTCGCAAAGAATGGTCAGCATATTTTTCACGAAGTTATCGCGGTCCTGATTGCTGATCTCGATGGTGGCATCCATGCGATCCCAAACCTGAGATGCCAAACCAAAAGCACCAACGGTGAAATTGCCAGCAGCCTGCGCAGTAGTGGACACTACCGGTAATCCCCAGAGAACTTTCGAAGCAAACGCTTGTGGCCCACCCAAAATATAGTTTCCGTTAGCGTCCTTCAGCAGGGCAATTCGATGCCAGTCTGCCGGGTTGAGGATGATCCCATCCGCTTCAAACTCGCTCAGTGACACCTGGTAGATTGCATGCGCGAGGATATCAGCACCGGTATCACCAGTAGCGTTCAGCGCAGTTTCATAGTCATTGGCCACCACGTTAATGCCCTGCAGATTATCGCCAGTTCCGTCACCGTTCAGCATCTGGTTTTCTTCCACCAGCGCCAGGCCGTACATCATGCGGGAGTTGATGTACGATTGCAGGGCTGGGGCGTCGTCCATGATCTGGCGGGATGCCTGGATCCAGTGGGCGATAGTTTTCACGTTCGCCGTTTCTTTGGTGAAAGTAATATTACTTTCCGGTTTCAAAGTACCTTCAGCTACCGGTGCCGCGGCGTTGGTGAATACATTTTCGCGAACATACTCCAGCGCATTACTTGAAATCCGGCCTTGTGCCAGTAGGTCACGAACCGTCAACCGACGTAACCCGGGCATCAGAATACCTGGGTTCTGTTGAGGCTGGACCAATGCGCCGGCAGATGCTGAGCCAGAACCGATCGCCTTATCAAAACTGGTCACTTTTGCTTTGGTTCGCGAACCGTCCCAGCCTTTGATCAAATCTTCAGATACGCGCTCAGCGAAAGACTTCTGCGCAGTCTGATCTGGAGAGTTACCGGCCAACTTCTGTTCCAGATCGAAAAGACGGGTACCGGTATTTTTCAGATCTTCCTGCGCTTTTGTCAGATCCTCTTGCAGCTTCTGATTGATAACGCCATTTTCGTTGATGGATTTGCGTTGTTCGTCGATGAGTTGTTTCACTTCTTTTTGTGAAGCTTCAATCGCTTTTTCCAATACAGATAATTCAGACATGTGTCACTCCGTTAAACATTCCGCAGGTTAGCGGCAAAGGTAGTTATGCGCTGTGCAAGCGCGTCAATGTCGCCGCTATCGGACTCGCTCCGACATGCGGACTTAACACTAGCAAGAAACGCCTGTGCTTCTGCACGCGAAAGCCCTGCTGAATCCCTCAGGAAAGCTTCCGCGTCTCGAATGGTTTTGATGGTTTCGATACTCTTCATGGCAGATACGCCAGCGAGTTCGTTGGCAGGGAAGGTGCAAACACTGATTTCCCGCAGATAAGAGATGTTCTTGAAGATCATACCGGTGGTGCCAATACTGTAATCGTCTTTAGTAACTGAAAAACCGACAGACATACCCTCCACGGTACCGTGCTGCATTGCTGCTTTGAGATCGGATGAGGCGCTTAATCCAGGTGTTAACTGGCCTTTGACGTAAAGGCCTTTTTCATCCTCTAGCAGCGTATCCCATTTACCGACCGGCACCTCAAAAGTGCGGTGATTGAAGAACATCGCCACCTTGCGACTTTGAGTGGACAGCGCATTTTTAAAGGCGCCAGGGAGGATGATGTCACCATCAGAGTCAATGTTGTTAAAGACAGAGGCGTAACCTTCAAAAATCCCCTGACTACCATCGCCTGCAAACTTAATTTCTGCCTGATTAAAGGACAGTGTTTTCTGAATGTCCGGCATTGAAGCCCCCATAAAAATTAAGCCCCGTCAGTGCGGGGCTTATCGTTTGTTCCGAGGTCAGTGATTGGTATGTTCTGCGATTGCCGTGTAGCGACATCACCTCCAGGAAGAGGCGGCAGATTGTCCAGCCTTCGTACTTCGTTAACTGTGCGAATGCCAGTGTTGACCATTATTTGCATGAAGGCAGCGCGACTGGCCGAGTCTCCACGCAGCAGACCATCTAAATTGTGCTCGGCGTGCAACTTGCCCTGATCCGCATCTTTTACCAGCCAGCGCTCAATGCTGTACTCCCAGCGATCCAGGTAAGGTTTCAGTGTGTACTGGAGGAAACCAAGATTCTGTTGTTCGATGCCACTTCCCCATGAGGTTGTTTTCTCAACATCCCCCACCAGGTGAGGTGGAACACCGTAGAAACGCGCCAGTTCGGCTACCTGAAACTTTCGCGCTTCCAGCATCTGTGCGTCATGTGGCGATATGCCTATTGCCTGTGTGGTGAAACCACTCTCCAGTATCCACAGGCGCTTTTTAACTGGACCTCCAGCAATTTCCTTGAAGTTTTCCTCCAGTTGTCCGCGCTGTTCTTTGGTCAGAACCTTACCGTCGGTCATGAGAATTTGTGGGGACTTCGCTCCATTAGCAAAGAACTCGCGCTGATGGTCTTCCATCGCGATTGCCACGCCGGCAGACTTGGCACTGAAAGCCAGCGGTGATAACCCCACCAGCCCATTAAAACCAAACCCCTTAAGATGGAAAATTTCTTTAGGCTTGAAGTCGGCGTATTCAGTGTCGCGCTTGTATCGATATATGACGCTTTTACCGTTATCACTCAGGCGAACGTCCATGTTGGCGCTCATTAGCGGAACCATGCTAATCACATCACCAATGCTGTTTTTTTCAACATGGGCGTAAGCATTGCCGTATGCACAAAGCTGCATCGTCATGGCTTCACGGAACTCAAGCGCAGTCATAAAGTTATTGGGGCGGAACCGCAGAAGCCTTGCCAGAGAATTATCGTTTCCAACTTTCTGCCGCTGGTCATTAACGGTTTCAAACACATCAAGGGGTAATGACGCCGTCACGGTGGAGATTAATCGGATACAAGCCCAAACCGTACTGATCTGCATATTTCGTTCGTCAGTTACGACTGATTCACCTACAGATCCATGAGCCGATACACCGGCCATTTGAGAACCCTTATCCGGCGTTACGAGCCTGCCACCTGTCAGGATAGACGCCATGCGCGCCCAGAATGGCGAACGCGTCCGCAAGTCAATGCTGTAATCGGTATCTGCCATTTTTACACGCTCAAAAAGTTATAAATGAAATCGTTGACGTCACCCTGATCCTCAACCTCATCACTATTCTGTGCCCCGATCGACATCGCCAGTGCGACCATGCCATCAATCCTGCCGCTGGATTTACCCTTCACGAACTTCCTGTTTCCTGCTGGGTCAGTAATGACCGTGGCGTTTTTGGCACACATTTCCAGAATGGGGTGATTACCGTGTTTCAGTTGAGCACCGAGCAGCTTGGTTTCCAGTTCACGTAGTGCCGGAGACATAGAAACGAAGCCCTGTCCAAATTCAACGAATCGCTCAAGCTCAGCTTCAGTGAAGCCAGCATCAATCAAGTGAGGACGAAGGAAGCGCATGTTGTATCGGTCAAAGGCGATCGCCCTGACGTTGCAGGTGTCAAAAAGCTTTCGAAGCTCTCGGGCAATAAAGGAATATTCGATAGCCTTACCCGGCGTGGTATTCAGGTACCCTTGCTTTGCCCAGATGTCATAAGGCACACGGTCATTGCGGGCCTTATCCGCAAGACCTTCAGCCGGGAGCCAGAACTTGCTGTGAACATCGCCTTTGGCAGATGTGAGTATCAACGCAGTTAAATCAGATACGCTGGACAGGTCAAGCCCTCCCCAGACGGTTACACCGGTTAAATCATCTGGCTCTTCTTTGTTCATGTGCCAAACCGTCTGACTGACAAACGGACTTTTCGCCTCCACCCGCCGGTTAAGTACTAGGTTTTCATACTCAGCTTGACGAGATGGGAGACGCTTAGCGCTGGCCGCCATATCCAGCACTTCTCTCTGATTCATGAACACATCAAAAGCGGGGTTTGCCGCTCTGATAGCCTCAACTGAGAAAGGGTCGATGTCTTCAGGCGCAGTCTGCAATCTGACCACGGTTCTCGGGTCAGCACCGGTCAGACCGTCGTCAATTAACAAGCTCAGCAAATCGCTTGCATCAGGAGCCTGAGTACTGATTATGACGGATATAGGGTTATCCTGTGCCGCAGTGGCAGTTTCCAAGGCTTCATAAAGCGGATCCCTTGGGCCACGAACTTGGCCGAGTTCATCGTGAGCGACAAATCGTGGAGAGAAACCGTAGGCCGTCGTGGCTTCAGCACTCAGTGCGCGGTAATAAGACCCTAACTCAGGACAGTGAATCTCTTTGGCTGAGTCCTTGATAGTCACGTACTGCATCAACATCGGATTCATGCGGCACATTTTTGAAGCCAGGTTAAAAAGAATGGCAGCCTGATCGCGTGACCGAGCAGCGGAATATAGCTGTGAGTTGTGCGCAGCCTCTGGGCCCACCAGATAAATCAGCATCAGCATTGCGGTTTCAACCGTCTTAGCGTTCTTTCGCCCTCTACTGATGATTGCGCGGCGAGTACCATGCACGTTATCAAATATTGCCTTGAAGTCATCCTTCATGAATTCGGCCATCTTCAGCCGCTGGCCAACATACTTTCCTTCCGGTATGAGAATGTTTTGCTCACACCACCGGATATTTCTTTCTGCGCGGGTGAGTATTTTTTTAGCCATTAGCGAACAGCCTTAATCAATTTCCCAAGGTTTTTTCTCGCGTGGCAAATTATTGTGTGCGCGGCCGACTGTTTTAGGATCGGTCGTTGCCTGTCGAGTAATCCTAAGCCGGGTGGCAAGGGAGGATGCTGAGCGCACTTCACGCTCTCGCATGGTTAGCAATCTGTCATAACGCTTTAATCCATCCTCCCTGGATAACCACTCCAACTCAAACTCTTCAAGCTGCGTGGTGATCAACCGAGCCTGTACTACATGCCGACAGTACATTTCCATCATGTCTCGGTGGGTTTCAGTGAACGAACTAGCCGGGCTGTCGTTAACAAGTCGTATCCAAACCGTAATCTCTGGATCGCTTAAATGCAGTGACGGCTGCAACCTGCTTTCTGAAAGAGCTGGCAGCGAGACAGCCGAAGTCGCGGCCAGTGATTTTCTGCCTCGCTGAGCCATCGCAATTTCCTTTTTTTCTGGACGTTTTTAAAAATAAATCTGGGAGCGCGGTCTTTAAAGTTTTGAGTTCAGAGTTTTTCCCTCCCCCCCTCTACCTAACCCCACTCAATTGATAATGAATTTCATTTTCATTAGAAAATGATTTCATTTTGAATTATTGCAACTTCAATGACACATTTTTGATAATGATTATCAATCACCATATCACCCGGCCTTCATCATCAAACTCGGTCACCGTTCCGCCGTTTTCCATTCGTTGCTTTATGGAGTCATGGCAGCGTTTACAGAGCGACTGTAGATTTTCCGGATCATGGAAAAGATCCTCATCTCCTTTGTGAGGTTTGACGTGATCTACAACCGCTGCTGACACCACCTGATTGCGCTGCAGATGAAACTGGCATAGAGGCTGCTTCTGCAGTTGGTGGTAACGAAGGCGGTACCAGCGCTTGGTGTTATAAAGGCCGTGCCAAGGTGAATTAGACGCCATATCAGTTTACTTGTGCAGGGTTCGTATAGGTTGCTACTGTCTTGTTATCCCGGTTTACCAGATAGGCGGTATCACCTGGCAGAAGGGTAAGCTTCAATGGATCGCCGGTGCTGGCATCGCCATAGATTGTTTTATCTACCCGCTTCCATTCGATGGAATCAACGGCATGGATAATTTCGTTTCGATTTGCAGTGACAATTTTCAATGTGTACATGGTGGTTTCTCTTAGTGGTGGTAGTGGTAATAAAAAACCACCAGCCCGCTGATGCAGGTTGATGGCCTTCGTTGGTGCATTATCAATGGCACTCAATGAATGCCACCTGTATGTATATGAGATTTAACAATCGGCATCAGGCTGAGCCACAGAACGGCAGGCCGCCATACAGGCACGCTTCATGCCCATCTCAGCTTGCCGCGCCCAATCTGCTGCTTCCCAGTCACCATGCTGAATATCACCCATATGCTCACGCAGTAGCTTGATGAACTGGCGGCTGATATCTTTGAATTGGTTCATCTTGCCAATCTCTCCAAATGACAACTCGCGATATCCCTTTACGGTACTGCCATCTTGGGGTTTAGCTTCGTTCATTGGTTTCTCCATGCAATATGCCAATTATTATTACGGTTTTTTCGGTGGAGGGTTTACTGCGCAGCGCCTGCATTCTCTACCGCGGACACCACAGCAACAGCGAGGCTGATAGCCCGTACTGATGAATGGCGGCGGTGGGGTTGGCGCTGGCTTAACGTAGTGGTCTGGCGGCGGTGGGTTGCGCCCTCCCTTCTCCAAACAATATGGCTTTGGTGGGAATGGTGGCGGAGCCGGCCTCACATGATTTCCTGGCGGTGGAGGGTTGCGCATGCAACCACCTCTGCGCTTGCCAATAAATATCACTCTCAATAAAAATCCGAGACCGAGATACATCAGCACAAAGTCCATGTCAGTCATTTGGTTTTACTCCCGCTCCCTGCACCCAATGGATCAAAGCCTCCATGCGTGACGCACAGATATTCGTTTCAGCCTGCTTTGTGCGCAGCGCGGACACAGCATCACCAAAAGTGTTACCGGTGAATGGTGAGTTATCGCACTGTTGCAGCAGCACCGCTGGCGGTAGGACGTAAATCATCTGTGTGGCCTGTTCCGCTTGCCTGTCCGCGCAAGATGTCGAGAGCAGCACCAGGCAAAGGCTGATGGCTGCAGTCACTCGCGTCCAGAATCTCGCGCAGCGCTTTGTTTTCTGCATCGGCCTTTCCTCTCATTTGTTGCTCTTTGGCCAGTTGTGCATTGGTCGCCAGCCGGTCGGCAGACGCAGAGTTTTGCAGGCTGGTAATTGTGGCATCTTTGCTACCCAGCTTTTTCACCAGCTCGCTGTTGTCTTTATTCACGCCAGCCAGATCAGCCTTCAACAACTCGATGCGTGACGCCATGCCAAACACCAACAGGAAAGCAGCGACGATTAGCCCCAGGGGCCAGTAATTCTTAATCAGCGCCCACAATACGGAAAGGCTCATAGCAATACCTTGCGGGCTATATCGTAGCGTGCCTGACGGTCAGATAGGCCATTGACGCCGCCATTGATACGTTTGGTCACCCATTCGATATCGTTGGCATTGCGGCCACAGTCGCGAGACTTCCAGAACCAGCCAGCAGAACGCATCGCGTTAGCGTCGCTTTCTAACTGCTGGGGATTACCAACCAGGTCAAGTTTCAGCGCGGTACCGCATGCCCGGTAATTATCCTGACCGGTGATCTGAATCAGGCCACGTCCGCGATATTTCCAACCATCACCGCGTGATTTATTGCCAAGGCGATCGGCGTATACCAGATTGGCGATAGCTTCCTGATTGGCTGGGTGCGCAGCCGTGCGGCCCAGCATATCCGACTGGTAAACCGTGATGCGCTTGCCAAACGTAGCCAGCAGCCCTTGCGGCGTATAATTCAGGCTTTCCGCTGTCCGGGTAAACCCACCAGACTCATGGCCTACCTGTGCAATAAACATTGCCTGCGCTGCAGGTTTGTTAATGCCGAATTCCGCGAACGCGGCGATCAGGTGCGGATACCAGCGCGCAGCTAATCCGGCGCTTATACCAGCCGCCTTTTGAAAGTCGTTTTGTGTCATTGTGGCCTCAGGGAATACAACAGCTTCGCGATATTCCCTTTAACCCGGTACAGCGCGATGCAAATAATTAGGTTGGCAGCGATAACGCCCCAGTGAGTGTCCTGATACTGCTGGGCTATGAATCGGAACGGGATCCACGAATAAACCGCGATGAGAAACCATGCCAGCCAGGCTACCCATGCCCGGTGCCGGTATCCCGTTTTTCTGAAGAATGCCAGCCGGCAGACAATGGCCGAGCACAGCAGCACGTTCAGTACCACCATCGGATCGCTTTGGGTTAGTCGGAACCACATCAGCGCCAATTCGTTAGTTACCATTCGAACCTCCTCGCCACTTGCTAAACAGTGACGTCGGATCCTCCATCTTCTCACTGATGAAGGTCAGCAATTTGACGGCCACCGCCGAGATGATAAGTGCACCGAGCGGCTCTAATGGGGTGTCGTTGTAATTCAGCCACCCTGCAAGCTTCGCCCCCGTGACGCTGGCACCCAGAACGCCGGTACCGAAGGAAACGACAAAAGAAAATGCTTGCCGGATGCGCGGGATATCTTTGGCCTGGGTTACGTAGAACATCGCGCCAATGAAAGCGCCGAAGATAATCCCGTAATCAACGCCAGCAGCCGGAGCAGCGGCGGTGGCAACACCAAACGACACACCGCCGGCGGTGGTTAATGGATCGGACATCGTTACTCCTCATTGCTGTAATTGTCCTCTCCATACCGAGGGCATAAAAAAGCTGCGGTCTATGCCACAGCTAATAGGGTTCAGCCACCAACCGTAAACGAGTTGGCGAAACGGGGTGTGCCAGGTGTGTGTCGGATGTTGGCTGGGGCTGAAAACGAGAAAACCCCGCCGAAGCGAGGTTTTTATTTTGGTGCCGGTCATTACATTTGTGGCACGATATCAAATTAACGCTAAATATGGCCTATTTAATTAACTTTTGCAAGACATTGCTGCGAAAATATCGATTTTTGTTGTGATCGTGATCTCGACAATGAAACCAAACCATCTCGATCCAACCTCAGGAATACGCCGCGCATGCTTGACCAATAGCCGTTGTAATTCTTAGACCAATTAGGCGCCGATACGCCAACAAGCTCCGCGAGGTCTTGATGCTGATATGTGGTAAGCCCTTTCATCTCTGATCGGACATCTTGCGCAGCCAACCAAATTAAGGCCTTCAACCTATCCAGCGTTTTTGTGGCCACCTTCTGACCGCCAAGGTTCTCTTTGAATTCTGACCAACCCCACTGCGTGATTTCCACCTGGTGTTTGAAGTCCAGATCATTCGTATAGCACCAGGACAACCAACTACGTTGATGCCCAACCAGTGGATGTGCAGCGCGGCGCCATGAGGTTGCGGAAAATATTTCCGGCTCTATCAGGGCAATCGATCCCGAACTTGGCCGTGTCTCTGTACCTGGTACCGGATTGCTATGAACAACAATTCTTGTACCGTCTGGCTCTACAATGGTGCGCCGCTTGCGCTTTAAACGCGTTGTGCTGACCTGTGTCGAATCAGTGAATGCCTGTAGCTGCCCTTTCGTCTTCCCGCTTAAGTCAGCTGTTGCCATGATGAAGCTCTCGCGAATGTACTGCAGATATTGCTGTGTCACGATCATGCTTTAATCTCCAGGCGTCTGGCCCGCATGCCAGCTCGCCTATACTCCACACTTATGAAATGGCACCGATCGATAACGAGTGGTCAATGAACCTGAACCACAGTTCGATCTGGCTGCCGTGTTCTGCTTCCCACCGTGACATGTCACGATGCAAATCATCGTGATGCTTCCGGCAGAGCGGAATGGTAAAAAAATCGTGTGCCTTGGTGGCCATGCCACCCTGCCCATGACCGATGATGTGATGGGGGTCATCTGATGGGTTGCCACAGCAAGCGCACGGCTGAGACTTAACCCAACGAGTAAACTTTTCACTCGTCCATCGCTCGCGTTTTGGAATCTTAAATAATGCCTTCGGCGGCTCTGGATCGATTACCAACACCTTCGCGGCCTTCTTAGCTATCTCCGCTATCTGCTGGGTAGGTGACAAACTGGGGGTAATGTCAGCCTCTCTTCGGTGTCCTGTTGGGATGGTGCGCGGCTTAATGCGTAACGAGGCGGCAGCGACATCATCCGGGATCAGATCAATGACCTCGTTCACCCAGGCCCACCAGCAGAGTTCCGGCAATGTCAGTTGGTGGCTCTCTTCAAACATGAAGTGAATTCTGGCCCGGTACACCACGAAGTCAGCAATATTTTGATCTGCTATGGCTGATAGCTCATCCATGGTCTTATCGCGGTACAAGTTCGCATGGTGCCAGCACAAACGAATAGCACCGGCGCCATAACGCATGGTCTCCATGTTCTTGTCGTGATAATCGTCCTCGGCACATTGGCGCTGGCAGTCTGGCCGACGATCCAGCCAACTCTCCAGGCTGTTGATGCCACCAGCGGCAGCAAGAACACGCTCATGCTGAAAGAACGGGCGGAAACGCGGATCACTGGCCAACTGCTGCTTAACCGCCGGCAGTGCACCAGATGGCATATTGCGAAACTCTGTAGGTACCGTGGCCACCAGCACCCGATCACCGAACATCGGCAACAGTTCAGCATCAGGCTTCAGGATGACCTGCCCCAGCTCCCGAACAATGAACCCTTTCATCAGCCCACGCATGACACCACCTCGCTGATCTGTAGTTCAACCTTGCCGCCCTTGATGACTGGCCCCCACTTGGCATCGATATGCTTAATCTGGCTGTCATCGAGCCACACGCCAGCCTGCGTCATCGCATCAAATAGAGCCTTGAAGAAGTTATCCAAATCCCGCCGGGCTTTTGTTGGCGGGTAGAACACCACCGCTACAGATATATCCGCGCTGATTGGCTTCGGTCGGCGGCGCAGTTGCTCCATAACCTGTGCGATAGCTTCTGCTTGAAATGCTCTACCGCGCTCACTGACCAAGGTGCGACCACGGGAGGATCCTTTGTTCGGCGAACGCCAGTAGCCGTTAACGCTTGGGGGGAATGGCAACGTCAAATTCATACCACCACCTCTGCCTTACCAGGAACCAATATCACGGACTGATCACACTGATTACCCCAGCTATCCCAGCCATCGGCCTGCTGACGCGCGAACAGCTCGATGCGCGGGACATCCCCTAACAACTGAACCAGCTTCTCGCGGAACGCTTCAGGCTTGGCGCTGTGCTCCATGCGTGGTGCTGTGACGTGTTGGCAAATCGATGCATCCAGACGCGGTGGCAGCTTGCCTTTGACTGCAAACAAGCAGTCTTCGCTGTTGGCTCGGGTCATCCACCCCATACCGATCGCACTCCCTCCCTTCACACGATTGGTTTTGTGCCAGGTGAAGCCCTTCATCGTCATCAGGCGGAAACCCCAAGCACGCATCACCTGCAGCGCTTCTTCTGGTTGAGTTGGTACCCACCACATTGCCAGCAGGCAAGAATCAGCAGCCAGATCCCACACAGGTAACCGGCATATTTCCGCTACGCTCATGGTTGGATATTTGAAACCTGCACCGCGTTTTCCATCAGCGCATTTATCGTTGTATGTCCATGGTGGATCCGCGTAAATCAGTGAATACTTCATGCGGCCTGCTCCTCTACAGCTACCAGACGGTAGAAATAAACCTGCTTGCCAGTTTCCGGATCCTTGACCATTCGTTTTTCCTTCACCAGACCGTGCAATTTCGCATCGACTTCACGCAGCCTGGCGCTGATTGCTGCCTGGGTATCTGCCACGAAAAACATCATGAACACGGTTCTTTCCAAATCACGTAACGTCATCCACTGAGCACCGGCTGCGGCCTGAATTACTCGACCCATTTGGTTATCTGGGTTGTCTTTCAACATGCCTGCACGCACCAGACGGCGAATGCCGCTGTTGATACGGTCGCTCTCGAATACGTCAACCGGGATCGATAACTTTTTCATACCTTGCCCCCTTTGCGGCTGCGCATGCTGGCCCATGTGAATGGCACCCAAATACCACCATCAGTTTGGCGATCCATGATCCTCTCACCGACCATCTTCACCATTTCGTCGTAGGTTTTGTTGGTCAGCATGCCGGTTGGCTTCAACTGCAGCTGACGGCGGTCAACGATGTTAGTCAGTAGGTTGATCTCGTAATCACTGCCCTTCTGCAGTCCAACTTCGTCCAACACCAACAGATCCAACCGACACAGGTCACGTAGCAAATCTGATTCTTTCACTGGGCTGTCTTTGCTGAACGTGGCTCGGTGGTTTTCATACAGCTCGGCTACTGTCATAACCATCGCGGAGTGGCCACGCGCAATCAGGTTCCTTGCCATCGCACTGGCCAGGTGGTTTTTCCCGGTACCGGTATTACCAGAGAAAATGAACCCGCCATGCGTGTTTCCAAATGACGCCACATACCCCTTAGCGGCATCCAGTGCAGCCTGCTGTTCCGGGCATTCCACAACGTAATTGCTGAAGGAACATTTCTGGTGCAACGGCTGGATGCCTGAACGACCAATAATCTTTTCCATTCGAGCTTGGCGGTTCCGATCCGTGATCTGCTGATTGGACTTTTGAGCCTCTTCAGCTTGAAACTGCTTCCACCCATCGACGGTAGTAAAACGTGGCTGCACATGTGCCGGTTTGAGCGCCAGCAAGCGTGCCATCACATCAGTTGACGATGCCATCATGATCACCTCCAGTGTTTGGTAAGCCATTGCTGAAGCCCGGCGGTATTGCGCCAGTGGCTGGGGTTACTCGGTGGTTGGTGCTGGTCTGCCATTTTCCGTTGACGTAGGCCGGACGCCCTTTTTTGGCCCAGGCGTTACTTGACTGCTGGTAACCTGGGAATTTAGACGGGCCGAACAGGGTCGAAGGCCGAAGATAATCAGACATAGCCAGGTCGTTCCCCCACTTCGCAGTCAAGTAATCGACCGTCAAAATGAGTTGTTCAGGGGTAAACCCGTCATGCAGTCGTGCCCGAATGTTCTCCAGTGAGCTTTTCGAGGTCTGGTAGCGTGAACCGGTTACCAGGTTCAGGTGTTTTAAAACGTCCTTGGCCTGGTCAGTGATCAACACTTCAGGGTCGGTCTGCGTAGCAGGCTGACAAGTAGGTTTTTTACCTGATGGATCTTGTTTTGAATTTACTGACGGATCCCCCCCAGATTCTGGCGGGTGAGAACTGCCTTTTTTCATGTTTTCTGAACGGTCGGATTCTGAACGTTCAGATCCTGACATGTCAGATTTTGAATGGTCAGATTCTGACGTGTCAGAAACTGAACGGTGAGACTCGACGCTTAACGCCGCTGCTTTCAGCTTTGGCACATTCAGGGTGTAAATATTACTGTCGTTGCGCTGCCCTCTACGGCGTTCCTTGCGTGTCAGCCATCCATCACTTTCTAATTCGCCGATCGCAGTCGTGACCGTACTACGGCCAGCACCGATCTCACGGGCGATTTTCTCAATCCCCGGATAGCAGATCCCCTCATCGTTCGAGAAGTCAGCCAGACGAAGCATTACAAGCAGCTTGGTACCCTTCACACCGTGCGCAGCGCAGCCGTCCCATACATAGCTGGAGACTTTTACGCTCATGCCACAACTCCTGGCGCCGGTAGTGCCAAATATTTGCAACGATCCACAACTTCCTGCAATGCGCTGTGGGTGACAGGCAACCAGCCGCCCGGTATTCTCATCACATAACGCAACGGCACTGGCGGTTTAACGCAGCTCGCAGCTACACAACGAAATTGCCCACGCAAACGAGATTCTGTTACTCTGTTCATGCGTTAATTACTCCACACGTTTAATTGATGCACTCGACGCCCGGGACCGCATATCCTGGGCGTCACCCTCTCCAAACATCATCACGGTCACGGCGTAAATTTCCGCCACCAGCGATTGAACCCGGTAACCCTTAGCTTTCAGTTTCTTACTCTCGTTGTTGTCCAATACCCCATCAGCTGTGAACTCGTTATGTGCCTTGGCGAACAGGCCCAGCGCTGACATCAATTCGTTGAACTTGATAAGCAACTCTTCGTTATCCGCCTGCTCAATTTCCGGCAACTTCACGAATACGCCACCAGCGTGTTTACACATCGCCTCGGTGATATCGCTACGGCCTGAGATAGACTCCATTTCTACTGCCATACCCAGCGGCACCACCTGCCCTGATACTTGGCGGACGCGGTTACGTAGTGCGTTTTCAGTGCCGGCTACGGGATCCAACTCTTTCGCCATCGCGCTGTACTTGCCTGGGAACTGAGTGATCAGCTTGTGTATCGCGTCGCTGATGTCGTCCTGGGTAGGAAAGTCTTTGTTGTCCACAAGGTTTCTCCGCTTCTGTGGTTTTTGTTAAGCCGCTGGGGCGGTAGACTTTTGAAAAACATCTGGACGCAATCTTTCTTTAGAAATTCCAGTGATTCTTTCGATTGCGGCTGACTGCTTAGCTGGCGGTTTTTTCTCTCTATGCAACCAGTTCCATACCTGTTGTTGTTTGACTGGTTTGTCGGAATTTTCAGTTAATTTCCGCGCTAATTCCGATTGACCACCAGCAACCTCGATCGCCTCGAGCAAGGCAGACTGCTCAGGTGTCATAGTTTTCCTCCTGCAAAGGTAAATGAAAGTTGTACTCATGGATGATTATACAACCACAACAACTTTTATCACAACTTTTAGGTGTTGGAAAGCCAAAACGTAAAGTTGTAACCTCGCCAAAGCGGAGGATATAAGTTGTGAAAACACTTGCAGAAAGGTTTAAATTTGCTCGAGAAAATGCTGGGTTGAGCCAGGATGATCTAGCTGTAAAAGTAGGGGTCACTCAGCAATCAATAGCAAAAATTGAGAATGGGATTACGCTACAACCAAGAAAGATAAAGGAATTGGCTATATCTCTTGGGGTATCTCAGCAATGGTTGCAACTTGGCATTGAAGAAAATGCTGAGCTATCTAACTATGTGGTTCAAGAATCAGAAGAAGCTATTCTTGACCCTGAATTATTTGTGAGGGTGCCTATCCTTGACATTGAACTATCAGCTGGCAATGGTGCGGAAGCTGAACTTATTGAGTCCAGCCTTGAAACCTTCCCTCTTCGCAGGGATGAGTTGCGAAAGGCCGGCGTTAGCGCAAACAATGCCAGAATTGTCAAAATTTGGGGGAATAGCCTTCTGCCGGTTCTCACTAATGGTGACTATGTAGCAGTTGATACAGCAAAGGCTCAGTCTATCCGTGATGGCGACCTTTATGCTGTTCGTGATGGGGTATTGTTGCGGGTAAAAATTCTAATTGGATTGTCAGATGGCGGTCTAATATTGCGCAGTTTTAATAAAGATGAGTACCCTGATGAAGTACTCACCTATAACGAACGGCGAGCTAGAGTTCACGTGATAGGCCGAGTTTTTTGGTCATCTCGTTCATGGTAAAAATTCGAATAGATTTTCTTCTGCAATAATTTTTAACTTCGCTCCTTCCTCGTCTCTATAATTTATTGCCTTTTCTATTTTTCTTCCGTGACTTGAAAATTTCCAGTCACGGGAGGATAGCGTGCCAATAACGAGAAAATCTAAATTTTTAGTTATATTGCTTATAATTATGCCACCAGCAGATTTAACGCGATCTTCTACTATCGACCGCTTGCCAGCCATAAACACACCTGTGAGACAGAAAACCTTCCCTTCTACCTGCGGTAAAAATTCACTATCTACTGGAAGGCGCGTAGCCAAGCCATCTACAACCCCGCTATCAAGGTCACACCCAGTAAAATCAACCAGAGCTTTATGTAAAGAAGTGCTCTCTTCGGCTGTTATAACTCCATCACTAAGAATTTCCTTGACCAAAGCATAGAATTCACGACCTGGATAATTGTTTTTTAGTGCACCATTTTGAGTTAACCACCAATCCAAGTATCTTATTTCATGTTCCGTTATTTCCCTGTCACTTATCAACCCTTTGCAAAGACCATTTAACAGATGCAGGTCTGATTCCTGTGAGTAAAAATCCACTTCTGGTATATCAAGTATATCTTGTTGTATGGCTTGAAGTTGTTTTTTTAAATCTTCACGTTCATCGCTAGTTATAACACCATCAGCAAGTATGTCTGATACTCTTGCCGACAAACTTTTTATAACTCCATTGTTTATTATCTGCTTTGCTTCTAGTAACCAGGTATCCAGATAAAGTACTTCTGCATCATTAACAATACCATCTGCAACTATCCCATCAATGATACTGATCAAGTTGGCAAAAAGCTTATCTCTGTTCTGTGTGTAGTTAAAAACATAAAGTTTATCTTCCATACGCCCTCCCTTTTTTCTTCATCCTTACACTCAAGTCACCCACAATCAAACCACATAAAGTTGTTGACAACTTGACCTTTCACAACTAAATTACACCTTAAAGTTGTTAAGCAAGCGAACAGGCAGGACGCCCACGAAGTAGCCGCCCGAGGCACACGAAGATCGGGATGATTCGCTTACCAGGGTCACAGCAGAGGGTTACACGACGATGGAAACAATCTGGAAGAAACCAACAGAGACGCCAGACATTAAGCGTGGCGATGACATTAAGGTGTGGGGACTGGTTGATTTTTATCAGTATTCGCAAAAATGGGGAGGCCTCGGCGCTGACGGTAAGGCCGAATGCAGCCTGACCCTTGAAAAAGTTGAACGCCGCGTTATTGAAATGCGGTATGCGCTTACCGCCGCTACCAAAGAAGAGCTGACCGAATTTCAGGATAGAGGGGAGTTCCCCGAAGGTGCTCCCGGCTGGCTTGATAACTGGGTCAGCGAAGATGGTGATTTCCTAGGCATAAACGGATTCTACCGCGATTACTTCGAAGAAGGCGGCATGTACTACGACTACCTGAAACCAGACGATAGCGGCAGGTTGGTGATTAAGCACAACTACGGGCGGGACGAACCGAGTACCGTTTTTCTGGCTTGGGCCGACTTCATGCGCCCTTCAGTACCCGACGCACTACCAGAGTAACACCCACCGCGTCCTACGGGGCGCACTGAGGCAATCATGAGCGCAAAAGGTTGGAAGTCTCTGGTTTATAGCGCGGTTGTTGGTTTGGTTGTTTGGCTGTTGTTAGGTACTTGGATAGTGATGTTCGTCGCCGGGTGACCGGCGCACATCGGAATGCTCACTCGCCCTTTCCCTCAGTTCTGGGAGTGGTGGAGGATCCTAACTCATGAGTGAGCATCTCGATGTGGTATCCGGTGTTAGACGGGCTCCCTCTCCGTCTGTGGGTTCGACTCCCATCACCACACATTATGCGCCGCGCCGGCGGCACTGCAGCGAAAGCAAGCGCAGATATCCGGCAATAATTTTGCTGTGTGTAGTGAAGCCTTTGCGGCTGCTCTGATTTGGGTTGGTGTCAGCCGCATTTTTTTCACATATCAGGTGGCTTACTGTTTCGGGTTCCCCTTATCCCTTTACACAGTATAAAGCCCCGGCGCGGTGCGCCACCTGATGTGTGAGTAATTAACCGGGAGCCAGCGCTATGCGGGTGTCTGGCCTCCATTCTTAAAACCCGATTTTCACTCTGCGAAAAGTTGCCAATTCTGGCAGGGCTTCGCTTTGCCGAAAATCAGAGTGTGGGAATTAACGTATGAGCTGGATTACCACTTTTACAGGCCGTCATTTGGACTTTGCGGCGCCAGCGGTCGAAAGCATCTGCATTGAAGATATCGCGCAAGCGCTGTCTCACGAATGCCGCTTTGCTGGCCACTTGCCGAACTTCTACAGCGTGGCTCAGCATTCAGTGCTGTGCAGCCAAATTGTTGCACCTGAGTTTGCTCTGGAAGCCCTTATGCACGATGCCACCGAGGCGTATTGCAAAGATATCCCTGCCCCACTGAAACGCCTTTTGCCAGATTACCAACTTATCGAAGACCAGCTGGACGCGGTGATCCGCCAGCGTTTTGGCCTTCCTTTGCAGATGGATATCGCTGTGAAGCATGCAGACCTGGTGATGCTGGCTACCGAACGCAGGGATCTTGATATCGATGATGGCAAGGTATGGCCAATGCTGGAAGGTATTTTCCCTGCTGACATCGTGATTAACCCTGTGATGCCGGTGCAGGCGCGGGCAATGTTCGTTGCTCGCTTTAATGAGCTGACTGAATGGGGGGTGCTGTGATGATTAACACAATCACGATCGATACCGAAACCCTGGACGTGTTGCCGTCGGCAGTGCTTCTCTCTATCGGCGCGTTTGCTTTCAATATTGACGACGTTCACCAGACCCAGCAAAGCATCATCAAGGTGGCGCGTGAGGGTGAGCTGGCAGACTACTCGACCAATGCATTTTACTGCCTGGCTGATACCTTCGATCAGCTGATGAAAGGCCGTACTGTCAGCGAAGAAACCCAGCGTTTCTGGCGCAAGCAAGGCGAAGAGGCGCAGGAAGCTTTAGTCGGTGACCGCGAACCTCTGTGTCAATCTCTTGGGCTGCTGTCCAACTGGATTAAGCAACACCCCAATGCGCGGATCTTCTTCCGTGGTACCGACTTCGACGGATCTATCCTTGAGCATGCCTACCGCATGTATGGGATCGAATGTCCGTGGCACTGGGGCGGAAAGCGTGATGTGCGGACCTATATCGATGCCATGACCAAAGGCACAAAAGGTTACCTGCCTAAAACCCACCAGCCATGCTTCTCGATGGTTAAACATAACTCCCTACATGACGCCATGAACGACGCCGAACAGATGGCCATTGCCTATCAACAGAATAGCCAACAGGTAGGTGCAGCATGAACAACGTTCTGACCTACGAAGCACTGAAGGCTGAGCGCGATGCGCTGGCTGTGCGTAACGAACAACTCATGGCATTTGTGACTGAAGGTTTCAATATCGCAGGTCAAGGCGTTTCGTGGTGTGGCGGAGATATTCAGGAGTTTGGTGAAAAACTTGGGCTATTTGCCCGAGAGACTTACCAGCCGGTGCTGCACGGATATCACTGCGGGCATGAACCGGGTGAAGACAGCGTTTATGTAATCACCAAATCAGCCACCTCTGCCGCCGTTGCCGCTATCGAAGCGCGGGGAGTGGAGAAGTACGCGGAATTGTTCAATGAAACCGTGAACATGGAGCGCGAGCACAACAAGGAGTTCTATAAAGGTGCTATCTGGTTCGCCAAGCAGCTGCGGGAGGCCAAATGAAAGAGCGCCCTATCATCTTCAACGGCGACATGGTGCGCGCCATTCTCTCCGGCCGCAAGAGCCAGACCCGGCGTGTTATCGCCAATGTAGGCGCTGATAACTGCATTCCACTACAGAAGCAAACCAAAACCAAAGACGGGATTTATACGTACGTCATGGATGCGCCGATGTATGGGCTGTGTCCATTCGGCCAGGTAGGCGACCGGTTATGGGTGCGCGAAACCTTCGCCGGTCACTATCTCGATGATGACCAAATTCAGGACATCAAAGATGGCAGATGCAAAGCGAAAGACCTTTGTGAGTATCGCTCGGATTACGGAGATGATGCTGACTGCGCGGACGGATGGACGCCATCAATCCACATGCCGCGCTGGGCATCCCGCATCCTGCTGGAAATCACCGCCGTGCGTGTTGAGCGCCTGAACGATATCAGCGAATCGGATGCCAGGGCTGAGGGCTACCCAGTGGAGCGTGAAGTGGATGGTGGCGCACATGACCCATGGCTGTGGTTCCGTGACCTGTGGGATGGAATATATCCAGATAACTCTTTCAAAGTTAACCCATGGGTGTGGGTGATCGAGTTCAAACGTGTGGAGGCCCAGCATGGCTAAGCGTAAGAGCAACCCAACAGATGAAGAAATTCTGGCGGCAATGACGAAATGGGGTCACAGCAACAGCATGACCTATGTCATTGCCAACATATTGCGTAGCGATGGGTTCCGGGAGTTGAAAACGTCATTTGTGCTGCGACGTCTTAAGAAGCTCGAGGCGCTGGGACAGGTGAAGAGAGTCAAATCCGTTTACGCAACACAACTTTGCTGGACTAAAGCGGCTGAAGCCCAGGAGAAAGCATTATGATCATCGTTGATGATTCTCATCTTACCGATGAGTTGATTAATAAAGCATTTGAAGGGACTAACTTCGGGCGCACTGACTTCCGAACCATTCTTGCCGAAACGGTCATGAAGCGCGCTGCTGGCTATCACTCAGGCTGGACAGCAACAACAATTTGCTCTCGCCTTGGGTTGCTTGGTGGGCAGGAAAAGCCAACAAAGCTTGGCCTAACATTCTCGTTCCATCACTACTACAAACCAAGTGTGCGCCAAGCGTTAATGCCAAAACAGGAGCTGGCAGATGGACAATAAGCTGAGTGAGCTGAAAGCGGCGGCGCTGGCCGCTACCCAAGGGCCGTGGATTATCGCTGACGAGAACACTCCCTGGAACATCGAGGATGCTACCGGCCGGCAGGTGGCGATATCTCAGCAGCGTACCCCTGTGCACCAGAATCAGAAACAGACCGATCGGACGGCGAACGCGAAATTTATCGCAGCTGCCAGCCCTGCCGTCATTCTCGCCCTGCTGGCAGATCTGGAAGCAACAGAATCTCGTCTGCACGAAGTGGCAACCGCATGTGCAACGGCAGAGCAGCGCATCGCAGAGCTGGAAGAACAAAAGGCAATGTGGGTAAGCGTGGCAAAAGAGCTCGGCTCGAAGTGTGTCGCGCTGGAAGCCACCAACATGGCTAAGCGCGATGACTTGTTTAAGGTTGGCGAAGTGTGGCAGTCACCTCGCGGGACTCTCTACAAGGTAATGGCTGTAGATGGAAATCAGGCCACTTTGCGCCTTGGTTCGTTTGGCGA
>Ga0308166_1000859_pt1 | contig 36187 bp, 34 predicted proteins | sample PhyCR2_2_FD_202137 | JGI IMG/M metagenome (GOLD analysis project Ga0308166, IMG submission 202137) | Phyllosphere microbial communities from UC Gill Tract Community Farm, Albany, California, United States - DLSLCC.R2 | ecosystem: Host-associated > Plants > Phyllosphere > Unclassified | place...
CTCTTGCGAGGTCACGTTAATTACTTGTGTAAGCGTTTGATGCTATATTTTGAGTATCGGGACCGAAGTCCCGGGCACACTCACATCAAACGCCCACACTTATCGACTGTTGATTGTTAAAGAATTCTGCCCGGAGGCGCTTGCTGCGATCCTTTCGGAACCCGACAAATCGTTGTGTTTGTCAGCAGCAGAGAGATGAGATTATGCGATGTTTCGTGCAGCTCGTCAACCCCTCGGAATGTTTCGTTTTGTAGCGAACCCGCCTGAAACATCCCCTGTCGCATCGCTTCGTTTTCACGTCTACGCTGCGGCAGGGACAGAACTATAGCGAAACGCCGGCCGCCGCGCAAGAGTAAAATGCGGGATTCGCGATTTATCCTCCCGCACCACGCCATGACGATCCTGCTTACGACCCTGAACGCCCGCTATACCCACGCCTCGCTGGGATTGCGCTACCTGCTGGCCAATATGGGCGCGCTGCGCGAACAGACCAGTATCCAGGAATTCGTCATCGGCGCGAAGACAACGGAGCTGGTCGAGCGCATCCTGGCGACAGGGCCGAAAATCGTCGGCTTCGGTGTCTATATATGGAACGTCGAGGAAACCACCAAACTGGTGGCGATGCTGAAGCGCGTCGCGCCGCACGTGGTTGTCATTCTCGGCGGCCCGGAGATTTCGCACGAGACGAACGAACAGGCCATCGTGCAGCTGGCCGATTACGTCGTCACCGGCTGGGGCGACGTCACCTTTCCCAAGCTGTGCGGCGAGATCCTGCGCGGCCCCAAGCCGCTGATGAAGGTGCATGCGGGTGTGCAGCCGCCCATGGCGGACATCGCGCTGCCCTACTCTTTATATAGCGACGAGGACATCGCCCACCGCACGCTGTACGTGGAAGCCTCGCGCGGCTGCCCCTTCAAGTGCGAATTCTGCCTGTCCGCGCTGGACAAGACGGCGTGGCCGTTCAATATCGACGCCTTTCTCGCGGAGATGGAGTCGCTGCATGCGCGCGGCGCCCGCCTCTTCAAATTCGTCGACCGAACGTTCAACCTGAACATCAAGACCAGCCTGAAGATCATGCAGTTCTTCCTGGATAAGCTGGCGGCCAATCCCGACGATCCGGTCTATGCCCACTTCGAGCTGGTGCCCGACCACCTGCCCGACGCGCTGAAGGAAGGGATCGCGAAGTTCCCGCCCGGCGCGCTGCAGTTCGAGATCGGCATCCAGAGCTTCAACCCCGTCGTCCAGGCGAACATCAGCCGCAAGCAGGACAACGGCAAGGCGGCCGAGAATATCCGCTGGCTGTGCGAGCACTCGCACGTGCACATGCACGTGGACCTGATCGCGGGCCTGCCCGGCGAGACGGTGGAGAGCTTCGCCGAGGGCTTCGACAAGCTGTGGGCCCTGGGGCCGCACGAAATCCAGTTCGGCATCCTGAAGCGCCTGCGCGGCACACCCATCATCCGGCATACACAGGAATTCGGCCTCGTGTTCGACCCGCACCCGCCGTACACTATCCTGGCCAATCGCGACATCGACTTCCCCACGATGCAGCGCCTGGTGCGCTTCGCCCGCTACTGGGACCTGGTCGCAAACTCCGGCCGCTTCAACCACACGATCCACGTGCTGCTGGGCGCACGTCCGTTCGACAGCTTCATGGCATTCTCCGACTGGCTGTACGCCAACACGGATGCGACGCACCGCATCGCGCTCGATCGCCTGGCGGCGCTGGTCGGCCGCTGGCTGCAGCTCCAGGGCATGAGCGCGGACGATGCGGCGGCGGTGCTGGCGAGCGACGGCCATGGCGTCAAACAGAAGGTGAATACGACCGCGGCACCGCAACGCCAGGCACGTCACCTGGCGGCTTGAATGCGTGTCGGCGCTGTCCGACACACCGTTGAGCGGAGGGCGTCTGGCGAACGAAACGAATCTCACTTACACTGGCGACATGCCCATTGCACAAGAGCCAAGCTTAACTTTCCAACCCGGCGGCGCGTCGGGAACCACGGTCACCGCCGACGGGACATGGCAAGTTCACGCACTGGCTCACCGCAAGGTCATGAAGGCCGTGTCGGCCCGCCTCGACCAGGCGCAGCGCGGCGGCGACGCCCACTGGGACCTGTCGGCCATCGACAGCATGGACCACATCGGCGCCCAGCTGTTCTGGCAGGCCTGGGGGTATAAACGGCCCGCCTCCCTGAAGCTGGCGCCCGGTCAGGAGGAATTCTTCAAGCGTCTCGAAGGCACCGGCAAACTGGAACTGCCGCGCCCAAAAGCACTGCGCATGGGCTGGATCACTACGCTGGGCGGCGGCATCCTGCATTTCTTCGAGCACCTGCAGGGCTTCGTACGTCTTATCGGCCAGGTCACGCAGGACCTGTGGCGCTTCGTCAAAAGCCCCGTGCGTGGCCCGTGGAAGGAGATCTCGGCGAATATCTTCCACGCCGGCTTCCAGGCGCTGGGCATCACGGCGCTGGTCGGCTTCCTGATCGGCGTGGTGCTGTCGTACCTGTCGGCGCAGCAGCTGCGCAACTTCGGCGGCGACATCTACCTCGTCAACCTGCTGGGCATGAGCATCATCCGCGAACTGGGGCCGCTGCTGGCGGCGATCCTCGTGGCGGGCCGCTCCGGGTCGTCGATCACCGCGCAGCTGGGCGTCATGCGCGTCACCGAGGAACTCGACGCGATGTTGGTGATGGGGATCTCGCATGGCTTCCGGCTCGTGCTGCCGAAGGTCGTGGCGCTGGCGATCTCGATGCCGCTGCTCGTCATCTGGACCGATACGATGGCGCTGATCGGCGGCATGGCCGCGGCCAAGATGGAACTGAACCTGTCGGCGCGCTACTTCATCCAGAAGCTGCCCGATGCCGTGCCGCTGGCGAACTACATGATCGGTCTCGGTAAAGGCGCCGTGTTCGGCATGCTGATCGCGCTGGTCTCGTGCCACTTCGGCCTGCGCATCCAGCCGAATACGGAAAGCCTGGGGCGCGGCACCACGACGTCCGTCGTCACCGCCATCACGGTGGTCATCCTGGCGGACGCCGTGTTTGCGATCGTGTTCAACGGCGTGGGGTTCTGATGAGCGACGTGACGAACCATCCGGTCGAACCTGGCGACGAAGACCGCAGCTGCGCGGAAGCGCCGAGCGAACTGACCTTGGATGGCAGCGTCCCCGTCGTGGAGATCCGCGGCCTGCAGACGAAGTTCGGTCGCACGGTCATTCACAACGACCTCGATCTGACGATCGAACAGGGCGAGATCATGTCCATCGTGGGCGGTTCCGGCACAGGCAAGACGGTGCTGCTGCGCCAGATGCTGGGCCTGGAGAAGCCCAGCAAGGGTTGCGTGCGGATCTTCGGCGAGGACATCACGCAGGCCAAGGCCGAACAGCTGCAACTGCTGCGCAACCACTGGGGCATGCTGTTCCAGGAAGGCGCGCTGTATTCGGCGCTGACGGTGTTCGAGAACATCGCCCAGCCGATGCGCGAGTTGCGCGTGCTGCCGAACGACCTGGTGCGCGATGCCGTGCTGCTGAAGATGAACATGGTCGGGCTGGGGCCCGAGCATGCCAACAAGATGCCGTCCGACCTGTCCGGCGGGATGGTCAAGCGGGTGGCGCTGGCGCGTGCGCTGGCACTGGAGCCGAAACTGCTGTTCCTGGACGAGCCCACGGCGGGCCTCGATCCGGACCGCTCGGAAAGCTTCGTCTCGCTGATCAAATCCCTGCACCGGGAACTGGGCCTGACGGTGGTGATGGTCACGCACGACCTGGATTCGCTGTTCGCGCTGTCCACCCGCATCGCCGTGCTGGCGGAAAAGCACGTGATCGCCGTGGGCCCGACGAAGGAAGTGATCCGCGTCGAGCACCCGTTTATCAAGGAGTTCTTCCTGGGCGACCGCGGCAAGCGGGCCCTCGAAGCGCTCGAATAAGGAGTATGCATGGAAAACCGCTCACACGCTTTCATGACGGGCATCTTCACGCTGACGTTGCTGGTCGCGGCCGTCCTGTTCGGCATCTGGTTCAACCGCGACCGCGTCGAATATGCGCCGTACCTGCTGGCCACCAGCCTGTCCGTGCCGGGCCTGAACCCGCAGGCGGCCGTGCGTTACCGCGGCCTTGAGGTCGGCAAGGTCGACACGATCGACTTCGACCCGAACCACGCCGGCCAGATCCTCGTCCATTTGAGCATCGATCCGGCCACGCCGATCACGAAAACGACCTTTGCCACGCTGGGCTACCAGGGCGTGACCGGCATCGCGTATATCCAGCTGGACGACGAATCGGTCGGCTCGCCCCGTCTGGCCACCAATGCCGACAATCCGAGCCGCATCCCGCTGCGCCCGGGCCTCTTCGACCAGCTGGAAAAGCGCGGCCAGGCCATCCTGACGCAGGCGGAGGACGTGACGAAGAAACTCAACGACCTGCTCAGCCCCGAGAACCAGAAGACGATGCTGAGCGCCTTCTCCGACGTCAGCGCGGCCGCGCAGGAATTTCGTGCGCTGCCGCAGCGCCTGGGCCCGACGATCGATAAACTGCCGGCGCTGGTGAACAAGGCCGAAGGTACCTTCAAATCCGTCGACCTGCTGGCGCAGGACGTGACGCGGCTGTCGCAAAGCCTGCAAGGGCCGGACGGCGCCATCACCCGCATCTCCGGCGCGGTGGACCGCACGGCGACCTCCGTCGAATCGGTGGCCACCAGCGCCGAACTGGATACGCTGCCGAGCATCACGGCGCTGACGGACGAAACCCGCTCGTCGATGCGTGCCGTGCGCCGCACGATGAATACCCTGAACGACCGCCCGCAAAGCATCCTGTTCGGCGCCCCGACTCCCACGCCGGGACCGGGTGAACCCGGCTTTGCGGCGCCGACCAAATAAGGAACCGCGATGACCCGATCCTCTTCCCTGCGCCTGGCTGCCCTCGTCGCCTGCGCGGCCATCCTTGGCGGCTGCGCCAGCAGCAAAGGTCCAGGCCAGACCAGCTACGACTTCGGCCCGCTCGGCGCGCCCGCGACAACCCAGGCCGCGCCGGCCGCCAGCGCCTTCCCCGCGCTCGTCGTGGCCGACGTGACCGGCCCGGCGATGCTGGACAACCAGCGCATGTTCTACCGGCTGATGTATGCGGACGCCCAGCAGTCGCGCCCTTACGCCTACAACCAGTGGAGCGCCACGCCGCTGCAGCTGCTGTCGCAGCGCCTGAAGGCGCGCATCGCGCAGGGCGGCGTCAAGGTGCTGTCCACCAGCGATGCCAGCGGCGGCGTGCCGCTGCTGCGGCTGGAGGCGGACGAGTTCTCGCAGAACTTCGACGGCGTGGCGCAAAGCAGCGCGACGATCGCGCTGCGCGCCTCCGTGTTCCGCTCGCACCAGCTGGTGGACCAGCGCACCTTTACCCGTACCCTGCCGGCCCCCACCGCCGACGCGCCGGGCGGCGCCCGCGCGCTGGCGGTGGCGTCGGATGCCGTCGCGGCGGACATCCTGGCCTGGCTGGCCACGCTGCCCGCCCGGTAAGCCATGGCGGTCGACGGCGCAGAGGACCAACAGCCGGCGCCCGGCGCGCCGGAGCCCGTGCGTGCCCACCGCGGCTCGCCCGTGGTCCGCGCCACGCTGCTGGCCTACCTGTTGCTGATCGTGTACGCCAGCTGGTTTCCGTTCTCCGGCTGGCACAACCAGGGGCTGTCACCGCTGATCTTCCTCCAGCACACGGCGATGCCGCGTTACTGGACCATGTTCGACGCGGTCATCAATGTGGTGGGCTACATCCCGTTCGGCATGCTGGTGGCGTGGGCCCTGCACCCGCGCATCCGCCACATCTGGGCGTTCCTGCTGACGGTGCTGGCGGGGATGCTGGTATCGGGCACGATGGAGGCCGTGCAGACCTATCTGCCCAGCCGTGTCTCGTCCAACCTGGACTTTTATACCAACAGCGCCGGCTGCGCCCTCGGTGGCCTGATCGGCGTGCTGACGGCCAGGAAGCTGCTGGACACGAGCCACCTGTACCGCCTGCGCCAGCGCTGGTTCGCCTTGCACGCCAGCCAGGGCCTCGTGCTGGTGGCCCTGTGGCCGCTGGCGCAGATCTATCCGTCGTCGTTCCTGTTCGGGCAGGGACAGGTGCTGCCCATCGCCTCCGAATGGCTCAGCGCATGGCTGGAGACGGACATCGACCTGCTGTCCTACCTGCGGCCCGAGGCCGATCTCACCGTCGAGCAGTACTGGCTGTCCGAGACGATCATCACGGCCTGCAGCATGGTGGCCGCCACGCTGACCTTCATGTGCCTGATGCGCCGGCCCGCCCCGCGCGCGCTGCTGGCCGCGCTGCTGCTGGCCGGCGCCGTGACGGCCAAGACGCTGGCCTCGGCCCTGCTGTTCGCGCCCGAGAACGCGCTGGTCTGGATCACCCCCGGCGCACAGGGCGGCTTCCTGATCGGCGGGATCATGATCGCCGGACTGGCGTTCGCGCCGCAGGTGGCGCAGCGCCGCCTGGCCGCGGTGGCGCTGATCCTGTGCATCGTCGCGGTCAACAGCACGCCGGTCAACCCGTACTTCAGCGCGACGATGCAGACCTGGGTACAGGGCAAGTTCCTGAACTTCAACGGTGCGGCGCAGTTCCTGTCGCTGCTGTGGCCCTTCTTCGCGCTGTGGTTCCTGTGGCTGCCGTCCCATAAACTCAATCGCGCCTGAGCGGGTATCATTACGCCTGCGCCTCGCGCGCCGGTCCTTACAATTAACGAGGCAAGCATGAGCGACACTCCCTATTTCAAGCACCACGTGTTCTTCTGCATGAACACCCGCGATGACGGCCGCGAAAGCTGCGGCCCGCGCGGTGCCGAGCAGGCGCAGAAGCACGCCAAGAAGCGCTGCAAGCAGCTCAACATCAACGGCGCCGGCAACGTGCGCATCAACCAGGCCGGTTGCCTGGACCGCTGCGAACACGGCCCCGTTCTCGTCGTCTACCCGGAAGGCACGTGGTACACCTATGTCGACACGAGCGACATCGACGAGATCATCGACAGCCATCTCGTGGGCGGCACGCCGGTGGAAAGACTGAAGATCAAGTGATGAACAAGAACACCAAGCATTTCACGATGCAGGGCCACGCGGGCTCCATGGAAGGCCTGATCGACATGCCGCTGGACGGCAGGAAGCCGCGCGGCATCGCCCTCGTCGCCCATCCGCACCCGCTGTACGGCGGAACGATGGAGAACAAGGTCACGCAAACGCTGGCGCGCGCCTTTGTCGCGCTGGACTACGTGGTCGCGCGGATCAACTTCCGCGGCGTCGGCCAGTCCGAAGGCACGCACGACCGCGGCCATGGCGAGACGGACGACATGGAGCTGGTATACCGCCACATGGTGGAACAGTTCCCCGAACTGCCGGTCGCGCTGGCCGGCTTCTCGTTCGGCACGTACGTGCAGTCGCAGCTGGCGCAGCGCCTGGCCGCGCAAGGCACGCCGGTGGAGCGCCTGGCCCTTGTCGGCAGCGCCGCCGGCAAATGGCAGATGGCCGATATTCCGGCCGATACGATCCTGATCCACGGCGAGAACGACGACACGATTCCCGTGCAGGCGGTGTTCGACTGGGCCCGTCCGCAGGACGTGCCGGTCGTCGTGATCCCCGGCGCGGACCACTTCTTCCACCGCAAACTGGGGCACATCAAGCAGTGGGTGATCGCCCTGTGGCTGGGCAAACAGCTGCAAAAGGACGACCCCGAGGAGGGTTGAACGCCTATAATGTCCCGGCCGCGGGGCGCCACAGCCGCGTGGCTCGCCCCTTTGGCACCCTGTTTGCAGGCTATTTGCAGGCTGTTTGCACCCATTTTTTACGGTTCCAGATCAATGAAAAAAATGCTCGCGGCGCTGGTCTCCAGCGTCCTGATCCTCTCCTCCGCCGTCGCCCAGACCGTTCCCGCACCGACCATCGCCGCCAAATCCTGGCTGCTGCTCGATGCCACCAGCGGCCAGGTGATCGCCGCGCAGGACCCGAACATGCGCGTCGAACCGGCTTCGCTGACCAAGATCATGACGGCGTACCTGACCTTCACCGCACTGCGCGACAAGAAACTGACGCTGGACCAGATGGTCAACGTCTCCACCCGCGCGTGGAAGGTCGATTCGTCCAGCTCGAAGATGTTCATCGACCCGGCCGTACCTGTCTCCGTCAACGACCTGCTGCACGGCCTGATGGTCCAGTCGGGCAATGACGCGGCCGTCGCACTGGCCGAAGCGGTCGCTGGCGACGAAGGCACGTTCGTCACGCTGATGAACCGCGAAGCGCAGCGCATGGGCATGACGAGCTCGAAGTTCGCCAACCCGCACGGGCTGCCCAGCCCGGACAACTACACGACGGCGCGCGACCTGTCCGTGCTGGCCAAGCACGTGATCCAGGACTTCCCGCAGTTCTACAAGATCGACTCCGTCAAGAGCTTCACGTACAACAAGATCACGCAGCAGAACCGCAACCGCCTGCTGTGGCTGGACCCGACCGTGGACGGCATGAAGACGGGCCACACGGAATCGGCCGGCTACTGCATGGTCGCGTCGGCGCACCGGCCGAGCGGCAACGTCGACCGCCGCCTGATCTCCGTGGTGATGGGCACGAACTCCGATGCGACCCGTACCGCCGAGAGCCAGAAGCTGCTGAACTGGGGCTTCCAGAACTTCGACACCGTCAAGCTGTATGCCAAGGGCCAAGCCGTCGACACGCCGCAGGTGTGGAAAGGCGCGAAGAACACCGTCAAGATCGGCTTCCGCCAGGACGTGATGGTGACGGTGCCGAAGGGCGTGGCCGGCAAGATGAAACCTGTGCTGGAGCGCAAGGACCCGCTGGTTGCACCGCTGGGCGAAGGCGCCAATGTCGGCAAGCTGAAAATGGTCGTCGACGGCAAGCCGATGCTGGAACTGCCGGTCGTGGCGCTGGAAACGGTCGAGCAGGCATCGATCTTCGGCCGCGCCTGGGATGCGATGCGGTTGTGGATGAAATGATGTTTTTGTAGTGACGAAAAAACCGGCTCGCGAGCCGGTTTTTTGTTGGGGGTCAGGTCCGACATTCGGACATTTCGCCGTTGAAATGTCCGAATGTCGGACCTGACCCCGATCTTATTTCCACCACTGCTGGTCGGCTTGCGGTGCGGCGATGGACAGCGCGGTGCCGATTACCGGGGTGGCCAGTTGCTGGCCATGCTGTCCGGCCAGCGCGGTGATGCGCTCGAAGGGCTCGTGCCAGGGGTGCAGCGCCAGGTCGAACGTGCCGTTATGGATCGGCATCAGTACCTTGCCACGCAGGTCGATGTGGGCCTGCATCGTCTGCTCCGGCTGCATGTGCACGTCAGGCCATTGCGGATCGTAGGCGCCGGTTTCCACCATCGTCAGGTCGAAGGGGCCGTACTTGTCGCCGATCGCCTTGAAGCCGCGGAAGTAGCCGGTATCGCCGCTGAAGAAGACGTTCGCCTCCCGGCTGCGGATCACCCACGAGCACCACAACGTGCTGTTGCCGTCGCTCAGGCCCCGGCCGGAAAAGTGCTGGGCCGGCGTGCAGACCAGTTCCACGCCGCCCAGCGTGACGCCGCGCCACCAGTCCAGCTGGCGCACCTTTTCGCGCGGCACACCCCATTCGATGAGCCGGTCGCCGACGCCCAGCGGCGCGACAAAGTAATCCGTCTTGTGCGCCAGCGCCAGCACAGCGGCGTAGTCGAGATGGTCGTAATGGTCATGCGACAGGATCACGCCGGCAATCGGCGGCAGCTCGTCGATCGTCAGCGGCGGTGCGTGGAAGCGCGCGGGGCCGAACCAGCGAAACGGCGAAGCGCGCTTCGAAAAGACGGGGTCCGTCAGCCAGTAGCGGTTGTCCAGCTTCAGCAGGACCGTCGAATGCCCCAGCCGGAACACCGTGTTGTCGGGCGCGGCGTCGAGCTGGGCCCGGCTCAGGGCCTGCACCGGGATCGGCCTGGACGGCACACTGTCCGCCGGCTTTTCCGTCAGGACCTTCCACAGGATGCCCAGCATCTTGCGCAGGCCGCCCCGCTGCATTCGGGCCGGGTTGCGGAAGCGGCCATTCTGGATCTGGGGCGATGTGTGCGCGGCGGTCGTGGTCATGAGGACTTTTCCGATAGTTAAATGGAGCCTGTCACCGGTTTTCTGGGCTTCCCGGCAGATAACTGGAGCCTGTCACCGGTTTTCGGCAGCAGGAGATCATAGTGAGTACACTACACAGTGTAGTTTCAACTTTCGAGAAAGTAAACCACTCGGTGTAAAATAATCGGATGTCCGAATCCTTTCCCCAGCGCCTGACCGACCGCAAGCGCGCCGCCATCGTGCAGGCGGCGATTGCCGAATTTCGCGTCAGCGGCTTCGAAGCCACCAGCATGGACCGCATCGCCGCCACGGCGGGCGTCTCCAAGCGCACCGTCTACAACCACTTTCCCAGCAAGGATGACCTGTTTGCGCAGATCCTGCAGGAGCTGTGGGCATGTACGGCGGCCGCCGATGCGATCGCCTATCGCGCGGAGGCGCCGCTGCGTGCGCAACTGATCGCCCTGCTGACGCACAAGCTGACGCTGCTGCGCGATCCTTACTTCCTGGACCTGGCGCGCGTGGCGATCGCCGAAGCGATCCATACGCCGGAGCGGGCCCGCAGCATGGTGGCGAAACTGAGCGAAAAGGAAGAAGGTGGCGCGGCCTTCCTGCGTGCGGCGCAGGCGGACGGCAAGCTGAAGCCTGGCGATCCCGCGCTGATGTCCCAGCTGCTGCAAGGGCAACTCAAGACGTTCGCATTCTGGCCGCAGGTGGCGATGGGCCAGCCCGCGCTGGAGGAAGCCCAGCAGGCGGCCATCGTGACGATGGCCGTCGATATGTTCCTCGCTTACTGGGGGACGGTTCAGCCCGTGTAGGCGACGTAGTCGAAGCCGTCGCCGATGACGCCGATCAGTGCGGCCTTGTTTTCGGCACTCTCGCTGAACGCGGCCATCACCTCGGCCTTGTCGGCGCCTTTGTGCAACGCGTCGGTCCAGTAGGCGAAGCCGCCCTGCTCGGGCGCGCGGTGCAGGATGTTCTGGTACAGGCGGGACACGAACGCCACGCCGTCAGGGTTGTTGCTGCCGTACAGACGCGCGAATTCCGAACTGCCCATGAACCCGGCGGCGGCGTCGCGCAGACTGGTACCGCTGTCCAGCACGTCGATCCAGTAGCCCAGCCCGGTTGCGTCCGGCGTACGGTCGAAGGCGGCCTGATACAGCCGGTAGGCCGAGCCAGCAAGCCCATCGATGTCCAGCGCCACCGTTTTGTCCGTGAACATCAGCCGTTCCGCATTGAGCACACTGTCGGTGCCCTCCCAGCCTGCGGCATCGCTGACGGTGACCCGTGCGCCATCGCGGACGACTGAATAGCCCGCACGGTCGCCGCCGTAGACGATGGTGTCCAGGCCGGCGCCGCCATCGATCGTGTCGTCGCCGATGCTGCCAGCCAGTAAATCGTCACCGCCGGCCCCCATCAGCGTGTCGTTACCGAAGCCACCCATCAGCACATCACCGTGCTGGTATCCGACCAGAACGTTGTCGCCCTCGTCGCCATCGAGCCAGACACCGCCGGCCGAGTTCAATCCCAGCTCGCCGCGCAGGCCATCGCGGCCATACAGCCAATCAAGTGCGGCGATATCGTAGTCGCTGAATTCCGCGTGGGCGTAGCCGTCGGAAGTGTAGGACATCAGCGTGTAACTCGTATCGTCAAGGTCGTCCGGCAGCGTGATGTCGCCATCGAACGGGTGCTTCAAGCCCAGCATATGGCCCAGCTCGTGCAACAGGGTTTCGTAGCCATTGCCACCCGGGGCGAGATTGGCGTTTTCGCTGCCCCACTCGTTGTTATCGAGATAGACGATGGCGTCGGCGTTATATTTCGTCAGGGTGTTGTCCGGCAGATACCAGTACTCCGCATCCCATGCGCACTCGGCCGTGACGTGCGGATCGATGATGTCGGCATTGGCGAAGTGCACCTGCGCCTTGCTCGATATCGGGGTCTCGACAAATAGGATCCCGGTTACTTCGGTCAGGTAAGCCATGGCATCGCGGGCATATGCCTGCTGGGACGCCGTCAGCGCGGACGACCACCCGCTGATCTCGTCGTCATTGTCGGCCATGATCGCCGCCGTGCTGCTGAACGTGTAATACAGGGTGTTGTCCGGATTACCGGTCTGATAGTTCCAGTCCGGCCCCTTGTCGAGCAGCGCGTCGATATGGTTCAGATGGGTAAGGGGAATGGTGGAGATGTCGGTAAGGGTGGCCACGGCGGAATACAGTTCAGCGGAAAACCACCATTATTTCCACATGGAAACTCAAGGTCAATCAGTTTTGGTGAAAATCGCCGCATATACCGGCGGTAAGTGGGTGGTCACCTCCTGCCAGTCGTCGCCGCCGTTGCTCGACAGCCACACACTGCCCGTGGTCGACGTCATCAGCAATGTCGTGCCGTCGTCGTTGACGGCCAGCGCGTGGCGATAGACAAGATCGTAACAATGCTGCTGTGGCAAGCCGGTCCGCAACGTCTCGAACGTGGCGCCGCCGTCGCGCGTGCGGTTGACGGCCAGCGCGGCGGCAACCGGCACGCGCTGCTGGTCGGCGATGGCCGGGACGAACCATGCCGTGCGGGCGTCGCGCGGATGCACGGCCACGGCAAAGCCAAACGAGGACAACGGTGCCCTGACTTCCTCCCACGTCCCCGCGTTGTCGGTGGAAACCCAGATGCCGCTGTGATGCTGGCACCACAGCACGTCCGGCTGGCCGGCGCAGCGCACCACGCGGTGCGGGTCCTGGGCCGAGCCCTGCTCCGCCAGCTCCGGCGGCATGTAGCGGGCCTGCATGCCTTTGGTCCGCAACTGCCACGTGGCGCCGCCGTCGACCGTTACCCATACGCCGCCGCACGAGATCGCGACCAGCACGCGATTGCTGTCGCGCGGATCGACGCAGATGCTGTGGATGCCCGGCACGTCGTAGCCGCCGCCGAACCAGTCGGCGCGGCCGTCGACGTTCCACAGGCCTTCCACCAGCTGCCAGCTGGTGCCCCGGTCTGCGGAGCGGAACAGGCCCCCGGGCAGCGTGCCGGCCCACAGCACGCCCGGCTGGTCCGGCCCGGCCGCCGCCAGCGTCCAGATCTGCTTCAGCGTCCAGTCGGTCTTGTCGGCGCTGTCTTCCGGCTTGGGCGGATAGACGGGGACGGCCACTTCCGTCCAGGCGTCGCTGCCGGCATCGCGCCGGTGCAGCTTGGCGCCGAAGTGGCCCAGGTTCAGCGCCGCATACGTGCTGCCGTCACGGGCGTCGTGCAGCACGGCCGAGACCGGGTCGCCGGGAAAGTGCGGTGTCCCGAGCTGCCAGCCGGCGCTCCCTGGCGTCAGTTCGAACAGGCCCTTGCGGGTTGCGAGCAATGCGCGGTCTGCCATGTCAGCCTCCTGAAAGTGCCTGCAAGATGTGGATGGTGGAGTCGGGCCGGAGCGGGTCGTCGAGCCGGGCGCGCTCGCACGTGCGCTGCCCGTCGATGAAGATGACGACGTTCTCGCGCAGCCGGCCCTGGTCGTCAAGAACGTAGGCGGCGAGGCGCGCGTTGGTGGCCAGGATGCCGTCGAGGGCGGCGCGCAAGGTGGCCGCATCCGTCGCCAGTTGCGGGACGGGCAGGAAGCGGGCCAGCTGTTGCGTGAAGACGATCTGCGCCATATGGGGACCCTCCGGTGGACCGATTCTAGCGCGGTTGCGGCCGCCTTTGGCCTAGAATGAAGCCACGTGAGTCACCGGAGCCACAGATGTCGATCACCCGGCAGGAACTTGAAATACTGATGCAGGAAGTGGAGCAGGAAGATCCGATCGACTTTGCCGACCTGCCGTTCGACGAGCAGGCGCTGCGCGGTATCGTGGCCAGCCATCTGTGCGAAATGGCCGACAGGCTGGAGTCGTTCAGCGAAGAGGACCGCCACCTGACGCTGCTGGCCGTCTCCGCCAAACTGGTACTGGAAAACCTCGTGCTGCACGTGCAGCTGCTGCGGCGCCACGGCCTGCCGCTCAACGAACAGACCGAGGCGCTGCTGTCCCGGCTGCGCAAGGGCGACGCGCCGGATTGACCCTTACGCCGCCGGTGCCGGCGGGAAGTCGAGCACCGTGTCGTTGACGCGGTTGAACAGGTTCGTGAACGTGATGCTGGCAATGGCCAGCAAGGTATCGACCACCTGCGCATCCGTCACGCCGGCCGCGCGCACCGCCGCCACTACCTCTTCCGGCACCGTACCGCTGCTTTGCACGAGGCGGTGCGCGAACGCTGCCAGCGCATCGACGCGCGCATCGCCCGTCGCTTCCCCCTTGCGCAGCGCGATCATCGCTTCGCCCGACAGCTTCGCCTTGCGGCCGGCCAGCGTGTGCGCGGCCAGGCAGTAGTCACAACCGGCATCCTGGCTGACGGCCAGCTTGATCACTTCGATGTCCTGCGCCGACAGGCTGCTCTTGCGCAGCGCGCCATCGAGGTTCAGCGCCGCTTCCAGCGCCAGCGGGCTGTTGCTGCCGATGGCCGCGTACGCGTTCGGCACCATGCCGACGGCACCCTTGATGGCAGCAAACAGCTGGGCGGCGTGGCCGGTGGCTTCAGCGACAGGTTGAGTCAACAGACGGGTCATGGTGTGCTCCTTTGTGAAGTTGATGGAGCCAGTGTAACGACGCCCTCCGCGACGGTGAATGCCCGAACCACGCTACAATTTGCTCATTCGTCTCACTAGCGCCGAGCCCGTGTCCACTTTTATCACCGTGGGGTCACACCCCGACATGGACACAAGCTCAGCAATTGCGATTATTGCTGTCGAGCTCGTGTCCACTTCGGGGTGTGACCCCAAGGTGGACACAAGCTCAGCCTTTTAATTTTTTATGGACACCCTCAGCCGCCTGCTCGCCCTGCACCCGCTGCAAACCGCGCTTGACGTGCGCTGCCACTTCGGTGCGCCGTGGTTGCTGGACAAGCCGGATGCGCCGCCCGGTTGCGCGCCTTACCACCTGCTGGTGTCGGGCGACGCGTGGCTCGAGCTGCCCGATGGCACGCGCGCCGCCTTGCACGCCGGGGACGCGGTGCTGTTCCCGCAAGGCGCCGCGCACCGCATCCGCGCGGGCGACGGGACGCCGGTGCCGGTTCGCAAAACCCCCGGGCCGCATCTGGTCATCGAAACCAACGAGGGCACCGGTCCAGCCAGCGACGTGTTGTGCGGCGAATTTCACTTCGGTCCGGAGGCGGCACCGCTGCTGCGCACCCTGCCCGCGGCGCTGGTGGTGCGGACGGCGGAGGCGCCGGCGCTGGCCACGCTGCGTGGCGTGATCGGCCTGCTGCAGGCAGAGGCGGACAGTGCGCGGCCGGGTGCTGCCGCGATCCTGGCGCAGCTGTCGTCGGCGCTGTTTGCGCTGCTGCTGCGCGGCTGGCTGGAACAGTCGCCGCAGGTTCCCGGCTTGCTGGCCGTGCTGGCGGAGAAGCGCCTGCAGCCGGCGCTGCACGCGATGCTGGCGCAGCCGGAACGGGCCTGGACACTCGACGACCTGGCAGCCCTGTGCCACATGGCGCGCGCCACCTTTGCCCGGCTGTTCCGCGCCGCCGCGGGCACACCGCCGGCGCAGGTCCTGACGCAATTACGCATGACGCAGGCGGCGCGCCTGCTGGCGCAAGGGCAGCTGGGCGCCGCGCAGATTGGCGAACAGGTGGGCTATCAGTCGGAAGCCGCCTTCAACCGCGTCTTCAAACGCCACCACGGCGTGGGACCGGGCGCATACCGGCGCAACGCGCGCTCAGGCTGACGGCTCGATGCGCCGCGCCGCGGGCACCGTCAGCACGATGTCTTCCACGGCGACGGCCACGCAGGGCAGCACGTCGTGCGCCAGCTTTTCGTCCAGCGACAGGCCGGGCCACTCGACGAGGTAGCGCACCTTGCCGCCGTCGCTGGCGCAATGGCAGGTGCGGCAGGTGCCGTTGCGGCAGGAACTGGGCAGGCGGATGCCGGCCCGTTCGGCGGCGCGCAGCAGGGTTTCGTCCGCCGCCGCGTCGAACTGCCAGCCATGCGGCAGGATCGTGACTCGCAATGCAACCGCCCCCTTACGCGCGCCCGGCGGGCACCGTGAGGTTGCGGGCCAGCCGCAGCAAGAAGCGCAGGCGGTTGCGGTCCCACGGCGTGAAGCGGGGCAGCTGGAACGGATCGGGCTCGCCGCGGCTGGCGCCCCATGCCGTCGAGACGGCGCCTTCGAAGCGCAGGTCGCGTGCCATCGTCACATGCTGCGGCAGGTAATCTTCGCCCGGCTTGCCGTTCGGGTAGGCGAACAAGACGACCTTCTCGCCGAGGATATCTTCCAGTGCCAGCTTGCCCTGCGCGATTTCCTCGCGCGCCTGGGCGTCCGGCAGCCGCGCCAGGATGGGATGATTCACGGTGTGCGCGCCGATGTCCATGCCGGCCGCGCGCAGCGCCCGCACCTGCGCGGTCGTCATCATCAGGTCATCCGGCAGCGTGCAATGGGCCAGTGCCGCGAGCCGCTCGACTTTCTCCAACCGCTCCACCATTGGCAGGTATTTGAGCTGGCCGATCAGGGCAGGAATGGCGCGCTGGCGCTCGGCCACCGACCGCAGCGGATGCACGCCCAGGCCAAGCGCGGACGCATCGAGCACCTCGTCCGGCGTGCGGCGCACCAGTTCGATGACGCTGTCGTTCCACATGCGACCGCCGTTCAGGAAGCCGCTGGCGACGAAGAACGTGGCATGCAGGCCGTGTTCGCGCAGGACGGGCAGCGCCAGTTCGGCGTTGTCCGCATAGCCGTCGTCAAAGGTGATGGCGGCGGCGCGCGGCGGCAGGCTGCCCCGCTTCGCCATGGCGACGGCCTGCGCCAGCGGCAGCACGTTGAAGCGCGACTTCAGCAGCGCCATCTGGTCGGAAAACTCGCGGCGGTCGACTTCGCCGGGGAACAGCGCGTCCTTCGCCGGCAGCACGCGGTGATAGATCAGGATCGACAGACCCCGCTTCCCGCCCGGTGAGCACAGCGACAACAGGCTCCTTTCCAGCAGCGCCGATCCGGCGCCCGCGTCAGCGAAGCGGCTCATGCTGCATTTCCTCGATCTCCCTGTCCGGTTCCACAACGGCGGCGCGCTGCGCGGCCACCACGGCTGCTCTCTCGCGCTCGACGATCATCCGGATCGCCACCATCCCCGCCATCAGATAATACGGCACATCGAAGTATGCCAGGCTGAGAAAGGCGCCGCCCACCATGAAGCCCAGCAGGCTGACCTGCAGCATTTTCGCCAGGTCGGATGCCCACGCGAGGTCCTGGCGCAGCGCGGTATGACGGATGATCCATGTGCCGGTGCGCCACGTCAGGCAGCCCAGCAGCAGGTAGATCGCCAGGCCCACCCACCCGTGTTCGCCCAGCACCTGGAAGTAGATGCTGTGCGCGGCGTGGATATCCTGCGGCACCGGCGCGTATTGTTCAAACACGTCCGCCTCGTAGATCATGAAACCACCGCCCAGCGGCCGGTCGTTCGCCAGGTTGTAGGCCATGTGCCAGGCGTTGATGCGGCCCATGGCCGACGCGTCCTGCTCGTATTCGTTGATGGTGTCGATGCGCGAATGCCACTGCTCCGGCATGAACAGCAGCGCGAACGGCACGCAGCACAGGATGACGACGCCGAACGACAGCCGGTTCTTCCCCTTCAGCCAGAGGAACAGCAGCATGGCCGACATGGCGATGGCGGCGCCGCGCGAATACGATCCCAGCGACGCCAGTGCGCACAGCAGCATCGACGCCACCAGCGCGCGGCGGCCCCATTTATTGGCGATCAGGCCATACAGGTAGTACATCAGCGGAATCGTCATCACCAGCGCCAGCGCGATCTCGTTGTTGCCGTCGATGAACGTGCCGATCGGCCCCCACACGCGGTACTGGCCGCCGCTGCGGATCGTGAAGATGCCGCCCTTGGTGCCGTAGTAGCCGATCGAGACGACGATCGTCCAGATCATCCATTCGACATGGACGCGCTTACGCAGCAGCATCAGCACCACCAGGGTCATGCCCGTGATCTTGATGACCTTGACGAGCTGCGGGCCCACCTCTTCCGGATGGACGGCAAAGACCGACGTGACGCACATCCAGCAAATGAACAGGATGAACGTGGCCGTCACGGGGGTGATGGGCAAGCGGTAGTGCCGCCGGCTGTTGGTCACCATCGCCGCGACGGTGGCGACGGCGATGATGGCGGCAAACGGGAACTCGCGCGCAAAGCCCCAGCCCTGCGTGTGCGGATTCATGACGCTGATCCAGATCCACATTACCATGCCGAACGACGGCCGCTTGAAGATGTACGGCAGCGACGCGAAGACCAGCAGCGTGACGATCACGTCCCTCATGCCACGGCTCTCCCGGTGGCCACCTTGCTGACCACGTAACGGAACTTGCCGGATTTTTCCGGGCCGATCGCATCCACCTGCTCGACCTGCACGGCCACCGCGCTGCCCAGGCGGGCCTTGAAGCCGTTTTCGATGTGCGCGCGCAGCGCCGCGTCCAGCGTCGCTTCCAGCACGACCTGCACGTGCGTCAGGTCGAGACTCTCCTGCGTGATCTTGAACGCCTTGACCTGCGGCAGGTCGCGCAGGATGTAGACGAGGGCCAAGCCATGCATGACGGTGCCGTCCTGCGCCACCAGGAAATCCGTGCTGCGGCCCTGGATCTCCTGCAGCAGCGGCAGGCCGCGCCCGCAGGCGCAGCCCTCGATGCCCAGCACGCCGATATCGCCGGTGCGGTAGCGGATGAACGGGAAGTCGCCCGTGGCGAGGTGCGTGACGACGATCTCGCCCGACTCCCCGCGCGGCACGGGCTGGCCCTGCGGGTCGATGATCTCGACGATGATGTCCTCGGCCGTGATGTGCATGCCGCCTTCGGGACACTGGTGCGCGATGAAGCCGGCATCCCGGCCGCCGTAGCCGTTCGCGACGGGGCAGCCGAATGTGGCGGAGATCTGCGCGCGCTGCTCGTCGTACAGGCGCTCGGACGTCACGAACGCGACGCGGATGCCCAGATCGTCCATGCGTTGCCCCTGTGCCTGCGCATGGCGGGCAATGTGCGACAGCGCCGAGGGATAACCGAACAGCATGCGCGGGCGATGCGCACGGATGCGGGCGACGAAGCTGTCCAGCTTTGCGGCCGACATCTCGAACGCCGGCAGCAGGTGGGTGCGCAGCAGCCGGTCGCGCAGCGCGCGCACGCGGTCCTGCGCGCCCAGCTCGATGGGCGAACCCCAGACAACGATCTCGGGGTCGCCGATATCGACGTTCCACCAGCGCGTGGCGCGCCACTTGGCGGCCACGTCATGGCTGATGCGCTCCTTGCCGATATAGAAAATCAGCGGCTCGCCGCTGGAGCCGCCCGTGTTGAAGCGCGCCAGGCCGACCGCGTCGTCCGCCTTGAGCCGGTCCGTATTGGCGCGGATGATGGCCTTGTCCATCAGCGGCAGCCGCGCCAGGTCGGCCAGCGAACGGACATCGCGGCGCGGATCGAAACCGGTCTGGCGGAACAGGTCGCGGAAATACGGTACCTTCGCGCCGGCCCGTTCCAGCAGCGCGCGCAGGCGGCGCAACTGCAGCTCGCGCAGCCGCTCTTCCGGCCAATACTGCGATGCCTCCAGCCCCTTGCGCACGGCCACGCTGCTGTGCTGCTTGACCCGTTCGTGCAGCGGGAACAGCAGGTTCGTGACGAGCGCCGTGTAGGGCGCCGGACGGTAGCCCGGGACGGTCTTCATGGCTGGCTCACCGGAGATCCGGCACGGGCGGCCAGCACCGCTTCATACACGCCCAACAGCCGCGGACGCACGCTGGCCCACGTATATTGCTGCACCTGGCGCAGGCCCGCTTCGCGCAGCGCCGCGGCCAGGGATGGCTCGGCGGCGAGGCGCAACACGGCGTCGGCCATCGCCTGCGGCGCGCCTGGCGGCACCAGCAGCGCCGTGCGGCCATGCTCCACCAGATACGGCACGCCGCCGACGTCCGTGCTGACCACCGGCACGCCGCAGGCGAGGGACTCCAGCACGGAATTGGGCATATTGTCGACCAGGCTGCAGTTCAGCATGATGTCCGCCTCGCGGTACAGCGCGGCCATGCCTGCGTTGTCGACCCGGCCCGTGAACGTGACGGCGTGCGCCAGCCCCAGTTCTTCCACCAGCTGCTCCAGCTCCGCACGCAGCGGACCGGAGCCGGCGATGACAAGCGTGGCGGCGGGATCGTGCGCGTGGATCAGCGCCAGCGCGCGCACCGCCGTGGCGTTGTCGTAGATAGGCTCCAGATTGCGCGCCACGAGCAGGCGCAACCCCGTGCGGCCCGCCCGCGCCGGCGCGCCGGAAAACCGGTCCAGATTGACGATATTCGGCACGACCTGCGCGGCGAAGCCGAACTTGCCGAACACCTGTTCCAGGAACCCGGACGGCACGATGACGGCATCGGCGCGCGCCAGGCTCGGTCGCACCCAGCTGCGGGCGCGCCGCAGGAACGTTTCCGCTTCGCCGCCCCGGTAGTTGATGACGACCGGCGTGCCGCGCAGCCGCGCGATCCAGATGGCCGGTGCCGCGAACAGATGCCATGACCAGCCGGAGTTGGCCATCACGTGGAACAGCTGCACGCGCCCCGCCGTGCGCCACAAGCCGGCCAGGTAAGGCAGCAGGCGCACCGCCGCGCGCACGCCCCTGATGCGACCCGCCCACGCCGGCGAATAAGGCGCGTTGACCTGCACCGTCTCGACCTCGATGCCTTCGCCGCGCAGCAGCGCTGCCAGTTGCAAGGTCTGGTTGGCCATGCCGCCCGACGGTGGCGGCAATGGTCCGACCAGGCCCACGCGCAGCGGCGTCACGTCGCTCATGATTGCTCCGCCGTCGCCATGCCCGGTACGAGGTTGCCGTACACCTTGCGGTAGCGGCTCACGCTGGCCGCCCAGCTGCGCTGCTCCTCGACAAAGCGGCGGCCCTGTTCGCGCAGCAGCGGCCAGCGCTCCGGCGCGTCCAGCAGTGCCAGCACCTTGCGCGCCAGCGCCGCCGCGTCGCCGGCCGGGAACAGCACACCGGTGCGGCCATCCTCGATCAGTTCGCGGTGCCCGCCCACGTCGGATGCCGCCAGCAGCCGGCCCTGCGCCATCGCCTCCAGCGGTTTCAATGGCGTGACCAGGTCCGTCAGGCGCATTTTGAGGCGCGGGTAGCACAGCACGTCGATCAGGTTGTAATAGCGCTGCACGTCGCCGTGCGGCACGCGCCCCGTAAAGATCACCTGCTCCGTCACGCCCAGGGCCTCGGCCTGGTGGCGCAGCGCCGCATCCTGCGGGCCGCCACCCACCAGCAGCAGGCGGATGTCCGGCTGGTGCGCCAGCATCGACGGCAGCGCATCGAGCAGCACATTCAGCCCTTCGTAGGCGTAAAACGAACCGATAAACCCGAGCACCGTCCTGCCATCGAGGCCCAGCTGCCGGGCCAGGTCCGCATCGCGCGCGCCGCCCACCTGGAAATCGCCGATGTCGACGGCGTTCGGGATGACTTCGACCTTGCGTGCCGGGATGCCGCGGCCGAGGATCTCGGCGCGCAGCCCTTCGCAGATCGTCGTGGCCGCGTCCACGCGGCGCAGCGCCCATGTCTCCATTGCCCGTGTCAGGCGATAGCGCACGCCCCACTCGCGGCTCGTGCCATGATCCACCGCAGCATCCTCCCAGAACGCGCGAATTTCATAGACGACCGGGATGCCCAGCTTTCGCCCCACGCGCAGCGCCGCCACCGCGTTGAGCGCCGGCGAGTGCGCATGCAGGATGTCCGGTTGGATGTCGCTCGCCACCTGCAGCAGCCGCACTGCCAGGTGGTCGATGACGGCCAACTGGTTCAGCACGGGCAGCCGCGCGAGGCTGCCCTTTGCCGTCGCCGTGCGGTAAAAGCGCAGGCCGTCCACGGTTTCGTCGCCATCGGGCCCGTCGCCCTGTTTGGGACTCGTGATGTGGTAGGTCTCCCAGCCCAGCGCGCGTTGCTGCTGCAGGATCGAACGCGTACGGAACGTGTAGCCGCTGTGCAGCGGGATCGAGTGATCCAGCACGTGCAGGATGCGCAGCGGCCGGGCCGCGCTGGCGACGAAGTCGGCGGTACCCATCACAGCTCTTTCCTGAGGAAGGCTTCGAACATCAAGAGCGTCCAGATCGGCGCGCTGTAGTCGCGCCGGCCGGACTGGTGCTGCTCCACCATCTCCGCCAGGAAGGCGCCGTTGAACATGCCCGTGGCGGCCAGGTTCGGCCCCAGCAGCGAGGTGCGCACGCGTTCGCGCAGCGGGCCGCGGAACCAGGCCGCCAGCGGCACGGCAAAACCCTGCTTGCGCCGATACAGGATATCGTGCGGCAGATATTTCTCCATGCTTTTCTTGAAGATGTATTTGCCTTCGCTGCCCTTCAGTTTCATCTCCGGCGGCAGGCCGGAGATCCACTCGACCAGCCGATGGTCCAGCAGCGGCACGCGCACTTCCAGCGCATGCGCCATGCTGGCGCGGTCCACCTTCGTCAGGATGTCGCCGGGCAGGTACGTTTTCATGTCGAGATATTGAATCATCGACAGCGGATCGTCGGTGGGCGCCTTGTCCGCATGGCCGCGCATCACGTCGATGGCGCGGTAGCCCTGCAGGCCGGCGCGGAAGCTGTCCGAGAACAACTGGTGGCGCATCGCATCCGTCATGATCGAGACGCCGTGAAAATAGCCCTCCACCAGGTCGCGCGACAGCGCCTCGAACGTGGTCTTGGCACGCAGCACGCGCGGCGCCCAATCGGCTTTCGGATAGTATTTGCCCAACGTGCCGAACAGCGGCTTGCGCAGGCCGGACGGAATGCGTCCGCGCACGCTCTCCTCCGCCATGGCGTAGCGGTAGCGGCGGTAGCCGGCCAGGTTCTCGTCGCCGCCGTCACCGGACAATGCCACCGTCACACGCTGGCGGGCCAGCTGGCAGACGCGGTACGTGGGGATCGCGGAGCTGTCCGCGTACGGTTCGTCATACAGGTCGGACAGGGTGTCGAGCAGGGCGAAATCGTCCGTATCGACCGTATCGACCAGGTGGTCGGTGCCGTACTGTCGCGCCACCTGCGCCGCGTAGGCCGATTCGTCGTACGCCTTGTCGCGAAAGGCGATCGAACACGTGTTGACGGCGCCCTGCGTCAAGCCGGCCATCATGGCGACGACGGCACTGGAATCGACACCGCCGGAAAGAAAGGCGCCCAGCGGCACCTCGGCCACCAGCTGGCTGCGCACCGAATCGCGCAGCCGTTCCACCAGTTCGCCCTGGGCATCGCCTTCCGTCATCGCGTGGTGCAGCTTGAACGGCACGTCCCAGTAGCGGTGCGGCTGCGCCAGCGGCTCGCCCACTTGCTGCACCAGCCGGAAGCCGGGCGACAGTTTATAGGCGCCGCGATAAATCGTTTTCGGTTCGGGGATGTAGCCGTACGCGAAATAGTCCTCGACGGCGCACGGGTCGATCGCACGCGGCAGGCCGGGCAGCGAACGCAGCGCCTTCAGTTCGGAGCTGAACGCGAACAGGCCATCGGGCAGCATCGTGTAGAACAGCGGCTTGACGCCCATGTGGTCGCGCGCCAGGAACATCAGCTGGCGGTTGCGGTCCCACAGCCCGAACGCGAACATGCCGCGAAAACGCTCCACGCACGCTTCGCCCCACTCTTCCCACGCATGCACGATCACTTCCGTATCGCTGTGTGTGCGGAAGGTGTGGCCCAGCGCCTGCAACTCGGCCGTCAGCTCGCGGTAGTTATAGATCTCGCCGTTGTAGCAGACCATCACGCTGCCATCCTCGTTGCCGAGCGGCTGCTGGCCCAGCGTGATGTCGATGACGGAAAGGCGGCGGTGACCGAAACCCACGCCGGGCTCGCGGTAGATGTCGCCTTCGTCCGGCCCGCGGTGGTGCTGCGTGTCGTTCATGCGGCGCAGCAGCGCCTCATCGATGTCGCGCCTGCCGCGGGTATCCAGTAGTCCGACTATTCCACACATGATGGCAGCGCCCCTTTGATTTTTCGGATCTTGCGTTCGCACAGGGTGTCGTACATGCCCTGGTATGCGGCCACCATCGCGGCCATGCTGTAGTGGCGCAGCACGCGCTCGCGCCCCGCTGCGCCGTGCTGCCGCGCCAGCTCCGGCGCCAGCACGTACTGCTCCAGTGCCGCCGCCATCGCCGCCGGGTCGGACGGCGGGACCAGCAATCCGGTGACGCCGTCGGCGACAACCTCGGGAATGCCGCCGACCTGCGTGCCGACGACCGGCAGGCCGCTGGCCATCGCTTCCAGCGCGGAGCCGGGCGTGCCTTCGGCGATCGACGACATGGCGAACATATCGAAGCCACGCAGGAGGTCCGCCACGTCGGTGCGTGCGCCCGGCAGCCAGACGGCATCCTGCAAGCCGTGCGTCGCGACCTTCTCTTGCAGCGCTCGCAGCAGCGGCCCATCGCCGACAATTGCCAGCCGCAGGCGGCCGGCATGGTCGGGGATGCGCGCACGCAGCAGGGCAAACGCGTCGATCAGGGTGGCGTGATCCTTTACGGCCTGCAGGCGCCCCACCGTGCCGATGACGATCGTCTCGCGCGGCGTGGCCGGGCCGCTGACCGGATGAAAACGTTCCGCATCGATGCCGTTGGCCAGCATGCGGCTTTTATGAGCAGGCACTCCGACCACGCTGCGGTTCCACGCTTCCATGGCCCCCGAGTTGGCGTAGCAGCAGTCGTAGAACGGCACCATCAGGCGGCGCAGCAGGTTGTGCTTGCGGTTCGTGCCCTCGGGATCGTCGGCATCGCGGCCATGCGCGCCATTCACGCGCACCGGCACGCCGACCGCCAGCGCGACAGGCGCGTATTCGATGGCGGACAGGTTATAAGAATGCAGCACGGCCGGCTGCAGCTGCCGCAACAGGCGCCACAGCGCGACGTGCGTGCCCAGTGACAGGCCGGGGCGCTTGTGCAGCGCGTGGATGGCGACGTCCGGCCGTGTGATCTTCTGCGCGAATGCCGGTTCGAATTCCGTCAGGCAGACGATCGCATGCCGGTAGCGGTCCACCGGCATGCGGTTGATGCGCTCGACCAGCAGGGACTCCAGGCCGCCGAAGTCGAGCCGGTAGATCAGGTGGACGATGAGGGGTATGTCGTGCATGTCAGCGCCTGCGGTTGGCGGCCAGCGCCGCATCGAGCGCGGCCAGTTCGGAACGCAGGAACGCGCGCAGCGCCGGGCGGGCCGTGGCCGGGTCCTCGTCGTACGGCGCGAAGACCATGACGGCCACGCCATCGTCGCTGCCGGTCAGGAATTTCTGCTTCACCTGCAGCAGCTTGCCGGTGTATTCGCCGGGTGTCGTCACGCCGCCGATCCAGTACCACTGCCAGACAACGAAGCGCGCCTCCGTGCCGCCGACGGTGGTTTCGCGCACGCGCAGCACCTTGCCGTTGATGGTTTCCTCGCGCAGCGCGGAGCCGGTTTCGTGCCACGCGGTGCGCCATTCCGTCAGGCGGTTGGTGGAGCTGATCAGCCGCTCCGGCCGGCCGTCGCGGTAGTAGCGCAGGGCCAGGCCGACGGTCGTGCCGTCCACCCGATAGAACTGCTGCAACGTGGCGCTGGCGGGCGCGAAGGCCGGCTTCCACGCGGTGAATGGCGTGGCGCCCCGCGCGGATGCCTCGAAGTTCGCCAGGTCGGCCGGCGGCGGCGACGCGTTGCCGCGCTCCAGATGACGGCCATATGCCGGCCAGATGCCGGCGCAGACGACGACACCGAGCGCCGCCAGCATCAGCATCGCCGGACTGGCCGAGCCGGCCGGGCCACGCACCACCGGCGCGACCGCGGCGCCCTCCTCGCGCCAGAAGCTGCCGATCCAGAACAGCAGCAGCATGACGAGGCCGAAAAACACCCAGCCATAAATCAGGTGATCGACGCCGACGGCCAGCGTCATGTTGCTGGTGTGGCCGATCATGACGATCAGGTAAGCGCGTATGCCGTTGGCCAGGATCGGCAGCAGCAGCGCGACGATCGCGAACAGCAGGCGCCGCCGCGTGCTGCGGTAAGTAAGGTACGCGTACAGGCAGCCCAATGTGAACGACGAAATCAGGTAGCGCAGTCCGCTGCACGCTTCGACGACGGACCAGTCGCCGGATGGAATACTGAAATTGTTCCCTTCGCGCAGAACAGGAATGCCGGTGGCGCGCAGCGCGTCGACGGTAAACGCGGCGGTCAGCTCGATCAGGGGATCGATCAGGCTCTCCCCGACGGGCACGCCGAACAGGATGAACGCCAGCGGGAACGCAATGGCTCGGGCGACGGTCACGCCGGCCACGGCCAGCACCGCCAGCGGTATCGTCAGCGCGAATGCATATTGGCGCACGATCGAGACGTCGCCCAGCAGGCCGAGGGTCCAGCCCACGCCGCACAGTGCCAGCGCCGCCAGCGCCGGCCAGCAAGGCCGCACCGGCAGCTGCGCCAGCACGGCGCGGCGTTGCCAGATCAGCCATGCGCTGATCGGCAGGATGACGTAGCCGTGGGCGAACGTGCCGGAGCGCTGCCAGATGGCGACGATCGATGCCGCCGTGCCGGAATACGCGACGAAGGGCACCAGCACGGCGCCCAGCACAATCAGCCAGTGCGCCATGCCGGCCCTGGCGGCGCGCGGCGCCGCCGGTGGCAGCGGCTCGGGAGCGCTGCGCAGTTCGGCGATGGTGCTGGCGACGGTGTTCATGCTTGCGCCGCCATGACAGCTTGCGTTTGCGGGACCGTGGCGCGCGAAGCCGGCGTTTCCAGCAAGGCGTCCAGTGTGGACAGCCTGGCATCCCAGCCATACGCACGTTCCACCAGGCGCCGCGCGGCCGCACCGACGATGCCCGGCGCGGCCAGCTGGGCGCAGACCGCCGCGGCAAAGGACGGCGCATCGTGCGCGAGGACGACATCGCGGCCGGGCGTCGCATCGATGCCTTCCAGCGCCTGCGGCGTCAGCACGACCGTTTTCGCCATCGACATCGCTTCCAGCACCTTGTTCTGGATGCCGCGCGCCACGCGCAGCGGCGCCACCGACAGCGCGGCGTGCGCCACGTACGGCCGCACGTCCGGCACGGTGCCGGTGACGCTCACGCCGGGCAGCGTCGCCAGCGCCTGCACCTCGGGCGACGGACGCGCACCGACAATGGCGAAGCGCGCACGCGGCTCACGCGCCAGCACGGCCGGCAGCACGTCGCGGGCAAACCACTGCACGGCGTCGACGTTGGGCCAGTAATCCATCGCGCCACAGAATACGATGGCCTGCTCGCCGGGTGAGTACGGATTGACGTGAGCAGCGTCCGGCGAAAAATAGGCGGTATCGACGCCGTTGCTGTACCAGCCGATCCGTGCCGCGCTTTCCGGTGCCAGGGTGGCGAACAGCTGCGCTTCGGGCTGCGAGACGAACAGCGCGGCATCGCTGGCGGCGGCCACGTGGCGCTCGTAAGCCAGCAGGCGGCGCGCCTCCAGGCCGTACACCATGCTGGCGGGCCAGGAGCGCTGCTGCGCGTACTGGCGCCATTTTTCGGAATCGACGTCGCACAGGTCGACGATGCGGCGCACACCTTCGTGCTGCTGCACGTACTGCGCCATCGGCGACGAGAACACGACGATGCGGTCGATGCGCCGCGCCGCCAGCGTCCGGCGCACCCAGTGCCGGGTGCCCCGGTCGCTGTAATAGTCGAATGACATCGGGCGGCTGCTCAGGAGCGCGCCCAGGCTGCGCACCCGCGCCATGCGGGGATTCAGCGGCGCGAAGTGGCTGGAGGCGCACAGTTGGCGGACGTGATCGACGTGACGCCAGTCGTCCGGATCGTCAACAAACGTCGCCAGGTGCACCCGGTAGCGCGCCGCCAGATGGCGCAGCAGATGCCATGAGCGGATCTTGTCGCCCTTGTTCGGCGGGTACGGCAGGCGGTGCACGAGGAGCAGCAGGTCGTCCACGGCTTACCCCAGGTCTTTGACAATGTGCGGCCCGAGCGCATTGGCCAGCGCCAGCGGCAGCTTGCGCCACAGGCGGATGAACAGCTGGTATTTCGGGTTGAGCGGATTCACGTCGGGAATCGATGCCGCCGTCACGAGGCGGTATTCGTACGGCAGCGGCTGGGCCGTGAAACCCCAGTTCTTCTTGAAATCGAAGGCGCCGGTACCGCGCTTGCTGCGGCCGAAATCGAAGATGCGGCAGCCGCGCGCGCTGGCCGCCTGCATCAGGTTCCAGTACATGAAGTCGTTGCCGGCCACGTCGCGCGCCACCGGCATGCCGCCGCCGTAGTACGGCAGCACTTCATCGCGGAAGAAAAAGCTCAGCACACCGGCCACCAGTTCGCCATCGCGCACGATCACGCGCACTTCGCAGTCGTCGCCGAAGGTCTCCTTCAGCAGCGCGAAATAGCGCTTCGAGAACACCGGCGTGCCCAGCCGGTGCACGCTGTTGGCATAGGCGGTGAAAAAGCGCTCGACGTTGTCGTCCACTTCTCCCGTCAGGCCGCATTTGATGCCCTTGCGGACCATCGCGCGCTGCTTGCGCGGGATGGCGTTCAGGTTTTCCTCGTCCTCCGCGCCGATCGCCTTGCGGAAGATGACGTACAGCTCCTTGCCCTGCCACGCCGGGTCGCCCGGATGCGCCGCGGTGACGTTGCGGTATTCCAGATGACCCACGCCGAGGGTCGCCGCCAGGTCCACGGCCGCCATGTCCAGCTCCTGGCGGGCCGCATCGGTCAGCGCGGCCACGCCGCCATACACGCAGAACGGCAGCGCGATCAGCGCATGGCCGAACAGCCGGCTCTTGATTTGCGCCAGCGGCAGCACGCCCTGGATCGCGCCATCCTGCTCCGCCAGATAAAACCACGTGCGGTGGCCGAAAGCGGCCTCGATGACGGTCTGCCAGCCGGCGCGGTGAAAGAACGTGGCCTGCGGGCAGGCCTGCACGAACGCATCCCAGCGGGCGCGGTCGGCGGCATCGTCGCGCAGCAGTCGCACGGTGACGGGACCGGCGGCGGGGGCCTGCGCGCGCCGCATTGCCGTTTCGATGATGGCGCTCATGGCCGCCCCAGGAAGATGCGGTCCATGCGGTCCCAGGCGAAGTCGCGCGTCAGGGCGCGGATGCGCCGCTCCATGCGGTCCAGGTTGACGTAATGGCGGAAGCGGCTTTTCAGGCCCACGCCCGCGGGGCGCGGCTGGCCCGGGTCCAGCTCCCACGGATGGAAATAGAAGATCGTCGGCTGGCCGTCGGCGCGATTCACGCGCCGCATCAAGGTGCGCGAGAGCGCATATGGCAGCAGGCGGAAATAGCCGCCACCGCCGGCCGGCAGATTGCGCCGCAACAGTCGCACCGTGGTGATGGGCACTTCCAGCAGCCCGTCCGTCCCGTGCGGGTAGAACGCGAAGCGGGGCGCGTCCGGCATGCCGTAATGATCGTGGGCGATCGGGTAGATGCTGGAACTGTAGCGATAGCCCGCTTCGTGCAGCGCCGCCAGCGCCCACAGGTTGGCCGGGCCGATGGAGAAGCTGGGCGCGCGGTAACCCTGCACACGCTGGCCGCCGATGTCCTCCAGCAGCGCCTTGCTGCGCATGATGTCGTCGGTGAACTCGGCGCGCGACTGGTCGGAGGCGCGCAGGTGGCTGTAGCCGTGGCTGGCCAGTTCGTGGCCGGCGGCCACGATCTTGCGCACCATCGCCGGATAGCGCTCGGCGATCCAGCCCAGCGTGAAGAACGTGCCCAGTGCGTTGCCCTCTGCCAGAATGGCGAGAATACGTTCCACGTTCGCCTCGACGCGGCATTCCCGCGCCGGCCAGCTGGCGCGGTCGATGTGCGGCGCGAATGCCGAGACCTGGAAATAATCTTCGACGTCGATCGTCATCGCGTTACGGATCGTCTGCCTGGCGAGATGCGGCACGGGCCCGTTCATCGTCCGCTCCTCAGGCGCCCGCGCGCAGCCAGTCGCGCACGATGACGGCGATGCGTTCGGCGGCGCGGCCGTCCCAGTAATGCGGTACGCGGCCCGCCTTGCCGCCGCCGGCCATGATCTCGTCGTAGACGGCGAGGATGCGCGCCGGGTCGTTGCCGGCGATCGTGTTGGTGCCTTCATCGACGGTGATCGGGCGCTCGGTGTTGTGGCGCAGCGTGATGCAGGGTGTGCCCAGCGCCGTCGTCTCTTCCTGGATGCCGCCGGAATCGGTCAGCACGACGCGTGCGCCATGCATCAGCCCCAGCATCTCCAGGTAGCCCATCGGCGGCAGCAGCAGGATGCCCGGCCGGTCCAGCAGGTGCGACAGTCCGAAGCGCTCGATCGTCGCGTGCGTGCGCGGGTGAACGGGGAAGATGACGGGTGTGCGCTGGCTGATGCGCGCCGCCGTTTCCAGCAGCCGTTGCAGGACGGCTGCATCGTCCACGTTCGACGGCCGGTGCAGCGTCAGCACCGCGTAGCCGTTGTCCGCGAAACCGGGGCGGCCCGCATCGGCGGCAATGCGGGCGGCGGGAATCGCACGCGGCAGGTTCAGGCGCAGCGTGTCGATCATGACGTTGCCGACAAAGTGGATGCGAGCGTCGTCGATGCCTTCCTTCAGCAGGTTGGCGCGGCCGCTTTCCTCGGTGGTGAACAGCAGATCCGACAACTGGTCCGTCAGCACGCGGTTGATCTCTTCCGGCATGGCGCGATCGAAACTGCGCAGCCCCGCCTCGACGTGAATCACGGGCACGCCCTTCTTCGCCGCCACCAGCGCGCAGGCAATGGTGGAATTGACGTCGCCGACCACCAGCACGGCGGCCGGCGCCACCTCGTCCAGCGCCGGCTCGAACCGTCGCATCACTTCGGCCGTCTGCTGCGCGTGGCTGCCGCTGCCCACTTCCAGGTTGATGTCCGGATCGGGAATGCCCAGCGCCTGGAAGTACTGGTGGTTCATCGCCACGTCGTAATGCTGGCCCGTGTGGACCAGCTGCGCTGCGAGCCCGGGGCCATGCGCCGACAGCGCGGCCATGATGGGCGCCATCTTCATGAAGTTGGGACGGGCACCGACCACGCACAGGATCCGGTGAGTCTTGTCGTTTTGCTGGCTCATGGTGTTTCGCTATCGATGGCGTGGTTCGGGGCGCGCACGATCTTCTTCAGGATCGACAGGACGGAGCCCATCGACTTTTCCAGGCGCAGCATGCGCTCGTCCATCAGCGCCGGGTACTGGTTGGCGAATACCGCGTGTTCGGCGTCCGCCGCGACGAATGGCACAGCCGCCGCCGATTCGCCGGACGGCTGGAACTCCTGGTCGATGTCGCGGATGACGGTATCGATATCGGCCTCGGTAAACGCGTGCATCTCTTCCAGGAATCCCATCAGCAGCAGGCGGTCGCACAGATGGTTGGTCTTGCGTGGTATCCCGCCCGTAAAGGCATAAATCGCCGCGTGCGCGCCCGCGCTGAACGCCGGATCGCCCTTCCAGCCGACCGTCAGCAGGCGGTGCTCGATGTAGGCCTGCGTTTCCAGCGCGTCCATCGGCCCCAGGTGGTACGTGGCGATGACGCGCTGGCGCAACTGCTGCATGCCGGCGCTGTGCAGGGTGGCGCGGAACTCGGGTTGGCCCAGCAGGAACGTCTGCAGCAGCGACTTTTCGTCAGTCTGAAAGTTCGACAACATACGCAATTCTTCCACCACGCGGGGGGTCAGGTTTTGCGCTTCGTCAACGATCAGCAGTGCCCGCTTGCCGCCCTTTTCGCAGTTGCGCAGGAAACTCTCCAGCCGGGCCAGCAAGGTCGTCTTGCTGGCGCTGTCCTCGTACGGCAGGCCGAACCCGGCCACGACGCCGCGCAGGATGTCGTCCGCGTTCAGGTGCGTGTTGACGAGGTGCGCGGCCACGATCTGCTCGGATTCGATCCTGCGCAGCAGGTGACGCACCAGCGTCGTCTTGCCGGCGCCGACCTCGCCAGTGATGACGATAAAACCCTCGCCCTGCGCCAGGCCGTATTCGAGGTACGACATGGCGCGCTTGTGACCCTTGCTGCCGAAATAAAAGTGCGGATCGGGGCGCAGGCGGAAGGGTTTGTCGGAGAGGCCGTAGTAACTTTCGTACATCGTGTGTCCCTCAAAGCTGGAACGTCAGTTGGGCCGACACGGAGTTTTCCGTGTACGGCGTGGCGCTCAGCCCGGCGTTGCCGTTGGTGCGGCGCACGCTCAGCGAGCCGTGGGTGTTGCGGCCGAACTGGTGGCTGCCGCTGACGGACGTCGTGCGGCTGCGCGAGCGCAGGTCCAGCGACAGCGATTCGGCGCGCATGAAGGCGCTGCTCAGCGACAGCTGCGTGCGCCCGCTGACCTGGTAGTTCAGCGAGGCGCTGCCGCCGGCCTGACTGACGTTGTCGTTCAGGCTGAAATTGTTCGAGCCCAGCAGCGGGCTGTCCGCCGTGCCCTGCGTCAGCGCCTCGCGGCGCGTGCGGTAGACGCTCAGCACCGCCGTGCTGCGGGAAGCGCGCAGCGCCACCGACGCGTTGAACTGCTTCTGCAGCACATACCGGTTGCTGAAGTAATTGACGCTGTTCGGCAGCGAGGGCGGCAACCCCGTCATCGCCATGTACGCCGCCACGATGGCGGCGCGCTGCAGCGGGTCCGGGTAGTTGGCCATGAACATCTGGTTCAACAGTGCGGCCGTGTCGACGGTGCTGGGCAGCAGGAACTGTGAGCGGGTGGACGTCACGTCGTCGCCATACGTCACGTTCCAGACAGTGCGGCGGCTGCGGTGCATCAGGCGGAACGAATAACTGTCGCCATAGTAGCGGCGCCCCAGCGTGCCTTCGATGGTGGTGCGGGCCGACGGCGTCCACGACAGACCCGTGGACCAGTTCGCGCCTTGCGTCTTGTCGCTGAGTGCCTCGTACGTGTAGCGGTCGTAGCCGCCGGACAGCGTCCAGCGCAGCTGGCGCGTCAGCGACCAGCCGAGATTGGCGTTGACGGTGCGGTTGTGCGTCTGCGGCAGCGCGGCGGTATCGACGTTCTGGCTGCTGGCGGACATCCCCCACGTCACCTTCTGGAAGCTGGCGCCGCTGGTAAGACTGAGCAGCAACGAGTCGCCCTCGCTGCTGCCCAGGCCGATATTGCCGCCATCGACGGAGTCGCGCGTATAGCTTGCCTGCGCGGTGGCAAAGGCGCCGAACTGATGCATGAAGACGGGGTTGACGCGCCAGCTGCGCACTTCCTGCCGGTTCGTTGTCGTGTAGTCGTTCTGCGACTGTGGGCCGAAGGCGGACACCGGTTGCAGGCTGATGTGGTAATCCGCATCGACAAAAAACGTGTCGGGCACGACCTTCGCGCGCATCGCTCCGCTCAGCTGCTGCGTCACCCGGTCGGTACCGGTGGGCCGCTCGCCCGAATAGTTCAGCGCGTTCAGGCGGTAGTCCAGCGAGGCTTCCAGCCGCGGCGTGCGGTTCGTCACGCGCAGGCCGGGCGACACTTCCGTCACCCATTGCGAGCCCGCTTTCTGGCTGGTGAGACTGGCGTTGTCGGTCCACGTCTCGCGCGCGGTGACGCTGGGCGCGATGACCCAGTCGGCCCGCGCGCCCGGCGCGGCCAGCAGCGCCGCCAGCGCCGACACCAACACGCGCACCGACGGCTGTTTAGCCGTAGTGATAGTCATACGTCTCGGCCCCGAGCAACTCACGCGACTTGTTGTAGATGAGGTTGACGTTGCTGCAGCCCTCGAGCTGGCTCAAGGCTTCCAGCACGGCATGCTGGGTCGTGCGTTCGGACTCCACCACCATGGCGATCTGGCCCATGTGGCTGGCCAGCACGCGCGCCTCGCTGGTCAGCAGCAGCGGCGGCGAATCGAAGATGACGATACGGTCGGGATAGCGGTTGGCGATCTCCTGCACCAGCACGCGCATCGACTGGCTGGCCAGGATTTCCGTGGCGTTGGCGTTGCTGGTGCCGGCCGGCAGGATCGTCAACGTGTCGACATTCGTGCGCAGCAGCACGTCCGCCATCTCGTGCTCGTCGTGCAGCACGTCGAGCAGGCCGCGCTGGGCCGAGACGCCCAGCGTGCGCAGGATCGACGGCCGCGCCACGTCGGCATCGACCAGCAGCACCGTGTGGTCCAGCTCCATGGCGATGCTCATTGCCAGGTTGATCGCGCAGAACGTCTTGCCTTCGCCCGGCAGCGAGCTCGTCACCATGATCAGGTTGCCGGGATTGTCGCCGGCCTTGCGCGCGGCGAAAGCGCGCTTGATCAGCGGACGCTTGATGATGCGGAACTCCTCGACCATCGGCGTGCGCCCGCCGGCCGACGTGACCAGGCCGCGGCGCGACATGCCGGCCAGATCCAGCTCGATGCGGTGCACCGGGTGCCGGCGCGCACGCGGCTCGTCGGCGCCGCCGTGCGGATCGTCGATCAGTTTCGCCATCGGCGCGGCCGCGCCGGCCGGCTGTGCCATGACAGCAGGGGCGACGGCCGGCTCCACGACGGCGCGCTCGGCCACCGCGATGGCCGCCGCCTCGTCCAGCGCGGCGGCATCGATATAGGGATCGCGCTGGGGAATGCGGCTGGCCGCTTTTTCGATAATGCTCACGACACACTCCTCGGTGAATGGGCCATCATGCCGAACGGAACAGCGTCAGCGTGAGGATGCCGCCATATGCGCTGATCAGCGAAACGATCGCCATGCCGAAACCGATCAGCCGGCGCCGGCGCTTGACCTTCTGCGAGTCCGTCCAGTTCATGCTGATCGCGCCCAGCACGGGAACGCCCGTGATGTCGCGCAGGCTGCGCTGGTTGAGGAAGGTGGGACGTACCTGGCTCATCAGCAATGCGCCACCCAGCCCGGCCACGAGAGCGACCAGCAGGACGATCGAATACAGGCGCAGGCGGTTCGGGCCGACCGGCGTGCGCGATGCCGTCGGCGGATCGACGACGCGGAAACTCATCATGTCCGTGGCCGTGCTCAGGTCGCCCGACAGCTTGGCCGATTCGCGCCGCTGCACCAGCTTTTCGTAGTTGTCCTTGTTGATGGCGTAATCGCGGTTCAGCTGCGTCAGCTGCGCTTCGATCTCCGGCGCCATATTGCTGTGCGAACGCATTTGCGCCAGACGGTTCGTGTACTCGGTTACGCGTGCCTGCAGCGAAGCCAGCTTGGCCTCCTCAACGGACAACGCCACGTTCATCTGCTGCAGCATCGGGCTGAAGTTGGCGCCCGGATCGCCCACGCGCACCTGTTTGGCTTCGTCCTTCTTGCGTGCCTGCAGCAGGCTCAGCAACCGCACGTTCGAGACGATGTCGGGATGCTGTTCCGTATATTGCAGGCGCAGCGTGTCCAGCTGCTTCTCGATGGCGGCGATGCGCTCGTCCAGTTCCGGATTGGCCGACTCGGCCACGACGGCGCCGCCGACCGGCGCCATCTCGTCGCCCGTCATCTGGCGGCGGATGGCGTTGCGCGCCTGCTCCGCTTCCAGCAGCTCCAGCTTGGCCTGGCTCAGCTTGTCCGCCAGTTCGGCGTAGCCGCCCGCGTAGTCCATTCCCGAGCGCGGGAGCATGCCCATATTGCGGATCTTGAATTCCTTCAGCGCGTTCTCGCCGACGGCCAGGCGTTCCTCGTACATCTTGATCTGTTCGTCGATGAACTGGATCGCCTTCTCGGAATCGAGCTTCTTGCCGCCAAAGCTGCCCTCGACAAAGATCGTCAGCAGCGACTGCACGACTTCGCGGCCCGTCTTCGGGTTCGCGCTGGTGTAGGAGATCGTGTAGATGTCGTCGCGCTCGGTGCCGCCCATTTTGATCTGGGTCATCAGCTTGTCGACCATCTCTTCCTGTTCGCGGGGGGTGGCGGCTTTAATATCCAGGTCGACCATGCGCATGACGCGTTCGACGTTGGGCCGGCTGATCAGCGTACGGCGCATGAACATGACCTGCTGCTCCACATTGGGCATCGTCGTCATGCTGGCCATCAGGGGTTTCAGGATGCTTTGCGTATCGACATACACGCGTGCCGTGGCCTGGTATTCGTCCGGCATCGAATACACGTATGCCCAGCCGCCCAGCGCTACCAGCCAACTGATGCCGATGGCGTACCAACGGTAATTACCAATTGCTTTGAGAAAATTAAGCAGTACCGCGACAAGCTCAGCCATTTCATCCACTCACGAAAGAAAAACCAAGCCGCTTTACTGCTCGCAGCCTAAAAGT
>Ga0308166_1000863_pt1 | contig 36119 bp, 37 predicted proteins | sample PhyCR2_2_FD_202137 | JGI IMG/M metagenome (GOLD analysis project Ga0308166, IMG submission 202137) | Phyllosphere microbial communities from UC Gill Tract Community Farm, Albany, California, United States - DLSLCC.R2 | ecosystem: Host-associated > Plants > Phyllosphere > Unclassified | place...
ATAACTTGCAGTGTTCATAGCTACTCCTGTCGGATAGTTTTAGACTTCCTCCCGGGCTTTTATCCCTCCGTGTAGTTCGCTAGGAACCGTGAACTCTCGGTCCAGTCATACGTGAAGTATCGGAACCCTAGATCACTTTTGATTGATTATGACTATGCAAAGGACATGCCAGCTTAGTATTACGGTTTTGGTTAAAAGTAATACTAAACTTGAGCTGTTTGGGTGCGGTTTAAGTTCAAAAATAAAAAGCTGCACTCAAAATTGTGCATTTCAAAATAAAAAAGCCCCTTTTTACGAAGAGGCTTGAAACTAAATTATAAGAGAGCGTATTAAGGAAGTAGAATCACCTTACGGCAGTCCTCTTCTCTTTCATTAAAAATGCGATAACCCTCTGCGGCATCTTCTAATTTCATTCGGTGAGTAATAATAGTTTCGGGTGTTAATTCACCACGCTCAATCAATTCTAAGAGTTGCGGCAAATATTGATGCACATGGGTTTGACCCATTTTAAAAGTTAAGCCTTTATCAAAAGCATCACCAAATAAGAAACCATGAATCGGGCCTGCATATACACCTGGTACGCTGACCAACCCACCACGGCGAACTGCCGCAATGCATTGACGCAGTGCTGCACCACTTGAACCTTCAAGCTTTAGATTGGTGAGCACTGTTTCAATCACACTGCCTTTGGCCTCGAAACCAATTGCATCAATCACAGCATCAACACCGCGGTAATTGTCGGTATGTTGAATAATAAATTCGGCCGCATCGACTTCATCGAAATTCACTGGAATGGCACCGTATGTTGCCGCTGCATAGTTCAATCGATAGTCATTGTGATCGACCATAAATATCTTTTCTGCGCCGAGCATCTTGGCACAAGCAGCGCTTAACAGTCCGACTGGACCAGCACCATAAATTGCAACGGTTGAGCCACGCTTCACTTGGGCATTGGTCACGGCTTGCCAAGCAGTGGGTAAAATATCAGTCAAGAAAAGTACTTTTTCATCTGACAATGAGGTTGGCACTTTAAAAGGGCCTTTATTGGCTTTTGGCACGCGCACATATTCTGCTTGCCCGCCCGGTACACCGCCGTAAAGATGACTATAACCAAATAAAGCCGCACCTGGTGGAATCTGCTTTTTATTAATAATTGCGCCGCGCCCTGTATTCGTAGTTTCACAAGCAGCCGTTAGATCAAGTTGGCAAAAGAAACATTCACCACAGGCAATCACAAAAGGAACAATGACACGATCACCCTTTTTCACTGCGGTGACAGCTGGACCAACTTCTTCAACCACGCCCATAAATTCGTGCCCAAAGATATCACCCTGTTCGGTTCTAGGGATTTTGCCTCGATATAAATGTAAATCAGAGCCACATATCGCTGTGGCAGTCACGCGTAAAATAATGTCATCTGGTTCTTGAATAATAGGGTCTGCTACTGTTTCTACTCGAACGTCTTCTGCACCGTGGTAAGTTAAAGCGCGCATATTGTTATTCCTCTATTTTCTAGGATGTCCTTTGATTATGAGGAGGCTTTCTTTACGGTTTGCAACGATTCTTACTTTTCACGTAAGGCATATAGTTCAAATGCAACGCGATAGGAATTTCAGTAACATTTAATGAATATAGAATTGTTTCAGCTAGGGATGTTTTTGTTATTTACCCCAACAAAAAAAGCCAATCATCTCTGCAATAAAATGACTGGCTTTGTCTTCAAAATTTGACTCAATCTAACTTAAGTTGTTGTCTGAGCTTTAAGATATCGACCAGACCTTTATCTCTGGTTTGATATAAATCGATATCTTTATATTGTGTTAATAGCTGGTTGGTTTGTGCTTCCAATAACTCTGTTGTCTCGTCTGAATGTTGAAATGCATGCATATCATTCCACCATTCTGTCATTGGTGGGCCTAAATGATGAATTGCTTCTTTAAAGCCCTTTTGGTTGGCAAGCTGCATATTAATGTAAGGACCAAAGAGCGCCCATCTTAAACCCGGCCCACTGGTAATCGCAACATCGACATCTTCGGCAGAGCACACACCTTGTTCAACCAATGAAAAAGCTTCTCGCCATAGCGCAGCCTGCAAACGGTTTGCGACATGCCCTTTTACTTCTTTATTTAAAACAATTGGGTTCTTGCCCAACTGTTTATAGAACTCAGAAGCCTGTTTTAAAATTTGAGGAGCTGTCAAATTACCGCCAACGATCTCGACCAAAGGTAAAAGATGAGGCGGATTAAAAGGATGTCCTAATAAAATACGTTCTGGGTGTTGCGCCTCTTTTTGAAAATCAGACACTTTTAAGCCCGATGAACTTGAAGCAATAATGGTATGTTCAGGGCAATATGCTGTGATTTCTTGATACAGCTGTTGTTTTACATCGAGACGTTCAGGGGCGTTTTCTTGAATAAAATCTACATCTGAAACAGCATCTTTTAAATGATTAAAAATTTCTAGATGAAGCAGCACATCTTGCTGGGAATAACTGGGTTCAACGTTTTGATCTAAAGCCAATAAATCATTTAAATTTGCAGATATTCTATTTTTAAAGACCGCTTCATCGATCGGATACGGGTCGTAAACATTAACTTTAAATCCTTTATATAAAAATAAGGCCGTCCAACTTGCACCTATTACACCTGCTCCAACAACACCAACCGTTTTAATGACTTCCATATTTTCCTCGTACAAATGTTGTTTTATCCGAAATTTCTTTACTCAAATGAATGCTTAAATAAACATAGCAGATTCAACCAATCAATAAATTTAATTGTTTATATTTTATATAATTTGTCCTATATTCCTTAGCTTGAAAATTTATTCCTTTCATTAGTCCAACTTAATCTTTTACCATTTTTTAACCGTTATTTATTGAATTTTATGTCAAAAAATCTAGCAACATTGATTGGTTTAAGCGCCATTCTCATGTGGGCATCTCTGGTCGGTCTGATGAAGCAAGTCAGTGCCGCCATTGGGCCTGAGCTAGGTATTACCTTTATTTATTCTTTAAGTGCGCTACTGTTGCTTGCCATTTTCAAAGTTCCAGATTTTAAGCAGATCTCTAAAAAATACTTAATATTTGGCACAATTCTGTTCGTTGCTTATGAGGTGTGCTTCTCGTTTGCGATTGCTTATTCTCAGACAGCACGGCAAGCAATTGAAATCAGCATTGTTAACTATCTGTGGCCGAGTTTAACGGTTTTAGCTTTTGTTATTTTTAAGGAATTAAAATTTAATTTCCTTATTATTTTAGGGCTAATGCTTTCAATTTTCGGCATTATTTTTATTCAAACTGGAAGCGGTGATTTTAGTTTAAATAGTCTTGTCGATAATTTTCATAGCAACCCTCTGAGCTATATTTTGGCATTTGCAGGCGCCATCATTTGGACTTTTTACTGTGTACTCACCAAAAAATTAAGTAATGGGCAAAATCCAATTTCCATTTTCTTTGTTGGTGTCGCGCTCACTCTATGGTTCAAGCTTCTTGTATCGGGGCAGTTTGCTATTCCTTCAATGGATATTCCAACAGTTATGACCCTTTTAGTGGCATCTGCTGCCATGGGTTTTGGTTATGCCGCGTGGAATATTGGCATCATTCATGGAAACATTACCGTGCTTGTGGTGGCCTCTTATTTCACCCCGATCATTTCGTCTATTTTGGCGATGTTTGTTTTACAAACTCAATTATCGATGAGCTTTTGGCAAGGAACAGCAATGGTGACGGCTGGTTCCTTTATTTGCTGGGTTTCAACCAACTGGTCTGTGATTCAGCCCTTCTTTAAAAAATTAAGAAAAGGCCAAAAAGCATTGTAGATGTACCAAAGTGAATTTTTAAGTATGCGATAACTCCGACGAAGAAGAATTCCCCCATTGCCCAAAGCGTGCTAACATCCAAATTCTGACAATTACCAATGTCAAAATAATTTCTAGAGGGAATAAGATGTTAAAAACTCAAAAAATCAACATCGTACAAGAATTTGATGCACCCGTAGATAAGGTCTTTGCAACCTTAAGTGAGCATGAAAACCTAAGTAAACTTTTCGCTCCTGCTAAAGTGACTCGCATTAGCAACGGAAAAGACGCTCGTAATGGTGTTGGCTCTGCGCGCAAAATGTCTATTCCATTGACCCCTTCATTTGTAGAAACCAATTTAGTCTATAAAGAAAATGAACTGATTGAATATGCAATTACGAGCGGCATTAGCCCAATTAAAGGTCACCGTGGTGTCATGAAATTTACTGACTTGGGAAATAATCGAACTCGTTTGGATTACACCATTAGCTTTAAAGGCCGCGTTCCTTTTATTGGCCCGATTATTAAGGCAGCCTTACAAAATGGTGTGAGTCGCGGGCTTAAAAAACTTAAGTTTTAATCACCACACCTCAAACAAAAAGCCCAATCACGGGCTTTTTGTTTTGATGATTATTGGGGCTATCTATAAGACATCATTAATAAAAAATACTCTACTAACTTGTCTTGCTCACCTGTCTGGTTTTTACTTAAAAGCTGAATCATTCCCCCATCCACTACAAACAAAAACATCCGTGCATCGTCAACTGAAGCCTCAGTTTTTACTGTTAAAAGCAGTTTATAAATTTCATTTACAAGCCAAGTTCTATATTCAATCGCAATGCGATAAGCCATTGGATAGAGCGTTTTAATTTCAAATATTGCCTTAAAGAGCAAATAATAAAGGCCATTTAAATTGGTATGTAGAAGGTAAATCTGCTTAAGTTTATCGAGCACCATAAGTTCATTGTAAGAATAGAGAATCGAAATTACCTTGTCTTTGAGGGCATCTTTTTGAAAAATGAGGCACCTCTCAATGAGTCTTTCTTTTGAGTGAAAAGCATTATAAAAAGTGGCTTTGGGGATTTTGGCTTCAGCAATAATTCGGTCAATCCCGACCTTATTAAACCCATCTTGATTAAATAAATCTTTTGCTATGTGCAGCACTCGTAGTGCTCTAAATGAAGATTCTAAATTTTTCATGTTTACCGCTTAAAATAATTTTTTGTTGTATGTAAAAGAGATAGAAATGCCGTCACTCTTAAATTGAGTGCTAAAAACAGGCATGCAAAAGCCGCACAATAAAGATGTGCTCGCCTATCTCGGTTTTATTGTTGCTATGATTTTTTAGTCGTAACGATTTAAGGTCGTAGAAAACCTACAAACAGTTAAAGCGTTTTAAAGACCAATTAGGCGGTATGGGCAGAGAGAGTTTGGGAAAGGCCAAAAATTGAGAAGAATTAGTACGCATAGCGGACTCCTAGATGAAATAGAAGTTCTACCAGATCACTGCTAAATGATTATGGTGGCAGAACGAAGAAGGGTTAGCAGACCAGTCATCTAGGAACTGGCACGCCCGAAGGCGTCCCTCCTCCGTCCTACCGCTACGAAGGGGGACGAACGAGTTCACCACCAAAAAATTACTTTTTTGATGTTCTAGATGAAAACGGTCTGCTAAAACCGACTGGCAATGTAGGCCAGCAGGCAAAGGATAGTATTCGCTATTGTTGGCGTCAAGCGTGGGAAATGACATTTGTATTAAAGTAGAGCGGTTAGGGAAATAAAAAAGCCATTACAGTGTAGGTAAGTAATGGCTTTATTCATTAGGAGTTTAAAATAACTTTAAATAGAATTATTAGATTAACTTTTAATTTGTATTAAAAGCTAAAAATAAGCCTAATCCTATAAAAATTGATCCCCCCATTAAAGACATGACTTTTTGAGTCTTTTCAGACTTTTTAAACCTTTTCAAAATATAATTTGCTAGAAAGACACATACTATATCGGCAGAAACAAAAGCTAAATTTACAAAAAGTCCTAATATTATGAATTGTAGCCATACGGAAAATCCGGAAGTCGTATTTATAAATTGAGGTAAAAAAGAAATATAAAATATTGCTGTTTTGGGGTTAAGTACTTCAACTAAAATACTTTGCCTGAATGAAACTTCAGGAGCATGCAGATCAATTTGTAGATTTCCTTGTAGCTTTGATCTTATTAGCTTGATTCCAAGCAAAATTAAGTATGCCGCACCGAATAGTTTAATTACATCATAGAGCATAGGTGTTGTTTTAAAAATTGCAGTTAATCCAATTGAAGCTGCAATTATGTGGAAACATCCACCAATAAAAATTCCTAATGATGCCATTAACCCAGCTCTTTTCCCTTTAGAAAGAGTCTGAGCTGCTGTATAAAGCATAGCTGGTCCAGGCATATAGGCAAAAACTAGTGTAGTTATAACAAAAGTTATAAGTAATTCAATTGAAACCATTATTTATCCTTAATACAGTTTATTTAAAAGTAATCTCTAACTCCGAATAGAGAACTACCTATACGAATATAGTTTGCCCCTATCGGTATAGCCTTTTTATAGTCATTACTCATTCCCATACTTAAATTTTCTATTTCATATAAAGACTTTAATTCCTTCATTTTTAAGAAATAAGGCTCTACTTCTTCAGTATTGGGCGGAATACACATGAATCCTTCTAGTTTAATACTTCTACTACTAATGGCTTTTTGAAATAAATCATTTAGATCGCTTAAATCAACACCACTTTTCTGCAATTCATTTCCTATATTAATTTGAATAAAAATCCTTACTATCTTTTGCACTTCTGCTGCATATTTTATAATTTTATTTAGAGTATTAACGCTGTCTACGGATTCTATCACATCAAAAAAATTAACTATTTTCTTAATTTTTTTTGACTGAATACCACCAATAAAATGTAATTCTAGATCAGTATATTTATCTTTCAGCAAAGACCATTTTTCATAGGCCTCCTCTACTCTACTTTCACCAAATATGCGGTGCCCATGTTCTAAAAGAGGTAAAATTTTTTCTACCGGTTGAAATTTAGAAACTGCAACCAATTGTGTAGAAGAGTTTAACTGATGAATATCATTAATAATCTTATTAAAATTATCTAATATTATTGAGTTCATTTTACGACTTTTACCTCTTCAGGAAATACTTCAATTTTCATAATTGAGGTCACATCTAATCCTGTAATTTCTTTTACTTTTTCTTTACCCTTATTTTGAACTTTTTCAATTGCACATATGACTTTTTCAATAGTACTTCCTGCTGTTTTTAATGCTTCAGCAAGGGCAATCACGGCTCCTCCTGTACTTAAAGTATCATCAATAATAACTACTCTATCGCCCTTATCTATACCATTTAAATACATTTTTCCTTCAAAATATTCAGATTTAATATCCACCACATTATTATTAAGTTCTGTTAGGCTATAAGGGTACCATCGTGCCATTGCAAGAGGTTTACCAGTTAATAAAGAGATAGTGGTTGCTAATGGTGCCCCCTTATCCTCTTCTGTAACAATTTTATCAAAATCACAATCTAGATGTTCTAAAATTGCATAGGCAACTTCGATTAAGACCTTGGGTCTTAATGCTGGTAACTGATCAGTAAATTCATTAACTGTTGTAAGTGTTTTTCCTGAGTTTACTACCCGTGCGTTTCTATAAATTTCTTCTAATAACATTTTTATCTCCTTAATTATTTTTTATCTTGATATTCAGGGTATACACCATCCCATCTACTTTTATATTTCCACGCATTATCAAAAAACAAAGTAACTATTGTTTTATTATTTATATTATCCATCAATGATTCACAAACTAATAAATTTGCTCCACAAGTTGGACCTATACCAATTTGATCACTTTCTATAAAGCTTTTCATTCTATTCCAAGCTTCATGACCATTAACTGTTGTAATAGCATCAATAACATCGAGACTAGTATTTGCTGATAATATGCCAGCACCTAATCCCATTAAGTTATGTGGAGAATGCGTAAATTTTAAACCATTTTTAATCGCATATATTGGAGCAGACTTATCAACTTCTATACCAATAGTTTTTATATTAGGAAAATTCTCTTTTAATCTTTCTGCGATACCAGAAAAAGTTCCTCCTGTTCCAATTGAACAAACAAAATAATCTGGAGTAATTTTCAACTCCTTTAATTGATGAGTTATTTCATCACCACATTTATGCCATGCATTTTTATTTAATAGACTTGAAGCTTGATCAAGGAAATATGTATTTCTATTCAATTCAACGTATTTTCGCGCAGCTTCAACACTTCCATTTAAAAACTTTTCTTTGTCAGTAAATATAATTTCTGCACCGAAATTATTGATTTGATCAATCCGTTCTTGCGTCATTCCCTCAGGCATACATATAACGACTTTATAGCCCTTTTCTCGTCCAATCCATGCTAATGCAGCCCCACCATTGCCCGTAGAACAATCGACTAAAGTCATCCCTGGTTTTATGAGTTTTTCCTTTTCTAATGTCTCAATAATATGAAGAAATGTTCTATCTTTATGGCTACCTGTAGGATTACTCAATTCAAATTTTGAAAAGATTTGATTCCCATTCTTAGATAAAGAAGTCAACTGTTTAAGCTCAGTGTTTCCAATTTTGTTTAAATTCATTTTTAGCTCTTTTTAACATTTGTTAAATTCTAATGATTGTTTTTTAAGGTTTTATAAACAATATTTATAAAAATAGATAATTGTTTTAAAACTGATCAAATACTAGATAAAAAATACAGACCTGTCTATATATTTTTATAAAATATAAAGATATAAGACATAAAGATAAGTTTAAATTTAAAACTATTATTAAACAAATAATTAAAATATATGAAGTTTTATTAATTAGATTTCAATATATCTAAGAATTTTCCCTAATCCATCAGCTTTTTACGGCGATACAATCCACAGTTCCCAGAAAATAACGCCGCCAACAAACAAGTAATAATGGCGTAAGTGGCAACATTCATTCCAAATAGCTCAACAGCTAAAATAATAGATGTTAACGGTGCCTTACTCGCCCCTGAAAACAGACTGACCAAACCTAAGCCAGCAAGCAATGAAATTGGCAGATTTAAAACCGCCCCTAAAGCATTCCCTAATGTCGCACCTACATAAAAGAGTGGCGTAATTTCGCCACCTTTAAAACCCGAACCTAAAGTAATGGCAGTAAAAACGGTCTTATTAAAAAAGTCGTAAAACTCAATCGGTACATAAAAAGATGAAATGATTTTGTCTGTACCCAAACCGTTGTATTGCTGATGCGCAGTGAACAAGGTAAGTAGCATAATGACAATACCACCCGCCATCGTTCTTAATGGCAAATAACGAACATATTTATAAAAGACGTCACTCGCAAAATGGATGGCTGCAATAAAGAAACGTGCGACTAAACCAAAGATCAGACCTGCCACAATTAAGTTCATGAGCGTGCCAAAATGAATGGCTGGAAACTCGCTAATCACATAAAAAATATGCGGATGAACAATATCAAATAGCTCAGGGATCGCCGATGCAATCAGAGCCGACACAAAACATGGAAAAATAGCTGAATATCTTAAATTACCCAAAGCAGTAATTTCTAAACCATAGATTGCACCCGCCAGAGGCAAGCCAAACACCCCTGCAAAGCCTGCACCAATACTGGCGATTAAACAGATTTTTCGGTTATCTTCCGAGATTTTTAATATATGGCTTAAGTGGTCAATTAAGGCACCCGAAAGCTGAACCGCAGGCGCTTCACGTCCTGCCGAACCACCAAATAACTGCGTTAAAATTGAAGTAATAAAAATGATGGGGCTCATTCGTTTTGGAATAAACGACTTAGGCTGGTGAATTTCATCAATCAGTAAATGAGTTCCCCGTTCAATCGGTGATCCATATTTTTTAATGAGATAGCCAATACCAAAACCCACAAAAGGCAAAAAGTAGATGAGCCAGTGATGCAGGCTTCTGACTTTGTTTGAAATATCAAAAGCGACAAAAATTAAAGTCGATGCCAACCCCGCGACGACTCCAATCACAATCGAGATGACGAGCCAATAGACACTGTATTTTAGAATTTGATCATATTCAGATGAAGGTAGAATTTTCATTCGCTTTCTTCAATTCGCCTTTGAGTGAGTGACAAATTCTCAAATTATTTTTATGCTGCCAGCTCATTAAGTGAGAAATGCTTAAACTGGGCTAAAAATTAAAGCCCGCATAAGCGAGCTTTCAATACAGTGATTAATTTTCATATCACTAAACTGTGATAAATATCTCACAATTAGGGCTGATTTTCAAGCTGAAAATGGTTAACGAGTACTGCGAAAAATAACGAACTAAGTGAATAAATAAGCATTCGATTTGACCCAATCAAACTAATGCCTAATCGGGTCAAATCATTTAATGAAGTCTTAATTAATACTCGCAATCACAGTTTCCGCATGACAGGTCGCGCCCTTCTCTGCGCCAATCTGAATAACGCCACTGCGGTGCGCCAGTACCTGTACTTCCATTTTCATGGCTTCCATAATGGCAACCACTTGACCTTCTGTCACTTGCTCCCCATTTTCGACTTTCCAAGCACTAATCACACCATTAATTGGGGCAAGTAAATGCTCAGCGCTCACTTCTGGCTCGGCTGTTTGCGCTTGAACGGCGGTTGCTGGGCCTTGTGCAAACATGCCCGCAGGTAAACCTAAACGGTGTAACTTGCCATCAATTTCAATGTAGCTAAGCAGCATTGGCTGTTGATGGTTTGGAATGCCACGTTTAGTTGGCTTTAATTCTTGTTTAAAGTCATTTTCAATCCAGCGCGTATGTACATTAAATTCATCTGTAAAGTCAGGTTCATTAAGTACCGCACGGTGAAAGTCTAAAACAGAAGCCACACCTTCAATTTTAAATTGCTTTAAAGCACGTTTAGCGCGAGCAATTGCAACTTCGCGGGTTGGACCAGTCACAATTAGCTTTGCCATGAGTGAGTCAAAATGGCTAGACACTAATGACCCAGTGCGAACACCTGTGTCTACTCGTACACCGTTACCAAACGGCGCTTCAAATAAACTCAATACACCAAAGGCTGGAATAAAACCACGTGCTGGGTCTTCGGCATTAATACGAAACTCAATGGCATGGCCTTGTGCTTTTAGTGTTTCTTTAATAGAAAGCGCTTCACCTTGAGCAACACGAATTTGCTCTACTACCAAGTCGACTTTCGACGTTTCTTCAGTCACTGGATGCTCAACTTGCAAACGTGTGTTTACTTCTAAAAATGAAAGCTTGCCGTCACGGCTCAGTAAATATTCAACTGTTCCCGCACCCACATAGTGTGCAGCCTGACAAATGTTTTTTGCCGAGCTTAAAATTTGTTGGTAAATCTCATCGCTAATAAATGGTGCTGGTGCTTCTTCGACTAATTTTTGGTTACGGCGTTGCAATGAACAGTCACGTGTACCAAGTACCACAATATTGCCATATTGGTCTGCTATCACCTGCGCTTCTACATGGCGCGGTTTATCGAGATATTGCTCGACAAAACATTCACCACGGCCAAAAGCAGCTTTTGCCTCTCGCACTGCCGACTCATAAAGTTCTTTCACTTCTTCGAGTTTCCACGCGACTTTTAAGCCACGCCCACCGCCACCAAACGCCGCTTTAATGGCAATTGGTAAACCATATTGTTTGGCAAACTCTAAAGCTTCATCTGCATTATTGAGTGGATCTTGCGTACCCTGAACCAACGGCGCACCAACCGAAGCTGCAATTTTACGTGCTTCGATTTTATCGCCTAGTTTTTCAATGGCACTTGGTGATGGCCCGACCCATTTTAAACCTGCATCAATCACAGCTTGAGCAAATTCAGCACGTTCAGATAAAAAGCCATAACCCGGATGCACCATGGTCGCTTTAGATTTCTTTGCAACTTCAATAATCGCAGGAATATTTAGGTAAGTCTCGCTGGCAGTCGCACCAGCCAAACCCCATGCTTCATCAGCAAGTTCGACATGCATGCTACCAATATCGTCATCTGCATATAACGCGACTGATGAAATTCCCATGTCACGGCAAGCATGAATAATACGAACGGCAATTTCACCACGGTTAGCAATCAATAATTTTTCTGTACTCATCTTTCATTCTCAAAATCTGTAAATTCGGCAATTTTTTTAAATTTGATGGGGCAACCTGCCGGAATCTGTGCCACCAAATCCCAATGGTGTTTAGCAACAGAGGCAATGACCGGATATCCGCCCGTTAAAGGGTGATCATTCATAAACAAAACGGGTTGGCCACTCGGTGGAATCTGCAAAGCACCAATACATGTGCCTTCACTTTCCAGTTCATGGGTAATTTTGCGAGTTAAAGGCTGTGCACCTGAAAGTCTTAGCCCGACTCGGTTGCTTTCATTGGTCACGAGCCATTCTTGCTGACATAGCAGTTCAATACTGTCTTGTTCGAACCAATCGGTACGTGGGCCCATCACAATATCTAGCTCAACGACTTCGCCAGCTTGTGGCAAATCGGTTTTACCAACTTCATTTACGCTAATATTGGTTGCCTTTGCCTGTCCTTGGTAAATGGTATCTCCAAGCTTTAAAGGTTCTGGACCTAACACTGCCAAGCTGTCAAATGAAGCACTATTGAGCACTGGTTCAACGTCTATACCACCGCGAACAGCCAGATAGTTTCTTAAGCCTGCTGTTGGTGGCTGAATTTGAAATTCATCGCCTTCATCTAAATCAATCGGCTGATAGCTTGCAAAGTCTGCGGTTTGGCCATCAGCAAATTTCACACGAATGTTTGAGATAGCCCCAGCCACTGCAATAACGCCCGCATGCTGCATTTTGGCTTTTAAGCCACCATTTAAAACTTCAATGACTGGTGTATCGGTTGGGTTACCTACAATACGGTTAGCACTATGCATGGCAGATAAATCCATTGCACCTGCAACCCCAACACCAATATTGGTCTGGTTTAAGCGTCCTTCATCTTGAATGAGCATCTGTAAACTTGGTGCAGTAATCTTAAACAGTGGCAGAGATTGTTTCGGCTCATCTGTACGGATAATTTGCTGCGGTATATTTACGGTTGTCGGGCTATGCGTCACATCTTCAAAATGTACGGTCATGCCCGGTAACAGCAATGCAGGATTTTTACGCTCTAAATCCCACATTTTTTCCGATGTGGTTCCAATTAACTGCCAACCACCTGGACTGTCTTTTGGATAAATACCAGAATATTTTCCAGCCAAGCCCAAAGAACCTGACTGTATTTTTTTACGCGGAACCGTTAAGCGTGGAATATCGGTAAAAGGCTTATCGGGACTGCTCATATAAGCAAAGCCCGGCGCAAACCCAATAAAAGCAACATTCCACACACTTTGGTGATGTTTTCTAATCACATCTGCAACAGTCAGCCCTTGTAACTCGGCAACCTGAGCAAGGTCTTCGCCATCGTAACGAATCGGCACAATCACTTCTTGGCCGCTACGCTCAAATCCAGAATCAATTTTGAGGCTCTGAATTGAAGCAACCAGCGTTTTAAAGTTGGTTTCGATCTCGTTAAAGAAAACCAAAATTGTTTTTGCAGCGGGGACTAAGTCTTTAATTCCATTCAATTGCGTATTTTGCAATTTATTGTACAACGCCAAAGTTTCCTCTAAGCTCGCCAGCTCAATCAGAAAACTATCGGCGTTTACCGATAAAAAACGCATTTGCTTATCCTTTTAATTCTTCTTTAGTCCAATTAGCCAATCCAAGCACGGTCAGGAATGTCGGTAATAAACATGTGACCCGGTGCATGACTAATTGCAAAAGGAATTTTCGAGTTCATGACGGCAGCTTGCGGTGTTACGCCACATGCCCAAAACACAGGAATTTCACCCGCTTCAATACGAGAAGCATCGCCAAAGTCAGGTTTATTTACATCCTTAATACCCAAGCTTTCAGGATGACCAATATGTACAGGCGCGCCATGCACGCTTGGCATACGTGCAGTAATTTTTACCGCTTCAGTAATTTGATGCGATGGAATTGGTCGCATGGAAACCACCATGTTTCCTGAAATACGCCCTGCTGGTTCACACTGAATATTGCTTAGATACATCGGCACATTGGTGTCGTCATGAATATGGCGAACTTCAATACCCGCTTCTTGCAAAGCGCTTTCAAACGAAAAACTACAGCCAATTAAGAAAGTCACCAAATCAGGATGAGCGTTATAAATCTCTCTCGCATCGGTTACTTCATCGACCATTTCGCCATCTTTCCAAACGCGATAACGCGGGAAGTCAGTTCGGATATCTGAGTCTGCCGCAAGCTTAGTTGCATAGATACCTTCTTCGAGCACATCAAGCACTGGGCAGCTTTGCGGATTACGGTGTGCATAGAGTAAAAAGTCATATGCCCACTCTTTTGGCACCGAAATCATGTTGACCTGCGTCATGCCCGCCGCCATGCCTGCTGTCGGTTTATCAAAACCTGCTCGGATTTTTAAACGCGCTTCTAACGCGGCTTCAAGCTGAGCTGGGTCGACTTTAATATCCTTATACATTGTGCTCATCCTTATGCTTTATTTACAAATGGGCGGATTTCAATATTGTTTTTTACAAGCTCGGCTTTAATAGCTGCCGACATCTCAAGCGCACCGTCGGTGTCGCCATGTAAGCAAATAGTGTCGGCTTGAATTGGGGTAAATACACCGTCAATTGACTCTACCCCACCATTTTTAAGCATAGACACCACACGGCTCGCAACAAATGCTGAGTCGTGTAAAACCGCACCTTCTAGACGGCGGGAAACCAATGAACCATCGCTGTTATAAGCTCGGTCTGCAAATGCTTCAGACACAACTTTTAAGCCCACAGCTCGTGCCTGTTCCACTAAGTTCGACCCAGCCAAAGCCACTAAAACCAGTTCAGGGTTATACATTTTAATTGCATCAATCACGGCTGCTGCTTGAGCTTGGTCATGGGCAATGGTGTTATAGAGCGCGCCATGTGGTTTAACGTATTGCACTTTTGAGCCTGCTACTTTAGCCAAACCATCGAGTGCAGAAATTTGGTAAAGCACATCGGCAATCAGTTCGTCACGTGACAAATCCATATTACGGCGGCCAAAGCCTACAAGGTCTGGATAAGACACGTGAGCGCCAATGGTCACACCAAGCTCAACGGCTTTACGAACCGTTTTTAAAATGCCGAGTGGGTCGCCCGCATGAAAGCCACACGCAATATTGGCACTGGTCACGACAGGTAAAATCTGGTCATCATTACCCATTTTCCATGAGCCAAAGCTTTCACCCAAATCACTATTTAAATCTACAAACATGGCATTATTCCTTTATCACTTCACGCAGTCTGGCTTAAAGCTTGGTCAAATAGTTAAACACAGTCGTAAACGACATGTAGCCCATCCACCACGTTAACAGACATGTTAATCCACCCAAAATAAGCAACCATTTCGGATAGTTATAATTACCCATCAAATCTTTACGGCACGCGGCAACATACACAAAAATTGTAAGGCCAATTGGCAACACCAATCCGTTAAAACCACCTACGAAAATGAGTAGACCTGCCGGAGTTGCACCCAATAACACATAGAGCAATAAAGCCAATGCAATAAAGGTAATGGTCGTATAGTTGGTTTGTTTGGGTGTTAAGTTCTTTTTAAATGCAGTAAAGAATGACACTGAAGTATATGCTGCGCCAATGGTGCTACTAATCCCTGCTGCCCAGAAAATTAAGCCGAATAATTTAAAACCAAATGTACCCGCTGCATATTGGAATGCTTGAGCTGCTGGGTTAGCGTCATGGCTGGCTAAATCAATGGTTGCACCGCTCACCACCACACCTAAAAACGCTAAAAACAATACGTAGCGCATGATGCCGACCACAACAATGCCCTTGGTCGCAGCTTTAGCAACTTCATCAATATTTTCAGGCCCAACAGCGCCTTTATCGAGTAAACGATGGGCACCTGCGTAGCAGATATAGCCACCAACCGTACCGCCAACTATGGTGGTAATAATGGCAAAGTCGATCTGATCTGGAGCAAAGGTTTGATGTACAGCTTGCCCAACTGGAGGCATTACAATGACAGCAACGATAATAATCAGGAGGATTTTAAGCAATCCCAAAACGATCATGCTTTTATCCATGGCAAGCGTTGCTTTTCTTGAGGCAAAAATCAAAATGGCTAAAGCACCACTTAAAATACCGCCCCACTTTGTGTCTAGGCCAAACAGCGCATTTAAACCTAAAGCTGCACCGGCAATGTTACCGACACTAAAGAAAAACCCGCCTAAAATCACCAGAAACGCCAGTAAATAACCACTACCCGGCAATGCTTTATTGGCAATATCTGATGCACGCATTTGAGTGAGTGTGACCACTCGCCAAATATTTTGTTGAACTACATAATCAATCAGAATGGAAACTAAAATGGCAAAGCCAAATGCCGCGCCTAACTTGACTGTAAATACAGCAGTTTGGGTTAAAAATCCGGGCCCCATTGCAGAGGTCGCCATCATAAAGATCGAGGCCACAATGGCCCATTGGCGATCTGATAAAAAAGAAGATTTCAGTAAAGACATATTAATGCGTTCCTCATCCATTTGAGCTTAACAACGCTATTTTCAAGTTGAACCAAGAACACCATTTTTTGTCCCAAACGATATTCTTTAATCCTTTAAAATGACAAAGATTCCCTGTTCCCAATCAACACAATCGGTGATCAAATCTTGTGTCTAAAATAAAAACATAGCTAATCCCTACGGACAATAAGACTTTTTACATTAAGTTAAAAATTTAAATAATTGATTTTAAATAGTTTAGTATTTATTAAAAAATCAAGATAAGCTTTACTTATTGAAGTTAATAAGCTGCTTTTATGGTTTTACATATAAAACAGCTTTTTTAAATAATAAAAAATGGGATAAAAGACACTCAAAAACAGCTTATTTTTTAATTTGCTCATTGAGCCTTTTCATAGCACATTCAGAGACCTTAACTGCAACTTCGGTCAATTTCTCTTTTAACGCAACATCGTTTCCTTGAATGTAAATCGAGGTGAAATGGAACGTTTTTAACTGAATAGGCGTATTTAATATTTCTAGTCGCCCATCAGTAATTTCTTTTAATGCCGTTAAGGTCGGCACCACAGCAATACCCAAACCCTGCTCGGCTAAACGCAACAGCGTTGCCAATGAATAACTGGTAATTGAAAGTGGTTCATCAATTCCTTGCTCTTTCATTCGTGCTTTCAATTCTTTATAGGGATAGGTAATTTTTGGATAAGTTAAAATGGTATGTGACATTAAAGTTTTAAAAGACATTTGAGCAACACCACCTTTAAATGAAGGTGAAGCCAAGAAACTTAGTTCAAAGTCACACAAAGCTTGTTCAATACACTCAAAAGCTAAAGTTGGCCCAAGTAAAAAAGCCATGTCTAAGTCACCTGTCCGAACGCCTTCTTGTAAGTTAGGCGTAAGGTCTACCACTATCTCTACTGAAATTTTTGGGAACTCTTGCTGAACCTTTTCGATATATTCAACTAACCACGTATAGACAATAGTTTCAGAAACGCCCAAACGAATGGTGCCAGTCAGGTGTTGATTTTCAGTCAGTTCAGCCACCAGATCGGTCTCTAGTCGCATAAATTTTTCGGCGTACTTAAATAAAGTTAAGCCTTTGTGTGTTGGTTTAAGCTGTCGATAACTTCGATCTAAAACTTTAAAGCCTAATTCATTTTCAAGAGCTGTGATTTTTTGAGAGACTGCAGGCTGGGTGGTTTGTAATTTAGTCGCGGCCTTATTGAAGCTCTTTAAAGTCACAACCCAATAAAATGCTTCAAGATTCTTTAAATTCACGTTTCATCCTGTCTTAAAAAACTCCTTTACTTTTATAGTATGGGAGTTGTTAGCGTGATTAGGCTAGCAATAAATAAATTTTTAAATAAAATTAGCCATCTAAATTTTTAAATGCTTTAGAAAGCTGACTAATTGTTTTGATCTGTTTTGAATAACGGCGGCATGATCGGCACGCCAATAAATGCAGTTGTAAACCACTTTGCTCACGTAATAACAATGGTCTATCTTGCTTTTCAGACAACAGTTGAGTGGCTTGTTGACATGTCAGCATGAACAATCCTCCTTCAATAACCATTTATTTTCTAAACATTCACGTAGTCGGGTACGACTCCGATACATCAACACATTAAAGTTTGAGATAGACAATTCCAACTTGCTACAGATTTCGTTCGAGCTCAGCTCTATCACTTCTCTCATCATAAAAACTTGAGCATATTTGGCAGGTAAATGATTTAAACAAGCTTCAAAAATTATCCAGAAATCTGCCTGCTCCATCATCTCTTCAGGACTTTGCCATGCTTGAGGCGCTTCATATTTGTGCCAATGTCCAGAAGCATCAAACAGTGCATCAATACTCAGTTCACTTTCCTCATCTTTAAATAATTCTGTCATTGCGACCAAACGCGATTTTTGCCGGATCACATCAATAATTTTATTTTTTAAAATGGCAAATACCCATGTTTTGAACGCAGCCCGCCCTCTAAATGAATCTAAATGCTGGAAAGCACTCGTTAATGCGTCTTGCACCACATCTTCAGCTTGCGGAAGCGAGGAAAGCTGTAAAAAAGCAAATTTTATCATTTGCTGTCTTAAGTCTTGTAAAAAGGCTGGATTATGCAACTGATCTTCTATTTCTTCATGATCTGATGCCACGGCTGAAGTCATCCCTCTACCTCTTTAAAATTATGCGAAGCTTGAATTAATCGCATTCGAGTTAACAGTGCTTTTAGCTCTTGAATTTGCAGATAAATATCATGTTCAGATAAATCAGTGAGTACAGATTGAATGAGTGTATGAATATCTTGGTCAGTTAACTTTACATTTTGAGTCAACTGTTCAATCGCCATAGCAAACAAAGGTGAAAGCTCTTCAATACATACTTTGTCTTGTTCATCTCGCCAAACCATAATTGCTCCAGGCATAGGCTCGACCTGTTCTGGAGTTATTAAAGTTGTCCACGTATAAACGGGATATTGATAAACCAATACCCATACCTTCGTGGTTAATTGCCAATCACAGTTTTCCTGTAAGACTACTTTTTCAATTTCAACAGTGTCTAAATACAACTCAAGCCATTCAAACTGCAATAACTCAGCCAACCAAGGATATTCTTGCAATATCGGGTGCTGCTGATTTGACAAATATTCTCTAAATTCCAGAGAAATATCATTATACAAAGGCGAGCGGCACTGGGCTTTTTGAAAAAATTCCGAGAGTAATTGTTGCCACTTTAACTCTGGCAACATCACACGAGCCACGGGATAAACTAAATCAATAAATGAACAGACATTATTAAAAAGTAAGTCTCGATAAATATGCATTCGTTCGGCAGGAAGAGCTTGAGGTAATTCCAAATCAGGATCTCTAATCCAGTCACAAAACTGTTGTTGCATGGTTTGAAAGGATATTTGATTTTCCTTCATAGCCACTCTCCTGTTGTTGAATTATTTTAATTTTGGCTAGCTCCTCTTCTAGCTCTTGCCATGATGGAATATTAAAGTCGCGTTCAAGTAAAGTTGCCTTCACACCACACACTTGATAGGTATATCTCAATAGTTCCCATACGCGATCACAAACTTCTGCGCCATGCGTATCAATTAATAAATTTTTCTGAACTTGTTCATGTCCAGCAATATGTAAATAACGGATTCTCTCTTTTGGCATGTCCCGAATAAATGCAAATGCATCACTGCCATGATTAATACTGTTGACATAGACATTATTTACATCCAGAAGCAAATCACAGTCTGCATATAGAAGGACTTCACGGATAAATTCCGCCTCACCCATTTGGGCATTGGGCATTAAATAAGTAGAAACATTCTCTATGACTAATCGTCTTCCTAAAATATCTTGAACACGTAAAATACGTTCAGCGACATATTTAACAGCCGCTTCGGTCATGGGGATTGGCAACAAATCATATAGATAGCCCCCATCATTTGTATAACTTAAATGTTCAGAATAAATAGAGACATCATATTGTTCTAAAAAGCTTTTTATTTTTCCGATAAATTCAAGATTGAGTGGATGAGGACCGCCAATAGACAATGACAGGCCGTGACAAATTAATGGGGCTTTTTCAACACACTGTGCGAGTAATTTCGCATGTCGACCACCAAAACCTAGCCAGTTTTCAGGAGCAACCTCGATAAAATCGGGACATATTTTTGCATCTAAAAACGAATCTATAAAATCACGCCTTAAACCCAGCCCTACGCCTGACAAATCCATCATGGTGATTTCTCCTTTTGGAAACGATGCCGGCACTTACTAGAAGGCCGACATCATCCATGATCAGATTGTTTACTTAGCGCCGCACTTACCGTCAGCGACTTTTTTATCTGCACCGCACTTGCCATCCGCTGCTTTTTTGGTTGCTCCACATTTACCATCAGCTGCTTTTTTATCTGCACCACATTTTGCTTCGGCAGACTTTTCGTGGTTTTTCATTTTGTTAGCACCGCATTTTGCTTCACCGCATTTTCCATCTGCTGCTTTGGTTGCATGTGCTTCGGTTGTTGTATGGGTTGCTGCTACCGCCACTTGTGTAGCGCCAGCAACTGAAAGTGCTAATAATGCCGCTACCGAAGTCATTGAATTGAGCTTGTTCATGTTAGTATTCCTTTAAAGATAAATTCTCGGTTTGTACATTTGTACGTATAGTTAGACGGACCAAATCCTTTTTTATTACACCGTAAATAAAATTTTTTTTATGTAAGAAATACAGTTTTTATCCGACTAATTAATATTCAATCGCATCGGATGTGAAATTATCATGAAGAATTTTATTTATGGCTTATCTCAATATTATCAAAAACTGGGTAAAACTCTACAACATGCAGACGGCATCGCAGCTCTGGCTCTTCGATTGTATTTAGTTCCTATATTTTGGATGGCTGGCACAAATAAATTAATGCACTTTAATGACATTGTAGAATGGTTTGGCAACTCAGATGGAGGTTTAGGACTTCCCTTTCCATATTTAATGGCATTACTTGCAACAACGGCGGAGCTAGCAGGTGCAATACTACTAACATTTGGCCTCTTTACACGCTTAATTAGCATCCCGCTCATGATTACCATGTTGGTTGCCATATTTACGGTCCATCTACCGAACGGATGGCAAGCCATTGCTGATCCAAATGCACCCTTTGCAAACATGCAGGTCTTGGCCTCGGCTGAAAAGTTAGAGAAAGCTCGTGAAATATTACAAACCTACGGCAATTATGACTGGCTTACTTCCAGTGGCTCGTTTGTAATTTTAAATAATGGAATTGAGTTTGCCGCTACGTATTTGGTCATGCTACTCGCACTGCTTGTTCTTGGAGGCGGCCGTTATTTCAGTTTAGATTATTGGATTAAAAAGAAACTGCTCTAATTAATCATTACGCCAACAATCCTACATGCAGCAACATAGAGCATCTTTTTTCTTATTGTGTGCCATGTCTGGTTCATGACACACAATTGATAGTGAGACAATATGGTCAAACCAGAAGCTGGTATCAAATTATCGAACTCTGACAAAAATAATATCTAGGTCTTTTTTAGGTACAAACTTAGTCTTGGTCATTTGAAATTGAGTTGGACTAATTTTTTTAACTGGCCCATCCCAACAAAATGAAACCAGCTCATCCTTATCACGCTCAATGGTGAGCTTAAAGTTTTCAATTGGCTTTGCCCAATTTGCACCCGTCGTCAAAATATAGCCCAAAGCACTAAACGGCGAATTTTCTGCATTGGCTTTTTTTAAGCCCTGCTTAAACTGTTTATCCATACAAAATTGCTGGTTATATTCATCTGGATAGAGGGCTACAGAGCCACCTACCAAAGGTTTATATTCATGGTGAATTTTAGTCAAACTATTGGCTTTGAAAGTCTGCTTCCAACTATAAACCACTTGAGATGACCACGGGATTACATCTTCTTTTTTAAATTTGGCTAAAATTTTCTGTATTTGCGGTTTATTACATTGTTTTAGCTTGTCTACATAATATTCATAATCATAGTTAGTACGAGTCCAGGGGTTTAGCATCTCTTGTTCACTAAAACCGCATTGCTTAAACTCATCCGTTGCATCAATCAGTGGCGATTTTTCATCTTTTTGAATAAACGTTCTGACATGCATCTCAGGTTTTATATTTTTACCATCCACCACAATTTTAAAACTTTTTAAAAGCTGTTCGGTGTGAGCAAAATCAGATTCAAAAAAATTATCAATGCGTGGTAACGGAAATAAGATGGTTTCCGTTACTTCTTTATTACTTAAGTTTTTATAAAGATAGTCGACCTTAATCAGTTTTTTACTGATGAATAGATCTTCGCTTTGCATAGCAATCTTTGAGTTTTTGAGATATTGAATCCCACCTGTACCCACGTAACCCGTAGAGTCATTGGCTAGACCATAGGTAGATAGTGAAGCTAAAACAGCAAAGGTTAATGCAAACGTTTTCATTTTAAAGCGCTCTGTCATTTTCTAATTATGAAATATCGATCTGTAATAAAGCATAACTGTTTAAGCATAGAGGCAGTTAGTTTTTTAGTAATGACTTATATCGCTTTAAATCTAAAAACTTTAATGAAAACTTAGCTTTTGTCTCGTCATCTTTTTAGGCACACTAATTTTTCCAATAAAGTTGGTTAGCCATAAAATGCATTCATCACGATGTTCAAAGTGAGGCATCAAACTAAGGTCAATTTTTATATCTCTATCTGCTAAAGGCAAACTCAAGCAATATTCAAAGTCAATCGACTTATATTTTAACTTTAGGTCTTTTTCTTGGGCCTGTTTTTTGATTTCCGCCATGATGCGGTTAAGGTTAACAATCAAATTATTTGAAACTTGATTATTCTCATAGACACGTTCATAGACGTTTTCAGCAACGTCAATGTATTTTATAAGCTCTGCATTTTCATTCATATCGTTCACTTTCTCTTTTTTTAAAGATTATGAACTGCTAAATGTTTAATTGCGTTACTTGGTACATTAGTAATGTGAAAAATGTATTTTTTACTTTACCAACAAATATAATTAAGCAATTGATATTTATTAAAAACATTTCTTATTTTCATATTTATATACATTTAAGACTTTTGTTGAAGTTAAATTTTTCTAGTTATCACAATTAAGTAATGATCAATTTTAAGTCAAAAAAAACCGCCCCAGAAGGCGGTCGCTGAATTTAAACCAGCAGATATAGAAGTAAGGTGGACGTTTACTTCTATATTCTTTTATGAAGGAGTTTTATTAGTTTTAATAAAATCCTCAGATTTAAAATAATTGATAATCATGTCTGCATGCTCTTCTTTTGGAGGAGCAACAGTGACCGGAAACGCATCTTTCGACATCTTAAAACCTGGTGGTAAAAAGTGCGAAATTGGCGGTAACTTTGGTTTTCCACCTTCTGTGATTCGCTCAATAAATCCAGCTAACCAAAGAAGATATTCACCTTCATTTACGAACTTTGGCATAACACTCAGATCAATTTGAACTTTGCATTCACTTAACGGTTTCGTTAAGTTTTCTTCAAAGTCGATATAGTTGAACTTGAGCTTAAACTCAGTTCCTTTGATGGCTTTTCGAATCTGACTAATTAAACAGTTAAGGTTCTGAGTAATGTCATCAGTGAATAAGCTATCTTTTTTTATATTTTTATAAACCTTTTCGGCTACAGCTAGATACTTTGGCATTAACCTCTCTCCGTACTATTGTTATAAAGTTCTGATCTATGAATGTTTTCTGTCTTTGATTATGCTTAAAGTAGTGTAATTAAAGGTAGCCTTATTAGAGTGGTTTGTAAGTAGTTAGTGCTTTATGTAAATTGCACCATAAAAACTCTTAAAAAAATTAAGGTTTTGATAACTCATCCGCAAAAATGCATGGTTGAATAGAGATAATTAGAAACATTTATTTTCATATTATTTTTACCATTTGGTAAAATTAATATGTTTTCATTTGCTTATCTCGTCTTACCAGCCCTAAAACAGCTCGACGCACTCGTATTTCTTCTTCAGAAAAAGGTAAATGTTCGATGAGCTCGTAAATTGAGAGAGAATTATTTTCGATCAAGAAGCAGTCTTGCTCTGTTGTCCAATTAGCCGTAGCCGATTCAGTTTGTTTTAAATAGCGTTTCATATTTCCTAGCAGAATTATTTACACATATAAAAAGCCTGCCTTTAGGCAAGCTTATATTTCAGATTTTGAATTGATCATTATTATAGCAGTCTATAAATGGTATGTTCAGTTAATATTGTAGTTGCCCTAACTAAACATCATAAAAAAGCCCACTTACTGTGGGCTTCTAAATGGTTATTGTGCGGCATTTACCCCAACAATAAACTGACTACAATTAGAACCTTCAGATGCATTACCTAATTGCTTTTCAGAGAATTTAAATTTGGAAGCAACTGATTCATAATCTTTTTTAAGGCTTTGTCCTGTTAGCTCACCAAGCTCTTTCACTTGTTCTGGTTTCAAGATGCCATGTTCAACTGCTTGGTTTACCATGACACATGCTGTCGTCATCGCGTCATAACGTGCAGCAGTTTTAGAGTAACCAAGAGCACCTATTACACCACCAACAATTAAACCAATAATGACCGCTAAAGTTACGTGCATCTTATTCATTTTTTAAATACCTAAAAATCTAACCAAAAGACGAACACTTCAAAAGGATGTGCTCAAGTCCAGTTAGGATAGTCGTATTTACAGGTTTTAAAAAGTTAGATTCTGTCACATTTATTGATAGATTACGTGAAATGTGTTTAATCAATTAAAAGGGGAAATATCAGACCTTCCTAGTTCTCTTTCGTTTTTTGCTTGGCACTTCTAAAGGAATAATCACCTTACCTGTACCTAACCCGCGAAAAAAATAATTAAAGATGTATAAGAATAACAAGCCAAAATAAAAAATAGGAAAAATACTAAAGGCAGTACTTATGATTTCCCAAAACATAACCCCGACTCTATAGTTATAACAGAATGATATGAGTCCACCTCTACGTCTAGGCCTTTGCTGAGTAATATCATCCTCAATAAAGTGAAAAATTCCCATAACAAAACAACCAGCAAATGTACTTGAGACTAAAGTCTTTTTAATTAGAGGCTTTTCTAACCAAGGGTATTTTTTTGAAGATTCAAACTCGGCTTTAAAAAAGAATTTATAAATTTCTTCTTGATATGCTTTATTAATTCCATATTTTTTAATAAAAAAATATGAGATAACACAACCCACAAAGAACATGACTATGGTTATGTAAATGCTATAAAGAATCGTAAAAAACGGTAATGGCCCTTTCGTACCAACAGTCACATGCATAGTTTGTGTGATGTATTGATATAGCTCGTACTGCCATTCATTTTTTGGATAAGCAGGAAATACAAATAAAGGAATAATAAAAAGAATAGAGCATAAGGCTATATTTCCTCTATTTTCTTTACTTTTCCGTGCAAGCGTAGAAAGAAAACTTTTAGAAGCCATATCTATATTTTACAATTTGGAATCATGTGCTTAGCTTTATAAAACTCATCAAAAGCCTTCATATCATTTAACCATGGAGAGATAGTTTCCAGATTACGTTTATTAATATTTTTTGATGCTAATAGCCTTGGTGAAAAATAATTTTTCTGCTGAATTTTTTGATTATATTGTTGTACAAACATAAGCTTTAAGCATAATCCTCGAATGCCCTTATTACCAAAATATGAATACTCAGAATATTTATTTAAGACATCTTTCATTTCTTTATGTTCACCATTCCAAACATAAAATGAGCTTAAACCATTCAAATCGTTAATGTATATCTCATCATTAATGGGGCTTAACTGTAGGCCTTCTTTTAAAATAATACTGTTTATTTCCACTTCATCAGATAAGTCCATCCAAAAAAAAGAAGCCATGACTTCTTCTGAAAATCTTATTCTGGCTTGCTCTGTATCCTTAGGATATACAATAAAAAAATAATACAATCCTAGAAAAATAATAAAACCTAATATAATAGAAAGTAATCTCCAAAAATTAGTACCTTTTATAATATTCATAACAAGCCATTCATTTTATTTAATATCTTGTGAACGAACTTTACTCTATGTTTTAGATGAAATCAAAAGATGAGAGAGAAAGTTTCGTTATATGAAATATATACTTATTTTTACTGTGCTCTTTTATGTTTAAAAGAGCACTTTCTGAAGGGAACTTTGAGATATTTCTAAGTTATTAAGGTAAGAGCGGTTTTGTTAAAAATACAAACCCGACAGAGAAAAAAGCATTATCGTGATGAGAAATTTGGTCACCATAACTTGCGTTTAATTGAACAAAGTCTTTATAGAACATGTATCGAAAACCTGTTTGGTAAAAGGCATCATTTCGGTCATTACCATATACTTCAGCAGTGAATGTTAATGGATGGGTAAGTTGTGTTTCGGTTCCAATTCCCCATGTGGTTTGATTTTTATGTGAGGTATTTTCACGTAACCATCCCATATTGGCATGGATTAAAAACTTATCATCCAAAGTAGAAAGACTTAAAGGAACATTAACCGTCCAGTCTTTCTTTGAAGAATCCTTAGTATTGATTTGATTGCCAAAAGAAAAGCCGATTCCCCAATCATTCGTTTCTAAAGGCTTTAATAAGGTCTTACCTTGTAGAGTTGCATAACTGACATGCTCAGTATCATCATTTACTCTCCCCATCCCTACAGCAAATTCAAAATTGCCACCAAAATTACAGGCTGGTGTTGCCCAATATTCTTTGCTGTCAGAGTTATGCTGTGCCCATGTTTCTAGCTGACAAGTTTTTGGAGAAACAAGAGCGGCATCGTCAACAACCATAGGTCGTCCACTATGGCTCGCGATAGATAACGTGAATAAACAGAAACCAGAAATAAGTGAGCGTTTCTTTAAAGTAAATAACACTGGCATCACTCCCATAAGTCATGGAGCACATGCAAGTACTGCAACCCGTCATGAATAAATCATGGGTTAATAATAGAAATGAAAAGATGGAAATAAAAAAACCTCTTTTTGCATCCACAAAAAGAGGTCTGTCAGGACTTCAGTGGATACTTAGACTATTACCGATCGACTACTGTCACTCGAGCAAGTACTCACATTGAAGCTCCAAAAAATTAGTTGGGCGGATTCTAAAATTACCGTTGTTAAATATCAAGTTAAAATTTCGTGTCAGTCTAAGCGATAGAAAAACAGTTTATTTTAAAAACTCTTTCACAGTTTCTTGCATACTTGTTGTTGCGCGGCCAATGAGCTGATGCAGATCTTTACTATCACTATACAAACCGTCTTTAGACACACCTTCATCCGAATCTGCCAATATATGAGCAAACCCTTCTGGTACACCAACTTGTACTAGGAGTGCTTTATATTCTTCTTCGGGTAAATCTTGATAAGTTATATCTTTTTTAGTGATTTCACTTGTCCATTTTGCTACATCATCAAGCGTGTAACTTGTATCACCTGCCAGCTCATAAATCTTATTTTCATGCCCGTCTTGCGTTAATACCACAGCAGCCGCTGTTGCATAGTCTAGACGTGAAGCAGAAGAAACTTTACCGTGATGAGTTGCCCCAAAAATTTTGCCGTGCTCAACTGCTTGTTTAAGACCCATTGCATAATTTTCGTTGTACCAGTTATTGCGTAATAACGTGTAGGGAATATTCGATGCTTTTAAATATTGTTCAGTTTCAACATGTTCTTGTGCAAGTAAAAGCGGTGTTACATCTGCTTTTAATAAACTTGTGTAAGCAATAAATTTTACATGCGCGAGTTTTGCTGCATTAATAATATTTTGGTGTTGTACTGTGCGTTGACCAATTTCATTTGATGAAATTAATAAAAGCTTATCAATACCTTGCAGTTGCTCTGAAAGTTTTTCTACGTCATTAACATAATCAAAAGGACGAACTTCTACCCCTTTTGAACTTAAATCTAAAGCTTTTTCTGGATTACGGACTAATGCCACAATATTTTTTGCTTCGGTCCGTTCAAGTAATTGAGAAATAACGAATTGACCAAGTTGACCTGTTGCACCAGTAACTGCAATACGCATGGTGATCTCCATCTGATGTAATTGAAATATTTCAATCATCGTAGTATCTTCACTTACTAAAAGTAAGTACTTACCTAAAAGTAAGTTCAGCATTAAATGTAAACTTTTGTAATGCAGGTAATGAGCAATGAAAGGTCTGGTTTTTGCAGCAAATTGTCCATCTAGAAAAATTTTATTAACACTAACAAGCCGTTGGAGTGTTTTAATTTTAGTTGCATTACGTGATCAGCGTTTGCGCTTTAATGAATTAAAAAAATTAATTGATGGCATTAGTGAAAAAATGCTGGCACAAACTTTAAAGTTACTCGAGCAAGATGGCTTTATCTTTCGTCAGGACTATGCCGAAGTGCCCCCTCGAGTAGATTATCAATTAACGGACTTTGGCCGAGAAGCTTCTGATAGACTTTTTGATTTAACGGATTGGCTTGAAAATAATATATCTCAGTTATTAGAACAGCAGCCTCGTTCAGACTTAGTTTAATAAGCAAATCTTTGTATATTTAAATTTGCTTCACGATTGATATATCTTCATCTAACTCTTTTCAACAAACTTAGAGTCCGTACTCCTTTACCCAAACCCCAGCAAAAAACACTCAAGCACTCTCTCCTGCTCGATTGCCACATCCGAGCTTATAAGCTGAATAATTGCACCTTCAATCATATATAAAAATAGCTTGGCATCCTGAAAGGTAGCATCGGTTTTTTGTTTTATAAGCTGGCTATAGATTTCATTAAGTAGCCATGTGCGATATCTCACCGCGGTTATATAGGCTTTTGGACAGGTCAGTTTCGTTTCAAACATGGCTTTAAATAAAAGGTAGTACATTCCCTCTACATCGGTATGTAAGAAATAAAGTTTCTTAAGTTTTTCCTTCACGCTTACGTCTTGGTCGTACCCAACAATTGAAACTACTTTTTCTTTTAAACGTTCTTTTTGCACAATTAGACAGATTTCAATAAACCGCTCTTTAGAATGAAAGAAGTTATAAAAAGTTGCTTTGGTCACTTCACACTCTTTCACGATTCTATCTACCCCAACCGTATGAAAGCCGTGATGGTGAAATAAATCAATCGACGTATTAATGACTTGAATAGCACGTGTTGAGAGAACTAAATTTGGCATAGTCTTACCGTTATAAAATTATTGTTGTTTCTAAATGAGATACTTTTTTGGGAGAAAAAAGGCACAGCAAAGCCCGTAAGACTGTGCTTGGCACATCTCAAGTTTTATTGTTGATTAAGTTTTAAGACGAAATAATTTAAAGCCTGAAAACCTTACGGCGATCAAACTGCTTTAAACGTTTAAGTTGTGTCGTTATAGCTTTTGGCAAAGGCTGCCAAGAAATAATGGATGTGCAAAGCCAACTCCTTTTTATTGGGAGTTCTGCCAGACATTTATAGAATTATGGTGGCAGAACGGAAGAGGGTTCGCAGACTGGTCACACAACCAGCACACCCGAGGGTGTCCCTCTCCCGTCCTACCGCTACGGGAGGGAACGAGATGCGCGCACAAAACTATTCCTCAGAGAAATAATCCTGATGCGGGTGTGATTCGGTCTGCGACGACCGACTGGCAATGTAGGCCAGCAGGCAAAGGATAGTAGCCCGTCCTCTTTCAGTCAAGCACACAAAATGACATTTGCTTTAAAATAGATCATTAAAAAGTAAAGTTAAATAATTAAAATTTATTGTTAAATTGGGGTTTATAAATAAACATATTTTCTTGATGGAATGTAATTCTGATCTCACTTAAAGTTGTAAAATGCTCCCTCTACAATTTTTTAATTCGCTCTTAATCCAATAAAAAATCGATTTTTTCTTTCTATTCAAAAATATAAGGATTGAATGAGCGATAAATTATAATCTCAATTATTTAGTTTCTTCAAAAATAGACTAAAGAAAATACTCTTATTTTACTTAATCAGTTAACAATAATTATATTCACATCTAATGATATTATTTTTGTATGTACCTTTGATACAAATCGACTAAGAAATCAGAGTGATTATTCTCTTGGTAGACTAAATATAATATAGTTTTAGGACGTGTAACTGCCACATAAAAAAGTCTTCTCGCTTCTTTTAATGCTTTAGGAGTTTTTCTATCTCTCCAATCAGGTATTACATCGTTATTACCCCCAAAAAGAATCACTGCATCAAATTCACGACCTTTAGAACTATGAAAAGTTGTAAGATTCACTCTTTGACTTCCTTCATTTTTCCCAGAAAATAGATCAAGAGATATATCACTATTACTTGTAGGAGAAGTTTTATCTATTAAGTCTGAACATATTGACCATTCTTTTAAGTTATTACGACAAATACTTGACCATGGCGTTATTAACTCTCTTTCAAACCGTAACAACCATTCATTTGCTGTTTCTTTAATAATCCTACTTTTTTGAAGAAAATCGATAAGTTGAAGCCCTAAAGTTTGCTTTTCATTTTGAGTATATTGATTACCATAAACTAAACTAAGTGCTTGTTTGTGTAACTTATTAAAAGATGGTTCTGCAACTTTCCATCCTCCAGTTATCCATTTCGCGCAATCTTCAATAAAACACGCAAGTTTTGAGCTTCTTTTGATTAAAGAGTTACTATCAGTTCGATGATATGGTACTTGGTTATGTTCTAACGCTTCTACAATTTTGTCACCAAGCCAAGCAGCTCTATATAGAATTGCAATTTTTTCATTTGGAAATCCTTTTAAATTTAATTCTGCTAATACATTATCTACAATAAAATATGCTTGTTCATCTAGACCTCCATCAACAGAATTAAATATGATTTCTCCCTCCGGCGTACCCTCTGGACTGTCATAGCTTCTATCTTCATTAAGTGCAGCTGAAGATACTTTGACAATTTTCGTTCCTGAACGATAATTAAACCTTAGCTGAATCGTTTCAACATCACTTCTTTGAGCCAAATTTTGCAGTAATTCAGGGTTTGCACCAGTAAATCCATAGATTGATTGGTCTGCATCTCCTACAGCAAATAATCGAATCTGTCCCTCAAAACATAGCACCTGAACTAACTCATGAAGTGGATAGCCTAGATCTTGATATTCATCTACAAACAAGATTGGAAATCGAGCCTCTAAAGCATGACGAATCCATGAATTTTCTTTAATCATTTTAAATGCTATAAGAGGCATATCATCAAAATCAATAAGACCTTTTTTTCTTAATTCCAATTCATATTCTTCTATAAACTCAGCTAATTCTTTATTGTGCCCTTTCCAATTTGGGAGAGTTCTATCTACTTCTCGATTTCTTTTTTCTTGAGCAAATTTCCATTGTTTATGTGGATCTCCAGAATCTCTATAAACAGTTTTATAAGCATTTTCTATAGCTACACGACATTCATTTTTGTTTGCCAATTGAAAACCTTGAGGAATATGCCCCTCTACACAGCGAGAATAAGGCATTATTATTTGTGTTAAAGCAAAACTATGTATCGTACCAATGAAATTTCTGCCTGTAGTTTCAACACCCAGTTTTAATAATCGAGTTTCAAGCTCAATGGCACATTCATTGTTGTAAGTTATACATGCAATAGCTCTTGGAGCAATTACTTCTTCATAAAGAGTTCGTGCAATAGCTGTTGTAAGTGTTTTTGTTTTCCCACTACCAGGTCCAGCTAAAACAACACAATGACTTTTACATTGCACTGCTGCAAATTGCTCTTTATTTTTTTCTAGCTCTGCTAACGCTTGTTGTAAAACAGTATAATTAGACATTATTCACCATATATTCAATCGCATCATGAATATATTTAGGAACTTGTATAAGTTCTTCTTCCGATATTTTCTTTTTTAACTTTCCACTTAAACGTCCTTTACCTATATCTTTAATCATATTAAGTAGCTGAGTACTCTCTATTTTGGTTGGGTCGATTTTCCATTCATTAATTCTTTTTGTACGTATTGATCCAAAACCTTGTTCATCTAAAATTTCTAATAATGCTGTACATAGATTAGGTGTTTGAGCTACAGCAATCTCAAATGTTTCATCATTCAGAAAAATCCCTACTTTGCACCATTCATTATAGAAATCATCAAAGTTAGCATTTTCCCATTCTTGACGTTGCTTGTCATTGAAAGGAGAAATTTCTGAGTTTACTTCACAACGTGAATCCCAAATCCCAATACATCTCGCTCTTCCTAAGGGAGGTTTTGCACCATCCAGAGGATCCCAATCAGTAATAACTACGAAAGGTAAGCCCAAACCTTCTGCTAATTTAATATAAGGATTAAAGTTCGTTCCCGCTATATTACATACAGTAATACCGAATCCATCTAAGTCATATCCTAATATTTCAGCAAAACTAGGAATTAGAGCCTCTTCAGCATCACCCTCAACAAAAATAATACCTTTGGCAAACAGAATTTCAGAACGAGTGGCTATCAAATATCTTTCTATATCATCTTTTTCATCGTCATCAATTGGCAAATCCGCTAATGAAAATGCTTTAGTACTTCCTTCTAAAGATCTTAAGTTAACAATAGAACGTAAAGGCACAATGGATGCTAAGGTAGGAGAATGACTCGTGATAATAAGTGCTTGAGATGAATCCTTTTCTTTAAAAATATTTTTAAAGACATTACGCTGGAGTTGAGGATGAAGATGAGCCTCAGGCTCCTCGATACACAATAACGAGTAATTCCTTTCATTTTTTGCTTTGCGCCATGAGAATTCTTGTAACTTTAAGGCCATCAGCATAACATTTGCCGACCCTAAACTTGCATCACTAATACTGCGTTTACCTTCATCTATATACATTCCTAGTGAGCGGAATAATCGTAATGGATCAGCATTAGAAAAACGTAGAGATGTTTTTAAATCATGTCCTTTACCTGAAAGACCTAATATTTTTTCACCTAATGAATCATTCAATGCTTTAATTGTTGGCTGCTCGATAATTTTCCTATTTGCTGCCTCTAAATCAGCTGAAACTTTGTCTAATTCGCTGGATTCAATGGATGCCATAGCACTTTCTAAAAGTGGCCTTAAAGGGGAATTTCTCCAAGAAGCTAGCTGAGTTTCGGCATCACGTAAGGCTTCAAGCAAATCTAAAGAAATTCTTCGTCTAACATCATTATGAATTGCTCTCGTTTCAACTCCACCTCCATAAATAATAAATTCGAAGTCTTCACTATTTGTTGGCGCACTAGTAATCTCAGACTTGCATCTAAATACATAGCTTAATCGAGCAGTTTCATAATCATGTGCAAGTCTATAATCTGTTAATAAAGAAGTTAAATATTTATCGCTTTCAAAATCTGTGAAATCTAAATGAACTTCAATTTTTGGTTTCTTAGATAAATCACAGCCATCCCAAAAATCTGAAACTTTTAATTGTCTAGCTGAATCTGGAAGTGTTTGATCTATTACTAAGCGCATAGCAAACAGTAAATTACTTTTGCCTACACGGTTTTCTCCCAGCAATACAATATTACTGCTCAAAGAAATATCAATAGCCTCAAAGTTTCTAAAATTTTTGATTATTAAATTTTTTAAACGCATAAATAATTCTAAAAAAGAAAACTAATTAATTATTTAAATGATTTAGAGATTTTTAGCAAGTTGATTAGATTTTCTTATATTAACTTTTAATTTAATAAATTGTTCTGCAAATTCTTCTGCTAGCTCCTTACTTTCTGTTATAGTGATACTTTCATTGTTATATTTAGCATTATTTGTCCAGTTATAGGAACCATGAATCACTTTTTTAAAGTCAATTACACAAAATTTATTATGCATAATTTTCTTTCCGAACTCTGAAGAAGGATTTCCCTTATAAAATTCAATGCCTTTCAAAGAAAAATCAAGTCCATATTTTTGCGAAATATCATCATCATTTACAATAACTTGAATATTTAATCCATCCCAATGTTTTTTTAGTAATTCATTTGCTAGTTCTTTATCGGTAAACCAAGCCATTGCGACCCAAACAGATAATCTAGCACTTTGAATACTTTCTATTATTTGAATTCTAATTTCTTGAAAATATGCTTGAATATCAATTTTTTCCTCAGGTTCCGCACCTGATATTTTGTAAACTCCATTTATATTCTTTTCTAATTTATATGCATCATGCTTTATGATCTCATTGATTAATTGTGCTAGCTCATCAGAATTTTGTGTTCGTCTAGTATCAACTAATCCTTCAATCAAGGTTTTAAAATTAGGTTTTCCATTAAGCGTATTTAATGTAATAGTGACATATTCTCTACGACTTACACCATTTGGTAATCCACCATTTTCAAAAGAGTAGACATCACGAACACCAAAAAAATTAAAAAACTTAATAAGTTCTGGTCCACTCATTCGTGGAGCAGGAGTTCCATCTCCAGTTATAAATGGATTTAATGCTTCTATTGAAAATTCAGATAATTTCATTTTATTTTTAAGCCTCAGCACTATCGCCAAGTATACAATATACCTTCATATTAAATATAAAACCCCGTATTAAGCATTACATGACAATTTTGATTAATTAAAAAATCCGAATCGATTAAATGCTTACAATATATTGATCTAGATTTTTTAATGCAAAATAAATCACTTGATCAAGTTCTTCTTTTGAATATCCATCTCTTGCCTGAACAGATAGCCCATGGAGAACGAGCGCGTAATATTGCCCTAAAGTTTTAGGGTCAGCCTCTGCCACCAATTGACCGTCTGATTTTGCCTGAATAAATCGATCGACCAGACTTTGGCCCCGTGCAATACGCTGTTCTTTCATCCATTCCAAAACAGCTTGGTTTTCTTCACCTAACACGCTCGCTGCCGACACAACCATACACCCATACGAATGGTTGGCTTGCGTATAAAGCGCTAGTGCATCTGCAAATAATTGACTGATTGCATCCTTAATATTTTTTTGCTTTAAAGCATTTAAGGCGAAATTACCTTCATTTTTTTCGTAGTGATTTACGGCCTCTCTAAACAAAGCCTCTTTTGAGCCAAATGCTTTATAAATTCGAGCAGAGGCAATCCCCAAAACTTCAACTAAATCTGACATGGATGTGCCTTCATAGCCGTGAAGCCAGAAGAAATCTCTCGCTTTTACGAGGGCTTCTTCTCGATCAAACTCTCTTGGTCTGCCAGCCATAATGACCCTTTATCAAATTTAGTACCTCTTTTTATTATTATTCGAAAAAAATATTTTCACAAATAAATCAATGAGATTTATTAAAAATAGTCTCCCTTTGTTTTGATTTTCAAATAAAAAGTTGTTTTTCTCAAAAATTAAGCCTATTGTTTGTCGATCGACAACTAATTAGGTTTTGTTATGAAAACGATCAAAGGTCCTAGCATCCACCTTGCTCAATTTAGCGATGACATTTCCCCTTTTAACCGTCTAGAAGATATTGCTGCTTGGGTGTCAGACCAAGGATTTGAAGCGGTACAACTTCCTGCTTGGGATAAGCGTTTATTTGATGTTAATTTGGCAGCAGAAAGCCAAGATTATTGCGATGAAATATTAGGTACTTTAAGCAATCACGGCTTAAAAATTAGTGAGTTAACGACTCATATCTTTGGGCAGTTAATGGCTGTGCATCCTGCTTATGACTCAATGTGCGATAACTTTGCCCCATCTCATTTGCATGGTAATTCAGCAGCTAGAACCGAGTGGGCAAAACAACAAATGCTCGCTTCAATTCAGGCATCTGCCCGCTTAGGTCTTAAAGATATGGGGACATTTTCAGGCTCTTTGGCATGGCCTTATGTATTTCCATTTTCACAAAGACCATCAGGGCTCATCGAAACGGCGTTTGATGAATTGGCGCGTCGCTGGCTTCCTATTTTGAATGCTTGTGATGAACATGACGTCAACCTTTGCTATGAAATTCACCCCGGTGAAGATTTGCATGATGGCATTACATTTGAAATGTTTTTAGAGCGGACTCATAACCATCCACGTTGCCATATTCTTTTTGACCCAAGCCATTTTGTTTTGCAACAACTGAACTATCTGGAATATATCGATATCTATAAAGATTTCATTCGCATGTTTCATGTTAAAGATGCCGAATTTAATCCAACTGGCCGCCAAGGAATGTATAGCGGCTATCAAAGCTGGGGAAATCGAGCGGGTCGATTCCGTTCTAC
>Ga0308166_1000864_pt1 | contig 36104 bp, 45 predicted proteins | sample PhyCR2_2_FD_202137 | JGI IMG/M metagenome (GOLD analysis project Ga0308166, IMG submission 202137) | Phyllosphere microbial communities from UC Gill Tract Community Farm, Albany, California, United States - DLSLCC.R2 | ecosystem: Host-associated > Plants > Phyllosphere > Unclassified | place...
CGACCGCCTGGACGATTGCCCATTACGGAGATCAGCAAGCTGGCGTAGTTCGGGTCGGTCGCGTAGCCGGCGGCCGCCACCGCACGCGCCCAGCCCTCGCCGGTGGTCTGCTTGAAGCAATCCCGGTACCGCGGGTTCGCCTTGAAAAACGCGGCGTGGTCGACCATGCATTCGGCCCAGCTGGCATAGGCGCGGAACTTGTCGGTGATGGCCACGCGCTGGCCCTTGATCACTTCGTGGGTATCGACGTCGACGGTCGGGCCCTTCCAGGCCTTATCCGCCTTGATGCCGAACAGGTTGTTACCGGGGCAGCGCGCGCCCCATCCGGATTCCAGCGCCGCCTGCGCCAGGGTGAAGGAAGCGGGGATCCCGGTGGCACGCTGGCAGGCCTGCGCCGGGCCGACCATCATGGCAAGGAAGGCGCTAGGCGGCATGGTCTTCCCCTTTCGTCGGCTGGGCCAGCGGGTCGATCGGCGTGGCCGGCAGGTTGAACTTCGCGGTGAACATGGCCTCGAGTTTGAACAGCGCCCGGGAACCCATATGCGACGAAATGCCGACCAGGGCGTACTTCAGCGGCGCCGAAGAGCCGATCGAGTCGCACAGGTTCGCCGTGATAATGCCGGTCAGGCCGGCGGCGGTGATCTCGCCGACAAACTCGGTGAAGTTCCAGGCGCGCACATGCCCGGTCTTCATCTTCTGCAGGAAGGATGCGACGCCGCCCAGCAGCGACACGAAGGCGACCCAGGCCCACGGCAGCAGTTCGGCAAGCTCGGCGGGCATGGTGCCCGGGTTGGTTTTTTCGATCATTTTTATTCTCTTTCAGGTTTATTTTTAGGCGCCTTACACGCCGGTTGCGGTCCAGCACACGCCCATGTCCTGCGCGGCACCAGTGTCGTTATTACGGAAGACAACCTTGAACGAATTCAGCGTGGTCCCGAATGGGTCACGATGCATGCTCACGTTGCCGTCACCTGGCGTAAACAGCGTCGGATTGATGGAATAAATCTGGTTGAACGGCTTGGGGAAGGTGATGATTTCCGCGCGCACGCCACCAGCAGGAACATTGAAAAGGTCGGTGCCGCCCCACTGTTCGACAATGCCGTCTGGCGTGTTGCGGTAGCCGTTCGATGCCAGCAGAGTCCCGCCTTTCGAGTTATCGACCACCGTGCCGTAAAGCTTGCTGCCGTGGTTGAACAGCTTGGTGTTGATCGCGTTCATGGTCAGGGTCTTACCTGCATCCAGCTCGGTCCCGATCAGGTTCACGTTCGTGTCGTTGTTGTTGACCGTCAGATTGCCGATGCGGCCGCCTTCGATGTTGAGAATGTAGGCATCCGATCCAGCACCAGCTTCCAGCAAAATATCGTCGTCCACGGTGCAGCTGATCATGGTGGTCGCGCCTTGCCGGGCCAGGGTGTAATCGTTCTGGCGGAAGAAATGGGCCGGGGCATAGCCGCCGTTCTCCTGCTGGCAGTTGTCCAGGATGATCGGGCCGGTCGGACCATCCCGATACACGAAGGCATTGATGCCGCCGTTCGCCTGGTAGCCGTAGCCGGTCACCGTGTCCAGCTTCACGAAGCCGGCGCGGTGCAGGTGCACATGTTTTTCGTTACCGGACAGGATCACGTTCGTGATGATCAGGGAATCTACATTGGTGGAGTTGGTATAAATGCCGGTGTTGCCCAGCTCGATCACGCCACGCTTGATCACCAGGTCAGAAACCCTGTTCTGGCCGGTCACGCTGGTGCTGCCCAGGGCGAAGGCCTTCCGGTAATTCTTGATGTTGAAGTTCTTGAAAACGAGTTGGTCAGACCCATCCGGCTGTGCAGAATCGACCTTGATGCCGTCGACGTCGGGCGTGCACTGCAGCGTGAAGTTCTTCAGGGTGACGCTTTTGTTATTGAAGAACTTCAGCATTGCAAACGTGTCTTCCTGCCCGGCCGGCACCACGCCGTCCCAGGTGATGGTCGAGCCGCCAAAGTCGATGGTGTATTGCTTGTGCTGGTTGCCCAGAACGCTGAAGTCGATGGCCGCGGTCAGCTTGTAATTCCGACCGCCCGGCGACGTCGCGATGCCGCTGCCCAGCGTGGCCAGGTAGTTCAGGGTCTTCTGGATGCCGGCGGTATCGTCAGATCCGTCCAGACCGACCGCGCCAAATTGCGTCACGCTTACACGCTCGCGCAGCAGATCCTGCAAGGTCTGTTTGATGGCGCCAGCGCCGGCCTGAATGAAGCCGATCAGGGACGAACCCGACGATGCCAGCAGGCGCGTGAAGGTATCCCACAGGCCAGCGGGGTCGGTGTTGTAGTTGTCGACGGAATAGACCAGGTTGCCGAGTGCGTCGCGCACGTCCACGCGATAGTTCCCACTCCAATAAATCGCGCTGGGCGGTTCGCCGCGCAGGTTCAGCGGGATCGGGTTTTCGTGCGGCGTGGTGCCGGCGGCGTCGGTGTAGGTCGTTTTCGGGTTGGTCGTGCCGGCGGCGTAGGTGTACACCTTGCCGCCGACCAGCGGCGTCCCGATCGCGGTGGTGAAATGCAGCTTCGGCAGCGGCATCAAGGAAGTGGTAGGCATCTGCTCTCCTTAGACAAAATCGGTTGCGGTGTACATGAAGGTCAGGCCATCGCCCAGCGCCTTCACCAGGCCGCCCGGGTTCAAACCCTTATTAATCAGCTCTGGGCAGGGGTAGCTTTCGCCGGCCGCGATCGGGCGCGCCGAAATGTGCGTGATTGCCGTGCTGTCGGCGGTTACCAGCTGCACGGTGCCGGGAATCGGGGCGCCGGTGGTGTTGACCAGCGACGCCGATTTAATGACGCGCTTGGTCAGGGCGGGCACGGTGGTGCCTTGCTGGGTCGCGACGGCGCCGAGTACTGCGCCGTCGTAGATGTAGGGAGTCACAGCCATTTTTCAGGAATCCTTTCGTTTTTATGCGGTGGTGCTGTTGATAATCAGGCCCTGGTCGGCCAGGCCGGATAACAGGGAAGTAAGCGCAGCGTTTCCGCCGCGTGAGCCGGTCACCGTCGCCGCCGCGATGGCTCCCTGTTTGCTGCTGTCACTCGGATGCACATGGTCCGCGCGTGCATAGCGTTCGCTGCCGCCAGGCACCGGCAAGGCGCCGTTCATCAGCGGCGCGGTGTCGCCTGCCTGGTTCAGTACAAAATGGCAGGTCGCCAGCTGGTCGGTATCGGTATCCAGGGCCGCGGTCGGCGCGGTCGGGATGCCCTTGAAATGGGGCGACAGGAGGGGCGCGTAGTTGGTCAGGATGTAGCGCACGGCCGCCGCCGGGTCTTCGATCATGGCCAGTTCGACGCGCATGGCTTCGATCTGCCGCTGCAGGGCCAGCGCGGGCGCCACCTGGTCGAGCATCGCACGCAAGTCGGCCAGTTCGCCCAGCACCGCCTGCAGCAGGCCGCCGGAAGCATCGCTTGATGCCAGGGCCGCCAGTTCGCCGTTATCCATTGCATTTCCGCCGCCGACACGCACCAGCAGGGTCGCAAGCGCGTTGGAAAACTCGCGCGTCATCAGGACGTCGACGGTGCGGCCATCCGGCGTGACGGCGCGGCCGATGGGCACGCGCGCGGGGAACAGGTTCAACGGATTCGGCATCATTCCTCCGGATTCAAGGCGGCGCCGATGATCACGCGCTTCACCGGGTCGGTGATGGTCAGGCGATAGACGCGATCGCGGGCCCGGCCCAGGCGGTTCCAGCGCACGCGCGCGCGGTATTCACCGATGCGCCCGATCGACGCCGGGTGTTGGTTGCTCCAGGTGTGGCCGCCATCGTTTGACCAGTCCAGCAGCGCGATCGGCGCCGAACCCTGGCCATCGTTCAGGCCTACGCCGGTTTCCATGTCGACCTGCAGGCGGTTATGCACGATCCACTTGTAATCCTGGTCGGCGATATGTGCCGCGGCGCGGATCGCCGGCAGTGGCGCGGTGCCGTCCATCATGTAATCCAGGTCCAGCGCATACAGGTCGCCGGTTTCGAAGTCGCCGACGATATGCAGGCCGCCGTAATAGGCGTGGCAGCTCGATCGGTGGCGGCCCAGCAGGCCCGTATTCGGGTCCAGGTAAGCGCGCTGATGCCACAGCTGGGTGGCGGCGTCATAGCACCAGGTTTTCCCGGCGCTAGGGAAGGTCAGCACATAGAACGTGTGGCCCTCCTGCTGGTAGGCATAGCCCACGGCGTCGGAAATATCGCCATAGCTGGCGATCGCGTATTCGATGGCATCGGTTGAAACACGCTGCGGGGTGTAGCCGTTCAGGCGCCAGACGATGCCGCCGCCCTCGGCCGCGTTCCCGATCCAAAACACGCTGTTGTCCATCGAGACCGCCGACCAGGGCGCGGCGCATCCCTGTTCAATGGCGGCATTGGTATCGCGTGCGAAGGGGAAGTCGATATCACCGCTGGCGCGCCAGATCTCGGTGACCGTGCTTTTGAAAATCACAATGTCCGCATGGTTCACCAGCAGGCGCACGATCGGTTCGGCGTTGCTCTCTGCGCTGGCAAAATCCAGCGCGTCGAAGGTGATCTCGTTCGATCCTGAAATATAGAACTGGTTGGTGCCGGGCCGGTTGAAGATCGCAAAGGTGATCAGAATATCGACGCTGGTGGCGCCATAAAATGCTTCGTCGGTGATCATGTTCACCGTGTTGGCGGCCAGGTCAACCACATAGCCGTTCTGCCCGGTCACAATAATGCCCTGCGTGCCGTTGTCGGTGATGGCGACCGGCGTGGTGCCCGGGGTGATGCTGCCGATCTTCGTTACCACCGTTGCCACGTCGCGGCCAGCGGTCACGCGGTAGACCGTGCCGCCGCTGACCACGATCATCGCACCGCCATCGCTCGGCACATGGATCGCCCGCACCGGCGCATCATCCAGCAGGACCAGCGGGCGCGTGCCTGGCGCGCCGTAGAGCGCGGCGACCGCCTTGGCGGTGCCCGACTCGCCCAGCACCGGGAACAGGTTGATGCAGGCCTGCGCGTCCAAATTCTTGCTGCGCGCTTGGTAGGACGCACCGACGAATGGAATTTGCGGCATTACTTGCCCCCCTTCGCGTTCAGGTCTTTCAGGTTCGGATTGATCGCGTCGCGCACCTTGCGGCGCGTGCCGGCCGACTTGATAGCCTGCGCGCTGTAGTTCACCGCCTTGCCGATAATCGGGGTGCCCTTCGCATAGCCGGCAATGTCGTCCAGCTTGCGCATCAGGGCGCTGGCGGTGTTGGAACTGTTCACCGTGCCGGTCGGGCTGGTGTAAATGTCGATCGCCACGTCGCGCAGGTCGCGGATCTTTGCGGCGTCGGCCTTCCCGAAAATCACGTCCAGCTTGCCATCCTTGTCCAGCTCGCGAACGATGGCGTCGATCTTGGCCGGCGACCCGGTGCGCGCGCCGGTGCTGTCCACATTCAGGTTCTTCTGCATCTCGTCCTTGATGTGGTTGACCACGGCGCCGCGCAGGTCTTTCGCGGCCTGCTGGCCAGCCTGCACGACTGCCTGATCCGCGCCGACCGGGTGCGCTTCCAGCACGCGGAAGACGTGGCGCACGTCGTCGGTGCTGCCGTTCATAATCGCGTGCTTGAACACGTCTTCATAGGCCACTGCGCGGTCCTTCGTGCCCGGCTTGGTGCGCAGGGCCTTGTCGATCACGTCGCGGTTCGTAAATTCGTTGCTGTAATTTTCGTAGGCGCGGCGCGCCTGCTTGAACAGGTCGCCGCCCTTGCCTTCCTGCGCGGAGTCGATCAGGGCCTTGGCTTCCTTTCCGAACACGACGTTCGGGGTGCCAGGCTCGGCCAGCTTGTTGATCGCCTGGCGCAGGTCTTCCGATGCATCCAGCGTCATCACGGTGCGGGTCGGCTTCGGCGTCAGCGTCAGGTTATCCAGGCCGCCGCCTTCCACCTTCGCGTTCTGCTTGAGTTCGCTTTCGATGGTGCTGATGATCGGCGCCAGCTTGTCCTTGCCCTTGTTCTTCGCGATCCAGTCGACCAGGCCCGACACGTCGACCTGGCCCTGCATTTCGCCGGCCTGGCGCGCCTGCTGGTACAGGTTGCGGATCTCGGACTGCTTTGCCGCATCCTTCGCTTCCAGGGCCGACACGACAGACTTGCCGACCTCGCGCGCGCTGTATGCTTCGGCGCCGGTCTGTTCGGCATAGGCGTCCAGGTTCTGGGCAAACGTCGCGTTCTGGTCTTCGTAGTGCGCCGCCAGCGGTGCGCCTTCCTTCTGTTTCGCAGTCTCGCGTTCGAAGGCGACCTGCGTGCGGTCGCGCGTCAGCTGGCCGCGCGTCAGCTTGATCGGTGCCGGCAGGGTCTGCGCCCGGGTGGCGCGTAGGGTGGCGTCGGTGGTGGCCGCTGCGCCAACACCGGACAGCTGCGATGGCGCACGCACCAGGTCGCGCAGGCTCGGGCCCTTGGTGGCCACGGCAGCGGCGTCGGCGGCGTTCTGGGTCGCGGCGGTGGCCGCTGCAGCACCGCGCACGGCGCGCGTCGCGTTGCCGGCAGCATTGGCCGCGGCGTTCAACTCGGGCAGCGCCAGGCCGGCCACGCCGGAACGCTCGGCAGCTTCGCCGATCAGCTGGGACAGCTTGGCGCCGGTCTGCGTGCGCGGCTGGTAGGTGCCGGCCTGCGCGACCTTCCCGGCCAGTTCTTCGCCTTCGTTGATGCCCTGCTGCGTGCCGAACTTGCCGCCGGTGATGGTCTTGGCGGCGCCGGCCGCGGCGCCGGCCAGACTGCTGATCGCGCCGGTGGCCATCGTGACCGGCACTTCGACCACGCCTAGCACCTTGTCGAACACGTCGCCGGCCAGGCCCTTTTTTCCGGTCAGGACGTCGACGCCGTTGGTCGGGCGCTCTTCCTTCACCGGCTTTTGCGGTTTCTCTGGGCGACCCTGGCCATCGTAGCCGGGCACGCCGGCCAGCTGCGGGTTTGGCGCGGCCTCGCCGCCCAGCTTGGACACGTCGTAACCGTTGCGCGCCAGCTTGTCGGTCAGTTCGGCTTTCGTGATGTTCTCGGGCACGCCGCGGATCACGGTGCCGTCAGGCAGTCGGACGTCCATTATTTGAGGCTCCCGAAGTCGACCACCTTGCCGGCACCAGCTGGCGGCGCGCCATGGTCGCCGCCCTTGCCGCTGACCTCACCGCGCAGGCCTTCCCGCACCTGTTTCGGCGCGCGCTGGGCGGCGGCGATCTCCTGCAGCATCTGGTTCACGATCGCCTTGTAGGCTTCGTGGCTCTTCGCGGTAGACAGCAGTTCGCGGGCGTGTTCGTTGTCCGACACGGTGGCCTTGCCGCCGCGCGCCATCGCGCCAGCGTAGGCGGTGGCCAGGCCGATGTTCGCGGTCGCAAACTCGTTCAGGGCCGGGTCGTTGGTCTGGTTGTTGAACATCACCTGCGCACGGCCGAACGGCAGGAAGCCCGACCGCACCACCTTTTCGGACGCGGACAGCGCCAGCGGCGCCAGCTGGGCGGCCTCGGCGGCGGCATTCTCGATGCGTGCGCTGATCGTGTTGGCGGTGCGCAGGCCGGCGGTCTGGCCCTGGAAGTCGGCCATGCGCGCGGCAATGTCTTCGCCGCCCAGGCCTTGGGTCTTCGCTTCGGTAGTGATCGCCTTGCGCAGCGCCACCAGGTTCGCCGAGCCTTGCGCGCCGCGGCCCAGGTTCTGCAGCACGCTCTTGTCTCCGCGCAGGTACTGCTTTGCCATCATGCCCAGCGTGTCGCCGTCCAGGGATGCTTCGGCGTCGCCCTTGCTGTCCTGGCGCTCGCCGATCATCTTTTGCACCTGGATCTGCGTGGCACGGTTGGCGGTGCCCTCGGCGGCGATCCGGTCGTTCGTGGCCCTGTTGTCCGGGCTCTGGGTCTTGGCCAGGGTCGACAGCGTGGTGGTCTTGCCGGTGATCGGGTCGGTGCCGACGGTCTGCACGTTGCCGCCGGTGTCCTTGGTCTCGATCTTCATCAGCTGATCTTTTGCGGCCACCGCCGACTGGAATGCCTGCGTGGCCAGGCCCTGGATCTGTTCGGGCGTCGCGGTGTCGATCTTGGCCAGGTGGTCGGCGACGTGATCAGGCGTCAGCACGCCATTCTGGCCCAGCCATTTCACCGCGGCGACCGCGTTTTCCTTGGTCGGGAACTGGCGCACGTAGCCGAAGGCCTGGCCAGCCAGGTCGATCTGCTTGTGGGCCGTTTCGATCGTCTTGGCGCGGGTTTCGGCGTCAGCCTTGGCCAGATCCGCCTGGCGCTTCGCTTCGTCGCCGTAGGCCTTCGGCGACACGCCGGCCAGCGCGTTCAGGCGGGCAGCGGCGTCGGTCGGGTTGGCAGCGAAGGCGGCGCGCGCGGCCTGGTCATCGGTGCGCGACTGGTCGGCGGCCTGCGCCTTCGCGGCCAGGTCGCGCAGGCTGTAGGCCTTGGTCTGCAGGGTCACCGGGTCTTCGAACTGCGGCGCCGTGGTCTGAAGTGCTACGAGTGGTTGCGGCATGGTTTTCCCCTCAATACAGGACGTTGGCGACCGACCCGCTGGCCGCGCCGGTGGCGGCGGTCTTCGGCAGCAGCGAATTCAGCATGTAGTAATTCCCGATCTGGCCGACTGCGCCGTTGATCGCGTTGGCGGTACCGACGTATCCGGACGCGCGCGCGGTGCCGGCGCTCTGGATCGCATCACCGGCCTGCGAGGCGTAGGTCTGGCCGGCGGCGCTGGTCGCGTTGGTGGCGGTCTGGCCGACACCGGCGACGCTGGCCAGGCGGTTAAACCGGGTCGTGACGTCGTTGTTATAGCGGTCGTAGGCCTTGCCGTATTCCTGGCTGGCCTGGTCGCTGTTGAAGCGCGCCAGGGCCTTCAGGGTGGCGCCGGAATAGCGCGACCCGCGCGCGGTGGCCGCGGCGTTGATGCCCTTCTGACCTTCGGCCAGGCGGAAGCCGTAGCCCGGGTCGGCCTGGTAGTCGTCCATGGTGAACGACTTGGTGAACTCGCCACCGGCCGCCAGGCCGCCGGTCAGGGACGACAGCGCGGTGGTACCGGCGTTTCTCCATGGGGCCTGGTCTTCGCGGGTCTGCAAATACTGCTGATACGACAGATCAGCGGCGCGATCGGCCGCCGATGCCTGCGTGTTGGCGGCGCTCTTGGATGCGCTGGAACTGATCAGGGCGCCCCCGATCGAACCAGCTACTACTGCGGCAGCAACCATGTGTTTATCCTCCGATCCACTTGCTGTAATAGGTTTCGACCGGCTGGGCGCCGATCCTCTTGAATAGGGCGCTGGCGTCGGCCTGGATCTTCGAACCCATGAACCAGCGCTGCACGCCGCGGCGCTTCAATTCGGTTTCTACGAAGCGGAACATGCGCACGCCAGCGCTGCCGGTGCGCTTGTCCGGGTGCACGTAGAAAATGTCCATCGTGCAGGTCAGGCAGGTGCTGTAGTGCAGGCCCGGGGCGATGAAGCCGATGAAGTAGCCGACCAGCTGGCCGGCGTCGCGCAGGGTGACAAACAGCAGGCCGCCGGCATGCTCGCGGTCGATGTAGTGGGCGTAGATCGGCGACAGCGGCACCTTGTCCTGGTTCAGGGCCAGTTCCCGGTAGTGCAGCGGCAGCAGCGCCTTCAATTCGTCCAGGCGCTCTTCGAACGATTCGACGTGACAGGTGATCATTTCGACGTCCGAATATCGACAATCATGTGGATGCGGTCCTCGGCGCTGTTATTGATCACTTCATGTTCTTCGCTGTTGTCGAACCACCAGACCTCACCCGGCGCCATGTAGACCTGCTCATCACCGGCGCGGAAGACCACGCCCGGCTTGCTCTGCAGGACGATGTGGAAGCGGTCGTAGTACTCGGCATGCGCTGCGGTGTCGCGGTGCGGGTAGATCACGCCGCCCGGGGCGATCTTGTTGATCATCACCCGGCCCAGGCGTTCGCCGCCCACGTAGGTCATCAGGTCCATCACCAGCGGGCGCGCCTCGGGCAGCAGCTTGTAGGCCGGATAGTCCACGTTTTCGTGCTGGTCGTAGGTGGCCAGGTGCTGCTGCAGCGCCTCTTCGGTTTCGTGCACGGTCTTGACCGGGAAGCGCAGCATGATCGACTCGATCGCGGCGAATGGGCCCTGCGGGTAGTCGCGCAAATAGGTGTCTTCCCTCCACAACTCGGGCCGGCGCTGGATGGCCAGCAGCAGGCGGGTGACGTCAAGACCTCCGGAAAGGCGCAGGAAGTTCTTCATGGGGTGGTGTCCTTGTGTAATCGGGTTAGGCGCCGTCGCGCCAGTTGACGTATCCGCTACCGCCGCCTGCCGTCAGGTCGGCGACCTCGCTGCGCATGAGTACGGGCTCGATGTTCGCGCGCTTGACGCTGCCCAGCGCACCGGCCACGTCGTCCTTCAGGTTCTGCAGCTCCTGCGCGTCCATGCCCGGGTAGTCGGTGCGCAGCTCCCACGCCAGCATCAGGCGAATCAGGCGGCGATAGCCCGGCGGCATGGCAAAGGTGTCGGTCAGCGCGCTGGCGCTGGTGAACTGCTGGCGCTGGGTCACGGTCAGGGTGCCGGCCTGGTACGGCACCGGGTACAGCGTCAGGGTCGCGTTCGGGAAGTCGTTGTCCAGGGCGCCCCATTCCGGAATGCCCGGTACCTGCTTGACCGCCAGCGCGTCGTAGTCGACGTCGGCGACGATCTCGATCGGGAAGTCGACACCGCCGAAGGTGGTGCGCGCCGAGTCGATTGCATCCATGGACAGCGGGCGCTGGCCGACACCGGCGGGGCCGAGAATATAGGCCGCCTGGTTGGCGACCAGCGGCACCACGGTGTCGATGCTTGCGTACACGGCCAGGTTCTGGATAGACAGCACTTCCAGCACGTCGTTGAACTTGTCCAGGGCGTCCGTCGTCATGTCGGGGCCAGGTGTTTCGCCGACCGCCAGCGCCTTCACGGTCACCAGCGCGGCGGTGATCAGGTCCAGAACCGTCGCCATCGCTTAGCCCTCGGCCTTCGCGCCGCGCGTACGCTTGGCAGGTGCTGCCGGCGGCGTCGCGGTGTCGCCAGTTGCGGCGCCCTCTGCAGCTGCCGAAGCGGCGCCGGTGTCGCCACCGATATCGCCAGTTCCTGCGACGCCGGCAGCGGCCGCGCGCTGCGCTTCGAAGTCGGCACGATCGCGCGCCAGCGCTTCCATCTGTTCGTTCAGGGCGGCGGTCTGCTCGGCCAGGGTGGCGCGGTCGGCGTCCAGCTGGGCGCGCGCGGCGTCGATCTTGCTGGTCTCGGCCTGCACATGGGCGGTGAACTCGTCCACGGCTTCATCCAGGGACTGGCGGCGTTCGGCTTCCTCGGCGCTGTCGACGGTGCCGGCGTCCAGGTTCACGCCTGGAATCGCGGCTGCAGCGGTCACCACGGCCGGCGCGTCGCCGGTGGTCTCGGGCAGGTATTCGGCCGGGATCTCGGCCAGCTGTTCGGCGTTGGCCACCACCACCTGCGCGTGCGGGTTGCTGCGGTGGGTCAGGGTCATCGGAAATTGCAGGGTTTTCATGCGCTTTTGCTCCAAAAATACCCGGCGCATCGTGGTGATGGGCCGGGCCGGGTGGTGGGTTCCCGCTTACGCGGGAATGGATCAGTTGGCGACGGTCAGGCCCGGGGCGGCGGCGATCGACCAGTCGACCACGACGGCGGCGGTCGCGTTGGCGTTGCCGTAGATGGTCACCGAGCCAGCGGCCGGCACCACGCGCACCAGGCTGGTCAGGGTGCCGTCAGCGGCGGCCTGCGCGATGTTGGCCATCACCTTCGTGTTCGCGTCGATCAGCGGGTTGGTGATGGTCACCGACGACTGGCCGGCGGGGATTGCCACGGTGCCCTGGATGCCGGCATAGGCGACGTTGCCCGGGGTGATGTTGGCCTTCGAAGCGTTGGCCGATGCCATGCCCGACGCGATCAGGTTGTTTTCGACGTTGGTGGACAGGCCGACGACGGTGCCGGCCAGCAGGCCCATATATTGGCGGTTGAGATTGATTGCCATGGTGCGGGGTTCCTTCAGATTGATATGGATTCGATGAAGCCGGGCACAGGGCCCGGCGCTTCACTACGCTGCCGGCTTAGGCGGTGTAGTACTTGGCCGACAGCTCGGCATACGGCGCGGCCCAGCCGAACAGGGCGTCCAGGCGCATGATCGGGACGTCGTTGGTGCCGTCGTAGAACTCGGTCACCTTGATGGTGAAGCCGTTGCTGGTCTCCTGGTGCACGTCGATGACGCCCTTACCACCCGGCGGCGCCCACATTGGCACCATGGCCAGGGTGAACGCATCCTTGTGATAGGCGATGTTGGTCTGGTAGCTGGTCGACGCGGCGCCCACGATCAGGAAGTTCTGGCCAGCGGTCGGCGATGCGGTCACGTTCTGGAACGCGCCGTTGATCACCAGGGCCGGCGAGACCGGGATAGCGGTGGCGCCAGCGGCCAGGTCAGCGGTCACGACGAACTGCGCCAGCACGCCGGTGCTGTTGCGGCTCTGCGGGTTCACGGCGAACACGCCCGGGAAGGTCACGACGGTGCCGCGGGTGATGGTGCCGCCCAGCGCTGCCACGTTGATCGACGCGCCGGCCTGGCCTGCGCCGTTCACGGCGGTGCCGGTCACGACTTGGGTGCCGTTGGTGTGCACGTCCACGTTCTGGTCCATGCCCAGGTTCAGGCCGAACGACGGCACCAGCATGCCGCTGTTGTTCTGCTCGGACACCTTGCTGCCCGGGTTGAACATGCCGGCCAGGCCCTTGACCATGTTGCCGTGCGGGCGCGGTGCGGTGATGAAGGTGCGCTGGCCCTTGACGCGCGGCGCGCCCATTTCGTCCAGGCGGGCGTTCAGGTCGGTCATTGCGCCGATCGCCAGATCCTGCGTATTCGGCATGCCGCCGGTCGGGTTCAGGGCGTTCGGGCTGGCGTAGTGGGCCAGCGCCAGGCCTTGGCGGTCGATTTCGTTGGCGACCACGGCGACGGCGGCCGCAATCTTATCTTCCAGCTTCGTCACCGACAGGGTGCGCTCGGCGGCGGTGAACTGCAGGTCGCAACCACCCTGCTGCAGGGTCAGCGGGATGGTCGGTTCCACGGTCGCCTGCGGCTGGGCGACGCGGCCGGCGCGGTACTGGTAGCGCGGCGGTTTCTTGATCTGGATGGTCTGGCCGGGCGCGTAGCCGCGGTTCACGTTGTCGGTGAACTCGGCCTCATAGTCGCGGTTGACGTTCTTGGAGAAGGTCAGCAGGTTTTCCAGAATCGCCAGCGCTTCCTTCGCGACGACGGAGCAAGTTGCAAGTTGATTTGCCATTTTTACGGGTTCCTAAAACAGGTGGGTTGGATGGGTGGTGTTAGCTGATGTACTTGGAGCCCTGCCCCTTACGCCATGCCTTGTATTCGTCCATGGACATGTTTGCGGGGTCGGTGTTCGGGGCAGACGCGCCTGCACCTGCCGGGCGGGCGGGCGGTGGCGCGTTGGTGGTGCGTGCAGCAGGTGCAGCGGCAGCTGCAGGTGCCGAAGTGGCGGTGGTTGCCGTGGCGGCGGCCCTGGCTTCCATCGCGCCCAGCGCCATGAACATCTGCGCGGCCGGCAGGCCTGCGATGCGCTGCGCTTCGGCGGGGTTCTTGGCCAGCTCGTACACAATGTCCGGACCGTGCGCGCTGGCCTTCAGGGCGGCCAGCATGTCGTGCGTGATCTGGATATCGGCCTTGCCCACGACGTCCACGAAGTCGGGGATGCGGCGGGCCGCATCTGCTGCGCGTTCGTTGTAGGTGGCGTCGACGGCGCTGGCCGCCTCCTGCTGGTACTGCTCGGCGGCCTGGTTGGCCTGGTTGGCGGCGACCTTGCGCGCAGCTTCGTCAATGCGGTGCTGCTGCAGGGCGGCCTCGTAGTCGTCGTCCGATGCGAATTCATGCGCTTGGGGCGCGGGGTTGCCCTTCTGGGTTCCCTCCGCGATGGCGCGCCAGCGTGCCGCCTCTCGTTCGGCGGCGCGGCGCGCATGGGTCAGCTCATCAATGCGCTTTTGGATCTTCGGCTTGAACTGGCCACGCTCGTCGCGGTCCTGTTCGTTCGTGGCGGTGCCGTCAGCCTGGCCGGCGTCGGCCTGCTGCGTGCCCTGGTCGGCGTTCTGGCCATTCGCGGGTGTTTCGGTGGTGCCGGTGGGCTGGGCCTGGCCTGCGGGCGCACCTTCCTGACCGCTGGCCGGCGGCGTGGTGGTGGTCTGCTGGGTCGGCGCGGCCTGCGCGGCTGGCGCGGTGGCGGTGGTGTCGACTGCTGGGGCGGTGGTTTCAGTTTGCATGGATCATCCCAAGAATTTAGAACCCGGAATCACTCCGGTTGGGCCAGGGTTTGCGCCGGTTCCGCTGCTTGGCTGGCAGCGGGGCGGGAATCTTCGGTTTGTGCGGCAGCGGACACCAGGGCGGCCGGCGGTTGCATCTTGGCCAGCAGCAGCTGGATCAGGCCCTTGATCTCTTCGGCGTCGGCCTTGCCCTGCGAATTGATGCGCGCGACCTCTTCGCGGCTGGTGGCATTGATGCGGGCCTCGTCCAGCGCGGCCTGGTGGCCGGCTTCGGCCTCGGCCAGCTGCTGCTGCAGTTGGTCGATCAGCTGGTCGGCCTTCTGAATGTGCTGCTCGATCTCGGGCGGCAGCGGCGCCGGGCCGGCGGGCTGGCCATCCTCGCCTTCATCGCCTGCGGTGATCTGAGGCGGCATGCTGGCCTTCAGGCGGCGCGCGATCTTGTCGGCGCCCTGCCAGTCCATGTTCTCGATCGCGATATCGCCGGCCACGTCCAGCAGCTTCGGCCACTTGCCGCCCAGCTCCACGATCGCGGCCTTGGTCTCTTCGCGCTGCGTGGCAAAGCTCGGGCCGGCGTCGAAGGTCACGCCGTAGCGGCCCACGGTGACGTCATTCAGGATCTTCTGGACCTGCGCGGTCGGATCCACGATTGGCATGCCCTGCACGTCGACCGGCTGGCCGGCTTCGTTCGTGGCGGGCTGGTTGATCGGCTTGGATTCGATCTGTCCGTTCTCGCGCATGATCTCGACCACGCGCGCGGCGTCGTAGTAGTGCGGGATCATGTCGACCAGGCAGCGGCCGCAATGGCGAATGCTGCGGTGCAGGTTGTCGATGAAGTGGAAGTTGGCCACGTCGCCCTGGCGCTGCTGCTGCGCTTCCTGCACGCCGCTGGTCGCGTTGCCGCGGGCGCCCAGGCTGGAATCGAACAGGCCGGTGACCGCCTTGATGTTGTCGGCGGCGTGCAGCGCCATCTGCAGCATGCCGGTCGGGACGTCGGCCATCGGGGAACGCTGGGGCGGCGGCGCCATCACGCCGTCGATCGTGACCGGCTTGTATTCCAGGTATGCGAAGCTGCGCTTGTTCGCCTGCGCCCACTTCTTTTCGTGCCCTTCGAACTGGCCTTCAGCACCGATGAACGGCGTTTTCGGGCGCAGGCTGACCTCTTCGGTCGCGCTGGTCATCCAGAAGTTATACATTTGCGCCGGGTCTTTGGCGTCGCGAATGATGCCCTTGCGGATCACCTTGCCCTGAATGTCCAACTCTTCGCCCCATACCGGGAAGACCGGAATCCACTGACACATGATGTCGGTTTCTTCCAGGATGCCGCCCGCGTGCGCCTTCGCCCACTTCAGCTGGGGGATCTGGGTTTCGCGCTTGTTCTTGACGATGGTGCCGGCCGGCGGTTCGGTGGTGGTGGTCGTGCCGTCGCCCAGCAGGTACAGGGTCGCGGCCTTGTATTCGAACCAGTAGTACTCCACCACGCGCACCATGCTGTCGGTCATCCATCCGGGCTGGATGCTGTTGCCCAGCGCGCTGATCGCCGTGCGGCACTCGCCCAGCTTGCCCGGATAGGTGCGGTCGAACTCGGCGCGCGGCATGTCCGACACGATCGCGCATTCCTTCGCGTCGCTGCCGTCGCCTTCGACGCTGGCCGGGTCAAAATAGACCTTCAGGGCGTCGCGGATGCGCTGGTACTTGATCACCTGGTTAAAGCTGGTCGGGCCTTCGTACTCGGTGATCAGGCGCCAGAACCCGAAGCCGATGGCCGCGGCGCTGTTCACGGCGGTGTCGTAGGCGGTGTCGGCGTTGCTGCCGTTCTCGATCTGGCGAATCATGCCCTGGTAAAGCTCGGCGCCCTCATCGTCGGCGCCGTGGCCGACCGGGTGCACCTTGATGCCTACCTTGTTCTGGCGCTGGTCGTTCGTAACCTGGTGCAGGTAGGTCGGCAGGCGGTTGAAGGTCAGGCACGGCCGGCCCTCAAGCATGCGCTGGCGCTTGATCTGCTCGTCCCACTGGTCGCCGGCCAGAAACTTCAGGTCGGCCACGGCGTTCAGGCGGTTTTCGTTGTCGCCCTTGATCGCCGTATCGGTGAACGTGCGAATGCGCTTCAGCAGGTCGCTGTCGGTCCAGCTGTTCGTTTTATTGCCCATGTGCAGCAGCCCATTGTTGCGCCGCGGTGCGCGGCAGTCTGATCAAAATGACTTTGGGGGTGCTTTGGAGGGTGGTAAAACCGAACTTGCGGCTGTACCAGTCGACCAGCTGGGCGGTAGTCAGACCGCCGTGGTCGAATGCCTCGGGCATGAGCATCAGAAGTTTGTTCGCCTGGTCGGCTTGCTCACAAACATCTTGCATCAAGGAATTGGCGCAATTATTGCCTCTTTCCTCACGTAAAGTAAACAAGTTTGATATTTCCAGCACCCGGTCGCGGTCGGCGATTGGCACGATGCCGCTGTAGCTCAAGTCCAGACTGGCGCCGCCCAGGACGATCCGGCCAGGTTTCAGCGGCCGGGTGTCGGTGGTGGTGCTGGCCAGCACAGCAGCGGCCAGCGCGGTCTTTTTCAGGTTCATCCCATCCATGCGCTTTCTCCCATGTAGTCGTCTTCGGTGTTGGCTTGCGCCTCTTTTTTCGGCGCCTTGACCAGGGCCGGGAACAGTTCGGCCAGGGCCCACACGTGGGCGTCGGCACGGTTCGGTGATTTCGGGCCGGTGTAGCCCGATGTGGAAAATGCACAAAGCTCGTCTTCCAGCTTGGGAAACAGGCCGACGTGGCGCACCTTGCCCTGGTCGTATAGGACGCTGAAGGGTTCGGCGCGCTGGGCCTTGCCGCGGCTGGCGGTGACCATCTTGAAGTTCACGCGCATGCCCAGCTTGGCGGCCGCCGCCTGCACCACAAACTTGACCATGCCGCCGCCGAAGTTCGACTCGCCCACGATCGCGTCGGCGCTGTGCCGCTGGTACGCCTGGACGGCGACGGCGCCCCATGTCGTCGGGCCGGCCTTCACGGTCAGGTCTTCCAGCAGGTACGCATTGCCATCGACGCCCAGGCCTTCGACGGTGATGCCCACTTCGTCGTTATCCGCGTTCTGGGCGTCATCGCTGGCGCCACTCGGGTCGACGGACACCACCACGCGCACCAGGGCCGGCACGTCCTCGGGATCGGCGCGCCAGCGGTCGACCACCGCTTCATCGAACAGGGCGTTCGGCGTGGCCTCGGAGAATTCGCCGCGTTCGAAGCGGCGGCGCATGCGTTCGGACAGGCCCGACAGGGTGGCCAGGTATTCCGGCGACAGATTGGCCGCGTTGTCGCGCGGGTTCATCTGGAAGCTGTCGTAGTTGTCCGGATTGGCCAGCGGTTGCTTCGTTTCCGGGTCCAGCTTCTGCTTGAAGACCTTGAAGGTCCAATGCATCTTGCTGGGCGGGTTGCAGTCGAACAGGTACCGCAACTTCAGCGGCTGGGGCACGCCGTTGATCACCTGCATGCAGCGCTGCGCCAGGCGGGTCAGCAGCAGCTGCACGCCTTCCCACTGGATCTGGCTGGCCTCGTTCACGTAGATGGTCGCGAACTCCATGCCCAGCACCTTCTCCATGCGGTCCTTGTCGTCCAGGCCCAGGAACCAGATCTCGGAATAGATCGGCTGGCCCTTGTCATCGACGCCGGTGCGGATCTTGGCGAAGCCCTCGGACATGTTGATGTCCCAGCCGTCGCCCTTCACCAGGTCGGGATAGCAAACCCGCATCACCTTCGGGAAGGTGTCGCGCATGATCGACGCCTTCAGGTGGTTGAAGCGCCACCGCACGATCAGGTGGCGCGACCCGGGTGCCTTCAGCGCGCGCAGGATCATGTTCCGGACAACCAGGAAGGTCTTACCCGATCGGCCACCACCGAACAGCATGATCCAGGTGCATGCGCTGGCCAGCACCTGCTGCGCTAGCAGCTGCCGCGGGGTCGGCTTGAAGCCGGTCGGCGTGGTCACAGGTCGGCGTCCGTCGCGCTGAATTGCATCTGGATCGGGCCGCCGTTCGCGCCGGTCAGCTCCTGGCGGATCGACTCGCCGTACTTCTTCGGCGCCCACTTGGACAGCAGTTTTAGCCGGGTCTCAACCTGCAGCTTCCGGTGGCCCAGCATGTCCTCGCGCTTGATCTTTTTGCCGTCCTCGCTGGTTTCCTCGGTCTCGCCGATCTGCGGCGTGTCGGCGATCTCGAGCGCCTCTTCGGCAATGGCGTCGAAGCCCAGCTCGCGCGCACGCGCGATGCGTTCGGCAAACGGCGGCCGGGCCTCGATCCATCCATAAACGGTTTGCCATGCGGGCATGTGGTCATCACGGCAGATCTGGCGCAGTGGCTGACCTTCAGCAATGCGGCGGCAGATCTCGCTTGCGGCCTTTTCCGTGTATGTCGTCTTGCGTCCCATGCCATTCCCCTGTTCGTGATTCCCGGTGGAATGTATTTCTGCGCGGAATAAAAGTCAACGGATGAGCGTATTTAGTTCAAAAACAGGTGCGGAATGTCATGGCAATGCGGTTTTTACGCGGAATCGGGCGAATTTATGCAGATGCGGCGATCGGCTGCGCCGAAAGAGAAAGGGCCGCCGATGCTTTCGCAAGGGCGGCCCGAAGGGTGGGGATTGGAGACAGTCGACAGAGCTGGGGACCGGCGACGTGTTCAATGTACGGCGGAATGTTCCTGCGTGTCAACACACTTTTTGCGGTATCCAGCGCGGATGAAGGCGGCGACGAACAGGCAGACAGGCACTGATGCGGCGCCCCAGCACAGCAGGACGATAGCGGCGGTTTTCATGGTTTCAGGTTCCCTCTTGTGGTGGTGGTAGCTCTTGGACGTCGCGGCGGGTCCGGTAGGTGCAGATATCGCGGGCGGTCGATATGCCGCAGCCAAAGCTGGCGGCCAGGGTTTCATATCCGACCTTGCCGGGGACGTGGGCGGCGCGCATCTGGCGCACCTGGTCAGCGGTCAGGATGGCGCGGTGGTGCTGTTTGGTCATTCTTCAGTTCTCCAAGTGCAGGCCGTACTGCAGCGGCCTGCTGTTGATTCGGTCGACGTAGGCCTGCGCCTCTCGCCAGTCGTTTTGGTTGCGGCCCTCTCGGCGCGCGGCGTAGCTCCATGCCATGCTGTCGGCGGTGTGCAGCAGTTCCAGCACCAGGGACGACGAAAACGCGGTCGCCTTCAGCCCGAAGCCATGCAGGCGCAGGTCGGGCCGGCGCTGCTTGATCGTCCACAGCACCGCCTCGATCGCGCGCGGGTCGCCGTTGCGCTTACAGACCGACCCGACACCGACCCACATGCCGGGCGCCAGGCGGTCGCCATACATGTCGATGTGCCGCACGTAGTCGGCCGGCGAATAGCCCTGCAGCACCGGCATGATGTAGACGCCGCCGGTGTCGCAAGCCACCAGGGCGTCGTAGCGCTCGACCGTCAGGCGCTGGTGTTCCTCGATCGTCAGGCCGGTGCGCTCGAGCATGTGGGCCTCGCACATGTAATCCTGCGCCACCGCGGCCAGCAGCTGCCCGTTCTTGGCCCACCGCTTGATCTCGGCGGCGTAGACCTCGACGCCCTCGGTGTAGCCGCCGTGCTTCATGATCTGGGTGAAGGCGCCGCTGTCCATGATCCAGGACCGGACAGCGAACGGCGCCTTGCGCGGGCGTAGCCGGTTCACGCTGATGAAGGGGAAGTCGACGTGCTTGGCATCGGACGGCTGATGCATCCCCACAAAAAACTGCTTCATTCCACCGCCGGCTGCGCGCGCTCGCCCTCGGCCCGGGTCACCTGCACCTGGTCGGCCAGCTTGGCGAACCGCTGGTACTCGGCCACGCGCTGGTTCAGGTTGCGCTTGAACTCGGCCTCGGTCTCGTTGCGGGCGTCCACCTTGGCCTGCAGCCGGCTTTCCCGTTCGGCGGCGCTGTCGGCCAGCATCTGCTTTACCTTGGCCAGCTGCGCGCGACCCTCGGGGGAAAGTTCCGAATCTGGCACTTCTGGCGGCGGCAGCAGGCCGGCCACGCTGGGCGCCGGCAGCAGGCCCTGCTCGGTGGCGCGCTGCAGCACCTGCGCCTGCATGGCCTTGTCCCAGCCCAGGTGGGCCGACCACGCCACCGGGCGGCGCTGGGCACGCGCGGCAGCGATCAGGCGCGTGTAAGTCTCGGTGAAGGTCTTGCGGGCGCTGATCGGGCCGCTGGTCTCCATCACCGGGCGCGCCACCGTCCAGGCCTGCGCGGTCTCCGACGTCCACACCACCGTGTCGCGCTCGTCCTGGCTGGCCAGCGCGATCGCCCAGGCCTCTTCCGGCCCGGGGCGGCCGTCGCCGTTGGTGCTGGCCTCGATGTGATCCACGATATCGCCGGGCGTGGGCGTGAACTTGCCGCGCTTGACGTGCGCACCGATCGCCGCGCGCACCAGCGGCAGGGGATACTCGGCCAGCGCCTGGAAGAACAGGGCCTTGGCGGTCGGGCTGACCACCTTGGCGGCCGGCGTCTTCCCCAGAATGTCGAAGGCAGCGTCCAGCAGCTGCGAGAATTCGTCAAAGTCGTTCTCACGCATTTTCAAGTACTCCATTATCGACTTCATCGGCAGGGGCCGGGGTGCCGAACAGCAGGCGCTTCGCCTCGGCGCTGTTGGCCGCGTTCTGCTCGGCGACCGACCTGGCGGCGGAAGGCTGGCCAGCAGGGGCGCCAGGCTTCGGGGTCAGCGGGTTGCGCTGCATGCGCTCGGCCAGCGTGTTCCACTTCTCGCGCAGCTTGGCCGGCGACTGGATATTCGCGCACCAGAAGGAATCCTTTTTAGCCCACAGGAACAGCTCGCACACTTCGGCATGCGTGCGGCCGTCGATCTCGCGCATCAAGCGGATTTCGTTGGCCCACACGTCGAAGTTCGCCGCTCGAGCGGTCGGGTTCACCTTGCGCACCAGGTCGAACATCCACTTCGCCGCCTTGTAGTCGTCATCAGTTCCATGATGCTTTTTCGCCGTTTTCCCAGGGGTTGGGTTATCTGGTGGTTCATCTGATGATTCAGTGGTGGTTATGGGTGCGAGATCTGCGGGGGGGGGGTGCAGATCCTGCGGGGGGGGTGGTGCGAAAACTGCGGGGGGGTGGTGCAGAATCTGCGGGGGGCAGATTTTGCTGCCGTCGATCTGGTACAGCGTGCTGCGGCCAGTCCGGAATTCACGGCGCACAATGCCCAGCTTTTCCAGGTCGGCGATGTGGCCCTGAATGGTGCGCTCCCCCATGCTGCATTTCCTAGCCAGCGTCGGGATGCCCGGGTAGCACACGCCTTCGTCGCTCGCGTTGTCGCACAGCGCCAGCAGCACCATCTTCCGACCCGATTGAAAATCTGACTTCCATGCCAGCGTCATCAAAGTAATGCTCATCTTCAGTCCCCTGTTTTTATACCCGCAGCGCGCCGGTGCGGTTGAACTCGTCCAGCGCCTGCTGCGCCGCCCTGGCGACCTTCACGGCCGGCACCGTGCGCAGGAAGTCCATCGTGCGGCCTACGCCCTCGCGCAGGATCCGCAGTTCGTCGCCCTTTACGACGTGTTTGCCGATCTCCTGCGATCGCACCTGAATGTCGCGCACCGCTTCCACCATGGCCTGCGCGATCGGCAGGACCGGGTGGCCATCTGGCGCCAGTCGGCGCGTCATGTCGGCATTGCTCAGCAGGTCATAAATGTGCTGCTCTTCCAGGTGCGACTGGCCCAGCGCCAGCGATGCGGAATAGCCCGGGAATTCCATGCGCTGGCGATTGTGCAGGCCCAGCGGCGTCACCACCAGCTTCTGGCGGAACGGTTTGTCTCGTTTTTTCTTCGGCTTGCTCATAACAGCGATTCCTGTACTTGTTTCGATTGCTCGGGCGCGAACAGCTGGCCCTGCGCCACCGCCTGTTCGATGCGCCTGCAGGCGTTATCGAAGTGGCCCGGGTCGCGCTCGATACCGTAGAACGGGCGGCCCAGCTGGACGCATGCGACGCCGGTGGTGCCGCGGCCCATGAACGGATCCAGAACCACCTGGCCCGGGTCGGTGACCACCTGCACCAGGTCGCCCATCAGCGCCAGCGGCTTCTCGGTGGGGTGGCGGTCGGGTCCGCCCTGCGTTGGCGGGTAGGTGAACACGTCCAGGCCGCGCGCAGCGTTCTCCGACGTCTTGGCGCGGGCGCTGGCCATCACCTGGTCGCGTGCCAGCAGCGCGGCCACGTAGGCCTGGTCGAAGTCGACGCCCAGCGGCAGGATCTGGCGCAGCTTGTGCGCCTGCTCGAGCGTGGGCAGGCATGCCGCCTCTTCCCAGCGGTAGCACAGGCCGGTTTTCTTCCCTCGTACCTGCATGTCGACGGCACCACGCGACAGCCCGGCGCGCTCGCGGGCGCTGGCGATCAGCTGGGCGACTGCCAGCGTCTTCGGCTCGACCACTTCCCACTTCGTCGGCGGCTGGCACAGGTAGATCGGTTCGAACGAGTAGAACAGGCCGCCGTCGGCGACGCGGCCGCCGCCCTTGTTCCAGACCAGCTGGCGCACGTCCTCATAGACCATCTGCAGCAGCGGGTCCAGCGCGGCCCGGGTGTCGACGGCGAAGAACGACACCAGCACGTCCGACTTCGCGCGCACCTGCGAGACCCAGCCCATGGTGAAGCGCGCCAGCTCGCGGAATGTCATGGCGTCCCATTCTTCATCCAGCACGCCGTAGGGCGGGTCGGTGATGACTGCGTCGACCTTCGGCAGGGTCGGGATGATTTCCAGGGCGTCGCCGCAGTACAGGGTGGCGGGCCCGATTTTTACGATTCTGGTACTCATGCAAACATCCTTTGTTGTTCGGGCTGCTGCTCGAGCGCGGCCACACATGCCTGGTTCAACCAGACAACTTCCGTCCGTTCGCGGGCACCATCAGCCAGGGCGGCCCGTTCAAAGCGCTGCCAGCTGCTGAAAAGTTCAAGGTCATACAGGTCGCAGGGGTAGCCAGACAGCACCACCATGCCGCGGCAGCTGCGCAGCACGTCCGCCAGTGCACGGTGGTCGGCATCCGTCATTTCATGCTTATAGGCGGTATCGTTGTGGCTTTTGATCGCCGTTCGCGTCACATGCGGATACGGCGGATCCACATAGAACAGGGTCTCTGGGCCGTCCTGCTGCGCGATGATCTCAAGGGCATCACGGTGTTCGATAACCACGCCGCGCAAACGCTCGGTGAAGCTGGCTACATGTTCCGGATACTTGGTCCAGTCCATCTGGGCCGGCTGGTTCTGTCGGTTTGCCTTCGCGCGGAAGCCAGTGCGGTTATGCCGCAAGGTGGTCGTTCCAAACCCCATGAATGACCTGGTGATCGTCCGCCTGGCCATTTCGATCGGGTCGCTGGTCTCGCCATAGGACGCGCGGAATTCTTCTCGAGCGAATGGGGTAAGGTAAATCGCCGTGGTCAGCTGCTCCGCGCTGGCAGGATCGCGCAGCACCCGAAACAGGTTCACTACTTCATTATCCAGGTCGTTGTAAATCTCGGCATAGCTGCGTTCCTTCAGCAGCAAAACCGATGCGGCACCGCCGAACGGCTCGCAGTAAATCCGGTGGGCCGGGAAAAACGAAAGGATCCACGGTGCAAGGCGGAATTTCCCGCCGTGATAGCGCAGAACCGGGCGCGTCGGCGCCTTCACGCTTCACCTTCGGCCAGCAGCGCAAGCTGCGGCTGCTTGATCTCGAGCGCCAGCACGCGCACCACCACCCGGGCGCCATGCTCGTCGGGCTCCATGCGCTCGGCGATCAGCCGGCGCACCTGCCAGTTGTCATCCACAAACACGACGCCCTTCAGCGAATCCAGCAGCACCTTGTTCGCGTTGTCCAGGTCGATGCAGCGCACGCCGTCGTCCCAGCTCGCGCCCAGCTTGCGCTGGCGGGTCTGCCAGTCCTGCGGCCGGTTCGGGTACAGGCGCACGTCGATCTGGATCCGCCCTTCCATCGGCGCGGCCACGCCGGCAGCGCGCGCGGCGGCCAGCACCTTCTTCTGGTATTGCTTGGCCTCTGGGGAAACGTAGGTCATCGCCATGGCGGGGCGGCCAGGCGCTGCTGGAATCACGCGCGTGCGCCAATACACGTTGGCCGACACCGGATAGTCCAGCACCAGGATCACATTCTTGTTCATGCCATCAATCCCTTCTCTTTCAGTTTTTTTTGTGTGTGTGCGCGCGCGCGGTCGAAAGCCTTGTCCAGCACTTCGCGCGTCAGCCAGCTGGGCAGCGGCCGGCGACCGTCCAGGACGTCGTGGCAAGCGCTGCACCCGTAGCAGGCCTCGGTGTCGGGGGCCTTCAATCCCATGCCCTTCCCATCGGCCAGGCGGTTCGAATGGCACAGCACCGTCGTGCTGGGGTCGCCGTTGCAGATGCCCGGGATCAGCATGGTGCAGGCCTCGCCGCGGGCCGATCGCCGGATCGGCGTCATCTTCGGGCCGGATGCCTTCAGGCGCGTGCGCGGCGTGCGCGTGCCCTTCATGGTGGCGCTGGCGGCGCGCAGCGTGCCGGTGCGTTGCATCGGGGTCTTGGTGCGCAGCGGGGTCTTCCGCTGCATCTGGGTGCGCTTCATCAGAATTGATCCTTTTCGAACTTCGACAAAATGGCGTCCATGCCCTGCTGGGCGGCGTGCGGGTCGACCTTCGGCCACAGGTAGGTGCACGCGCGTTCGGTCAGCAGGAAAGCCACGGCGTTGTCGTGGAACTCGCGCATTTCCTCTTCGCTGCAGCTGCTGTAGCTGATCGACTTGGGGATGGGCACCACGCCGCCGGCCGGTCCTGCCATCCAGGTCACGAACCCGCTGCCGACCTTCAACCACAGGCGGAACGCTTCGAAGTCGGCAATGCGTTCCTGCGCCTTGAACACGGCCGAGATCGTGGCCATGTGCTTCCGGTGATACCAGCCCTGGCGGCGGCGCTCGATCTTGAAGGTGAAGAACTCGCCGCTGCCGGCGGCATCCATGGCGCGGATGAAGTTGTTCCAGGCCTTCGTGTCCTTGTCGGTGGCGCCCGACAGGTGGCCCATCAGGAAGCGACGAACGGCGGCCTTGTCCTCTTCGGACAGCTGGGCGTCGGTCTGCTTGACCAGCACGATTTCCATTAGCAGGCCTCCATGGTGACGATGCGCAGCGCTTCGCCGTCCGTGATCGGCATGAGCATGTGCGGCGGCACGTAGAAATAGGGTTCAGGCCCGGCGGGGCAGGTGATGCCGGGGAAGTCGACGCCGTAGTCTTCGCCATCAAACTCTTCCACGATCTCGCCGACCATCCCCATCCGCAGCATGTCCATGCCGTCCTCGATACCGACGAGCATTACCAACTGACCGGCCTTCATTAGTGCGCCTGCCCTTCCTCGGCAGCTGCCGGCGGCACCAGGGCGTCCAGGCGCTTGATCGACCAGCCGAATTTACGCATCACGCGCACGCGCACGGTATCCGACACCGGCAGCTTCCCCTTGCGCATTTTGCTGAGCGTCGGCGGCAGCACGTCGAGTTCACGGCACAGGGCCGCATCGTTGATCCGCACGGCGTCGCCCTTCTGGCGGCGCATGTCGGCCAGCAGGGCGTCGAACAACGGGTGCGGGGTGAAGGTCATTTGTTTTTCCATGTTGGGGTTCCTCAAGTGGTGAAGGTTTATAGCGATACCGCAACACAGATTACAGTAATCAAGTTGCCGCTGGCAATACATTTATTTGTTGATCCGCCATAAATTATGGGTTGACACGCAACAAACGATGCACATAAGATGTTGACCACAGGAAGCGCGTGGGGTGCTTCCTGACAACAGACAGGGGATTAGATGGACCATACCGCACAGAACGCGGAAGCCGGCGATGCGCTGGCCACGCTGCAGGCGACCCACTTGCGCCGCGAACGACTGATGAACCTGGCCAGCGCGCTGATGCTGCTGGACCTGGCCGCGCGCCTGGACAATCGCGCGCCGATCAATGCGCTGCCGATGGGTGGCATCCAATGACGCGCCGCGACGACGGGCCGGCCTTCCCGCATACCTTCCAGACCCTGGCGGCACCGATCGGCGCCGAGCCCGGCAAGCTGGTGCCGGCCGATCCGGTCACGGTCGTGGCGCACGGAATGACGGTGCGCGACTACTTCGCCGCCCATGCGCCGATCGACCTGGCCGACGCCCGCAACCACTGGCACAAGATGCACGGCAGCGGAAGCCGCCAGCCGACGATTCAGGACATTGTGGCGACCCTGGCGCTGCTGCGCGGCGAGTACGCCGACGCGATGATGGCCGAACGGAGCGCGACATGATCCGCCGCCTGCTGGCCCTGGTCTTCCAGCCGACCCTGACCGAAGACGAACAGATCGAACACGCCCTTGCACGCCTGCGCCAGCAGGAACAGCGGTCCCTGTTTAATCGCGTGGTCGACCACCCGGTCGGCTTCTGCCTGGTGTTCTTCGGTGGGATCTTCGCCGCGATCGGCGCCGCCGAACTGCTGTGCACCCTGCTGGGTGTTCCCTTCGACCCAAGGATTGGATAACCATGAAATTCCTACCTGGCCCTTATGCCGTCGGCGCCGATGCGACCGACTTGATGGGCGCCCCAGAAGGCGGCCGCTTTGTCGCGCTGGATGCGCCGGCCGCAAACCACTATGCCTTCGCCGTCGTCGTAGTCCAGCTGAGCGACGCCGAGCCTGATAGCGAATCAACCAAGCGCCTGCAGGGCACGGCGCAGCTGCTGGCCACCGCGCCCGACCTGCTGGCCATGCTGCAGGAAATCTATGCTGCTGAATTCGGATATGGCGGCTGGCCCTCTGGCCCAGACATTCGCGACCTGATCCTCAAAGCCGGTGGTGAGGCATGAACGAAACCTACACCATCCGCGCCAGTTCCTTCGGCGGCCTGTTCGACTGCGCCTACAGGTTCGAAGGCGAACAGCTGATGAAGCTGAGCCGCGCGACCAGCCTGCGCGCCTGGCTGGGCACCAGCATCCACGCCAGCACCGCCGCGTTCGACCAGGCGAAGCTGGACGGCAACCCGATCAGCGCCAACGATGCCGCCGACGTGTTCGTGCAAACCCTGTACGAGCCGCACGAAGCGGTGGATTTTAAAGACCCGAAGCTGGCGCTGCGCGACGCCGAGCGCATCGGCCTGACCCTGCACGCCCGCTACTGCGCCGAGATCGCGCCGCTGATGCGCTACGAGTCGATCGAAATGCCGCTGAAACGGTTTGAGATTGATTGCGGCGACGGCATCACCATCCAGCTGACCGGCACCATGGACCGCGCCCGGGTGGCCAGCACCGACGCCGGCAAGGTGATCGCCGACTTGAAGACCGGCGGGCGCCTGATCACCGAAGGCGTCGTCAGCGTCAAGGGCCGCGCCGCACAGCTGGGCACCTATCAGATGCTGAGCGAATACACGGACGGCCAGAAGACGGCCGGCGCCCAGATCCTGGCGCTGCAGACCACCAGCACCACACAGGTCGGCATCAGCAAAGTGTTCGACGCGAAGCGCCAGCTGGTCGGCACCGAACAGCACCCTGGCCTGATCGAAATGGCGGCCAAGATGTTCAAGGCGGGGCTGTTCCCGCCGAATCCACAGTCGACCCTATGCGACAAGCGATTTTGCGCGCGCTGGGCCGCCTGCCCGTATCACGAATGACCCATCACCACCACCAGGAGAACCGCCACATGGCAACCAATCTGCAGGACATAAAAGCCGACCAGCAGGCCGGCACGAACGAACTGGCGCGCCGTGCAGCGCACCCGATCACCGGCAAGACCGACTATCTGGATAAACGCAAGGATCTGCTTGGCGCCGGCATCCCGGGACACATGACGGTGGAGCGCGAGATCCGCACCGCGACGGTGATGCTGATGCAGTCGAAAGACCTGCAGGCCGCCACGCCGCTGTCCTTCTATGTCGCCGTCAGCATCGCGATCAACAGCGGGATCGGGCTGGGGAACGGCAAGGGCTATCTGGTCGCGTACAAGGGCAACGTGTCCTATGTGCCGGGCTGGAAGGGCCTGATTGACCTGGTGAACCGCACCGGCCGCGCCAGCGCCTGGACCGGCGTGGTGCGCAAGGGCGACCACTTCGCCTATCAGCTGGGCGACAGCCCGTTCCTGGAACACAAGCCGGGCGACAGCGAAGAGTTCGCCGACATTACGCACTTCTACGCGATCGGGCGCGTGAAGGGATCGGAATGGCCGCATGTCGTGGTGTGGTCGATCGCGAAGGTGCACAAGCACCTGAAGGAATACAACAAGGTCGGCGGCAAGCACTACGCCGCGAAGAACGACGACAACTTCGAAGCCTATGGCCGCAAGGTCGTGCTGCTGCAGGTGATCAAATACCTGCCGACGTCGGTGGAACTGGAAAACGCTGTCGCCGCCGAGAACGCAAGTGCATCGGGCAAATCGGCCCACGTTGAAAACACGATCGACGGCAACTTCGTGTTTATTGATGAGGAAGACGCCGACCAGGGCGGCGACCAGGGCGACGAGATCCCGCGCACCGATTCACCGGCGCCGGCAGCTGCAGCGGCCACCGAAGAGAAGCCGAGCGCAAACCAGCGCCGCGCCGCTGATGCCGAAACCGTCGAAGTGCGCGAAGCCCAGCCGGCGGCCGCCAGCACCACCAGCAGCGGCACCAGCGCGTCGAAACCGGGCGCCCTGACTCCGGAAGCATCCGAACAGTACGAACGCCTCATGGCCCAGCTGAACCGCGCCGGCAACCTGAACCAGCTGGCCGACGTGTACGAACTGGTCGGCGAAGTCGAGAACACGGAACTGCGCGGCGCCCTGAACAGGCTGTACCAGCAGCGCCTGGCCGAAATGACGCCGCGCGACCCGGCGCCCCAGGCCGAAGCACCGCCCGCCAGCCCGACGCGCCGCACGCGCACGCGCAGCACCGGCAGCGCGCCGGAATAACGATTTTTCACCACCACCCAAGAAAGGGAAGTACTCAATGTCCAAAACTGAACCGTTCAACCTGCAGAAAGAGCGCTGCAAGCTGGCGCACATGAACCTGCGCAGCGAACTGCACGGCGAAGAGTCCAGCGCGGCGATCGACCTGAAGTTCGAATTCGACAGCGCGAACAACCTGCTGGCCAAGCTGCACCCGCAGCTGCGCGAAACCTATTACCGCAAGGATGATAACCGCGAGTTGATCGAGTCCGACCACCTGCCGGCCCTCAAGTTCCCGCTGCTGGATCCGACGATCGGCTGGAAGCTGGAAGTGCCGCGCACCCTGCTGCGCCTGCATGTCGAAGGCGGCGACGTCGTGCTGGGCGGCGGCAAAACCAACAATTTCAAGCTGACCCTGAAGGAAGGCGGCACCGTCAGCTGGTCGTTCCGCGTGCAGTTCTCCAAGCCCGACCCGGTGGCCATTGCTGCGCTGTCCGGACTGCTGCAGCAGGTGGTGCCGATCACGCTGGAATGCCGCGACCAGGACGAAGAGGAAGGCAGCGGCGATCTGTTCGCGCAGGCCGAACAACAGGCGCAGGCGCCGAAGAGCGAAGCGCGGCTGCAGGCCGAGGCGATGTTCAGCGACCAGGGCGCGCCGGTCGACCAGCTGCCGGCAACTGGCGCCATCACGGCGAACCTGCAGGACGACGGCACAGACCAGGTGCAAACCCTGCAAAAAGCCGTTGACCAGGCTGGCGACCAGGGCAGCGACGTGGTGGGCGCCGAGTTCACGCCGGGCGAAGGCGCAGCTGCACCCGCTGCCGATCCAATCCCGCTGAAGACCGACGAAGCACCGGCCGGTAGCAACGTCGAGCCGATCGGCAAGGGCCGCCGCGGTGGTGCGAAGCGCTCGGCCACCGGCGGCGCGAACCTGGAATAACAACAATGCGCGGGGCCGCGTGGTGCGGTCCCGCTACTGAAACCGATTGGAGAAAAAGACAATGAAGATCACCCGTATTCAAGCGCAGAACGTGCTGGGCCTGCAGGACGTTGACGCCCGCCTGCCGACTCCGGTGGCGCTGTTCGCCGGCCGCAATGGTTCCGGTAAATCGTCCATCCAGGAAGCCGTGCGCATGGCCATCACCCAGGACACCGTGCGCGACGTGACCACAAAAAAGACCTACAGCATGCTGGTGCACGAAGGCGCGACAGCCGGCGGCGCCGTGGTGACGATCGACGGCGATGCCGACGAGTCGTTCGCGTTCAACATGCCCAAGGGTGAATTCGTCGGACCTGAGATCAGCGAACCGATGCGCGTGGCCCTGTACGGCCAGCGCTTCGCCAAGATGACCGCCGACGAGCGCCGCACCTTCCTGTTCGGCCTGACCGGGCTGAAGCCGAAGGCGGACAACGTGAAGGCGCGCATGCTGGTGCGCGGATGCCAGGAAGCGAAGGTGGACGCGGTGCTGCCGCTGCTGCGCACCGGGTTCCCGGGCGTGTGCGATCACGCGAAGGGCAAGGCGACCGAAGCGAAGGGCGCGTGGCGCCAGCTGACCGGCGAGACCTACGGCGCCGTCAAGGCGGCCAGCTGGGAAGCGCCGGTGCCGGATCTGCCGCCGGGTGACGTCCAGAAGCTGGCCGACCAGGTGGCCGGGATCGATCGGAACATCGCGCTGCTGAATGAAAATCTGGGCCGCATCAAGTCGGTGGCGATCGAGGCGCAGAAGGCAGCGCAGCGCCGCGACGCGCTGGCCGACAGCGCCGGCAAGGTGGCCAGCCTGACCGAACAGCTGGACCGCGCGCGCGCCGAGTTGGCCGAGTACACGCCGAAGGTCGAAGACCTGCGCAAGCGCGCCAGCGGCACCGTGCGGGTCGGCCTGGTGCACGATATGGCCAAGTTCATCGAAACCCTGCAGCTGACCGGGAAAGACAAGACCGCCGAGAAAGCGACCCAGCAGGCGAAGCTGCTGGCAGCCTACACCGCCGAACACGGCAAACTGGACGCCGGCCAGCCCGATCCGGAAGCGGTGGCGGCCCTGGCCGAGCATGAACGCGGCCTGCAGGTGGTCCAGAACCGCGTGAAGAACCTGCAGCGCGACCTGGACGCTGCCACCCAGGCCAAGGGCCAGTTCGACGCCCTGGCGCCCGCTGCTGAAGTCGTGGACGCCAGCGCCGAGATCGCCGAAGTGGAAGGCCTGCTGGCCAAAGCGAAGGAAGACCGCCAGGCCGCCGAGAACAAGCGCCTGAACATTGCCGCCGCCCAGCAGGCGCGTGACGCCGCCGAGAAGAAAACCCGGGGCGCGACCGCGCACCACGTCGACGTCGAGGAATGGACGAAGGTGGCCGACGCCCTGGCGCCGCAAGGCATCCCGAACGAAATGCTGCTGGAAGCCCTGGCGCCGGTGAACCTGCTGCTGAAACAGGCCTCGGTGGATACCGAGTGGATGGCCGCCCAGATCGAACCCGACATGGCGATCACCGCGAACGGCCGCCCGTATCAGCTGCTGAGTGAGTCGGAGCAATGGCGCGTCGACGCGATGGTGGCCCAGGTGGTCGCCGAGATCTCGGGCCTGAAGGTGCTGATGCTGGACCGCGTGGACGTGCTGGACCTGCCGGGCCGCGCCCAGCTGCTGGACTGGATGGACGTGCTGGCCTTCGACGGCATCATCGACACCGCTTTGCTGTTCGGCACCTTCAAGGCGCTGCCGACCGGCCTGGCCGACACCATCACGGCGTTCTGGGTCGAGAACGGCGGCATCACCGCCAGCACCACCGTCGACGGCACCGCGCAGCAGGCGGCATGATGTGTGATGGCATTCGTAGACTCACTGCCGCTGAGCGTGCAGACCGTGATGAGCGGGAAGCAATGCACTATGACGCACTTTATGCAGAAATAGAGCAAGCAGACCGTGAAGAGCATGAGCGCGAGTTTGGGCCAGCCATTCCTTTTAAACCGCACCGGATACATGAAAAGGTTATACAGCGAATAAAGGAAGAGAAAGTCGGGCTGTAATATGAGATTATTTAGTTTCTGGTCGGGGGGCGCCCCGCGTAAGTATCAAGGGACTTGCCTCCCGAGATAGCCAGAAATTTCAATTAATGTCGGCAAGGACAAACATGGGAAATAGAGCGGGCAATCCGCGCTATCACGGCCTCTCGGCCGATAAGCGCTTATTCAAACGAATTACAAAAACTGAAAGCTGTTGGAATTGGAATGGCAGCAAGCGCCGAGGCTATGGCCGGATTAATGTAGACGGCAAATCAGTTTCAGCGCACAGGCTTTCATACGCAATACACATTGGTCCAATACCTGAAGGACTGCTTGTCCTCCATAGATGCGATAACCCTAGCTGTGTAAATCCCGAGCATTTCTTTTTAGGCACTGCGCTTGATAATGCTCGCGATCGCGCGCAAAAGGGGAGAAACAATGCCGAAGCGCGATCTGGTGAAAACCACTGGATGCATAAACCGAAGGAAGCAATTTAATTCACGCGCGCCGGCCCAGCGCTGGCGCGCCACCGTTACCCATTACAGAGGATGACCATGGACGAACCGAAAAACCGCCGCACCGACCACCAAGCCCCGAAGACGCCCCTGCGCTGGAATGACCGCTGGACCCTGCTGCTGACCGGCCCGACCATGGGCCTGATCGGGCCGCTGGGCAGCACCTGGCCGAATCAGTCGGCCGAATACGAGCGCATCGACGTGTGCGCGCTGCCGACCGGCGCCAGGGTCTTCCCTGACCGCGACCCGAACAAACCAGCAGAGGAACAGGGCCTGTTTAACAAGTTCATTGTGATGCGCACCGATGGGAAAGACGCGCCGGGCGAAAAACATCACGGTTGCGCCTACTTCGTGCTGGACCTGGACCACGATAGGCACGCGCCGGCAGCGATGCGGGCCTATGCTTCGGCATGCAGCGAAACGCACCCAGCGCTGGCCGCCGACCTGGTGGCCAAGTTCGGCAAGCCAAAGCTGGACGACAGCGAACAATACCGCCTGCAAATGGCGGCGATCGGCACCGCATCGTTTGGCTACTGGAAGGAAGGCGACACGATCCATCCGGACTATGACACCGTGCCGCTGCGCGACGTCGCCCGCCTGTTTGCAAAGTATGACCAGCTGTACAAGTTCCGCGAACAGGTGCGCGTCATGGTTGCGATGCTGAAGAATCGCGAGTGGGCCGAAGATCTGGGCGCCACCGGCGACGCCGCCGAGCTCCAAAGCGTGATCACCGAACTGGTTGGCGCGCGGCTGACCGCACCGGCGCCCGATGCGGTCGACGCGGCCCTGTCCGATGCGATCCAGCACGGCACCGGCGCATTCCAGGTGAACACCGACGGCAGCACCGAACACGTCGAATTGAGCAAGGAAGCCCAGCGCCACTATGCCGAGCTGGCCGCCTTCCCGCCGAAGCTGCAGCGCGATGCGCTGTATCAGGACTATGCGGTGCCGACAAAGGAAGACCCGACATGAGCCTACCCTACGAGAACGCCACCAGCGGGGCCGGCGCCCTAGAAGAAATTGGTAAGGTGCTGAAGCGCTTCGGCTGCACCAGGTTCGGCACCATGACCGACAGCGAAGCCGGCGAACTCATTGTGCAGTTCACGGCACGCGGGCGCGATGTGAGCGTGAAGGCCAGCGTGCGCGGTTATGCGGCGGCCTGGCTGAAAGAGCATCCCTACGGGCCGCGCATCAAGGCGACAAAGACCCAGCACGAACGGCGCGCGCTCGAGCAGGCCGAGGTCAGCGCATGCAGCATCCTGCGCGACTGGATCAAGGGACAGGTCACGGCGGTGGAAGTCGGGCTGGTCAGCTTTGAAGGTGCATTCTTGGGCCAGATCCTGCTGCCGACTGGCCAGACGGTGGCCGAGCATACCGAAGCGGCTGGCCTGTTGAAAATAGGTGGCCCGACATGAACCCATACCTGAACCCGTTTTTCCTGTTCCTGCTGCTGCTCGATCTCTGGCGCACGGCGCCGGGCTGCACCTGCGACAGCAACCAGGGCCGCCAGCCCTGCCGCTGCCCGAAGCCGGCGCCGTAATGCAGCAGCCAAAGCCGCGGCGCCGCCGCGTGCCTGATCGACGCGGTTTCTATCGCTGGCCTTGGCTGCAAGAGGCAGAAAGGCGATCCGGACAAGACCGGCGCCGCAACAAGAACGCGCCGCCCTTCCGCGACCCGAAGGGCACGACTGAAAGGGACACGAACACATGAGCATCAAGACATGGCTGAAGGGGAAGCGCCGCCGGTGGAGTGGGCACGATCGCCACTTCGGGCCGTTCACATGGAGCGCCGCCAGCGACAGCTGGAAGCCGGTGGGGATCGTGCTGGATTCCGGCGACGAAGAAGACACCGCCCATGTGCGGATCCACCTGCACTTCGGCGTGCTGATCATCGAGGCGCCCGGCCTGCTGGCGCCCTGGCGCCGCTGGGTCGACACGTCGCGCTATGAGTGGAGCAAAGCCGGGGATGGTTACTGGGACGTGCACCATCGTTGCTACGGCTTTTCCTGCAGCGACGGCTTCCTGCAGGTGTTCAAGGGACCGCAAACCATGGACAGCAGCACCACGAAAAGCTGGTCGACCCATCTGCCCTGGACGCAATGGCGCTTCATCCGCATCAGCATGTACGACACGGCCGGCGCGCACTTCTGGACCCAGCTGGACCGCGAACGCGGCAAGGGCATTGATTCCTTCGACGCGCAGTACAAGGCGAAACAGGACGTTCCCAAGGTCGTTTTCCGGTGCATCGACTACGATGGCGCCGAGATCATCGCGACCACGCACATCGAGGAACGCGAGTGGAAGCGAGGGGAAAAGTGGTGCAGCTGGCTCAGCCTGTTCTATCGGTCGCTGGTGAAGCGCAGCCTGGCGATCGACTATTCCGCAGAGGTCGGGCCGCGTAAAGGTTCCTGGAAGGGCGGCACGGTCGGCTGTAGCATGAACATGCGGCCCGGCGAACTGCATGAAGATGCGTTCATTCGTCATTGCGTGAAAGAGGGGTTGACCTACATGGGACCGCTGCCGACCATTGCGGAAAGCCTGGTGCCGTCCTGACCGGGCTCAACAGTCCGCGCCACGCCTGGCGCACCATGAACACGCCGGCCCTGCGCCGGCGTTTCTACAGGGGGCGTGCGATGGTCAGTTTTCAGGAAAGGTTGTGGTTCACGATTTACCAAGCGGCGGAAGTCGTTGATTCCGCTGGGGATGCGTGGAAAAAAATGCGGCATGAAGGTGATCGCCGCTGGATGAAAAAACGGCGCCGGTTTAGAGCCGAGCGCCGTACAGGGTGGGACCGGCGGGCGCGCGCCGCCGGCCTGCCGTTATTTTTCGTTTAAGGCCCGGCAGTCTTCGAAGCGCTGCTCAAGTCGATCGTACTGCCGCACGATTCGCGCAAGGTCTGCGGCGACGCCGAGAAGATCAGAAGCAGTCTCTGGCACAATGCGCGGTCCGTCGGCTTCAGGGTCAGGTCCGCCGGCAGCGGGTCGATCGTCGGGCGCGGCGGCGGCTGGTACGGGGCCGGCCGCTGGGCAGCGCAGGCTGTCAGCGCCAACGCGCACGCGATGCTGAGCATTTTGCAGGTTCGTTTCATATTCATCTTCCTTTTGCTTGGCGTCGGCATCCTTGGCACGCAGCTGCGCGCGCAGGTCCGACTCGGTTTTATGGGCGGCCGCGGCGTCGCGGTCGTGCTGCTCTTTGCCGGCGGCGATCGCGGCGTCATAGCCGGCCTGGTATCGTTCGGCGCTATAGTGGCGCAGGCCGAACACGCTGGCCACCAAGATCACCAGCGCCAGCAGGACGGCGGCACCAAGCCGTTCCAGGGCCGTCACGCTGGCACCTTCGCCGGCAAGTCGTATTGCGCCATATTCCGACCGCCTGGACGATTGCCCATTACGGAGATCAGCAAGCTGGCGTAGTTCGGGTCGGTCGCGTAGCCGGCGGCCGCCACCGCACGCGCCCAGCCCTCGCCGGTGGTCTGCTTGAAGCAATCCCGGT
>Ga0308166_1000872_pt1 | contig 35910 bp, 23 predicted proteins | sample PhyCR2_2_FD_202137 | JGI IMG/M metagenome (GOLD analysis project Ga0308166, IMG submission 202137) | Phyllosphere microbial communities from UC Gill Tract Community Farm, Albany, California, United States - DLSLCC.R2 | ecosystem: Host-associated > Plants > Phyllosphere > Unclassified | place...
ACCGATAAACATGGTTTTACGCGGGGTGATAATTTCCGCGACCACGCCGGAGACCCAGGCCGAGAGGGCGGCGGCGAGGCCGTAGAGGGTGAAGGCGAAAGAGGCCTGCGCCGGGCTGAAGCCCAGCTCCTTGATGTAGTGCGAGAGGAAGGCGAGTTCAAAACCGTCGCCGGTCATGAACACGGCGATGGCGACGTATCCCCAGATAAGATTCAGCGGCAGACCCATCCACTGTTTGTGATTAACGGACATGGTGACCTCGTTGTTGTAGGGTGCAGGAGAATCACTCCGGCAGTTTCGCCGGAGCGTCAGATGTCTTATTGCTGTCGAAAATGTCGGTCGTTGAGGTAAAGAGACTGGAAATGGGCGTAACGCGGCATCAGCGTCTGATGACGCTGCGGATCCGCCTGCCAGGTTTGCCAGATTTCCGGCTTATGACAAACGCTTGCCAACGGCTTGCCCGCCGCCAGACAGGCCAGCCGCGCCGCTCCCAGCGCGCCGCCGGTTTCCCCGCCTTTATGCGTTACCACCGGCATCGCCAGGATATCCGCCAGCAGTTGCGCCCAGAATGGACTGCGGGCGCCGCCGCCGACCAGGGAACACTGGTCGATACGGGTTCCGCTCTCCTGCAACGCGCGCAGGCCGTCAGCAATGCCGAAGCTCACCCCCTCCAGCACCGCATATCCCAGTTGAGCGCGCTGGCTGGCATGGGTCATTCCCCAGAACATACCGCGCGCCAGCGGATCGTTATGCGGGGTACGCTCGCCGGAAAGATAAGGCAGGAAGTATGGCGCATTGGCTTTTTCGTCTTCGCTTAACTGGGCTATCTCCTCCAGTAGCGCCACTTCGGTGGTGCCGGTCAGACGACAGAACCACTGCAGACAGCTGGCGGCGCTGAGCATCACGCTCATTTGGTGCCACAGGTTCGGCAGCACATGACAGAAAGCATGCACCGCCGACTGCGGCGCCGGACGATAGCGATCGGTGACGACAAACAGTACGCCGGAGGTACCCAGCGAGATAAAAGCGTCTCCCGGCGACACCGCGCCAACGCCAATCGCGCTGACCGCATTATCGCCGCCGCCCCCCGCCACCAGCACCGAAGGATTAAGCCCCCAGCGTTCGGCAATGTCTGCCGCCAGCGTGGCGGAAACGTCGCATCCTTCAACCAGTTCCGGCATTTGTTGTCGCGTCAGGCCGCACTTTTGCAGCAGCGCGTCGGACCAGTCCCGTCGCGCAACATCCAGCCACAGCGTCCCGGCGGCATCCGACATATCGGAGACTTTTTTGCCGGTCATCTTGTAGCGCAGAAAATCCTTCGGCAACAGCACGCAGGCGGTACGGGCGAAATGCTGCGGTTCGTGACGCCGCACCCACAGCAGTTTCGGCGCGGTAAACCCCGGCATTGCCAGATTACCGGCCACCTGATGCAGCTCCGGCGCCATCTCTTCAAGCTCGGCGCACTCCTGCGCGCAGCGGGTATCATTCCATAAAATCGCCGGGCGAATCACTTCGCCGCTGGCATCCAGCAGTACGGCGCCGTGCATCTGTCCGGAAAGGCCGATGGCTTTAATTGCCGACCAATGGCTCGCGCACTTCTCGCGCAGAGTGGCAATCAGGTATTCCGTCGCTTCCCACCACGCCTGCGGCGATTGTTCAGACCATTGCGGATGCGGCCGTTGGATGGTCAGCGGCGCGCTATGGCTGGCGACGACCGTATTATTTTCATCCAGCACCAGCGCTTTAACTTCCGAAGTGCCGAGATCGATACCTAAATACATAGCGCCTCCTGCTGGGTCAACGCGTAGACGGCGGCGATTTGCTCACGCAGCAGCGCCTGAAAATCCGCCGATTCCGCCAGCTCGCCGAATAAGGCTTTATCAGCAGCATACCGGGCGATCGGATCAGGCGAATTAAACATGGCATGCACCGCCGATTCATCGAGAATTCCGTCCTGGTACTGATACGGTAAAGCCCCTTTATGCCACTGCTGCATAAAGACAAAGAACAGCGCCGGCAACATAGCGGTAGCCTGCGGGCGCACGCTGCGCTGGTAGCACTCCTGCAGGGTTGGGGCAATCATCGCCGGGATTTTTGAGAATCCATCGGCTGCCACCCGCTGGTTGGTGTCCTGGATATAGGGGTTGGTAAAACGCTTGAGTACCACGTCGCGATAGGTTGCCAGGTCGATGCCGTTATCGCCCAGACACGGAATCACATCTTCGCTGACGTAACGGTCAGCAATGGCGTAGATGGCATCGGTAAGCGTACTCTCGTGAATATATTGCTGGCCCAACAGGGTTCCCGCCCAGGCAATACAGCTATGCGACGCGTTAAGAATGCGAATCTTCGCCTCTTCATAGGGGATAACCGACGCCACCATCTCCACGCCCACCGTCTCAAGCGCCGGGCGCTCAGCGCGGAAATTATCTTCCACTACCCATTGAATAAAGGTTTCGCCCATCACCGGCGCTTTATCATCGATGCCGGTTTGCGCTTTGATACGTGGCGCCAGATCGGCGGCCGGGCGCGGCGTAATACGATCGACCATGGTGTTTGGGCAGGTCGCGTTCGCCGCCAGCCAGTCAATAACCTGCTGTTTACCGGTCAGTTGCAGAAACTCCACCAGCCCATCATGGAAACGTTCGCCGTTGTGGCGCACGTTGTCGCAGTTGAGCAGCGTCAGCGGACCCGCGTCGTCGGCGATGCGTTTTTCAAGAATCCGGGTGATGGTGCCATAAATGGTTTTGCAATCCCCCTGCAAGTCGGCCTGCAGATCGGCGTTGCTGGTTTCCAGGCGATGCTGCGTATTGAGGTAATAACCCCCTTCCGTCACCGTGAAAGCAATGACTTTAGTCTGCGGGTTCGCGCCTTCATCAATCAGCGGCTGCAGTCCCGCCTGCCACGGCAGTAATTTTTGAATTGAGGCGATCTCTTCATATTCGCGCTCCCCTTCCGGGCTCACCGTCTCGAGGACGTAGCGCCCTCTCTGCTCCGCCAGCGCCTGCACCACATGCTCGGCGTCGTTACGAATATTTCCCGCCGCGATATGCCAGCGCGAATCGCCGGAAACCCGCAGTCGATGCAGGTACCACGCCTGATGGGCGCGATGAAAAGAACCGAGACCGATGTGAAGCCATGTGAATTGCGTATTCATGTTCTGCTCTCCTTGAGGTGATGCGGCTCACTGTAGATGATCATTTGAATCAAATAAGAGCTACGGATCACAAAAGAGCAATTACCCATTCAAATTACAAATGACCAAAACAGAGCAAAAGCTTGCCTGTTTGGAAAACCGCAGCCAAAATGCGGGTATCTGCGCTACTGCGCCCGCGTATTTAAGGCAGGACACCGTGAGTAAAGAAGACGACATCAGGCTGGATCAGAAGGTCCGCGCCGCATGGATGTACTACATTGCCGGTCAGAATCAGAGCGAAATCGCCAGCCACCTTGGCACCTCAAGGCCGGTGGTCCAGCGCCTGATCGCCGCGGCGAAGGAAGAAGGTATTGTGTCGATTGGCTTGCATCATCCTGTGGCGAACTGCCTCGATTATGCGCAGTTGTTGCAGGAAAAGTATCAACTCATCGAGTGCAATATCGTGCCGACCTACAACGAAGAGAGCACGCTGGATAGCGTTTCTTTCGGCTGTTATCAGCTGATGGCCCGCTACCTGCAGAGCGATAACGCCAAAATAATCGGCATTGGTTCTGGATTAACGCTGAAAAAAACCATCCAGCGCATTGATTTCGATAGCCCAAACAGCCGCTGCGTGGCGCTGATTAGCGCAATGAACGATGAGGGGAAATGCAACTACTACGATGATGTGCCGTTGCTGCTGGCGCGGAAAATTCAGGCCAACTACTATCAGTGGCCCGCGCCGCGCTATGCGCAAACCCGTCAGGAACATGAGATGTGGTGCGGCAGCCGACTGTTCAGCAATGTTTCTGCCGCAGCGCAGCAGGCGGACGTTATTTTCGTCGGTATCGGCCCATTGGGTACCCAAAGCCCGATCTTCAAAGACGGGTTTATTAATAAAGTCCAACTGGATGAACTGACGGCGCGCGGCGGCATCGGCGAGATCCTCGGCCGCTTTATCGATGCCGACGGCGGCGTCGTCGACAGCGAAATTAATCGGCTGATCACCAGCTACGATATCCGCCAAAACCAGTGCCCGCGAATAGCCGTCGCCTGTGGCGAGAACAAGCGCCCGGCGATCCTCGCGGCGTTAAAAGGCGGCTGGATTAACGGCCTGGTGACCGATGAACATACCGCCCGCTGGCTGCTGACGCGCTAGCGCCAGAGGCTTTTCACGCCAGATGCTCGCGGCTGCTAATCAGCAGCGGCGGGATCTCTACCCGCTGCTGGCTGGCTTCACCTGCGTCGATGATATTGAATACCGCTTCCAGCATCGCCGGGACGTTCTGCTGCACCATGTCAATATCGTGACCCAATAGATAAACAAATGGGTCCCAGTCAAAACAGCCCATCGGCGGCTGCTCGACGCCGGTCAGCCCCAACTGCGCCAGCCATCTCACCACCCCTTCCAGCGAGATGGTCGAGTTAACGAAGAACCCCTGCAGATGTTCATCGGCGCTTTTGAAACGCGCCTGCATGCAGGCTTCCACTTTGCCTTTTGAATAGCCCGGAGAAAGAATATTCTCTTCCGGCACGCTCATGCCGCGCGCCTCATGAGCATCGCGAAATCCGCGCAAACGCTCCAGGGTGTTGTGGTCGCTGCTGCGCCCGCCGACAAAAAACAGCGGTGCCAGTTTGCCGTGGCGATTGAGACTGTTATCAAGAATTTTATCGGTCAACGCGCGGGCGCCCGCGTAGTTGTCGGAGATCACCGACGGTGCGGTTGAGCCCGGTAGGTCAAGGTTGACCGTCGGCACCCCCGCCTGCTGACATAGCTCGGTAATTTTATCCGGATTAGTCGCCCCGGTCGCCACCACCCAGTCCACCTGCCAGGAGAGCATCGCTTTCACCGCTTCGATTTCCAGCTCTGGACGACGGCGAGTACAGGTAATAATCGGCAGCAGGCCGCGCTCACGCGCCATCTCTTCAAAGCCTTCCGCCACGGAACCAAAATAGCGGTTGTCGTATTTAGGGACAATCATCCCGATGACATGCGATTTTTTACTGCGCAACATGCTGGCCTGGCGATTAATCGCGTAGCCCTGCTCTTGCGCAATCCGCGTCACTTTTTCCGCAAGTTTGGCGCTGATACGGCGTTTTTTCCAGTTGCCATTGAGGATCGCGCTCACCGCGCTTGCCGAAACGCCGGATAATTCCGCCAGATCGTAGATAGTGATTTTTTTCATTTTCCCAACTTGCGTCACAAATTCATTTCGCTGTTAATTTCCCCACTTGCTCAATCGATGAAGCTGGCGCAACATTAGCTTCATCGATTGAGCAACCATGACGCTCGCTAGCGTATACACTCAATACTCGTTCAGACATCAGCAAATTGAAATAAATGGTGCTGATATTCAATAGCTTAACTTAGTTACTCCTGCTCTGACAGGCCAGATTGTTGTAGCAGGTAACCGCTCCTCAAGCTCGTCGAGGCCAGCTTGAAGAGCAAAACAGACAACATGAAGGATTATAAAATGAACCACTCCGTATCCTCTATGAATACTTCTCTTAGCGGCAAAGTCGCCGCGGTCACCGGCGCCGCTTCCGGCATTGGTCTTGAATGCGCGAAAACCCTGCTTGGCGCGGGCGCGAAGGTGGTTCTGATCGACCGTGAAGGCGAAAAGCTCAACAAGATTGTGGCAGAGCTTGGCGAAAACGCTTTTGCCTTACAGGTCGATCTGATGCAGGGCGAGCAGGTGGATAAGATCATTGACGGCATCCTGCAGCTTGCCGGACGTCTCGATATCTTCCACGCCAACGCCGGCGCTTATATCGGCGGCCCGGTCGCCGAGGGTGACCCGGACGTCTGGGATCGCGTGCTGCACCTCAATACTAATGCCGCCTTCCGCTGCGTGCGTAGCGTGCTGCCGCATATGATCGCGCAAAAATCCGGCGATATTATTTTCACCAGCTCCATCGCCGGCGTGGTACCGGTTATCTGGGAACCTATCTATACCGCCTCAAAATTCGCCGTACAGGCGTTTGTTCATACCACCCGCCGCCAGGTTTCCCAACACGGTGTCCGCGTCGGCGCGGTACTGCCTGGCCCGGTGGTCACCGCCCTGCTCGATGACTGGCCGAAAGAGAAAATGGAAGAAGCGCTGGCCAACGGTAGCCTGATGCAGCCTATCGAAGTTGCCGAATCGGTACTGTTTATGGTCACCCGTTCGAAAAACGTCACCGTACGCGACCTGGTTATTCTGCCTAACAGCGTTGATTTATAACCCCCGGTATCGGTGACTAAAAGGACGATTTTATGAATGGCGAGACTCAAACCATTATCGGCGTCGATGTTGGCTCCGGCAGCGTGCGCGCCGGGGTATTTAACCTCAGCGGCGAACTACTGGCCCACGCCACCCGGGAGATCACCCTCTTCCGCAGCGCCGGCAGCGTGGTGGAACAATCCAGCCGCGAAATTTGGCAGGCGGTTTGCGACTGCATTAAACGCGCGGTCGAAAAATCCGCCGTCTCTCCGCACTCGGTTGCCGGTATCGGCTTCGACGCCACCTGCTCGTTGGTGGTAATCGGTGAGAATGACGCGCCGCTGGCCGTCGGCCCCAGCGAAGAGGCGGATCGCAATATCATCGTCTGGATGGATCACCGCGCCACCGAACAGGCGGAACGCATCAATGCCACCCGCCATCCGGTGCTGCAGTACGTCGGCGGGACTATCTCCCCGGAGATGGAAACGCCGAAGCTGCTATGGCTGAAAGAAAACCGTCCGCAGATTTTTGCCGCCGCGCGCCATTTCTTCGACCTGGCCGACTATCTCACCTGGCGCGCGACCGGCGATCTGGCCCGCTCCGTCTGTACCGTCACCTGTAAATGGACCTATCTGGCCCATGAAAAACGCTGGGATGCCGACTACTTTCGCCAGATTGGCCTCGCAGAGCTGGCGGAGGAAGACTTCGCTCGTATCGGCCAGCGCATTGTCAATCCGGGTACGCCCTGTGGTGATGGGTTAACCGCGGCGGCGGCTGAAGAGATGGGCCTGCCTGTCGGTACGCCGGTGGCGGTCGGGATGATCGACGCCCATGCAGGCGGCATCGGCACCGTCGGCGTACTCAACGGCGCGGTGAACAATATGGCCTACGTCTTCGGCACCTCCTCCTGCACCATGACTACCACCGAGAAAGCGGTGTTCGTTCCTGGCGTCTGGGGGCCTTACTATTCGGCGATGGTACCGGGTTACTGGCTGAACGAAGGCGGACAAAGCGCCGCCGGCGCGGCTATCGACCAGTTACTGAGCTTCCATCCGGCAGCGGCAGAAGCGCGTGAACAGGCCAAAGCCGCCGCCGTTCCGCTGCCGGTCTGGCTGGCGGATCGCGTGCTGGCGCAGGTTGCCTCGCCGTCGGAGGCGGTGCAGCTGGCTGATGGACTGCATGTCGTGCCGGAGTTTCTCGGCAATCGCGCGCCGCTTGCCGACCCCCACGCGAAAGCGCTGATTGCCGGGCTGGGGATGGAGCGGGATCTTGATAATCTGACCGCGCTGTACGTCGCCGGATTATGCGGAATTGGCTACGGCCTGCGGCAGATCCTCGATGCCCAACGCGCCTGTGGTATTGAGAACGAAAATATCGTTATCAGCGGCGGCGCGGGTCAGCACCCGCTGGTACGCCAGCTGTTGGCCGACGCCTGCGGCGTGACCGTGGTCAGCACAGCCAGTAGCGAACCCGTATTGCTGGGTTCCGCCATCCTCGGCGCCGTCGCGGGCAACGTCGCCGCCTCGCTACCGGACGCCATGAAGCGGTTCACCAGAGTGGATAAAACCTATCGTAGCGAAACGGCGTTTAGCTCGCTACATCAACGCAGGTATGAGGCCTACAAAGCGCTACAACAGGCCGGTCGGCTAATCCGCGAATAACATACCTCTTTAATTTAATAACAATAATGCTCCGCTGTTGTGCAGCGGAGCCGCTCCTCTGCATCCTGAAATCGAGGTTACCATGTCCGTTAATAACCAACAGTGGTTCGGTCTGCCGCTGAATCTTATCTGGGGATACGTCGCCATCGCCGTGTTTATGACCGGCGACGGTTTTGAACTCGCCTTTCTCTCGCACTACATCAAGGAGCTGGGCTTCAGTCCGGCGCAGGCCTCTTTCGCCTTCACCCTCTACGGCCTCGCCGCCGCCCTCTCGGCCTGGGTCTCCGGCGTGGTCGCGGAAATTATCACCCCGCGTAAAACCATGTTTATCGGTTTCGTGCTGTGGTGCGTGTTCCACGTCCTGTTCCTCGTCTTCGGCCTCGGTCGCGCCAACTACGCCTTAATCCTGCTGTTTTACGGCATCCGCGGCCTGGCCTATCCGCTGTTCCTCTATTCGTTTATCGTCGCCATTATCCATAACGTCCGCAGCGACAGCTCCAGCTCGGCCCTGGGCTGGTTCTGGGCGGTCTACTCCGTCGGCATCGGCGTGTTCGGCAGCTATATTCCGAGCTTCACCATTCCGCACATTGGCGAGATGGGCACCCTGTGGCTGGCGCTGGCGTTCTGTGTCACCGGCGGGCTGATTGCCCTGGCGGCGCTGCGCAATACCGAAACCCCGCGCCATATGCAGAATCTCACCACCCGCGAGAAGTTCTCCGAGCTGGGGCGCGCGGTGACCCTTATCTACACCAACCGCAGCATTATGCTCTCCAGCATCGTGCGCATTATCAACACCCTGTCGCTGTTCGGCTTCGCGGTGGTCATGCCAATGATGTTCGTCGATGAACTCGGTTTCACCACTTCCGAATGGCTGCAGGTGTGGGCGGCGTTCTTCTTCACCACCATCTTCTCCAACGTCTTCTGGGGGATTGTGGCGGAGAAACTGGGCTGGATGAAAGTGGTGCGCTGGTTCGGCTGCATCGGCATGGCGCTGTCGAGCCTGGCGTTTTACTACCTGCCGCAGCACTTCGGCCATAACTTCGCCATGGCGCTGGTGCCGGCGATTGCGCTGGGGATTTTTGTCGCGGCGTTCGTGCCGATGGCGGCGGTGTTCCCGGCGCTGGAGCCAGAGCATAAAGGGGCGGCGATTTCGGTCTATAACCTGTCGGCCGGGCTGTCGAACTTCCTCGCGCCGGCGATTGCGGTGGTGCTGCTGCCGCACTTCAGCACCATCGGCGTGGTGGTGGCCTATACCGCGCTCTATCTGCTGGCGTTTTGTCTGTGCCCGTTTATTCGCGTCGATCAGCCGGGCTTTGCCCGTAAGGCAAGCGGCGTCAGGGAAGGGGTAGAATATTCATAACGTTATCAGGGCGGGTATATCCCGCCCTGATGTTTTAACGCAGTAACATACAGTCCGGCGGCAGACGGCAGCGTAGCGCCTCGCCGAGGATTTCCATACGGAAGGATTTGCCGCTCAGCGGTTCGCCATCCAGGTTGAAGGTCATTTCATGGGCTGCGGTGACTTCAAACCACGGCGATACGCCGTCGATCAGATTTGGCGAATTATCGGGATTAGCGAGGGTGCTAAACAGCGCAGGCAGCAACTCTTCGCCGGTGAAAATGCGCAGATGCAGTAGCCCGTCGTTAATTAATGCCTCAGGACACAGTTGCTGGCCGCCGCCGGCCTGACGGCCATTGCCGATGCCGATAACCAGCGCGTCACCCTGCCAGTGAAAGTTCTCGCCGCGAATTTCGCAGCGGTCCGGATTCAGGGTATCCATGCGCGTCAGGCCGTGAATCAGATAGGAGACGCCGCCGAGCGCGGCTTTTAGTTTTTCCGGCGTTTCGGTGGTGATACGGGTGCCAAAGCCGCCGGTGGCCATATTGATAAAACCGGCCTCGTTGTTAACGCGTACCACATCAATAGGGACGTCGCGCCCGGCTATCGCCAGCTTCAGCGCGCTGGCTAAATCCTGCGGGATGCCGACGCTGGTGGCAAAATCATTGGCTGTGCCGAGGGGGAGTAATCCCAGCGCCATGTTGCTGCCGCGCTGGACCAGCGCGGTGGCGACTTCATTAATCGTACCATCGCCGCCGCCGGCAATTACCGTCGCCACCTTGAGCGTTTCGGCTTCCTCGACAAAACGAATCGCATCGCCTTTTTCCCAGGTTACGCGGACATGTATCTCGATACCTTCTTCTCGCAGGAGATTAACGGCTTCGCGCAGTTGGGGCTCATTCGCGCCTTTACCGTTGAGAATTAATAAGCTGGCTGGAAATTGGGTCATCCTTTATCGCCTCATTCTTAGTCGTCATCTCAGTGTATCGCATGAATGGCGTCATGGAATAAGAAAGTCGGGAAAATGGGATGCATAAAAAATAAGCCCGCGTAAGGGAGATTACGCAGGCTAAGGAGGTGGTTCCTGGTACAGCTAGCATTTATGGGTTATGTTTTTCAGCGAAATGGATGATACCTGCTTCGAACGAAACGGTATGTGATCCGATTCTAATATCCATACATAATGAAAAAATAACGCCAATAAACTAATTTTTATGCGGATTGCGCGTCGACTCGCCGTTAAAATTACGCATCAGCAACCCATACTCCAGCGCCATATCCTCCGGCAGTGGCAGCCAGACGATATAACCGTCTCCCGGCGCGACCGGCATTGCTTCGCCTTTGGCGTTCTCTATATGTTCGAGCGTAAAGTTGACGTTACCTTGCGGAGTCATGACCTCCAGGCTGTCGCCGACCGAGAACTTATTTTTCACCGCCACTTCGGCCAGATGACCATGACGCTTGCCGGTGAATTCGCCGACAAACTGCTGGCGTTCGGAAACCGAATAGCCGTATTCATAATTCTGATAGTCGTCGTGGGTGTGGCGGCGCAGGAAGCCTTCGGTATAGCCGCGGTGGGCCAGACCTTCCAGCGTCTCCAGCAGACTGGTGTCGAACGGTTTACCGGCGGCGGCGTCGTCGATCGCTTTACGGTACACCTGGGCGGTGCGCGCGCAGTAGTAGAAGGATTTGGTGCGGCCTTCAATCTTCAGCGAATGAACGCCCATCTGGGTCAGACGCTCAACGTGGGCAATAGCGCGCAGATCTTTGGAGTTCATGATGTAAGTGCCATGCTCATCCTCAAAGGCGGTCATATACTCGCCCGGACGTTTGGCTTCCTCAATCATAAATACCTGGTCGGTTGGCGCGCCGATACCGAGAGTCGGTTCAACGTTCTGCACCGGGATAGGTTCATGCTTGTGGACGATATTACCCACGTCATCTTCTTTGCCTTCCTGGACGTTGTACTCCCAGCGGCAGGCGTTGGTACAGGTGCCCTGGTTAGGGTCACGTTTATTGATATAGCCGGAGAGCAGGCAGCGGCCGGAGTAGGCCATGCACAGCGCGCCGTGGACGAAAATCTCGATTTCCATCTCCGGCACCTGGCTGCGAATTTCGGCGATCTCGTCCAGCGACAGTTCGCGGGAGAGGATCACGCGGGTTAGCCCCATTTGCTGCCAGAATTTCACCGTCGCCCAGTTGACGGCGTTGGCCTGTACCGACAGGTGGATCGGCATATCAGGGAAGTTTTCGCGCACCAGCATGATTAAACCAGGATCGGACATAATCAGCGCGTCCGGGCCCATTTCCACTACCGGTTTGAGATCGCGAATGAACGTTTTCAGCTTGGCGTTATGCGGCGCGATGTTAACCACCACATAGAATTTTTTCCCCAGCTCATGGGCCTCATTGATGCCGAGCTGCAGGTTTTCGTGGTTGAATTCGTTGTTGCGTACGCGCAGTGAGTAACGCGGCTGGCCGGCGTAGACCGCATCGGCGCCATAAGCGAAAGCGTAACGCATATTTTTCAGCGTTCCCGCCGGGGAAAGAAGTTCCGGTTTAAACATGATTTTCTCGTTCTGATGACAGGTCAGACTCGCCGCACCAGGTACGGCGATTCGGGGGAGTGTCCCCACATTAAGGGCGGGCATTGTAGCGCTGTGGAAAGAGGGAGTAAACCTTCGCGCCTCTCTGCGCTAAGAGGCGCGATATTCAAGCCATTCTACAGGCGTCGGCTTCCCAGCGATAGCCAACGCCGTAGACGGCGCGAATAAACGACTGCTCCGCGTCCAGCGATTCCAGCTTACGGCGCAGATTTTTAATATGGCTGTCGATGGTACGGTCGGTAACTACGCGATAATCGTCGTACAGATGATTGAGCAGTTGTTCACGGGAGAAGACTTTACCCGGCTCCTGCGACAGCGTTTTTAATAGCCGAAACTCGGCGGGAGTCAGGTCCAGCATTTTTTCGCGCCACGAGGCCTGGAAGCGGCTTTCGTCAACAATTAGCGGACTTTGCGCATCCAGAGCCTGCAGGTCGCGCTGTGGTTTACAGCGACGCAGGATCGTCTTCACACGGGCCACGACTTCACGCGGGCTGTACGGTTTGCAGATATAGTCATCGGCGCCGATTTCCAGCCCCAGCAGGCGATCGATCTCCTCGATTTTGGCAGTGACCATCACAATCGGTATCTCGGAAAATCGGCGGATTTCGCGGCACAGGGTCAGGCCGTCGGTGCCCGGCAGCATTAAATCGAGCAGGATCAAATGCGGGGGCGTCTGGCGGACGTAGGGCAGTACTTGATCGCCATGCGCAATGAGCGTTGGCGCATAGCTCGCAGCTTGCAAATAGTCGATCAACAACTGACCGAGTTTGGGCTCGTCTTCCACGATTAAAATGCGCGGCGTGTTTTCATCAATAGGTAATTCGCTCATACATCCCTCGATAAATCCTGTTCCAGAGGTAACTCTACTTTAATGCTAACCCCGCCAAAAGGCGAATGACCGGCGTTCAGGCTGCCGCCGTGGGCGGCGACGATATTCATACAGATTGCCAGCCCAAGACCGGATCCACCGCTGGCCCGGTTGCGTGAGCCCTCGGTGCGATAAAAACGCTCGCAGAGCCGCGCCAGCTGCTCGTCGCTAACGCCGGGGCCGCTATCGGCGAAATCGAGCGTCAACATGCGACCATTTTGTTTGGCGTCAATCTGCAGGCGGCCGCCGCTGTCGGTATAGCGTAGGCTGTTTTCCAGCAGGTTATTGAACAGCTGCATCAGACGATCGCGATCGCCGAAAACGATAGCGTTATCCGGCAGCGAGACGCCGATGGTCAAGCCGCGGCTGGCGAAACGTTCGCGGAACGCCCCTGCGGCGACCTCCAGCAGCGCAATTAAATCCACCGACTCTTTCTGGTAGGCTAACGCGCCTTCATCGGACATCGACAACTGATGCAGATCGTCCACCAGCTTGGTAAGCGTGCCGACTTCCGCCTGCAGCGAAGAGATCGAATCCGGGGTGAATTTACGCACTCCGTCCTGAATAGCCTCCAGCTCGCCGCGCAGGACCGCTAGCGGCGTGCGGAGTTCATGCGAAATATCGGCCATTAAATCGCGGCGCATCTGTTGGTTACGCTCAAGCGTACTGGCAAGCTGGTTAAAATCCTGCGCCAGACGGCCCAGTTCATCCCCGCCGGTGACCGTGACGCGGGTGGAGAAATCGCCCGCCGCCAGCTTATGGGTGCCTTCCACCAGCCGTTTGACCGGCGCCAGCAGCCCGCGGGCCAGCGGGAAGGTGGCCAGCGCGGCGAGGAGGGTGGCAAGGGCGACAATCAGCCAACTGGTGCGTTTTTGCTGGCGGTCGAAATTAATATCCGTGTTGCGCGTGAGCCGCTCAACCGGCGAGGCGATCACCGCCCCGACGGTCACGCCGTCGACGACAATGTTACGGCGGGTACCGTCCTGCGGGACCGGCGCCCGCGGGCCTACCAGCACGCGCCCTTGTTGATCGACAACCCAAAATTGCGTGCGCCAGCCGTGCGGCGGCATATCGGGCCGCGGGCCAGGGCCGGGCATTGGCCCTGGCTCGCCATGCGGCCCCGGCCCACCCGGTGGACGTTCGTCGTTATCGCGCTCGAAGGTGCGCAGTAACTGGAAGATAAAACGATCGTTGTTGCGCAAAAATTTCCAGTCGCCGTGCTGCTCGTACTGTTCACTCAGCGCGTCGCCGAGCATCGTTAGTCGTTGTTCATTACCGCGTTTAATATAGTCGATAAAGCCGCGCTCAAAGCTGATGCGCACCGCCCAATGCATGCTAATCAGCAGCACGATACAGGTGGCGAAAATAGCCAGGAACAGCTTACCGGTGATACCCGGGCGCCAAAGTTTCACGATTCACTCCTTTTGCGTCGGCGGATGACGGTGTTGCTGCCGACATCGTTCGGTACACGGGAAAAGATGAGCGCCGGGAGAGCGATAATCACCGCCATGCTCAGATAGGTATAGAGGAAAACCTGATGGACAGCTGGCGCATCGGCGCTGATATGCTGCTGGCCGTACATGCCGAGCAGTAGCCCGGCGATGGTCACGCCGATACTCATTGAGAGCTGCATGACCATTGAGAGCAGGCTGTTACCGCTGCTGGCCAACTCATCAGGCAGGTCTTTTAGCGTCAGAGTATTCATCGACGAGAAACGGCTGGAGTTAATCATGCCCTGCAGGAACAGCACCAGCGGCAGCAGCCAGTACCAGCCGGCCAGTGCGACGGCCATGAACAGTAAACTCACCAGCGCCAGGCCGAGCGTCGCGAAAACCAGCACGCGGCGATAGCCAAAGCGATTCACTACCTGCACCACGATGCGTTTCATCCCCATGCTGCCCAGCACCATGGGGATCATCATCAGCCCGGCGTGGAACGGCGAGAAGCCGAGGCCAATTTGCAGGAATACCGGGGTCATAAACGGTAACATCCCGCTGCCGATACGCCCGGCGAAGCTGCCGCCAAGACCGAGCGAGAAGGTTTTGTTGCGAAACAGATTGAGGCTAAATAAGGCGTTAACGTTGTCACGGGCGTGCCACAAATAAAAAACTATCGCCATCAGGCCACCGGTGACCAGCACAGCGAGCAGCAGCGGCGAGATTCCGAGCCCTTTTTTGCCGTCGAGCGCCAGCGTCAGGGCGGCCATTCCTGTCGCCAGCAGAATAAAACCAAGGATATCAAAGCGCCGGGTCTGCAGGGTGTAGTTCGGCATCAGGCATAATGTGGCGATAGCGCCGATGATGCCAACCGGGATGTTAATTAAGAAAATCCAGTGCCAGGAGGCATACTCGACCAGCACGCCGCCAAGCGCCGGGCCGAGCAGTGGTCCAACCTGGCCGGGCAGGGTGACGAAGGTCATCGCCGCCATATACTGATCGCGCGGAACGATTTTCATCACCGTTAGCCGCCCGACCGGCACCATCATCGCACCGCCGACGCCTTGCAGTACGCGGGACATCACTAACTGATCGAGAGTGCTGGCCTGGGCGCAGAACAGCGAACCGGCGGTAAACAACACAATGGCGCTGAAAAAGATATTGCGCACGCCGACCCGGTCCGCCAGCCAGCCGCTGGCCGGCAGCATGACCGCCACCGTAAGCACATACGAGACCACTACCATATGCATGTGCAGCGGGCTCTCCCCAAGGCTATTGGCCATCGAGGGCAGGGCGGTATTGACGATGGTGGTATCCAGCGACTGCATAAAGAAGCCGAAGGCCACAATCCATAACTGCCAGCGTACGCTGGCGGGCAGATCTGTCATCTTATTCGCTTACCGGTTGAGCAGGCTTGCGCGTAAAACGCAGCCGCAGACGATCAAAGAACAAATAGACCACCGGGGTGGTGTACAGCGTCAGCAACTGGCTCATGACCAGACCGCCGACGATGGTGATCCCCAATGGCTGCCGCAGCTCTGAACCATCCCCGCCCGATAGCACCAGCGGCAGCGCGCCGAATAGCGCCGCCAGGGTGGTCATCATGATCGGGCGAAAACGCAGCAAACAGGCCTGGAATATCGCTTCTTCCGGCGGAAGATTGCCGGTACGCTGCGCTTCAAGGGCGAAATCGACCATCATGATGGCGTTTTTCTTTACGATGCCAATTAATAGCATGATCCCTATCAGGGCGATTAGGCTGAATGGGGCGCCGAACAATTCCAGTGCCAGCAGCGCGCCAACCCCCGCTGACGGCAGGGTTGAGAGAATGGTTAACGGATGCACGTAGCTTTCGTAGAGGATCCCCAGCACGATATACACCGTGGCGATGGCGGCGATAATCAGGATCACCTGTGAGTTCATCGTCTGCTGGAATACCTGTGCGGTGCCGGCAAACGATCCTCGCACGCTCGACGGCACGCCAAGCTGGGTCATCGCCCGGTCAATGGCGTCGCTGGCTTCCGACAGCGATTTGCCGGTCGGCAGGTTGAAGGAGATGGTGGAGGCGGCCGATAGCCCCTGGTGGTTGACCGAAAGCGGTGCGTTCGCCGGTTGCCATTTGGCGAAGTATGACAGCGGGATGGGTTTACCGTCGTTACTAATGACAAACATTTGCTCCAGCGCGCTAACGTCCTGGGTATAAAGCGGATCGACTTCCATCACCACTTTGTACTGGTTCAAAGGTTGATAGATGGTCGAGATCTGCCGCTGGCCGAAAGCGTTGTTTAACAGGCTGTTGGCATCCTGCACGCTGACGCCCAGGCGTGACATGGTGTCGCGGTCGTAGACCAGATCCATCTCCGCGCCGTTATCTTGCTGATCCGAGTTAACGTCAGCCAGTTCCGGCAGTGCCGCTAGCGCCTTGCGGATTTTTGGCTCCCATTCACGCAGCGCCGACAGATCGTCCGATAACAGGGTGTACTGATAGCTGGCGTTCGACTGACGTCCGCCAACGCGGATATCCTGCACCGCCATCAGGAACAGATTAGCGCCGGGCTCTTTCGCCAGTTTTTTCCGCAGCCGGTCGATGATTTGCTGCGCCGTTTCGTGGCGTTGGTCGCGCGGTTTCAGGGTGATAAACATCATACCGCTATTCACCCGCGAGCCGCCGGTAAAACCGGTCACGTTATCGACCGCCGGATCCTCGCGGATGATCTTCATAAAGTCCTGCAGTTTGCCGCGCATCGCCTGGAACGAAATACTCTGATCCGCCTGAATGCCGCCCATCAGCACCCCGGTGTCCTGCTCCGGGAAGAAGGTTTTCGGAATGGCGATATACAGCCACACGCTGAGCGCCATCGTACCGAGCAGCACCAGGCCAGTCAGGCGACTATGCTTCAGCACCCATTTTAACGATTTGCCATAGCCGCCCTGAATAGTGACCAGCAGGCGGCCAAAGCCACGCTTGCGCGTTGGTTCATGAGGTTTGCCGCTTTTCAGCAGCCAGCCGCACATCATTGGCGTCAGCGTGAGCGACACGGCGAGCGAAATACCGATCGCTACCGATAGCGTGACGGCGAACTCGCGCAGCAGACGACCCGGCAGGCCGCCCATCAGCAGCAGCGGTAAGAACACCGCCACCAGCGACAGGCTCATCGACAGCACGGTAAAGCCGACTTCACGGCTGCCCTGTAACGCGGCCTGCAGCGGTTTCATTCCCGCCTCAAGATGGCGGGAAATATTCTCCAGCACCACGATGGCGTCATCGACAACGAAACCGGTGGCGATGGTCAGCGCCATTAACGACAGATTATTGAGGCTGAAGCCGCACAAATACATCGCGGCAAAGGTACCGATTAACGATACCGGTACGGCGACGGCCGGGATAAGCGTTGCGCGCCCGGAGCGCAAAAACAGAAAGACCACCAGAATCACCAGTGCGACCGAAATCACCAGCGTTTGTTCGACCTCTTCCAGCGAAGCGCGGATGGTGGGCGAACGATCCTGCGCAATCTGTAAATCAATGGCGGCGGGGATGGTACGCTGTAGTTCCGGCAGGCGGGCGCGAATGCTATCAACCGTCTGAATGATGTTGGCTTCCGGCAGCTTGCGGATCATCAATAGGATCGCCGGTTTGGCGTTGGTCATCCCGGCGTTACGCACATCCTGCACTGAATCCGTCACTTTTGCCACGTCGCCAAGGCGTACCGCCGCGCCGTTATTGTAGTGGACGATCACCGGCAAATATTCCGCCGCGGTTTTCAATTCATCGTTGGTCTGCACCTGCCAGCGGTGGGTTTCATCTTCCAGCGCGCCCTGCGGGCGACGCACGTTGGCGTTATCAATGGCGCTGCGCACGGCGTCCAGTGAGACGCCCTGGTTAAACAGCGCCTGCGGGTTAAGGTCGACGCGCACCGCCGGCAGTGAGCTGCCGCCGACGTCGACATCGCCGACGCCGTCAATCTGCGCGATGGTTTGCGCCAGCTGGGTTGACGCGAAATCGTACAACTCGCCTTGCGAATAGGTATCCGAGGTGAGCGTCAGGATCATGATCGGCGCATCGGACGGGTTAGCTTTGCGATACGTGGGGCGGCTGGGCATCCCGCTCGGCAGCAGGCTTTGCGCGGCATTAATCGCTGCCTGCACGTCGCGGGCGGCGCCATTAATATCGCGATCGAAATTAAACTCCATGATGATGCGGGTACTGCCAAGCGAGCTCGACGAGGTCATTTCATTGACCCCGGCAATGCGCCCCAACGAGCGTTCCAGCGGTGTTGCCACCGACGAGGCCATGGTTTCCGGCGAGGCGCCGGGCAGCGAGGCGCTAATCATGATCACCGGGAAATCCACCTGCGGCAGCGGTGCGACCGGCAGCAGGCGGAATCCGAGGATCCCGCATAGGGTAATCGCCAGCGAGATAAGAATCGTCGCCACCGGCCGATAAATGAAGAGAGCGAAGAACTTCACTTACGCCTCCTCTTCACGACGCGGGAAGCGGCTCTTCATATACAGCGATAGCCGGTCGAACAGCAGATAAATCACCGGCGTGGTGAATAACGTCAGTACCTGGCTGAGCATCAGACCGCCAACCATACCAATCCCCAATGGGCGGCGTAACTCGGCGCCGACGCCGGTGCTGAGCATCAAGGGCAGCGCGCCGAGCAGGGCGGCGAGGGTGGTCATCAGAATCGGACGGAAGCGCAGCAGGCAGGCCTGATAAATGGCTTCGCGCGGCGGCATTCCCTGCTCGCGCTCGGCGGCGAGGGCAAAGTCAATCATCATGATGGCGTTTTTCTTCACGATACCAATCAGCAGAATGATGCCGATGATGGCAATCACATCCAGCTCGCTACCGGCCAGCCATAGCGCCAGCAGCGCCCCGACGCCAGCGGTCGGCAGGGTAGAAAGAATGGTGATGGGATGAATGAAGCTTTCGTACAGCACGCCGAGGACGATATACATGGCGACGACCGCCGCGACGACCAGCCAGACGGTGCTACCGAGCGCCGACTGGAACGCGAGCGAACTGCCCTGGAACTGGGTGCGGATGTCGCTTGGGAAATCCAGCGACTGCTCGGCTGACAAAATAGCCTCTACCGCTTCGCCGAGGGAGTAGTTATCCGGCACGTTGAATGAAATGGTGGTCACCGGGAACTGATCGAGATGGTTCACCGACAGCGGGGTAAAACGCTGCTCGACGCTGGCGATGGATTTCAGCGGCACGATACCGCCATCGCTGCTGGTGAGGCGGATATTATCCAGAGCCGCCAGCCCCGGCGTCGCCTGGGTGTCGTGCTCCAGTACCACGCGATATTGGTTGGCCTGGGTATAAATTGTCGAGATCAGCCTTTGGCCAAAGGCGTTATACAGCGCGTTATCGACATCCGCCATGGAAATACCCAGCCGGCTGGCGCTATCGCGATCGACTTTAATATAAGCCGCGAGCCCTTTATCCTGCCAGTCGCTGCTGACGTCGGCAAGCTGAGGTAAGGATTGCAGGCGCGACAGCAATTGCGGCACCCAGTTGCTCAGCGCATCAAGCGAGTTAGCCTGCAGGGTAAACTGATACTGAGTGCGACTGACGGTGGTATCGATAGTCAGATCCTGCGTTGGCTGGAGATAAAGCTCAATACCCGGTACGCTAGCCACCGATTGCTGCAGACGGCTGATGACCGTTTGCACGCGATCGTCGCGTTCATCCAGTGGTTTGAGGTTAATCTGCAGACGCGCGCTGTTCAGCGCCGGATTGGTGCCATCAACACCGACGAACGACGTCAGGCTTTCAACCGCCGGATCTTTCAGAATCAGATCGGATACCTGCTGCTGGCGTTGCGCCATACTGGCGAACGACACCGACTGCGGGGCCTGTAACGTGCCCTGAATAATGCCGTTATCCTGGATTGGGAAGAAGCCTTTCGGGATAAAGACCCACAGCAGAATCGATAACGCCAGGGTGCTTAACGCCACGCTCAACGTTAGCCATGGGTGGTTTAGTACCCGGCTTAGCCAGCGGCCATAGACGGCAATCACCCGCTCGAAGAAACGCTCGCTGGCCCGCGAAAAGCGGTTTTGTTTGCGCAGCGATTCGTGGCTTAACATCCGCGCGCACATCATCGGCGTCAGGGTCAGCGAGACCACCGCCGAAATCAGAATCGCCACCGCCAGGGTAATGGCGAATTCACGGAACAATCGCCCAACGATATCACCCATAAACAGCAGCGGAATCAGTACGGCAATCAGCGAGAAGGTTAATGAAATAATCGTGAAGCCGATTTCCCCCGCGCCTTTCAGCGCGGCGGCAAGCGGTTTCTCACCTTTTTCAATGTAGCGGGAGATGTTTTCGATGACTACGATGGCGTCATCGACCACGAAGCCGGTGGCGATGGTCAGCGCCATTAGCGTCAGGTTATTAATTGAAAAATCAAGGAACACCATAACCGCGAAGGTGCCGACCAGCGACAGCGGCACGGCGACGCCGGGGATGATAGTCGCCGGGACATTGCGTAAGAAGAGATAAATGATCATCACCACCAGCGCGATGGCCAGCAGCAATTCGAACTGGGTATCGCTGACCGACGCGCGAATATTGGTGGTGCGGTCAGAAAGCACCTGTACCTTAACGGATTTAGGCAAGCTCTCGGTCAGTTGCGGTAGCATCTGGCGGATGCTGTCGGCAGTGGCGATGATGTTCGCTCCCGGCTGGCGTTGGACGTTCATCACTATCGCCCGCTGCTTATTGGCCCACGCCCCCAGCCAGGCGTTCTCGGCGCCCTGTTCGATGGTCGCGATATCGCCAAGACGGATCGGCGCGCCGTTCTGATAGGCGATAATCAGCCGACGGTAATCTTCCGCCGACTGCATCTGATCGTTGGCGGAAAGGGTGACCGCGCGGGCTGGGCCGTCAAGGCTACCTTTCGCTGAATTAACGTTGGCGCTGGTAATGGCGGTACGCACGGTTTCGCTGGTCAAACCTAACGCGGCGATCGCCTGGGCATTGAGCTTAACGCGCACCGCAGGACGTTGGCCGCCGGCCAGCGTCACCAGGCCGACCCCGGAAACCTGAGATATCTTCTGCGCTACCCGAGTTTCCACCATATCTTCAACCTGCGTCATCGGCATCGCGCTGGAGGTCACGGCCAGGGTCATGATCGGCGGATCCGCCGGGTTCACTTTGCTGTAAACCGGCGGGTTGGGTAAATCAGACGGCAGCAGGTTGGTCGCGGCGTTGATGGCCGCCTGCACTTCCTGTTCGGCGACATCCAGCGCCAGGGTCAACTGGAACTGCAGAGTAATGACCGACGCGCCGCCCGAGCTTTGTGAAGACATCTGCTTAAGGCCGGACATCTGGCCAAACTGGCGTTCCAGCGGCGCGGTAATCGATGACGTCACCACATCCGGGCTGGCGCCGGGGTAGAGCGTTACTACCTGAATGGTTGGGTAGTCAACTTCCGGCAGCGCAGAGACCGGCAGGAAGCGATAGCCGATGATACCGGCCAGCAGAATGGCGACCATCAATAGCGTTGTCGCCACCGGACGCATAATAAACAGTCGGGAAGGGCCGCCCGTACTGCTTGGGGGTAAGACTTGCATCAGGCGCCCGCTCCGTTTTTACCACTCGGGCGGGTGGTAGGTTGTTCCTGCACGGCGCTGTGAGCTTCGACGACTTCGACCTTAGCGCCTTCCGTCAGGCGATCGATACCATCGGTCACCACCCGGTCGCCCGCTGACAGCCCGGCGTTAATCACCACTTTTTGGCTATCTTGAATACCCGGCGTGACCGTATGTTTACTGACTTTATTCTCACTGTTCAGCACCCACACGAAGTGCCCCTCGTTGCCCATTTGTAGCGCGGCGGTGGGGATCACTACTGCATCCTGCTCGGTATCCACCAGCATTCTGGCATTGACGAACTGATTCGGGAACAGCGCGTCATCGAGGTTATTAAAGCGCGCTTTAAGCTTAATGGTGCCGGTAGTGGCATCGATTTGGTTATCGAGGCTCAGCAGGCTGCCTGTACTGATCTTCTGTTTATTGGTTCGGTCCCAGGCCTCGACGCTCAGCGTTTTACCGGCTTTCTGCGCCTGTACCACGGTGGCGATATCGCTTTCCGGCAGGGTAAAGACCAAATCGATAGGGTGGGTTTGCGTGAGTACGACAATGCCGGTGGTGTCGCCACTGGAGATTTGGTTGCCGATGTCGACCTGTTTCAGGCCCACGCGGCCGTCAATCGGTGCGGTGATGCGGGTCCAGTCCAGCTGCAGTTGCGCACTGGCGACGGCGGCCTGATCGGCTTTAACCGTACCGGCGGATTCGACCACCAGCGACTGCTGGGTATCCAGCTCCTGACGGGAGATAAGATTGGTTTTCACCAGTTGTTGATAGCGAGCGAGATCGCGGCGCGCGTTTGCGAGGGTAGCGTTATCTTTGGCAAGCTGCCCCTGCGCCTGGGCCAGCGCGACCTTGAACTGGCTGGGATCGATTTGCGCCAGCAGATCGCCGGCTTTTACCTGCTGACCTTCCTGGAAATGGATACTCAGTAACTGGCCGTCAACCCGACTGCGCACGGTCACGGTGTTCGCCGCGGCGATAGTCCCCAGGCCAGTAAGGTAGCGGGGGACGGATTCGCTGGTGGCGGTTGCCGCCTGCACCGGGGCCAGCGTGGCCCCAAAACGCCCATGACGCGCCCCGGCAGGCGCCTTTGCTCCTTGTTGACTCGCGCCAGCAGCGCCTGCGGTTGTCTCTTCGGCGCGATCGTGCCAGAACCAATAGGCGGCTCCCGCCGCCAAAATTACCGTCAGGACCATTCCCCAACGAAGTGTGTTACTGCTTTTCATTATTTTGCTATCTCATTCTGAAGCTTTCGCTGAATGATACTAGTTTAGTAACGGAACGCCCCGCAAAAATGGAGGAATTATGAAAAGCGCGTATGGAAAGGTCTGAATTGGCGGGCTTTCACGAGGAGGCTCGCAAAGCCGAACGCTGAAAAGAAATGTGTCAGACGCGGCATGGTAACGTCAGCTTGATTTAGCGGAGGCTAAATACAGGAAAGCCCCTCCTGAGGAAGGGGCCTTAAATAAGGAAAGGGTTATGATGAACCTGGTCATCATACTGGTGATACTCTTAGTGATTAGCTTACCGGCTTACTAAGACGCCAGGGGGAGGAGAAATCCTCCCTTACCCTTCATCCTGCAAGTTAGGACGAAAAAGCGGCAAAGTCAACTCAGGTTACCGAATGGCGCTCGCGTTTCAGGCGAAAACCACCTGCGCCCAGCGGGCAAGCCCGGCGGTAACGGAACCAAAATCATCGCCGCCGGCGATCGGTATTCCCGGCAGCTGTGCGGCCAGCGCCTTTTTAATTAACGGCGATCGCGCGCTACCGCCGGTAAGATAGATAACGTCCGGGGTTTCTTGACTGCTTTCCAGCGCTAACTTTACCTGCTCCATAATGCGAGCCAGCGGTTGATTGAGCGCCTCTTCCAGCCCCTGCTGGCTGATAGCGGTAGCCAGCTCATCGCTAATAAACGGCAGTTCGGCGTTGAAATCCTGCTGAACGGAAAGGGCGATTTTGCTCTCTTCCGCGCTGCGCACCAGACGATAGCTCAGACGCTGACGCCAGACTTTAAGCAGCAATGCGACCTTGTCGGCATCGCGAGCGTCGCGCAGCAGGTCATTGAGCATACGTCCGTTGGCGGCGCTGTAAAAATCGCTCTGCGCCGGGACGTCGTTAATCGCCACCGCATTCCACCAGGGCAGTACCGGCAGCGCAATGCCTTTTTCCGTTTCACCGCCCATGCCGAGTAACGGCATCAGGCATTTGAAGGCCAGGGCGATATCCAAATCGTTACCGCCGATACGGCAGCCGCTGTGGCCCAGCAGGCTATCCTGACGGTCGGCTTTCTGCCGCCATTGCGGCCCCATCAACAGCAGTGAGCAGTCGGTGGTGCCGCCGCCGATATCGACGACCAGCACGCGTTTTTCATCATTGAGCGTGGCTTCAAAATCTAACCCCGCCGCAACGGGTTCAAACTGAAACACGACATCGTTGAATCCTGCTCGCGTCGCCGCGCGTTCGAGAATACCCTGTGCCTGAGCGTTAGCATCATCGCCGCCAAGACCCTGGAAGTTAATTGGTCGACCAATAACAGCCTGGGTAATCTGTTCACTAAGCTGAGACTGCGCCTGCTGTTTAATATGCAGCATCATCGCGCAGACCAGATCTTCAAATAACGCGACCTGCTGGGGTTTCAGGCCATTGGCGCCAAGAAACGATTTTGGCGACTTAACGAAATAGACCTCTTCCGGATCGTCAACGTATTGATGCAGTGAGGCGAGGCCGAACTGGACGCTGTTGCCCAGGACTTCGATATCTTCATCACGGTTATAATTAATGGCGCGTCGAAGTAGCGCCTGATTTTCTGCACCGTCGGCCGGGACATTATGATGGCGGTATAGCCATTCGCTGACCGCTTCGCGCGTCGGGGCGCAAAGCATTGATGGCAGCAGCGGGCTACCGTTTTCCAGCGTTAAAAGCCGTGGCGCATTATCCTGCATGACGGCGACCGAACAGTTGGCGGTACCATAGTCAAAACCAATAAACATGACCTGAAAAATCCCCATGCCAGTGAAGAAGGGGGGCGACTTTAGCGGATTGCCGCCATGCCGACAACTGGAATTTAAAAGCAAGGCGCAGCAGGCTTAGAGCATCTATGCTTGTTGCGATTAATAAGGAGAGTGCATGACATTATTATCCTGGCGAGCGCCCTATGACTGGCAATGGATGTTCGCGTTTCTCAGCGCGCGTGCGGTGGCGGGAATTGAAACCTTCCATGAAGATCAATATACCCGCAGCTTCAGTTTAGATGGGCATCGTGGATTGATTACCGTTAAACCGGATGAACGCCGCCAGGGATTCCAGGTTACGCTTTCTCATGGGCTGTTACCGGTAGCAGACCAGTGCCTGGCGCGTGTAGCGCAACTGTTTGATTTAGCATGCGATCCATTTGAGGTCACGCAAACCTTAGGCAAACTGGCGCAGCCGCGACCAGGACTTCGCTTGCCGGGGGCGCTGGATGCGTTTGAACAGGCGGTGCGCGCGGTATTGGGGCAACTGGTGAGCGTAGCGATGGCGGCGAAGCTGACGGCGAAAGTGGCCGCGGTCTATGGGGAAGCGTTAAGCGAAGCGCCTGGTTATGTTATTTTTCCCGAACCGCAGAAACTGGCGCAAGCCGACCCTTTGGCGCTTAAGGCGTTAGGGATGCCGCTTCGCCGCGCGGAAGCGTTAATTCACCTTGGCAAAGCGGCATTGAGCGGAGAATTGCCGTTGACGGCACCTGCTGATATGGCAACCGGCATGAAACAATTGCAGAGTCTGCCGGGCATCGGTCGCTGGACGGCGAATTACTATGCGCTGCGCGGTTGGCAGGCAAAAGATATTTTTCTGCCCGATGACTATCTGATTAAACAGCGTTTTCCCGGAATGACGCCTGCGCGTATTGCGCGTTATGCCAGCCGCTGGCAACCCTGGCGCTCCTATGCTTTGTTGCATATCTGGTACACCGAAGGCTGGGTGCCGGACGAGGAATAGGCGTACAGGGCGCATATCACTGGTATCGCCGCCCTGAAATCCCTATAATTGCCGCGTTTGACGGTCAACCGTCACCCTCCATCTACATCCAGGTTAATCAGGTCGCAAAAATTTATGACTGATACGTCTCATCAGTGCGTCATTGTAGGCATCGCCGGCGCATCGGCTTCGGGCAAAAGCCTTATCGCCAGCACACTTTATCGTGAATTACGTGAACAAGTTGGCGATGAGCATATTGGCGTTATTCCGGAAGACAGCTATTACAAAGATCAAAGCCATCTGTCGATGGAAGAGCGTGTAAAAACCAACTATGACCATCCAAGCTCAATGGATCATAGCTTGCTGTTCCAGCATTTACAGACGCTGAAAAGCGGCCAGCCAATTGAATTGCCCGTGTATAGCTACGTTGAACATACGCGTATGCCGGAAACTATTCATATTCAACCGAAGAAAGTGATCATTCTCGAAGGGATCCTGCTGTTGACGGATGCCAGACTGCGCAATGAATTAAACTTCTCTATTTTCGTCGATACCCCGCTGGATATCTGTCTGATGCGCCGCATCAAGCGTGATGTTAACGAACGTGGCCGTTCCATGGACTCGGTGATGGCGCAGTATCAGAAGACGGTACGGCCAATGTTCCTGCAATTTATTGAACCTTCCAAGCAATATGCTGACATCATTGTCCCGCGCGGCGGTAAAAACCGTATTGCCATCGATATTCTGAAGGCCAAAATCAGTCAGTTCTTTGAATAACACGTACTAATTGTGTAACGTGCAAAGAGAATCCCAATTGCCCTTATTCCCGGAAAGCGTAAGGGCTAGATGCCTTAAAGGAGAAAGCTCATGCGTCTGTGTGACCGAGATATAGAAGCCTGGTTGGATGAAGGGCGCCTGGCAATCAGCCCGCGCCCGCCGGTGGATCGAATTAACGGCGCCACCGTTGACGTTCGCTTAGGCAATAAATTCCGTACCTTCCGCGGTCATACGGCGCCGTTTATTGACCTGAGCGGCCCGAAGGCGGAAGTGAGCGCGGCGCTGGACCGGGTAATGAGCGAAGAGATCGTACTGCCGGAAGGCGAGGCTTTCTATCTTCATCCAGGAGAATTAGCGCTGGCTGTGACTTATGAGTCAGTAACGCTTCCGGCTGACCTCGTCGGCTGGCTTGATGGCCGTTCGTCACTGGCGCGCCTTGGGCTGATGGTACACGTCACTGCGCACCGTATTGATCCGGGTTGGTCTGGCTGCATCGTGCTGGAATTCTATAATTCCGGCAAGCTGCCGTTGGCGTTGCGCCCGGGAATGCCCATTGGCGCGCTGAGCTTTGAGCCGCTTTCGGGCCCGGCGGCGCGGCCATATAACCGCCGTGAAGATGCCAAATATCGCGACCAGCAGGGCGCGGTAGCGAGTCGAATCGACAAGGATTGATAAAGTTAGCGGCTTATCGAGGATGCCATGAGACGAATTCTGACCACGCTGATGATCTTGTTGACCGTCATTGTTGCGGGGCTCGCTGCGCTGGTGCTGCTGGTCAACCCTAATGACTTCCGCAACTATATGGTGCAGGAAGTGGCGGAGCGTAGCGGCTATCAACTGAAGCTTGACGGGCCGCTGCGTTGGCATGTTTGGCCGCAGCTGAGTATTCTCTCCGGTCGTATGGCGCTGACGGCGCCAGGCGCTTCCGAACCGGTGGTGCGTGCCGATAACATGCGGCTGGATGTTGCGCTGATGCCGCTACTTTCTCACCAACTGCAGGTGAAGCAGGTGATGTTGAAAGGCGCGGTCATTCAGCTTACCGCGAAAACGGAAGCGGTGCGTAACCAGAACGCGCCGGTGGTGCCACATGACAATACGTTGCCGCAGGCGCCGCAAGATCGCGGATGGTCCTACGATGTCCGTAAACTGCAGGTGGCCGATAGCGTCCTGTTCTTCCAGCATGAAAATGGCGAACAGGTCACCGTGCGCGATATACGCTTACAGATGGAGCAGGATGACAACCATCTGGCGACGGTAGAATTCTCCGGCAGGGTCAATCGCGATCAACGTGACTTAACGTTGTCCTTTACCGCCCAGGTTCAGGGCGGCGATTACCCTCACTCTTTGAAAGCGGATTTTTCGCAGCTTAACTGGCAGGTACGTGGGGCGGAGCTGCCGCCGGACGGCCTGAGCGGGCAGGGAAGTTTGCAAGCCAGCTGGATCGAAGAAGCGAAAAAACTCGATTTCAACAATCTCAATCTCACTGCTAATGGCAGCGCAATTACCGGCAGCGGTAGTGTTGTACTGGGGGAGAAACCTGACTGGGCGCTAAACCTGCAGGCGACCACCCTGAATCTGGATAGTTTGCTTGCGCAAAGCGCGACGGCCAATGAAGGGAATGTCGATCAGCGTGGACAAAGCCAGCCGAGACAGCTACGCCCTGTGATTGCTGATAGCGATATTCAGCAGGATTATCATAGTTTGCTTGGCTTTAACGGCCAACTGGCGCTGTCGGCGGACCAGGTGCAGTGGCGTGGTATGCGATTCAGTCAGGTGAAGAGTGATATCACTAACCAGCAGGGGCTGCTGACGGTGAAACAGCTGGAGGGTAGTCTGGGAGAGGGACGTCTCTCGTTACCAGGGATGCTGGATGTCAGAGGCAACACTTCGCATGCCGCTTTCCAGCCACAACTGGATAATGTGGAAATCGGTACCATTTTGCAGGCGTTTAACTACCCGATTAACCTGACGGGGAAATTATCTCTGAAAGGTGATTTCTCGGGGCCGCGCATTGATGCAGAAGACTTCCGTCGCAACTGGCAGGGACAGGCACAGCTGCAGATGAAGGATACGCGTACCGAAGGGCTCAACTTCCAGCAGTTAGTACAACAGGCTGTGGCGAGGAGCACTAATGTACAGGCGCAGGAAAACTTCGATAACGCGACCCAGCTCGACGCATTAAGCAGTGATTTGACCCTGAATAATGGCCAAATCACGCTTAACGGCTTGCAGGGACAGTCGGCAATGATGGCGTTGACCGGGCAAGGTAATCTGAATCTGCAAGCAGAGGATTGCGACATGCATTTCAACGTGCGGGTGTTAGGCGGTTGGAAAGGCGAAAGCAAGCTTATTGATCGTCTCAAGCAGACGGCAATCCCGCTACGTATCTATGGCAAGTGGCAGTCGCTAAGCTATAGCCTACAGGTAGATCAGATCCTGCGTAAGCAGTTGCAGGACGAAGCCAGACAGCGTTTGAATGAGTGGGCGGAACGCAACAGTAATAGCCAGAACGGCAAAGATGTGAAGAAACTGCTTGATAAGCTGTAATCATTAAGCCGCCGCGAGCAACTCGCGGCGGCTTAACCCTCAACTTCATTCACACTTCATAATCTAATTCATCTTCTACTTCAACCGGCGGGATAATCTGTACTTTCTGCACCCTGTGGCTTTCCACTTCCAGAGTACGCAGCGTATAACCGCCGATTTTCACTTCTTCGCCAGCGGCAGGAATGTGCTGCAAATATTCCATCAATAATCCGGCTATCGTGTGATATTCACGTTTATCATCCAGCGGCAGCGGAATGTACTGTACCAGATCTTCCAGCGGCATATGGCCGTTAGCGGTCCAGCTGCCATCGGCGTTTTTGTGAATGTCATGACGAGCATCGATCTCCTCGACTTCATTAGGCAGATTACCCGCAATGGTTTCCATAACATCGCTGATGGTTACCAGGCCTTCAACGGAGCCAAATTCGTCAACCACAAAAGCAAAGTGCGTCCGCGCCTGGCGAAACTGCTCCAGCGCCGGGAGCAACGGCAAGGTTTCCGGAAAAATAAGCGGTTGGCGTAGCAGAACGTGTAAATCCAGCGGCTCATTGCGTAATGACTGTTGTAGCAGGTCGATAACATGAACAACCCCCAACAGATCTTCGTTATCGTTGCCGCCAGTGACGACAATACGGGTATGCTGGTTTTTCTCCAGCAGCGCGCGAACTTCCTCTTCAGGCGCGCTTAAGTCGATGTGCTCAATATCATGACGTGAAGTCATAATGCTGCTGACGGTACGTTGATTCAGATTGAGGACGCGCTCAATCATTAAGCGTTCCTGCGGATTAAACAACGGACTTTCGCCCTGGTCGGCGACCATGGTTGCCGTCTCGGTATCAAGCTCAGCATTCTCTTTGCGCCCGCTTAGCAGATTCATAACCGCTTCAGTTGTCCGCTGTCGCATGGTCAGATTGGCCGAGAGGAAACGGCGGCGATTGAAGATGGCCAACTGGTTGAACGATTCGATCATCACCGAGAAACCGATGGCGGCATACAGATAGCCTTTCGGGATTGGGAAGCCAAATCCTTCGGCAATCAGGCTAAAACCGATCATCAGCAGGAAACTCAGGCACAGAATGACGATTGTGGGGTGGCTGTTGACAAAGCGTGTGAGAGCTTTGCTGGCCATCAGCATCAGCGTAATGGCAATAATGACCGCTGCCATCATCACCGCCAGGTGATCAACCATACCCACCGCGGTAATGACCGAATCCAGCGAGAAAATAGCATCAAGTACGACTATTTGCGCCACCACGCCCCAGAACTTCGCGCCTTTACGCTGGGTGGGGTTATTACTGTCTTTTCCTTCCAGCCGCTCATTAAGCTCAACGGTTGCTTTAAACAGCAGGAACAGTCCACCAAATAACATGATCAAATCGCGGGCGCTGAAGCTTAAGTCATGCCAGTTGAAGAGCGGTGTCGTGAGGGTGACTAACCAGGAAATTGACGCCAGCAGTACCAGACGCATCACCATTGCCAATAGCAGGCCGGTAACGCGAGCGCGATCGCGCTGCGCCGGGGGAAGCTTTTCAGCAAGGATCGCAATAAATACCAGGTTATCTATCCCCAGAACCAGTTCGATAACCACCAGTGTAATGAGACCAGCCCAGATCGAGGGATCGGCAATCCATTCCATAATCACTTAGAACCTTTACAACATAATCGTATGATCTATCGATCATGGATAAGCGCCAGGTAAAATGCAACGATTTATCGCGGCAACGCGCACCAGTCTGGCATATCAAACGAAAGCGGTAACGTAATTAACCACTGCTAAATATCGGGTGTTTAAGATCGATCTGGGCTGATTTGGAATTAATTAGAAATCCCTGTAATTACTGTGCGGTAATAGCAGGGATAAGGAGGGGTTATTAACAGCGGGTAAAGTCAAAATATTGCCGTATTTTTCACCAAAATGTTATTAAGGGGAATATTCCTACTGAATTCTGTAGCTTGTCAGGACCTGCGTTTAATAAGACCCTTAACATGGCTCAATGTTGCATAAAATCAGCAGTATCAGCGATGGTCAAGGGGTTAATCCACGGGTAAGAAGGTTAGTTAGAGAAGCTTTTGTCCAAAGTTTAGACGATTTTGCTGATTGCTATCGCCAAATTGCTCGTTCGCATGGGATTTGACTTTTTCTGTAGTGGCTTACCACGGTGATTTTTAAGAAAGAAGGTGTTAAATCTGCAAAGTAAGTAGCTTATCGCCAGGAACATTGGTCAATTATTATTGTTGAATAACAATGCATTAAGCGTTGTTCTTGCTCTGTTTATTCGAAGGCAGATTGACCAGGACAAATGTCTGAGAATTTTCTTAAAGCGACCTGTCAGCTAGCATTTTTTGCGTGTATTCTTGGACTAAGAGAGTAATTTAGGATTTTGGTTAAAGTCGTGCGCGACACGATGCTGTACCATCACAAACAAATGCCAGTGACATCAGCGTTCTGACAAAAATTCGAAAGTTTATAACCATATAGGTGGATGAAATAATGGTGAGTTTGAAAGCAATTATTCCGGTAGCAGGGTTAGGGATGCATATGTTGCCTGCCACCAAAGCGATACCGAAAGAGATGCTGCCAATCGTTGATAAGCCGATGGTTCAGTATATCGTCGATGAGATTGTCGCCGCCGGAATCAAAGAAATTGTGCTGGTCACCCATTCATCTAAGAATGCTGTAGAAAACCATTTTGATACCTCCTATGAGCTGGAAGCGCTACTCGAGCAGCGTGTTAAGCGTCAACTATTAGCCGAAGTTCAAGCGATTTGTCCGCCAGGCGTAACGATAATGAACGTTCGTCAGGGCCAGCAACTGGGCCTGGGGCATTCTATCCTCTGTGCGCGCCCGGCCGTTGGCAATAATCCGTTTGTTGTGGTGTTACCGGATATCATTCTTGATGGCGCAAGCGCCGATCCGCTACGTTATAACCTGGCGGCAATGGTCGCGCGTTTCAATGAAACCGGGCGCAGCCAGGTTCTGGCCAAACGAATGCCTGGCGATCTCTCAGAATATTCCGTCATTCAAACCAAAGATAGCTTGAAAGTGGAAGGAGAGATTGGCCGTATTGTTGAATTTATTGAAAAACCAGACGAGCCGCAAACGCTCGACTCTGACTTGATGGCCGTAGGGCGTTATGTGCTGTCTGCTGATATCTGGGAAGAACTCGAGCGTACTGAACCTGGCGCCTGGGGTCGTATTCAATTAACGGACGCTATTGAGGCACTGGCAAAGAAACAGTCTGTCGATGCCATGTTGATGACCGGTGAGAGCTACGACTGCGGCAAAAAAATGGGTTACATGCAGGCTTTTGTGAGTTACGGCTTACGTAACCATAAAGAAGGGACCAAATTCCGCGAGAGCATCAAGAAGCTGCTGGCGTGAAACTGAGCGCTTAATTCGAGCGAGAGCTGGCGTGCAGATAACAGCAAGATGTTTGGTGTCGCGCCAGCGTAACAAGATCCAACTGAAATGAGACCGAGGTTATTAGCATTCGGTGCAGTAAATGCAATGAGATTTTCATCTCAGTTGAATCTTATCAAGTATGTGGATTTGATGGCTTATCGATGATGGGCAGGGCGTGAGCCGGGCATTTGGTCAGATGAGTTAAAATAATGCTTAGCTGATAGTTGCTTAGTGTGAGCTTTCTTAACGAAATGTACGCAACAAAAGCTAGCGATGCGAAATAAAACTTGACTGAGATCATGTTTACCCATTAAACAACGGTGATACATGCATAAAAACGTAATGTTAATGGATGAATATGCCCATAGGGAGATCATGGATAAGATACAGGGAAAAGGGATGTATCGTCAGAGGATGAAGCGTAAATGAACTGGCAATTAGTCTCTTTTTTTGGCGATAGTACCGTGCTACTGCCTAGTGCAGTGGTGCTGTTTGCGGTGCTGGCGCTGCGCAAAGCATCCCGGACGCTGGCCTGGCAATGGGCGTTGCTTTTTGGCATTACGGGTACTGTCGTGTGTATTTCAAAGCTGGCTTTTATGGGCTGGGGTATTGGCATACGGGAAATCGATTTTACCGGTTTCAGCGGACATACCGCGCTTTCTACCGCTTTTTGGCCAATCCTTTTATGGCTGTTAACCTCACGGGCGCCTTTCTCCGTCCGCTGTAGCGCCGTATTCGTAGGTTATGCCCTTGCTGTCATAGTTGGCTATTCCCGTTTGATGATTCATGCACATTCGGTATCGGAAGTGGTGAGTGGATTTATCCTCGGAGCCTGCGGGAGTTTGATTTTTCTGCTGTTGCAATGGCGTACGCATTCATCGCGCACTGCGCAGATCTCATGGGCAGGAGCGCTGAGCATGGTAATCATTCCCCTTGTGCTGTTAAACACCGGGGCTAAAGCGCCAACACAATCGCTGCTCGGGGAAGTTGCAACCATGATTGGCCCATTTGACAAACCGTTCACCAGAGCCGATCTGCATAAGCATATATATTAATCATGCAATTCGACAAAGCTGTACATTATCAGCCTGGGGTGATTGGTATGATAAAATGCCAGACTGCGGACAATTAAGGGATAATAGAATCGTGGCTTTCATAAAGATGAAACATAATAATGTTAACAGAATACTTGAAAGCACGAACTATCATGATATTGCGGCTAGGATGATTCTTAAATCAAAACGGAATTTCGGAAATCAGAGTTATCTTTCTGGAACCCATAAACGAAGTGGGTAATGATGGCTATCATATTTTGTAGTTGACTGTTCTATAGTTGTTTTTTTGCATTAAACATGCGGATTATTTTATTTTCTTTATAATCATGCAGTTACGTAGCCATACTGTTGCGGTGGTAATATCATGCCGGATGGGGAAAGAATCCATCAAATAATCTTATTAACGGATGAAATCCTGCCGGGGAAAATGAAAAATATCATCTTAACAGGTCTGTGTGGTTAAATTTATACTGCCATTTGCAGGAAGAATCTCGTAAACTCGGGGCGGTAAAAATAATAGTTGTGGTTAATTAACCAACAACAGGACGTAAAGAAAATTGCTGGATAAGAGGTACAGTGCGTTGGTAGCTGTTAAGCCAAGGGCGGTAGCGTATCCAGTTCCCCGGTCCTCCTCGTATTGAAAAGGCCTGAGTAAATCAGCCCTACGCCGAGCTACGTCATCGACATCTGATCATGTGCACATTATTGAGGCCGTGAAAGTAGCCTTGGCAACCAATATCGCTTACATTATGAATGCGTTAAGTTCACATCCGTTTACAGCAAACCGCTCGTACTTTGAGGATGTTGTCTATCGAGGCAATGGATCGCTGTTGTAAAAAATAGGCTTGTCGAACTCATAAGCTCCTGATTCTTAAAAATCCCCATTGCCGTACCCACCTGGTGGGAAGGGACTCGTAAATGGAACTTGAACAATGATGAAAATTGCTCGTATCGCACTTGCTTTGGGTCTGGTTGCATCAGTTAGCTCACAGGTATATGCAGCTGGATTGGTGCAAAATGATAATGAACTGCGTAACGATCTGGCATGGCTTTCCGATCGTGGGGTCATTCATCTCAGTCTTTCCACCTGGCCGCTCAGTCAGGAAGAAATCACCCGAGCGTTGAAAAAAGCAAAACCTTCATATTCCTCTGAACAAGTCGTACTGGCGCGCATCAATCAGCGGCTTTCTAATCTGAAGGCGGATTTTCGCGTTAGCGGCTATACGTCGACTGACCAACCAGGTACGCCACAGGGCTTTGGCCAAAGCCAGCCGGCAGATAACTCGCTCTCTCTTGCTTTTAATAACAGCGGTGAGTGGTGGGATGTGCATTTGCAGGGCAATGTTGAAGGCGGCGAACGTATTAGCAACGGTTCACGTTTTAATGCCAATGGCGCATATGGCGCCGTCAAGTTCTGGAACCAGTGGTTATCATTCGGTCAGGTGCCGCAATGGTGGGGGCCGGGTTATGAAGGCAGTCTGATCCGCGGAGATGCAGCCAGACCGATGACCGGTTTTTTAATGCAGCGCGCTGAACAAGCTGCTCCGGAGACATGGTGGCTGCGCTGGATTGGGCCGTGGCAGTATCAAATTTCCGCTAGCCAGATGAATCAGTATACTGCTGTGCCGCATACCAAAATCATCGGTGGTCGTTTGACCTTCTCACCATTCCAGTCGCTGGAACTTGGTGCCTCACGCATTATGCAGTGGGGTGGGGAGGGGCGCCCGCAGTCATTTAGCAGTTTCTGGGACGGGTTTACCGGACAGGATAATACCGGTACCGATAATGAACCTGGTAACCAACTTGCAGGCTTCGACTTTAAATTTAAGCTTGAACCTACATTAGGGTGGCCTGTCAGTTTCTATGGCCAGATGATTGGTGAGGATGAAGCGGGTGGTTTACCTTCGGCAAATATGTACCTGGGCGGTATCGAAGGCCATCATGGCTGGGGGAAAAATGCGATTAACTGGTATGTGGAAGGCCATGATACGCGTTCTAATATGAGTAGAACTAATTATATTTATACCCACCACATTTATAAAGATGGTTATTATCAGCAAGGCTATCCTCTAGGCGATGCCATGGGAGGGGATGGGCAGTTGTTTGCAGGTAAAATCGAATTGGTTACTGAAGATAATCAGCGCTGGAGTACCCGTCTGGTGTATGCAAAGGTGAATCCGGAAAATCAGTCTATCAATAAAGCGTTTCCGAACTCAGATACGCTAAAAGGTATACAGTTGGGTTGGAGTGGCGATGTTTATAAATCTGTTAGATTGAATACTAATCTTTGGTACACGAATGCCGATAACAGCGATA
>Ga0308166_1000873_pt1 | contig 35871 bp, 27 predicted proteins | sample PhyCR2_2_FD_202137 | JGI IMG/M metagenome (GOLD analysis project Ga0308166, IMG submission 202137) | Phyllosphere microbial communities from UC Gill Tract Community Farm, Albany, California, United States - DLSLCC.R2 | ecosystem: Host-associated > Plants > Phyllosphere > Unclassified | place...
TTTTCCTTCGACTCCTGGATCATTTCCTGACGCGTCATCTTCAGCTTGTTGGCGTAATGCCAGATCTGGTACGGCGCGTCGATGACGGCGATGAAGCCCAGCGCGCCGACAAGCCACAGGAAACTCATTGCCATCATGTCCAGCAGGTGCGCGCTGCTTTCGCGCAGCGGCTCGTTGGCAAGGCCGAACATCGCGTCCTTGTGCTTCATGATGACCATGTACGCCACGGAGCCGACAACGATCGTCTTGACGATGGCCTTGAACAGCTCGACCAGCGAGTTCTTCGACACCATATTGGTGATGCCGCTGATCGGGTTGAGCTTGCTGAACTTCGGCATGAATGCCTTGGCACTGAACAGCCAGCCGCCGACAAAAATCGGCGAGATGAGCGCCACCACCATCACGGCCAGGCCGATCGGCAGGAACGTGATCAGCACGTTGACGATGTCCGTCAGGATGCGGGTGATCAGAATGTCGGGGTTGTAGACCTGCTCGCGCGTCAGCGACAGGCCGGACTTGAGCGTGGCGCCAAGACGGTCCGCCATCGACGAACCCATCATGTACAGGCCTGCGCCCGCCGCCATCAGCACGGTAAACGTGGCAACTTCACGGGACCGGGGAACGTCGCCTTCTTCACGCGCCTGTTGTAGTCTTCTGTCTGACGCGTCTTCTGTCTTCTCGGCTTCGCTATCTTCTGCCACGCGTTGCTCCCGGTTGATTAACAGCTGCCATTATTACGGACGGCACGCCACCGTCATCGACCGAACAGCGGGACGATGCCGGCCTTATTCCGATTTCTCGACAGCAACCTCGGCGACCGGCGGCACATAGCCTGTCGGCCGTACCGTCTGGTCGATCGCACCGAAGATGGACTTGCCGTCACCGTCCAGCATCTCGATGCGGATCGTGTCGCCGAACGCCATGAACGCCGTTGCCGGCTTGCCGTCGGCAATCGTTTCCAGGCTGCGCTTCTCGGCGATGCACGAGTAACCCTTCTTCGCATCCTTGTTCGACACCGTGCCGGAGCCGACGATCGTGCCGGCCCGCAACGTACGCGTCTTTGCCGCGTGGGCGATCAGCTGGGCAAAGTTGAACGCCATGTCCTTGCCGGCGTTGGGCTGGCCGACCAGCCGGCCGTTCCACGACGAGCGCAGCGGCAAGTGAACCTTGGCATCCTTCCACGCCTCGCCCAGTTCGTCCGGCGTGACCGCAACCGGGCTGAACCCGGTAGCGGGCTTGGACTGGAAGAAACCGAAGCCCTTGGCCAGTTCGTCCGGGATGAGGTGGCGCAGCGACACGTCGTTGACCAGCACCAGCAGGCGGATTGCCTGGTAGGCGTCGTCCGGCGTGGCGCCCATCGACACGTCGTCCGTGACGACGGCCAGTTCCGCCTCGAAATCGATGCCCCACTCTTCGCTGGCGACAACGATATCGTCCGTCGGCCCCAGCAGGTCGTCGCTGCCGCCCTGGTACAGCAGCGGCTCCTTCAGGAACGACGCCGGCATCTCGGCGCCGCGTGCCTTGCGCACCAGCTCGACGTGGTTCAGGTACGCCGAGCCATCCGCCCACTGGTACGCGCGGGGCAGCGGCGCCATGCAGCGGCGCGGGTCGAAGTCGAAGCTGCGGCGCGCCTTGCCATCATTGAGCTGGCGCGACAGCGCGTCCAGCTGGGGCGCCATGAACGCCCAGTCGTCCAGCGCGCGCTGCAACGTGGGGGCAATGCCGTCGGCGACCACGGCGGTCTTCAGGTCGCGCGCGACCACGATCAGCTGGCCGTCGCGCGTGCCATCATTCAGTGTTGCAAGTTTCATGGATGAAAGGTAGTGTTTCGTCTGGACGAGACTGTAGCAGATGGCCCTGCTGACGTGCGCGGGTTGCCGGACTGTTATGTTAAGTTGTCGCTGGAGGCGGAAAGATCGTGAACAAATACTCAGCAACAAAACGCAAGGCCGTGGACGAGTTCTGGAGCACGCAACCGCCTTGCACCCACTGCCTGCAGCTGTACGACAGCGATGCGGCACTGCTGGACGCCCTGGAAGGCTTCATCGCGACCGGCATCCGCCAGGGCGATGCCATCGTCGTGATCGCCACCCCGTCGCATCGCATCGAACTGGACCGCCGGCTGGCGTATGCGGGCTTCGACCCGGCCGCGGCGGCCGGGCGCGGCCAATACCTGCCGCTTGACGCGGCCGAGCTGCTGGCGCAATTTACCGACGATGGGGTGCCGGACGAAGCGCGCTTTCGCCGCGTGATCGGCGACCTGCTGGTGCGTGCCCGCAGGCACTATCCGTCCGTGCGCGCATTCGGCGAAATGGTGGGACTGTTGTGGGCCGACGGCCATTACGCCAGCACGGCCCGGCTGGAAGAAATGTGGTCGCGCGTCTGCCACGACAACGACCTGGCGCTGTTCTGCGCCTACCCGAAGGCCGGGTTCGATGCCGCGCCGGCGTTCGCGGCGCAGATCGAGGCGGCGCACTCGCAGGCCTGCCCCTTCTGACTCAGGTGGCTGCCAGCAGCGCCAGCTGCGCCTCATCGAGGTAGCACCACTCGCCCTCTTCCAGTCCCAGCGACGCCAGTTGCAGCCCGCCAATGGCGGCGCGATGCAATGCGCTGCAATGGTTGCCAGCCGCAGCCAGCATGCGCTTGACCTGGTGGTACTTGCCCTGCTCCAGCACGATTTCCAGCAGGTTATCGCCGCGTTTCTCGCAGACCAGCGCCGCCAGCGGTGCCGGCTCGTCGTGCAGTTGCACGCCCGCCAGCAGTTGCGCGATCAATTCGTCGGTGACGGGTTCCGCCGTGGTGGCGTGATACACCTTCGGCACGTGCCGCTTCGGCGACGACAACGCATGGATGAACGGACCGTCGTCGGACATCAGCAGCATGCCCGTCGTGTCGTGGTCGAGCCGGCCGACGGGCTGGACGTCGCGCCACGTGAACTGCTCGGGCAGCAAGGTCAGCACACCAGGCCGGTGGCTCGGCTTGCGCGAACACTCGAAGTTGGCCGGCTTGTTCAGCGCGATATACACGTGCTCGCGGTAGCGCCACTCCTCGTCGAACACGGTCAGCACGAGGTTGTCCGTCTCGACGGAAGTCTTGTAGTTGTCCTGCACAGCGCCGTTGACGGCCACTTCGCCGTCTTCGATGAGGCTGCGGCAATACTTGCGAGTGCCGAAACCTTGCGATTGCAGGATGCGATCCAGGGATAATTTGCTCATGGGCCGGCATTCTACCGGATTCCATTCCGTCGCCTCGACGCGCTTTGATGCATATCAAGCTGCACGGAAGGGCCGTTGTTAAACTGAAATTGTAGTAGGAATCTACTGAACAGCTCGCTCGGATTCCTAACCCGGCTGTACGGCGCCTGGCGGCCGATGCCGCAGTCTTTGTCGCTCATTTCCCTGGGCTGTGTCGGTCCTTGTCCTGGACTGGTACCCGACAACGATACGGCGACGATGGCAAAGCCGATCGGATGGTGACCGCGCAGCCAGGCACAGCCAGACGCAGCCAGACACAGCCAGACCCGCAGTTCGCGACACTCCGACCGATCAATGCACAATTTACCGCAGGAGAATGTGATGACGAACGAAACGCCCCGCCAAGGAATCGCCCCGGCCAGCGCGCGGGCCCGTCCCCCCGTCGGCCGGACTGCCCGCTCGGCGGCACGGGCTGCCAGCCATGCCACCCGGATCGCCATGGCGCACCGCAGCGCGGCCCAGCTGGCGGCAGATCTGCTGGTAGACCGCATACGTGCGCGTGCCGGGCGCGGCTGGGAAAGCGCCCTGTGCCCGGAGATGCCCCAGACCGGCTGGCTGGCTGCCACGGAACATGATCTGATGGCATGGCTGGATGCGGGAGGGTTTGCCGCCGGCGAACGAGCGCTGGCGGGCACCCAAACGAAAACAGCGGCCTGAGCCGCCGTTTTCTTGTCCCATCACAGGACATGAACGAGGAAATGAATTCTCTCTGGTCCGCATCGTCGATGCAGTTGGGTAGTTCCACTTACGCAAGTGAATGCGAGTAATTGAGACTGGTGCAACAAGTTTCGTCCAGTTACCGCCTTCGAGATGACTGCGTTGGTTGACTTCGCCCTCCCTTGGAATGAACTACACGCTTACTATAGTCCAAGCGAGAGATTTATCAAGAAGTTCGCGAAGAAATCGTATTCACACACTGCTGTCGCGCTAACCGCCGCCACCTCCATGGGAGGCGGCAGCGCTTGGCTTTACTTGACCGAGACGCGTCCGGCTTCGCCCACTGCCGCCTTGAACGCCCCGCTGCCCATGGCGGCACCGAATTTCTTCAGGACGCGCTCCGGCAACCCTTCATGCTGGGTGTAGTCGATGATGTCCTCGGCCTTGACGATGTCGCGCGCGACGCTGTCCACGCTGCCGAAATCGTCCGCCAGGCCCATCTTGACGGCGCGGGCGCCCGTCCAGAACAGCCCCGAGAACATTTCCGGCGTCTCATGCAGGCGCGTGCCGCGGCCGGCGCGCACCACGTCGATGAATTGCTGGTGGATTTCGTTGAGCATTTCCTGGGCATGCTCCTTGTGCTTCGCGGACTGCGGGCTGAACGGGTCCATGAAGCCCTTGTTCTCGCCGGCCGTCAGCAGGCGACGCTCGACGCCCAGCTTTTCCATCGTGCCCGTGAAGCCGAAGCCGTCCATCAGCACGCCGATGGAACCGATGATGCTGGCCTTGTTGACATAGATGCGGTCGGCCGACGCGGCAATGTAATAACCGCCCGAGGCGCAGATTTCATCGACGACGGCGTACAGCGGCTTGTCCGGATAGCCCTTGCGCAGGCGCTGGATCTCGTCGACGATCATGCCGGCCTGGACCGGGCTGCCGCCCGGGCTGTTGATGTGCACGACGATGGCAACCGAGCCCTCGTCCGAGAACGCCTTGTTCAGCGCCGGGATGACGACGGCCGCGGCGCCGCTGCCTTCCGATTCGATATTGCCTTCGATCTCGATCAGTGCCGTGTGGCGACCCACTTCCGTGTCGCCGCCCAGGATGCTCAGATTGAAATAGCTGGCGATGGCCACGAAGACGAGCACCAGCAGGAATACCTTGAAGAAGATGCTCCAGCGCCGGTTGGCGCGCTGTTCCTTGATCGTGGCGAAGACGAGCTTCTCCAGCACTTCCCGCTCCCAGTTGATGGGCAGTTGCCCGGGCGCGGGCGCAGGTGGGATGGGAGGCTGGGTTGGGGGGATATTGTCACTCATGGATAATGTATACGCACATTCGGGTCGATGGTGAAACGCTGAAGGAGATAAACGGCAAATAAGCGACGTCAGGCGCGCGCCGGGCGGACGAAATCGTCCGGCTGCCAGTACAGCTTGCCGTCGCGCTCGGTCACGACGATGGGCCGCAGCCGCCCGCCCCGGCATGGCCCGCCCGCGCACTGGCCCGTGGCGGGAATATACACGGCGCCGTGGGTCGAGCACATCAGATACATCTTGCTCGACTCAAAAAACTCGCCCGGCGCCCAGTCCAGTTCGATCGGTACGTGGGCGCAGCGGTTCAGGTAGGCATATGCCGTACCGCCATGGCGGATGACGAACGCGGTCGCGTCCTCGCCGCCGGCCGTGACGGGAAAGCGCACGCCCAGGCCACTGTCGACGACAGCGTCGGCTGCGCAGATCAGGATCTCGTCGTTCACGGCGTCAGGCATTCGCGTCCAGCCAGGCGTGCAGCTCGGGCACGTTTTTGGCGGAGAAAATCGGCTGGCAGGCGTACAGCTGATCGACCGGGTGCGCGCCATACTCGACGGCGATACCGGCCGAGCCCGCGTTCTGGGCCATCAGCAGGTCGTGCGTCGTGTCGCCGATCATCACGGTGCGCTTCAGGTCCTGCCCCAGCTCGCGCGTCAGTTCCTGCAGCATGGCCGGGTGCGGCTTGGAGAATGTCTCGTCGGCACAGCGGGTGGCGGCAAACGTCGTCAGCAGTTTGGCGGCGTTCAGTGCGCGGTTCAGGCCGACGCGGCTCTTGCCTGTCGCCACGGCCAGGAAATAACCCTGCTGCGTCAGCGCTTCCAGCATTTCCGGCACGCCGTCGAACAAGGTCAGCTCGTGATCCTTCGTCAAGTAGTGATAACGGTAGCGCTCGACCATGCGCGGGTAGTATTTCGGATCGACGTCGGGCCCCAGCACGGCCTGCATTGCCTCGGCCAGGCCCAGGCCGATCACGTGCGATGCCGCCTCCCGGCTGGGAATCGGCAGGCCGAGGTCGCGGGCCGCCGCCTGGATGGACTTGACGATCGTTGCCGTGCTGTCCATCAAGGTGCCGTCCCAATCGAAGACGATCAGGTCAAATTGCTTTCTTGCCATGTAATCCGGCTGCGCCGGCTCCTGTAGAGATCGGGACGCCGCGCCTGGGGCGCACGTCCGGTGGAGGTGTTACTCAACTGCGGATGTAACTCAACTGCGCGGTTGCCCCAAGCTTACCAAGAATTTTTCGCATTCGGGCGCGAGCGGTGCGTTCAGCGTCATCATTTTGCCCGTCTCCGGGTGCGTAAAGCTGATCTGGTGGGCATGCAGGAACATCCGCTTCAGGGCGCCGCGCGTGCCGTCACTTTTTTGTAACGCCTTGTTCAGCGCGAAATCGCCGTACTTGTCGTCGCCGGCGATGGGAAAGCCCGACGATGCAAGGTGAACCCGAATCTGGTGGGTGCGGCCCGTCTTCAGCTCCGCCTCCAGCAGCGCGAAGTTGTCATATTTCTTTAACAACGTGAACACCGTGTGCGACGGCATGCCGTCCGCCTGCACGGCCACGCGGCGCTCGCCATCGGCCGTCGTGTACTTGTGCAGCGGCAACTTGACGTGCTGGCGCTGGTTTTTCCAGTCCCCCACCGCCAGCGCGAAGTAGCGCTTGTCCGTCAGGCCGTCGCGCATCTGTTCGTGCAGCGCCGTCAGCGCCGAGCGCTTCTTGGCCAGCAGCAACAGGCCGGATGTTTCGCGGTCGAGCCGGTGCACCAGTTCCAGGAACTTGGCATCCGGCCGCGACGCGCGCAGCTGTTCGATGACACCGAACGACACGCCGGAGCCGCCATGCACAGCCACGCCGGCCGGCTTGTCGACGACCAGCATGTGCGCATCCTCGAAGATGATCGGGAACTCGGCCGCCGGGACATTGTTTTCCGGCTTTTCCGCCACCCGCACGGGTGGGATGCGGACGATGTCACCCGCGATCAGCCGGTACAGCTGATCGATGCGGCCCTTGTTGACACGCACCTCGCCGGAGCGGAGGATGCGGTAGATGTGGCTTTTCGGTACACCTTTGCAAACACGCAACAGGTAGTTATCTATCCTCTGTCCGGCCTCTTCTTCGCCGATCGTGACGAATTGTGCTTGCGGCAGGACTGTATTGGAGGAAGCGGCAGCAGGTTTGTGCTCGGCCCTGGGGGGCCCCTTTTGCGTTGTCTTCCCAGAAAATCTCTCTAAGTCCTTCATTTTGAATATATAATCGTTTTGCCGTAGCGAAGCTGTACTCGAAGTAGTACTTCAAGCTGCTGCAGTGTAAGAAGAAAACCACAATTCTACACAGGGGCGCATCCGCTGGCCTCGCCTAATTGCAAATTCAGCGGAAATAAATGTATACGCACATTCGGGCGCGGGTCAGGGTTACGACCTCTGTCGTCATCGGATTATGGCGGCCTGATAAGCCAGCCGCGCGTTGCATTTGCCGCCTGCGAGGCTTGCGACAAGCACCCTTTGCGGCGTCAAGTGCCTGCGATCGCGACGGCTCTGAAAGCTGCCTCATGCGCACGGATGCTGGATTAGATTGGCTGGAATTTTGGATAAGTCCGGCGAGCAAGCACTACAGTCGTTGCTCGCTGGTTGATGGAACCGATAACGCTTGCCGTTTCGCCCGGGCACCATACAAGATGCCCTGGCTCGACGATTTGCGCACGCCCGCATTCTCCCGTCCCGACCTGCTCGGTATGACAGGATGAGTTGCAGGTGGTGCGAACTCGGCAGGACGATCGGCCCCATGCGCCCTGCTGCGGCAGCCGCGCCACCGCGCGCTGCCGCACGACGAGGCATTTCCCCGCAGCCTCCTTAATTCTCGCGTATATCCTTGTATGGTTGCCGTCTCCACGGAGACGGCATTACATGGCCCAAGGGTCGCGGAGTTAAATAAAAATGAAACGCATGTTGTTCAACGCCACGCAGCAGGAAGAGCTGCGCGTGGCAATTGTCGACGGTCAGAAACTGATCGACATCGACATCGAGACCGCCGGACGCGAGCAGCGCAAGTCCAATATCTACAAAGGCGTCATCACCCGCATCGAACCGTCGCTGGAAGCCTGCTTCGTCAGCTACGGCGAAGATCGCCACGGTTTCCTCCCATTCAAAGAAGTTGCTCGCACGTATTTCCGTGAAGGTTGCGACGTGCGCAATGCCACCATCAAGGAAGCATTGCGCGAAGGCCAGGAAATCATGGTCCAGGTCGAAAAGGAAGAGCGCGGCAACAAGGGCGCCGCGCTGACCTCGTTCATCTCGCTGGCCGGCCGTTATCTCGTGCTGATGCCGAACAACCCGCGCGGCGGCGGCGTATCGCGCCGTGTCGAAGGCGAAGAGCGCCAGGAACTGCGCGAGACGATGGACAAGCTGGACCTGCCGCAGGGCATGTCCGTGATCGCCCGCACTGCCGGCATCGGCCGCAACGTCGACGAGCTGCAGTGGGACCTGAACTACCTGATGCAACTGTGGCGCGCGATCGAAGGCGCCTCGAAGTCGGCTTCCGGCGCCTTCCTGATCTACCAGGAAAGCTCGCTTGTCATCCGCGCCATCCGCGATTACTACCAGCCCGACATCGGCGAGATCCTGATCGACACCGACGAGATCTACGAACAGGCGCACCAGTTCATGAGCCACGTGATGCCCGACATGGTGCATCGCGTAAAGCGCTACAGCGACGACGTGCCGCTGTTCTCGCGCTTCCAGATCGAACACCAGATCGAAACCGCGTACTCGCGTACCGTACCGCTGCCATCGGGCGGCGCCATCGTGATCGACCATACCGAAGCGCTGGTCTCGGTGGACGTCAACTCGGCCCGTGCCACGCGCGGTTCCGACATCGAAACGACGGCCTTCAACACCAACTGCGAAGCGGCCGAGGAAGTGGCCCGCCAGCTGCGCCTGCGCGACCTGGGCGGCCTGATCGTCATCGACTTCATCGACATGGAAGTGGCGAAGAACCAGCGCGAAGTGGAACAGCGCCTGAAGGACGCGCTGCACCACGACCGTGCGCGCGTTCAGATGGGCAAGATTTCCCGCTTCGGCCTGATGGAACTGTCGCGCCAGCGCCTGCGTCCTTCGCTGTCCGAAGGCTCGCACGTGACGTGCCCGCGCTGCTCCGGCACCGGCCACATCCGCGATACGGAATCGTCCGCCCTGCAGGTGCTGCGCATCATCCAGGAAGAGGCGATGAAGGAAAACAGCGCCGCCATCCACGTGCAGGTGCCGGTCGACGTGGCCGCCTTCCTGCTGAACGAAAAGCGCGGCGAAGTGCTCAAAATCGAGAACCGCCACCGCATCACCGTGATCCTGGTTCCGAACAAGCACCTGGACACGCCGCACTACAAGCTGGAACGCATCAAGCACGACGATCCACGCCTGGAAGAAACGGCCGCCAGCTACACGATGGCCGAACAGGCCGAGACGGACATGGCGTTCGCCAAGCGTCAGAAGGAAGAAGCCAAGCCGCGCCAGGAAGCCGTCGTCAAGACGATCACGCCAAGCCAGCCGGCCCCGATGGTCGACCGCAAGCCGGCCGAGCCGGTCGCCCCGGTCGCGCCACCGGTCCCGGTTGCCGCCGCGCCTGCGGAAAAAGGCTTCTTCAGCAAGCTGATGTCGTTCTTCACAGGCAAGGAGCCGGAACCGGTCGCACCGCCGGCCCCGGCCATCGTGACGAAACCGGTCGCGCCGGCCGAGCGCGGCGACAAGAACGCCCGCGCCCCGCGTGGCCGTGGCCGTAACGGCAAAGGTCCGCGCGAAGACCGCGAACCGGGCAGCCGCGAGGAAGCCGGCAAACCAGGCGTCGCCGCCGAGGGCCGTCCACCGCGTCCGCCGCGTCCGCCACGCGAACCGCGTGAGCCGCGTGAAAACCGCGAGCCACGCGAAGTCGTCGAAGGCCAGGCTGCACCGGCACCACGCGGCGAACGCGCCGAGCGTCCGGAGCGCGCGGAACGTCCTGAGCGTGCCGAGCGTGGTGAGCGTCCTGAACGCGCACCCCGTCCACCGCGCGAGCCACGCGAGCCGCGTGAACCGAAAGCCCAGCCGGCCGAAGCGAAAGCCGAGGAACTGGCACTGGCAGCCGCCGGCGTCGGTCCGGTCGGCACGGGCAGCGGCCCGGTTGTCGATACGACGGATCTGGTGAAACCTGCTGTTGCAGCCCAGGGTCCGGAAGGTGAAGAGTTCGAGGGTGGCGAAGGTGGCGACGAGCCGCGTCGTCGCCGTCGTCGTGGCGGCCGCAACCGCAATCGCCGCGAGCGCGAAGGCGCCGAGGGTCTCGAGGGCGCGGAAGGCGTCGAAGGCGAAACGTCCTTCAACGCCGCCGATGGCGAAACCGTACCGGCCGCTGGCGACGTCGTGACGGCAGCACTGCCTGCCGCTGCCGTGACGATCACCACCGCCGGCATCGTGGATGAGGCGCCGGCACCGCAAGCCGCCGCCGAGCAGCCAGCGGCACCGGTGGCTCCCGTTGCCCAGGTGACGGAGCAGCCGGCGGCACCGCAGATCGAGCCGTTGGTCGAAGCGAAAGTCGAGTCGGAGCCGCAGGTCGAGATCGCACCTGCCGCGCCTGTCGCCGAACAGCCGGTCGCAGCGGTTGCCCCGGCGCCTGTCGCCGAAGCAGCTGCACCAGCCGCCGCTGCGCCTGTCGAGCCGACGCCTGCCGTCGAGCCGGCCGAAGCGGAAATCGTCGACGCACCGGCCGCCGAGCCGCTGCCGCCAGTGTCCGCGCCGGTCGAGCAGCCTGCCCCGGCGGTGACGCCGGCGCCGGTTGTCGAGGAAGCGCCCGCCGTTGCGCCGGCAGCCGTTGCGGCAGAAGCGCCAGCCGTTGCACAGGCACCGGTTGTTGCGGAAGAAGCGGCACAGGTTCCCGCACAACCGCTGGCCGAGCCACGCGTGGAAACGCCGGCACCAGCGCCAGCCGCCAAGCCGGCCGACCTGGACGCGCTGCTGGCGTCCGCCGGCCTGACGATGGCGGCAACCGACCCGGCCAAGCTGCGTGCCGCGCAGGAAGCTGCTGCTCAGGAAGCGCCGCCGGCACCGGTACGCCGCCAGCGCAAGCCGGCACCGGTTGTTGTCGATGAGCCGCTGGTGCAAGTCAACACCCGCAACTGATCGGCCACGCGCCAATGAAAAGGGAAGCCGCGTGCTTCCCTTTTTTTATCCCTCGACCACATGAACACTGACCGCCCTCCTTCCATCAGCCTGGCCACGGCCGCGCGCTACTGGTTCAAGCTGGGCTTCATCAGCTTCGGCGGCCCGGCCGGCCAGATCGCGATGATGCATGCCGAGCTCGTGGAACGGCGCCGCTGGATTTCGGAAAACCGCTTCCTGCACGCACTTAACTACTGCATGCTGCTGCCGGGACCGGAAGCGACGCAGCTGGCGATCTACATCGGCTGGCTGCTGCATCGCGTGCGCGGCGGCCTTGTCGCCGGCTTGCTGTTCCTGCTCCCCTCGCTGCTGCTGCTGATCGGGCTGGGCTGGGTGTACATGGCGTTCGGCAACGTGCCCGCCGTGGCCGCCGTGCTGTACGGCATCAAGCCGGCCGTCGTCGCCATCGTGCTGGCGGCGGCATGGCGGATCGGCAGGCGCACGCTGCGCAACGGCATATTGGCGTCGATCGCCACCGTGGCCTTCGCCGCCATCATGCTGGGCGTACCGTTCCCGCTGATCGTGCTGGGTGCCGCCGCCGCCGGCTGGCTCGGCGGCCGGCTGCGACCGCAAGCATTCGCGCTGGGCAACGGCGCCGCCCATGCCGGCGCCAGCGGTCCGGCATTGATCGGCGACAATACGCCGACGCCGGCCCACGCCCGCTTCGGCTGGCGCCGGCTCGTCGTCACCTCCCTGCTCGGCATCGCGCTGGTGGCCGTCAGCTGGAGCCTGCTTGCCGCTGCTACCGGGATGCGCCAGCCGCTGGCGCAGATGGGCTGGTTCTTTACGAAGGCGGCGATGCTGACGTTTGGCGGCGCGTATGCCGTCCTGCCCTACGTCTACCAGGGCGGTGTCGATACATACCACTGGCTGACGCCGGCCCAGATGATCGACGGCCTGGCGCTGGGCGAGACGACGCCGGGACCGTTGATCATGATCGTCGCGTTCATCGGGTTTGTCGGCGGCTGGACGCACGGCGTGCCTGGCGCGGCGCCGCTCTCCGGCATCGCCGGCGCGCTGGTGGCGGCGTGGTTCACGTTCGTGCCGTCGTTCGTGTTCATCCTGGCGGGCGGACCGCTGGTCGAGGCCACGCGCGACAATATCCGCATGACGGCACCGCTGACAGCCATATCGGCGGCGGTCGTCGGCGTCATCGCCAGCCTGGCCGTGTTTTTTGGCGGCCACGTCTTTCTGACGCCTGCCGGGGTCGACTGGGGCGCGCTGGCAATTGCCGCCGTGGCGGCCGTGGCGCTGCTGCGTTACCAGATGGGAACAGTCAGGGTGCTGTTCGCCTGTGCAATCGCGGGGCTCGTGCTATCGTACACGGGTGGAACCACCCAACTGTTGTAGTAAAAGTAATGACTGAGAAGATTATCATGCTGTCGGACGAGCGCGCGCGGGCGCCGGCCATCCCTGCCGCGCTCGAGCCCGCCACGGGAGAGCTGCGCGACGCCCTCGCCCGCCCGCTGCACGACCTGCGCATTTCCATCACCGACCGCTGCAACTTCCGCTGCGTGTACTGCATGCCGAAGGAAGTGTTCGACAAGGATTACCAGTACCTGCCGCACGCGTCGCTGCTGACGTTCGAGGAAATCACGCGGCTGGCCCGCGAGTTCGTCGCGCATGGCGTGGAAAAGATCCGGCTGACGGGCGGCGAGCCGCTGCTGCGCAAGAACATCGAAAAGCTGATCGGCATGCTGGCCGAACTGCGCACCGTGCACGGCAGGCCGCTCGACCTGACGTTGACGACCAACGGCTCGCTGCTGGCGCGCAAGGCGCAGTCGCTGAAGGATGCCGGCCTGAATCGCGTGACCGTATCGCTCGACGCCATGGACGACGCCGTGTTCCGCGCCATGAACGACGTCGATTTCGCCGTGGCGGACGTGCTGCACGGCATCGACACGGCCCACGCCGTCGGCCTCGGGCCCATCAAGGTCAACATGGTCGTCAAGGCCGGCAGCAACGAGCAGGAAATCCTGCCGATGGCGCGGTATTTCCGCGGCACGCCGCATATCCTGCGCTTCATCGAGTACATGGACGTGGGCGCGTCGAACGGCTGGAACATGCAGGACGTCATTCCGTCCGCCGAGATCGTGCGCCGCATCGGCGCCGAGATGCCGCTGGTGCCCGTGGACCCGAACTACACCGGGGAGACGGCTGCGCGCTGGCGCTATGCGGACGGCTCCGGCGAAGTCGGCGTCATTTCCAGCGTCACGCAGGCGTTCTGCAAGGATTGCACGCGGGCGCGGCTGTCCACCGAGGGCAAGCTGTACACGTGCCTGTTCGCCAGCCGCGGCCACGACCTGCGTGCGCTGCTGCGCGCCGGCCGCAGCGATGCCGAACTGTCCGCCGCCATCGGCGCTGTCTGGCGCGGGCGCGGCGATCGCTATTCCGAATTGCGCACGGTGAATACCGACGGGCTGGTCCGCTCCGGCGAGCGCAAGGTTGAAATGTCTTATATTGGGGGATGATTTGACGAGCAGCACCGACAGTACCATCGCGTACGACGACGTATCGGGCCTCATCCTGGCCGGCGGCCGCGGCACCCGCATGGGCCGCGTCGACAAGGGCCTGCAGCCGTTCCGCGGCGCCACGATGGTTGCGCACGTGCTGCGCCGGCTGGCGCCGCAGGTGCGCAGTGTGACGATCAATGCCAACCGCAATCAGGAAACCTACGGCGCGCTGGGCGTTGCCGTACTGCCGGACGAGCTGACGGGCTTCGAAGGCCCGCTGGCCGGCCTGCAGACGGGCCTGCGCCACTGCGACACGGACCTGCTCGTCACCGCGCCCTGCGATTCGCCTTTCCTGCCGCCGGACCTGGTACAACGCCTGCGCGACGCGCTTGTAACGCAGGAAGCGGACCTGGCCGTGGCGGTAACGATGGAAGCGGACGAAACCGGCGCCGCGCGCAAGCAGCCCCATCCCGTATTCAGCCTGATTCGCAAGAGCGCCCTGCCCCACCTGGACACCTACCTGGCCGAGGGCGGCCGCCGCATGGACGGCTGGCACAAGTCGATCAAGGTGGCCGAAGTGCTGTTCAACGACGCTGCCGCCTTCCGCAACATCAATACGCTGGCCGAACTGCAGCAGGAAGAGCGGGCGGACGGCGCGCCGACGCTGCAGGACGTCGTGGGCTGCCTGTCCGATTACGATCCCCATGCGGTGCCCGTGCGCCAGGCGCAGCACATCATCCGCGAATTCATCCAGCCGGTGCGCGCCGTCGAGAAGGTGGCGCTGCGCGCCGCGCTGGGGCGCGTGCTGGCAGCCGATATCGTCTCGCCGATCAGCGTGCCCGCGCACGACAATTCCGCGATGGACGGCTTTGCCTTTGCCGGCGACCAGCTCGATGCCGAACACCCGACCACGTTGCAGGTGATCGGCGCCGTCTTTGCCGGCCGCCCTTCCGAGCTGCGCCCCGAGCCGGGCCAGTGCGTGCGCATCATGACGGGCGGCGTGATGCCGCCGGGCTGCGACACGGTGCTGCCGCAGGAGCTGGCCGCAGGCATCACCGAGGACAGCGTGACGATCTCGCCGCGCACGATCAAAACGGGCGACAACCGCCGCTTCAAGGGCGAGGACCTGATGGAAGGCAGCCCGGCACTGAAGGCCGGCAAGATCGTCCGGCCGGCGGACCTGGGCCTGATCGCATCGCTGGGCATTGCCGAAGTGGCCGTGCGGCGCCGGCTGCGCGTCGCGTTCTTCTCCACCGGCGACGAGCTGCGGTCGATCGGCGAGCCGCTGGCGCCGGGGTGCGTCTACGACAGCAACCGCTACACCCTGCACGGCATGCTGACGCGCCTGGGCGTGGAGCTGGTGGACATGGGCATCGTGCGCGACGATCCGGCCGCACTGGAAGCGGCGTTGCGCGACGCGTGCGAGAGCGCGGATGCCGTCATCACGTCGGGCGGCGTCTCCGTCGGCGCGGCCGACTACACGAAGCAGATCATGGCAACGCTGGGCGACGTGACGTTCTGGACCATCGGCATGCGCCCGGGCCGGCCGATGGCCTTCGGCAAGATCCGCTCGAACGGCCACAGCGCGTTCCTGTTCGGCCTGCCCGGCAATCCCGTTGCCGTGATGGTCACGTTCTACTTCTTTGCCCGTCACGCGCTGCTGCGCATGATGGGCACCGACGCCCGTGACGACCTGCTGGTGCAGGCCCGCTCGTTCGGCCCTATCCGCAAGAAGCCGGGCCGCACCGAGTACCAGCGCGGCATCCTCACCGTCAACGCGGACGGCTCGCGCGAAGTGCGCATCACCGGCTCGCAGGGCTCCGGCATCCTGCGTTCGATGTCCGAGGCGAACTGCATGGTGGTGCTGCCGGATGGGCAGGGCAATGTGGCCGCTGGCGACCTGGTCGACGTGCTGCTGTTCGAGGGCCTCGTTTGAGCGACTGACCCGCTGGGGACAGGCACCTCCGGGCCGGCCGGCCCGGAGGTGCCTGTCCCTGACTATTGTCCGTGCTCCGACGGCTCAGCCCTCTCCCTCCGGAACCTCCACCTCCCGCCCCAGCAGCATCTGCGCCGCCTCGGCGGGCAGCGCCTCCACCGACTTCAGCTTGCGCGCCATTTGCCGGCTGCGCATTTCCGCCGTCTCGATATTCTTGGCAGCGCGCTCCAGCGTCGTCTTGGTGGCAGCGAGCACGTCGCCGAACTTGCCGAACTCCGTCTTCACGGCACCCAGCACCTGCCATACCTCCGACGAACGCTTCTCCAGCGCCAGCGTGCGGAAGCCCATCTGCAGGCTGTTCAGCAGCGCCGTCAGGGTGGACGGCCCGGCGATGCTGACGCGGTTGACGCGCTGCAGTTCGTCCGCCAGCCCGGGGCGGCGCATAACCTCCGCGTACAGTCCTTCCGTCGGCAGGAACAGGATGGCGAAATCCGTCGTCTGCGGCGGGCAGACGTATTTGTCGGCAATGGTCTTCGCCTCGCCCCGCACCGCCCGCTCCAGCTCCTTGCCGGCCGCGGCGACGCCTTCCGCGTCCGCCCGGTCCGCCGCCTCCAGCAGGCGTTCGTATTGCTCCTTCGGGAACTTGGCATCGATCGGCATCCAGACGGGCGGGCCGCCATCCTTCATCCCCGGCAGCTTCAGCGCGAATTCCACGCGGGCATTCGTGCCGGCCACCGTCTCGACGTTCTTTGCGTACTGGTCCGGCGTCAGCACCTGCTCCAGCAGCATTTCCAGCTGCACCTCGCCCCACGTGCCGCGCGTCTTGACGTTGGTCAGCACGCGCTTCAGGTCGCCGACGCCCAGCGCCAGCTGCTGCATTTCGCCCAGTCCCTGATGCACGCGCTCGAGCCGGTCGGAGACCTGCTTGAAGGACTCCGTCAGGCGCGATTCGAGCGTCGCGTGCAGTTTTTCGTCGACGGTCTGACGCATCTCTTCCAGCCTGGCGCCATTGTCGGTCTGCAAGTCGCGGATACGCGTTTCCAGCGTCGTCCGGACTTCCGCCATGCGCCGCGCGTTCGACTCCGTCAGCACTTCGATCTGGCGCCGCATGCCGTCCAGCTGCTGCACGGTTGCGGCATGGCTCTGGCCCAGCGTGTGACTCATCTCCTGGCGCTGCGCCTGCGCCGTTGCCTGCAACTGCATGCGTACTTCGCGCTCGACGCGGTCCAGCCGCTCGGCAATATCGCCCCCGCCGCGCGGACGCAACAGCAGCGCCACCTGCAGCAGGAGAATCAGCAGGGCCAGGCCCAGCAAAATAGTCAGTTCCATCGTTCAGTCCACGGCAAGAAACACTGTCTGAATATACAGCATTTCCAGAGTGACCGACGCAGCAATATTGCCCAAAAACGGGGACAGTCCCCGATTTTGGGCAATATTTTCTGAAAAATGGGGACAGACCCCATTTTTCAGGCAACAGGTTTCAGTCGGGCTTGTTGCGCATCCAGTCGGCGGTCTGGTAGAAGGACTGCATCAGGCGCAGGCGCAGGTCTTCGGCGATGCCGACGTCTTCCATGGCCCAGGCCATGGCGCGCAGCCATTGGTCGCGCTCGCCCGTGCCGACGGCAAACGGCAGGTGCCGGGCGCGCAGGCGCGGGTGGCCGAACTGTTCCTGGTACAGGTCGGGGCCGCCCATCCAGCCCGTCAGGAACCAGAACAGCTTGTCGCGCGAGCCGTCCGTCGAAGGGGGATGCATGGCGCGGATGGCGGCGAATTCCGGCTCCAGTTCCATCAGGTCGTAAAAGCGGTCGACCATCTCGCGCAGCTTGGTTTCGCCACCGATAACGTCGTACAAAGTGCGGTTTTCTTCAGGGGTTTGCGTCATGTTCGCCATGATAACTCAGCGCGCACAGCCCGATTGATGTAGATCAAGCGGATTTCCGATACCCCTCAAGACCGACGAGTTTGGGGGGAAGATGGATGTCTGTCAGGAGTAACCACAGCCATGCGCGACGACCGCTTCGAACGCAAAGCCGGCGCTTTCTTCGCCGCACAGCTCCGCCGCCATCGCAATGGCGAGCGCGCTGCCGTGCAGGCGCTCGTGCTGGGCTGGGCCGGTCTGATCTGCCATCCGCTGTTCTTCATTCTGTTTGGCTGGGTTGTGCCGCAGGCATACCAGAGCCCGGGCCTGCGGGCGCTCGGTATCGCGATCGGCGCGGCAGGCATCGTTGCCGAGCGGATGGGGCCACGGTATTGCGAACTGTACGTGCCGGTCGCCGTCACGTTCCTGCTGCCCTTTTTCGGCACCTACATGTTCCTGATGAACGATGCCGCGGGAGCATGGAGCCAGTGGCTCATCGTGGCGATCGTCGCCTTGTTCCACCTGCCGACGCCGCTGGCGCTGCGCTGCTACGTCACGGGTACCGTGCTGGCCATGGCCGGCGCATTGCTGCAGGGCCGCGGCGAAGTCATCCTGTCCGCGTCGTTCCTGCAGCAGTTGCCTGTCCACGCGTTCGTCATCGGCCTGCTGTGCGTGGCCCGGCTGGGCCGCTCGGCGCTGGAGCAGGAAAAACTGGCGGGGATGGGCGAAGGGCTGGGCGCCGTGGCCCACGAGATGCGCACGCCGCTGGCCAGCATGGATGCCAATGTGCGCGGCCTGACGCGCATGCTGCAGGGAGAAGCCAGCACCGGCGCAGGCACGAGCGTCGCCACGGAGGAAGTGCGCCAGGCCATGACGCGCATCCAGTACGAAGTGCGCCATATGAACCACCTGATCGACCTCTTCCTGCTGAGTGCGAATGCCGTGCGCAGGCGACTCGATCCATACGAATCGGTGTCAATGGCGGACGCCGTGCAGTCCGTCCTGCGCCGCTACCCGTTTGCCAGCCCGGCCCAGCGCAGCGCCGTGGCCGTGGATGTGCGCGGCAACTTCAATTTTTCCGGCCAGTACGAACTGACGGTCGTCATCCTGCTCAACCTGCTGCGCAATGCGCTGAAGGCCATCCACCGCGCCGGCAAGGGCCGCGTGCGCATCGTCGTCGACGGCCAGCGCAAGCCGCCGCGGCTGCTGTTCATCGATACCGCCTGCGGCATCGCCGCGCGCCATCAACGCTTTATCTTCCAGCGCTTCTATGCGTACCCGGCCTATAACGGCACCGGCGTGGGGCTGGCGCTGTGCCGCCAGATCATGCACGCCTGGAATGCCCGCATCCGCTGCGTTTCCCGCGAAAGCGCCTACGCCATCTTCGTGCTCGAATTTCCCATCCAGCGCGCCAAAGTGCCATCAGGTGAATCATGAGACTACCGATCTTTTCCCACCCCACCACGACCGTGCTGGTCGACGACAGCGACTCATTCCTGAAGAGCCTGTCGTTCCAGCTCGATCCGGTGCTGCCCAGTAAAACCTTCCACGACACGACGATGGCGCTGGACTGGTTCAACGCGAGCACACGCCGGGCCGACCTGCCGCTGCACGTCAATTTCGACATCCTGAACCAGACGCCCGACCAGCCCAACGTGGCCGTGGACGTGCGCCGGATTCACGACCTGTGCGCCAGCGCGCACCGCTTCACGATCCCTTCCGTGCTGGTCGTCGATTATTCGATGCCGCAGATGAACGGCGTGGAGTTCTGCCGCCAGATCGAATACCTGCCGTGCAAGAAGATCCTGTTCACTGGCGCGGCGGACGAGAAAATCGCCGTCAACGCCTTCAACGAAGGCCTGATCGACCGCTTCATCCGCAAGAGCGACGACGATGCGCTGGACCGCCTTGAACAGGAAATCCTGGCAATGCAGCGCGCCTTCTTTGTGGACCAGGCGGAGACGCTGCGCGACCTGCTGGCGCTGCACGATTACTCTTTCCTGCGCTGCAATACGATGGGAGGCCTCGTGCGCGAGCTGTACGTCAAGCACGGCTTTGTGGAGCACTACCTGCATTCGAGCCCGACAGGCGTCCTGTTCCTGGACAAGCATGGTCGCGCTACCCTGATGGTCATCGAAACGGAACAGGGCATGCACGCGCAGTACGAGGTGGCGCGCGACAATGAAGCACCGCAATCGTTGCTGACGGCGCTGCAGGAACGCCGCGTGCTGCCCTTCTTCCCGCCCGAAGCGGGCGCGGGCATGTATTCCAACGCGGCCGGAGAACAGTGGCACCGCTACTGCGCCGCCCCGCAGGTGCTGCAAGGCCGCGAACGCTACTACTGGGCACTGTTCGAATTCCCCGGCCACTACCTGGAAAACCCCGTCTACCCGTTCAGCGAATACCTCAACTCGCGGCATCCACCCTGCGACCTGGCCGCATAGTGGGGACAGGCACCTTTCTCAGGGGTCTCCCGCCCCTGTAAAAGGTGACTGTCCCCGACGTTGGTCCACGCCGCCAACCCCCACTCAAATCCGCACCGTAGTTCCTCGAAACACGGGCCTGTCCCGGGTTTTCACGCTTCGCGCAGCGTCTGCAAAGGCGGCTGGTTCAGCACATTGCGCAACCCCAGCCATCCACCGGCGATCGCGCACAGCGCGCCGGCCGCGAGGCCGGCCAGCCAGACGACGGGGCTGAACATCCACTCGAACTTGAACTGGTACGTCGCCAGCCCCCAGCCCATCGCGGCGGCGCCGCTGGCGGCCAGCAGCCCGGACAGCGAACCCACAAGCAGGAACTCGATCAGCTGCGCCTGCGACAGCTGCTTGCGCGTGGCGCCCAGCGCCCGCAGCAGGCCGGCCTCGCGGGTCCGCTCGTCCTGCGAACCCATCAGCGCCGCGTACAGCACCAGCACGCCGGAGGCGAGCGTGAAGGCAAACAGGAACTCGACGGCACTGACGACCTGGTCCAGCACGGACTGGATCTGGCGCAGCACGCCGCCCACGTCCACCACCGTCAGGTTCGGGAAGTCGCGCGACAGCGTGTTGGCCAGCGCCGCGGCCTGCCTGGGCAGATGGAACGCCGTGATCCACGTCTGCGGCGTCTCGGCCATCGCCGCCGGGTTGATGATGACGAAGAAGTTCACCCGCATCGAACCCCATTCGAGCTTGCGCAGGCTGGTGATCTTCGCCTCGACGGGCGAGCCGGCGATATCGAAGCGCATCGAGTCGCCCAGCTTCAGGTTCAGCGTCTTCGCCAGCCCTTCCTCGACAGAAGCTTCGGCCACGCCCGCCTTGTCCTGATACCAGCGGCCGGCAACGATGTCGTTCTGCGGCGGCATCGCCGTCATTGTCGACAGGTTGAACTCACGCTCGGCCAGGCCACGGGCACGCTCGTCCGTGTAGGTCGCCGACGTGACGGGCCTGCCGTTGACGGCCGTGAGGCGGCCGCGGATCATCGGGTACAGCGGCGCCTCCAGCGCGCCGCCCGCCTTCAGACGCGCAGCGATATCGTCCTTCTGGTCCGGCTGGATATTGATGACGAAATGGTTCGGCGCATCGGGCGGCGTGGCGCTGCGCCAGGCGCTCATCAGGTCGCCGCGCACGACGGTCAGCAGCAGCAGCGCCATCAGGCCCAGCGCCAGCGACACGACCTGGACGATGGTGGCGCCGGGGCGGCGCTGCAGCGACGTCACCGCGAAGCGCCATGCCTGGTGGTTGACGGCGCCGCGCACCCGCTTCAGCACGACGAGGCCGAGCCAGCCGGCCAGCGCGAACAGTCCGAACGCGGCAAGGAAGCCCAGCGCCGTCATCGACGCCAGCTTCAGATCGCCCGCCTGCCACAGCAGCAGCAACAGGAAGGCGACGAGGCCGAGGCCATAGGTCGCCAGCGCCATCGGCCGCGGCGCCGCCGCCTCGCGGCGGATCACGCGGTTGTGCGGCACGTTGCGCAACTGCAGGATCGGCGGCAGCGCAAAGCCGGCCAGCAGCAACATGCCGACGGCCAGCCCCTGCAGCGCGGGCGCGAACGTTGCCGGCGGCAGGTCGACGGAGACCAGGCTGCCCAGCATTTCCAGCAGCACGTAATGGCTGGCAAAGCCCACCAGCACGCCCAGCGCGCTGCCGGCCAGCCCTACCAGCAGGAACTCGATCAGGTAGATGGCCGTCACCTGGTTCTGCGTCAGGCCCAGGCAGCGCAGCATCGCGCATGCGTCCAGGTGACGCATCATGAAACGGCGTGCCGCCATCGCCACGGCTACCGCGGCCAGCAGTGCCGACAGCAGGCCAACCAGCGACAGGAACTGGTCCGCCCGCTCCAGCGTGGCGCGCATCTCCGGCCGGCCGTCCTGCAGCGTATCGATGCGCACGCCGCGCGCGGAGCCCGCCTTGATCTGCGCCCGCAGCCAGTCCGCATAGGCGTTGACGTTGGCCGCGCCGTCCTTGCCCTCGCCGGCCAGCAGCAACCGGTAAGTGACGCGGGCGCCCGGCTGCACGAGGTTTGTCGCCGCCAGCTCATCGAGCCGCACCATCACGCGCGGCGCGAAATTCAGGAAGCCCGAACCGCGATCCGGCTCGGACGCGATCAGCCGGCCGACGCGGAACGTGCGGTCGCCCAGGCGCAGCGGCGCGCCGACCTGCGTCTTCAGCGCGCCCAGCAATGTGGCGTCGAGCCACACCGTGCCGGGGGCCGGGATGTCGGCGGCCGGTGTGCCGATGCTGTCGTTGGCCTGGTCCACGCTGGTGGTGACCTTGACTCGTCCCCGCAGCGGATAGCCCGCGCTGACGGCCTTCAGCGACGCCAGCACCGACTGTGCGGCATCGCCTTCGCCCGCCTGCGCCATGCTGGGGAAGACGACCGTTTCCGCCTGGATGAGTCCGCGGCGGCGCGCCTCGTCGCGCCAATCGGCCCGCACGGGCTGGTCGGCGCCGACGACGAGGTCGGCCCCCAGCAACTGGTGCGCGTCACGGTTCAGGCCGGCGCGCAGGCGGTCGATGAAGAAGCCCGCGGCGGACAGCGCCGCGACAGCCACGACAAGCGCGACAAGGAGGAAGCGAAGCTGGCCGGCGCGCCAGTCGCGGGTGGTCATTCGGAGGGCTTGGAGGAACATGGGGGCGTGCTCTTCTCTCTGAAGGTCAGGGTCTGTCTTTAGCCACGTGCGTGAATGGCTGGGAGCTGGCCTTAAAGGAGAGGTAACCAGCTCATTAGCGGAGGGCCGGGGGCAGACCCAGTGGGGCGAAGCAGGGAATTCAAGGAGCACCGCTCCTTGCCTGCGCAGCGGTGATGGCTTGCAAGCCATCACTCCTCCCTGCCCCCAGCTCTTCTCAAGCTCCGTTAACTACTTAAACGACGTTAAACGCGGCGAAGTAAGCTTCCACCTCATCAAGGAACTGCTGCTTCTTCACAGGCTCCAGGAACGACGCGGCAAAGCTGTTGCGTGCGAGCTCGTGCGCGTGCTGCAGCCCCAGCGGCAGCGACTCGAACGCCGCGACGAAGTTGGCGTTCAGGTAGCCGCCGAAATAGGCAGGGTCGTCCGAGTTGACGGTGGCGACGAGGCCCGCGTCCAGCAGTTCGAGCAGGTTGTGTTCCTTCATCGTGTCGAACACGCGCAGCTTGATGTTCGACAGCGGGCACACCGTCAGCGCCATCTTCTCGGCTGCGATACGCCGCGTCAGCGCGGCATCCTCCAGGCAGCGCACGCCGTGGTCGATGCGCTCGACGTGCAGCACGTCCAGCGCCGTTTCGATGTAGGCCGGCGGGCCCTCTTCGCCCGCGTGCGCCACCAGGTGCAGGCCCAGCTCGCGGCAACGCGCGAACACGCGAGCGAACTTCTCGGGCGGGTGGCCCACTTCGGACGAGTCCAGGCCCACGCCGATGATCTTGTCCAGGTACGGCAGCGCCGCGTCCAGCGTGGCCAGCGCGTCCTCTTCCGACAAGTGACGCAGGAAGCACAGGATCAGCGTCGCGCTGATCGGGCCTTCCTGGCAGGCGCGGTGAATGCCGTGGATGACGTCGCCGATCGGCACGCCGCGCGCCGTGTGCGTCTGCGGATCGAAGAAGATCTCGGCATGGCGCACGTGGTCGGCCTTGGCCCTGGTCAGATAGGCGGCCGTCATGTCATAGAAATCCTGCTCCTTGAGCAGCACGCTGGCGCCGGCGTAATAGATGTCGAGGAACGATTGCAGGTCGTGGAAATCGTAGGCGGCGCGCAGCGCTTCGACCGACGGGTATTCCAGCTTGACGCCATTGCGTTCGGCCAGCGCGAAAATCAGTTCCGGTTCGAGCGAGCCCTCGATGTGGATATGCAGTTCGGCCTTGGGCATGTTCTGCACGATGTGCAGCAGTTGGGTGTTCATGGTTTTCCTTTGATGATGCGAGATGTCTGCGCGTTTCCCGCATCTTAGCGCAAGACGGCCACAGTTATCAGGTCGTCCCTGGCCGCACGGTTTGTGCGGTGTTCAGCACGGCTTTAGCAACCATGCTACTGTGACGACAAGCGTGAAGGAATTTGCAACAGTGCTGTGAACGGCAACCAAGGTGCTGCGGCGTGTGGCCTTTTTTCGTTTGGTATCAACCGCTTGGAACGTGTTTTAAAGATGTTGGATAATCTTTTGACTTCCTGCACCATTAGAGCAATAATAAATTTCACAAGCGTAAGATGCGTTTATACGTACACACACGCAAGCCGGGCTCTACCCACAGCGCGGCCAATAACAAATCCAGCTCGGTGCGCGCAAGCCGCACCCCGACGAAGCTGAAGATAACAATAACATCAAAGGAGTTTGCACCCAGGATCAGGCCAGCAGCCAGCCGTGAAGACTGCCGACCACAGTAGGGCTCTTTGAACGCCCGTTGCGCGCGCCGCCGCCTGGCGAGCGCCGCAGCTGCAGGTTATCGAGAGTCCGTGACGAGTAGGTTTACATCAGAGGACATGCACATGACCATCTTTGACAACTACGCAGCACGGTACGAGCGCACCCGGGAAGAGGAGATGTCCCTTTCCGAATATCTTCAGCTTTGCAAACGAGACCACCTCACCTACGCAACCGCGGCGGAGCGCATGCTGGCCGCAATCGGCGAACCGACGCTTGTCGATACGCGCAACGATACCCGGCTGTCCCGCATCTTCGCCAACAAGGTCATCAAGATCTATCCCGCCTTCCGCGAGTTCTACGGGATGGAGGAAGTGATCGAGCAGGTCGTTTCCTACTTCCGGCACGCGGCGCAGGGCCTGGAAGAACGCAAGCAGATCCTCTACCTGCTGGGGCCCGTCGGTGGCGGCAAGTCGTCGATCGCGGAGAAGCTCAAGGCGCTGATGGAGCAAGTGCCGTTCTACTGCATCAAGGGTTCGCCGGTCAACGAGTCGCCCTTGGGCCTGTTCAACGAGCAGGAAGACGGCGTGATCCTCGAGGAAGACTACGGCATCCCGCGCCGTTACCTGCGCAGCATTCCCAGCCCGTGGGCCGTCAAGCGCCTGCATGAATTCAATGGCGACATCAACCAGTTCCGCGTCGTCAAGCGCTACCCGTCGATCCTGAAGCAGGTGGCGATCTCGAAAACGGAACCGGGCGACGAGAACAACCAGGACATCTCGTCCCTCGTCGGCAAGGTCGACATCCGCAAGCTGGAAGACTACGCGCAGGACGATCCGGACGCGTACAGCTACTCCGGCGGCCTGTGCCTGGCCAACCAGGGTCTGATGGAATTCGTCGAGATGTTCAAGGCGCCCATCAAGGTGCTGCACCCGCTGCTGACCGCGACGCAGGAAGGTAACTACAAGGGCACGGAAGGCTTCGGCGCGATCCCGTTCGACGGCATCGTGCTGGCCCACTCGAACGAATCGGAATGGAAGACGTTCCGCAACAACCGCAACAACGAGGCGTTCCTGGACCGGATCTACATCGTCAAGGTACCGTACTGCCTGCGCGTATCGGACGAGATCAAGATCTACGAGAAGCTGCTGCGCAACTCCTCCTTGGCCGAAGCGCCGTGCGCGCCCGGCACGTTGCGCATGATGTCGCAGTTCGCCATCCTGTCGCGCCTGAAGGAGCCGGAAAACTCGTCGATCTTCTCGAAGATGCTGGTCTACGATGGCGACAACCTGAAGGACACCGATCCGAAGGCGAAGTCGATCCACGAATACGTCGATTACGCGGGCGTGGACGAAGGCATGAACGGCCTGTCGACGCGCTTCGCGTTCAAGATCCTCTCAAAAGTGTTCAACTTCGATTCGACGGAAGTGGCGGCCAACCCCGTCCACCTGCTGTACGTGCTGGAGCAGCAGGTCGAGCGCGAGCAGTTCCCGCCGGAGACGGAACAGAAATACTTCTCCTATATTAAAGAGCACCTGGCGCAGCGCTACGTGGACTTCATCGGCAAGGAAATCCAGACGGCCTACCTGGAAAGCTATTCGGAATACGGCCAGAACATCTTTGACCGCTACGTCACGTTTGCCGACTTCTGGATCCAGGACCAGGAATACCGCGATCCGGACACGGGCGAGAGCTTCGACCGCGAATCGCTGAACGCCGAGCTGGAGAAGATCGAGAAGCCGGCCGGCATCAGCAATCCGAAGGATTTCCGCAACGAGATCGTCAACTTCGGCCTGCGTGCCCGCGCCAACAACGGCGGCAAGAATCCGGCCTGGACGAGCTACGAGAAATTCCGCACCGTCATCGAGAAGAAGATGTTCTCGAACACGGAGGAACTGCTGCCCGTCATCTCGTTCAATGCCAAGGCCAGTGCCGAGGACGCGAACAAGCACGCCGACTTTGTCGCCCGCATGGTGGAAAAAGGCTACACAGCCAAGCAGGTCCGTCTGCTGTGCGAGTGGTATCTGCGTGTGCGGAAGTCGTCGTAACGCCGGTGGTGCGATAATCAGTCAGCTTACAAGACGGCGCGGTCCCACGGTCCGCGCCGGCTGCTCCACCGGACTCATCGCTGCAGTAGGAGGCTCCTTTTGACTTATCTCATCGACCGCCGTTTGCAAGGCAAGAACAAGTCCGCGGTCAACCGCGAGCGCTTCTTGCGACGTTACAAGAGCCAGATCAAGGATGCCGTCGGACGCGCCATCAAGGGCCGCTCCATCACCGACATTGAAAATGGCGAGAAGGTTTCCATCCCCGTCAAGGACGTAAACGAGCCCAGCTTCGGGCATGCCCACGGCGGCGTGTGGGAAGTGGTCAACCCGGGCAACCAGGAATACCAGAAAGGCGACCAGATCGCCCGGCCGAAAGGCGGCGGTGGCGCCGGTCGCGGCAAGGCCGGCAACTCCGACCAGACCACCGAGGACGACTTCATCTTCGAGCTGTCGCGCGAAGAGTTCATGAATTACTTTTTTGAAGACCTGGAACTGCCGAACCTCGTCAAGACACAGCTGACGGCCACCACGGACTTCAAGACGCAGCGCGCCGGCTACACGGTGTCCGGCACGCCATCGAACATCCACGTGCTGCGCTCGTTGCGCGGCGCATTGGGCCGGCGCATCGCCGTCGGCGGGCCGTCGCGCCGGCAGCTGGCCGAGGCCGAGCAGGAACTGGAAACCCTGCTGCTGGACGGCGCGCCGCTGGACGATTTCCGTGTCGTCGAACTGAAGAAACTGATCCACCACCTGCACACGCGCCTGCTGGCGATTCCGTTCATCGACCCGTTCGACCTGCGCTACAGCAACCGCATCAAGGTGCCGAAACCGATGACGCAGGCCGTGATGTTCTGCATCATGGACGTGTCCGGCTCGATGGACGAGCAACGCAAGGACACGGCCAAGCGGTTCTTTATTCTGCTGTACCTGTTCCTGAAACGCGTGTACGACAAGATCGAGGTCGTCTTCATCCGCCACCACACGGCCGCGGCCGAAGTGGACGAGCACGAGTTCTTCCACTCGCGCGAATCGGGCGGCACCGTCGTCTCGTCGGCACTGAACCTGCTGAACAAGATCATCGACGAGCGCTTCGGCGCCGGTCAGTGGAACAGCTACGTGGCGCAGGCGTCTGACGGCGACAACTGGGACAACGACTCCGTGCTGTGCCGCCAGATGCTGACCAATACGATCATGCCGAAGGTGCAGTACTACACGTACGTGGAGATCACGGACGGTCCGCCGCAGAACCTGTGGGAGCAGTATGCGCAGGTGCCGGACCATCACGCGCACTTCGCGATGCAAAAAATTGTCACGCCGGCCGATATCTATCCGGTGTTCCGTGAACTGTTCAAGAAGCAGCCAAAATGAACCAGATGATCAAACGACCGCCCCACCCGCGCGCGCTGCCGGAGCAGTCGGAATGGACGTTCGAGCTGATCGAACAGGCGCACGAGGAAATCAAGCGCGTGGCCACGGGCTTCGGCCTGGACACGTACCCCAACCAGCTGGAGATCATCACGGCCGAGCAGATGATGGACGCCTACACGTCCGTCGGCATGCCCGTCTCGTACAACCACTGGTCGTTCGGCAAGCATTTCCTGGCAACGGAAAAGGGCTATCGCCGCGGCCAGATGGGGCTGGCGTACGAGATCGTCATCAACTCGAACCCGTGCATCGCCTACCTGATGGAGGAGAACAGCCTGACGATGCAGGCGCTCGTCATCGCCCACGCGGCCTACGGCCACAACTCCTTCTTCAAGGGCAATTACCTGTTCCGCACGTGGACGGACGCCGACGCGATCGTCGACTACATGGTGTTCGCCAAGAATTACATCGCCGAGTGCGAGCAGCGCCACGGCATCGACGCCGTCGAGCTGCTGCTGGACTCATGCCATGCGATCCAGAACTATGGCGTGGACCGCTACAAGCGGCCGGCCAAGCTGTCGCTGGCGCAGGAGCAGCAGCGCCAGTCGGAACGCGAAGCGTACCTGCAGTCGCAGGTGAACGAGCTGTGGCGCACGCTGCCCAGGCGCGACGAGGAGGAAACCGTCACGCAGACGCCGCACCGCTTCCCCCAGGAGCCGGAAGAGAACCTGCTGTACTTCATCGAGAAGTACGCGCCGCTGCTGGAACCGTGGCAACGCGAGCTGGTGCGCATCGTCCGCAAGATCTCCCAGTACTTCTACCCGCAGCGGCAGACGCAGGTGATGAACGAGGGCTGGGCCACGTTCTGGCATTACACGATCCTGAACCAGCTGTATGACGAAGGCGTCATCGGCGACGGCTTCATGATGGAGTTCCTGAAGAGCCATACGAACGTCGTCTACCAGCCGCCCGTGCACAGCCCGTACTACAACGGCATCAACCCGTACGCATTGGGTTTCGCGATGATGACGGACATCCGCCGCATCTGCGAGAACCCGACGGCCGAGGACCGCGAATGGTTCCCCGACATCGCCGGCAGCGACTGGCGCAAGACGCTCGACTTCGCGATGCGCAATTTCAAGGACGAGAGTTTCATTGCCCAGTACCTGTCGCCGCGGCTGATCCGCGAGTTCCACTTCTTTGCCGTGCTGGACGACGACAAGAACGAGAAGCTGAACGTTTCGGCCATCCACGACGAAATGGGCTACCGCTACGTGCGCCAGCAGCTGGCCGACCAGTACAACCTGGGCAACCGCGAGCCGAATATCCAGGTCTGGTCCGTCAACACGCGCGACGACCGGGCGCTGACCTTGCGTCACACGCAGTTCAACCGGCGTCCGCTGAACCAGCAGGCGCACGAGGTGCTGAAACACGTGGCACGGCTGTGGGGCTTTGACGTGCATCTGGACACCGTTTCGCCCGAAGGCAAGCTGATCAGCACGCTGGAGTGCAAGCGCGAGAAGCGTGGGCGGATGATCTGAGCGGTCTGGCCACTGCAATGCCAATAGCGGCGAGGCCGCGGCGAGCGCTTGCAGGACGTTTTGAGCGCTGAGACCGCGGTACAGCACCGTCGCTACCCGCGCAAGCTGGCGATGTTGCCAGTTGCTCTTTCCATACGGCCAAGTGTTATTTTCGACGTCGAAGGCTCTAGGCAGGCAACCTGGTCGCAGTCCAGGCGAAAAAGTAGCTGCAACGTCGGAGGCAAACGTCGGGGACAGGCACCCATTTCAGGCTCGGAGAGCCTGAAATGGGTGCCTGTCCCCGGTTTTTGGGGGCTCCGAACTCGGATTCATTACTTTTCCGCCCACACTCCCGCCTCGATCTGCACCAAACCGGGGCACTCTCCCTTCAGATATAAGCCCGGCAGGCGCCACTCTGGCATATAGTGTCCCTCGGAGCCACGCGGTCTGACCACTCGTCTTTGAAATCGTTTGCCGGTCAGGCCACCATCGAGGCTGAGCGATGTAGTGAAATTTCAAACTTGATGAAAAAATATGATCCGGGCGCCCATGCGCACGGAATTTGCATATACTGAACCAGCGGCCTCGGAGGCTCAGATGCTTGCTTGCGAGAAAGACAATTGACCGAATTTTACGCAACTTAAAGTGCTTTAACGGTTCAGATTATTCCGTTTTTCGGGCATTAAGAAAACTATTCCGCGCCCACCGCCGGTTGCACTCAACGGCGTTCCAGAGGCGCTTTCAGAGCGCGCCAGAACGGTGCGCGGATGCGTTACACAAGTGCGCTAAAGGCATGAAATTTAACCGGATTTTGGAGATCAAAATTCTATGTAAAATGAAGAATTCGTATGTATAATTCGCCGACGTCCCGGGTGCGGCTGTAGCTTTGTGTCGCCATTTTGGGGGTTCAAGTAGAGTAGGATTGGAGAAAGCAGGCATGAATTTTAGTGATAACGGGAAGGTCAAGAAGAACTATACCGGCATCGTGGTAGTGGTGGCCTTGCACATTGTGGCTGCTTACGGGATCGTGTCAGGCTTGGGCAAACGGATGATCACGAAGATGATCGAACCGGTTGAAACCAAGATCATCGAGGAGGTTGCCCCTCCTCCACCTAAAGAGCTGCCGCCGCCACCTCCACCGCCAGAAATGAAGGCACCACCACCGCCATTCATTCCGCCGGTTGAAGTGAACGTACAGCAACCACCACCGCAGCAGAACGTGATCGCGAATGCGACCAACGTGAAGCCGGCAACGAATCAGTTGACCCCGCCAGCACCGCCGGCTCCGCCAGCACCGCCGGCACCACCGGCGCAGGCAGTCCGCACCGCCGCCGTGGTCGACTTCAATACTTGCCAGAAACCGGAATGGCCAAAATCTTCTTTGCGTAACGAAGAAACGGGTACGGTAACTCTGCAGTTCCTGATTGGCGTCGACGGCCGGGTCGCCGACTCCAAGATTCTGAAGTCCAGTGGCTTCCGCGACCTGGACAAGGCCGCGGTCGCAGGTATCAGTAAGTGCAAATTCAAGCCAGCCACGGTTGACGGCAAGCCGCAAGAGGGCTGGCAGAGTATGCAGTACGTCTGGACGCTGGAATAACCAACCGAGACAGAGTCTCAATTAGCAATTTCGTTGGCGTTACGTTCAGCGAACTGATCTTTTATCAATTTGGAGGAAGCATGTTTAAGAATACCCGTTTGTCCGCTGTACTGGCCGCTGTGCTGTTCTCGGTGACCGCAGCAACCGCCCTGGTGAGCGCACCGGCCCTGGCCGACGCGCCAGCCCCGGCAGCAGCTGACGCGCCTGCGGCAGCTCCGGCAGCGGATGCGGCAGCAGCACCGGCAGCCGACGCTGCAGCAGCACCAGCAGCCGACGCAGCAGCACCGGCACCAGCCGGCGACGCAGCCGCCCACGGCGCGAACCCAGGCAAGGAAGAAATCGAAAACCCGTTCGGCATCAAGGCCGTCTGGGAATCGGGCTGGGTGCCACGCGGTACGATCATCATCATGTCGATCATGTCGATCGGCTCCTGGTACATCATCATCACGAAGCTGCTGGACCAGATGAAGATCATGCGTCAGGCCAAAGAAGTCCACGCCAAGTTCTGGAAAGCTTCGTCGGTCGCCGCTGGTGCATCGTCGCTGGCTGAAGGCTCGCCATTCCGCTTCATCGCTGAAACCGGTATCAAGGCTTCCGGCCACCACGACGGCGCCCTGCTGGAACAAATCGACCTGTCGACCTGGGTGACGATGTCGATCCAGCGCGCTGTCGATAAAGTTCAGTCGCGTCTGCAAGACGGCCTGTCGTTCCTGGCAACCGTTGGTTCGACCGCACCGTTCATCGGTCTGTTCGGTACCGTCTGGGGTATTTACGGTGCACTGACCAACATCGGTATGACCGGTAACGCGTCGATCGACAAGGTCGCAGGTCCAGTGGGTGAAGCACTGATCATGACCGCCTTCGGTCTGGCAGTCGCTGTTCCTGCCGTTCTGGGTTACAACTGGCTGGTGCGTCGTAACAAGACCGCAATGGAAGAAGTGCGTACGTTCTCCGCTGACGTGCACTCGGTGCTGATCTCCGGCGCCATGTCCACCGCTGACTCCGCTGCTCGTGCAGCCAAAAAAGTAGGCTAATACCATGTCGATGTCCGTAGGCTCCGATAGCGGAGGCGAAGACCAGGTAATGTCAGAGATCAACACGACGCCCCTCGTGGACATCATGTTGGTTCTGCTGATCATCTTCCTGATCACGAGCCCGGTCGTTCTCAAACTGCAGAAGATCACCCTGCCGGAAGAGACGAACCAGGCGGTTGCGACGAAGCCGGAAGATGTCAACATCGTTGTCAACAAGGATGGCGACATCTACTGGAATCAGAAGAAAATGCGGGACACGAATGAGTTGTTCGATTTTCTGAAGGCTGAGGCGGTGAAGCTGCCACAACCCGAAGTGCACGTGCGCGGCGACAAGGAAGCCAAGTACGAGTCCATCGGCCGTGTGATCTTCACGACCCAGCGCGCTGGCATCCAGAAGGTCGGTTTCATCACCGAACCGCCTGACAAGATGTAAGGCCCCTGCCCGGCCGGCTGCGTTTGCTGGCCGGGCAGTCTTTCATAAGGAACACACCCATGAGTATGAATGTCGGTTCGGGCGGCGGCGCAGCAAACGCCGATCCGGAACCAATGATGGAAATGAACATGACACCGCTCATCGACGTGATGCTGGTGCTGATCATTATGCTGATTATTACGATTCCAAAAGCGAATCACTCGGTCAACCTGAACATGCCGGTGGGCACGCCACCGCCACCGACGAAGGACCCAGTGGTCGTACAGATCGACGTCGACTTCGACGGTACGATTCTGTGGGACGGCGCTGTCGTGCCGGATCGTGCGCAGCTGGAACAAAAACTGATGAACGTGGCCTCGCAGCCTGATCAGCCTGAGGTGCACCTGCGCCCCAACAAGCTGGTCAACTATGAGTCCGTGGCAGGCGTGATGGCCGCGGCCCAGCGCCTGGGCGTCACCAAGATCGGTCTGGTCGGCAACGAGCAGTTCCAGTAATGGAAAGTCGGAAGCTCCCTGCCAACCCGGCAGTGATGCATTGAAGCGCACGCTGTATGTGGTCCGTACAGCGTGCGTTTCATTATGTGTCCCAGCCTGGCACGCGAAGTGCTATGTATGGCAGAGCTTCCTGGAGTGCGTCTCTTTATTTTCCCCGATAGGCAGGTTATCCTGCCTATTCGTTTTTTTGATGAAAGAAATCTCGCCTATGTCCAAGTTCCGTCTCGCTCATCTCGGCCTTGCTATGGCCGCCATCGGTTTCACCGCAGCAGCGCCTCTGGTTGGTCTGGCACCAGCGGCCTATGCCGCCGACACCGTGCGTGCCGAAGTGGGCAAACCACTGCAGGAAGCGCAACGCCTCGCCAGCGCCGGTAAAGGCCGCGAAGCGCTGGCCAAACTGAAGGAAGCCGACGCTGTCGGCGGCAAGAGCGACTTCGAGAAATACCAGATCGAACGCGTGCGCGCAGCCGCCGCCGCCGGTGCTGGCGACAACGATACCGCCATCCGCGCCTTTGAAACCCTGATCAACTCGGGCCGCCTGTCCGCCTCCGAGAAGCCGAAATTCACGGAAGGCCTGGCCGGCATGTACTACCGCGCCAAGGACTACCCGAAAGCGATCACGTGGATCCAGAAGTCGCTGCAGGACAACCCGAACAACGCCACGATGCGCCAGCTGCTGACGCAGACGTACTTCATCAGCGGCCGTTACGCCGAAGCCGCGAAGGAACTGCAGGGCAAGCAAAGCGAAGAAAACCTGCAGATGCTGGCCAATATCCAGCTGAAGCAGAACGACAAGGCGGGCTATGTCCAGACGCTGGAAAAGCTGGCCGGTTCCTATCCGAAGGCATCGTACTGGGCCGACCTGCTGAACCGCGTGCAGGGCAAGCCAGGCTTCTCTTCGACGCTGAACCTGGACGTCATGCGCCTGAAACTGGCCCTGGGCCAGTTGACCAAGCCATCCGAATTCATGGAAATGGCTCAGCTGGCACTGCAGGCCGGCAACGCGCCTGAAGCCATCAAGATCATCGACCAGGGCTACAAGAAGGGCGCACTGGGCACGGGCACGGACGCTGCGCGTCACCAGCGCCTGAAAGATCTGGCGAACAAGACGCTGGCCGACAACACGGCCAACCAGGCCACGCAGGAAGCCAACCTGATCAAGGAAAAGGATTCGGACGGCCTGTTCAACATGGGCTACGCACTGACGTCCGGCGGCAAGGCCGACAAGGGCATCGCGCTGATGGAACAGGCCATGAAGATCGGTACGCCACGTCGTCCGGAAGAGCAGAAGCTGCACTACGGTATCGGCCTGTTCAATGCCGGCAAGAAGCCACAGGCTCTGGCCGCGCTGAAGAACGTCAAGGGTACCGCCGGCGAAGCCGAACTGGCCCGCTACTGGACGCTGTACATCAATCACCCGATGTAATCGTTGCCGGGCAACCGTTGACGCCGAAAGCGCCCCTGCCCTGCAGGTGGCGCTTTTTTCATTTTTGCCTGAAGAACAACATGCCTGCTGGTGCGCTGCGGCATTTCCATATGTGAATTGGTCAAACAATCCGTATAATCGCTGGTTCAGGCAACAGGATTCGAGCTCGACACCCTCATGAAGGTATTTCGCGGACTACCCAACGCAGCGGCGCGTGCGCCGTGCGCTCTCACCATCGGCAATTTCGACGGTGTCCATCGCGGCCATCAGGCGCTGCTGGCCCGCGTGCGCGCCGCCACCGGGACGCTGGGTCTGGAAGCGGCCGTCATGACGTTCGAGCCCCATCCCCGCGAATTCTTTGCGCACAAGGCGGGCGACATGTCGAAGGCGCCACCGCGCATCGCCAACCTGCGCGACAAGCTGGGCTCGCTGGCGGCCAACGGCATCGACCGCGTTATCGTCGAGCACTTCAGCGACTCGTTCGCCTCGCTCTCGCCGCAGGATTTCACCGAACGGGTGCTGGTGGACGGCCTGCACGTCAAATGGCTGATGGTGGGCGACGACTTCTGCTACGGCGCCCGTCGCGCCGGCAATGTCGCCATGCTGATGGAAGCGGGCCGCCGCCACGGCTTCCACGTCGAAACCCTGCCGACGGTGATGAACGGCGACATCCGCATCTCGTCCTCCGCCGTGCGCACGGCCTTGTCGCAAGGCGACTTCGGCCAGGCGCAGCAACTGCTGGGCCACCCGTATTCGATCTCCGGCCACGTCATCCATGGCGCCAAGCTGGGCCGCACCATCGGCTATCCCACGCTGAACCTGCGCGTGCCGCACCGCCCCGCGCTGGGCGGCATCTTCATCGTCCAGGTGCACGGCCTGGCCGACGGGCCGCTGCCGGCCGTGGCCAGCCTCGGCGTGCGCCCCACCGTCGAGGACGCCGGCCGCGTGCTGCTGGAAGTGCATATCTTCGATTTCGCCGGCCACTGCTACGGCAAGCAGGTCAAGGTCGAATTCCTGCGCAAGATCCGTGACGAGGAAAAATTCATCGACCTGCCGACATTGACGGCCGCCATCGACCGCGACGCCGCCGAAGCGCGCGCGTTCTTTGCCGCGCGCGGCACCCACGTGGAAGAGCGCAGCGGCGCCATCACGGCCACCGACCGAATTTGAGTGGCGCAAGCCCCCTGCTGCCCCGTCACTCACCAATACACGTAACAGAGAAGATTTCACATGTCCGAAAACAAAGCAAAAAAGACCGAGAGCAAGTACCCGGTCAATATGACCGAAACGCCATTCCCCATGCGCGGCGACCTCGCCAAGCGCGAACCGAACTGGGTGAAACAGTGGCAGGACAAGAAGATCTACCAGCGCATCCGCAAGGCTGCCGCCGGCCGGCCGAAGTTCATCCTGCATGACGGTCCCCCGTATGCGAACGGCGACATCCACCTGGGCCACGCTGTCAACAAGATCCTGAAGGACATCGTCGTCAAGTCGCGCACGCTGGCC
>Ga0308166_1000875_pt1 | contig 35843 bp, 34 predicted proteins | sample PhyCR2_2_FD_202137 | JGI IMG/M metagenome (GOLD analysis project Ga0308166, IMG submission 202137) | Phyllosphere microbial communities from UC Gill Tract Community Farm, Albany, California, United States - DLSLCC.R2 | ecosystem: Host-associated > Plants > Phyllosphere > Unclassified | place...
CGATATGTGCTTCTTGACGCTCACCTTCAGAAGCAATTGCTTGAGCTAATTCTGGATCAAATTCAGAAATGGAAATATTGGCAAACATTAGCGGGGGTCCTATAAATTAGGGCTTTTAAGCCGTGCTAAGATTGCGGCATATTGTAGCATGAACTTTATAATTAAACAGAATGAAGTTAGCTCAGTTTTAAATAAAAATGGCTCAAGTTTTATAAAAAATGAGCCATTGTTTATAAATCAAATAAAAAGCTCGTTTAAAGCTTATATTTTAAATTTATCCATCGTTAACTTTAGCTTACAACAATATTAAAAAGTCTTTAAATATCAATAACTCTATTGAGCTGCCAGTAAAGACTGAACATTTCCAACAATATTATCTACATTACTGCTCATCACCGTGCCATGATCCCAGTTACCCGTCACATAGCTATTAATTTTAGTGCCTACGACAGTGGCATTAGATATCAAAATATCAGTAGCTACTTTCGGAACAGTTGTATCAGCTACCCCTTGATAAATAATAATCGGTGTCGTGACTTTTACTTGTAAGGGCTGCGAATCTTTATCTAAAAATGTTTTAACTAGCTGAACAGCCATAAAGTTAGGTTGTGTGCGTGTATACCCGTCCAGCGTTCCATTATGATCTGTAGCATACTTAGTCATACCTGCGCCAAAAGCTTGGCCCAATGGTCCAGAACAAATCGTTTCTGCTTGTGCGGCAATACTTGACACTTGTGAGGTAAAGACTTGTGAATAATTAAAGGCAGGTTGAGTGTTACGAATCCCCGCAGTAACTAAAGCCGTATAAGTATCAAGTTGAGCATACATTGATATCTTCTTATCTAGAGTTGCATTAGCAACAGATTGCTCTCCCGCCACTAGAATAAAGCCTAAATTAGAAGCAGGTGCTACAGCTACTGTACCTTTATAGTCTAGTTGTGCACGGCTCGCATATTGTGCAGCACCTAATGCAGCATGCCCACCCTGAGAATGTCCTATTGTTAACCATTTTTTTGAGGTCAATAAATTACGTTGTGATAAATAGTTACGTGCTGCAACCACGGCATCTGTAATAGAAAAAGCCTCACTTTTAACATTTAAAAAAGGATGTATGCCTGGTGTACCTAAACCTTCATAGTCAGGTGCGACCACAACATAACCTGCTGCTAGTAATTTACTAATTAAATCTTTTGTACTATCTGCTAAAGCTGCTTTACTTGGTGCGCAAGCATCTGCCACACCCGTAGTACCATGGGCCCAAACCACAATTGGCCAACCGCCTACTGGTGGTGGAGTGTTTGGTGTAAATACCAAACTGGTTGCCTGCACTTCTTGACCACTTTGACCCAACATTTTATAAGTCAAAATACTACTTTCTGCGGCAACTGATCCTAAGTTGGTGCTTGTGTAAGCCTCGACCTTAACGACTGGATTTTGAATATTATTGGTTGGAGTCCCAGATGGATTAGTAGGAGCTGGGCCATCATCACTACTCCCTCCTCCACAAGCGACTAAAAATAAACTCGTGCTAAGAACGCTCGTCATTAATAGGTTCATTTTCATTGGTATATCTTCCCTTAAATTCCATTTTTGTTTTGCTTTAGTTTTTTAATCAACATTTCCTAATGTCTTAAAAATATTTACGCCTAATCTTTATTTTCCGCAAGTTCTATTGGATGAAATTAATCTCTGAAAACTTTATTTTTAATATAAATTAACGTTCTCGCTACTCTCAGCCCTCACTTCATGTTTTAAAGTGGGTAGCCAACTGTTAACATTCTTGATTACTCGTGATTGATTAAAGGGCCAGTTATGCAAACCATTATTTTAGATACAGAAACACATACACTAAATGGTTTGCCTATTGAAATTGCGTATGCCCCGATTGAAATTAATGAAGGCAAGCTCACCTTAGATAAAAGCAAATTGTTCGATCAGCTCTATCAAGTCGGTCCCCCTATTTCTTACGCGGCTATGGCAGTTCACCATATATTAGAGTCAGATTTAGAAAACCAGCCCCACTATAAAACTTTTAAATTGCCAGAGACTACAACTTATATTATTGGTCACAATATTGATTACGATATTGCCGCGATTGCTCGTTGTGGTGTGGATGTATCGAATATCAAACCGATTTGTACTCTAGCTTTAGCGCGCAAAACTTGGCCTGATGCAGAAGCGCATAATATTTCTGCACTCATCTATATGATTTCTCAAGGTAGCAGTAAAGCTCGAGAATTGCTCAAAGGTGCGCACCGAGCCGATGCGGATATTATTTTGACTGCTAATATTTTGATGCATATTGTCTATCATTTAAATATTCAAGACATTGAAGAGCTTTACCGAGTTTCTGAAGAAGCACGTATCCCTACGACTATTAATTTTGGTAAGTATAAAGGCACAGCAATTGCTGAACTTCCTAAAGACTATATTCAATGGTTATTACGCCAAGATGAACTTGACGTCTATTTACGTAAAGCGTTAGAAGGCGCATTTTAAAGTCTTAAATAGATGATATTCATAAATTCTTCATCATATTGTCATTTTTGAGTTTTATGGTTAACCCCATTTATATTTTATTAAAAACAGTACTGTTCAACTGAGAAAATTGAACAGTCTGATTTATTTTTTATTTGGGGAAAAATGATGGCTGGTTTTTATCGAACCAATTTAGGAAGAGTCGCGCTTCAACAACGCAACATTACTTTAAATGCAAAACAAAGACGTTTACTACTATTAATAGATCACGAGGATTTTCAAAATTTAAATAGCGAATTTAAAAAACGTATTGCATCTCCAGAGCTTATTCAACAGCTTATCGACTTAAAACTCATTGCTCCTTCTGGCGAAAATTATTCAGAATTAAATAAACAAATATCTTTCCCAGAATCATCCATAACTCCAATAGAAGCTCATCAAAAAAATAATATAGATGATAGTAAAAGTGACGATATAGTTAGTGAAATTCAGGTTACTCAATCATCATCTTTTCAACTTTCACCTACTGAAATTACTCAGCCACCAATTCAAGTTCAACAGCTCTCTTTTGAAGAAATACAACAGTTGATGAAGCAAAGCTTGAGTCAATATTGTGGGCTTATGGCAAAACCACTTATTCAGAAAATAGAGCAAATAAAAACGCTTCAAGAGCTTAAAATGTGCCAAATGCAATGGATTACTAGCTTACAGGAGTCGCGTATTCCCCCTAATGAACTAGCACATACGCTTCATTCTATTAATTATTCAATTCAACTTATTCAACAACGCATCTAAAAAAACAACAAGCTGCTGTTTAATTAAGCATTAAACTCACTTGTTACCTATTTCGTGCTTTACCTATGGGTGTTTTTTTCCTATGATGTGGCCCACACATGTGCGCTCGTAGCTCAGTTGGATAGAGTACAGGTTTCCGAAGCCTGGGGTCGTGGGTTCGATCCCCGCCGGGCGCACCAAATTATTTTATACAATTAATAACTTAAATGAATAAAATCAAAATTTAAGAATAAAAATCTTTATTTGTACCGTATTTAGTTAAATTTTTAGTTAGTTAAATGAGATTCTATGAGCAATCCAGCCATAAAAAAATTGTTCTTGGCTTGGATTACGCTCACAGATTTCGATGTACCGCTGGCCTTGCATGATATTTAGTACACGCACTAGAACTTTTTCACCATCTTTCCCACGTTTAGTCAAATAGATTTTTAAAGCACCCAACGTGGCTAAACCATAAATTCCATCCACTACAAGATCTGACCAACCTGCCTTGCCTTGGTTATTCAGCAAATTTAAGGCACGCTGTAAAAGGGGTTTTGCAAATCCTATGCCGCAATTAACACCTGTATCTAAAAGTTCTTCAGCTACTACAGGAGAAATTAAATTTACTTGATCAAAGTGTGGGGCTGTCCAATATTGTTTTTTATAAATAGACTTTGCAGTTTTAATAGGCAAATCTCGCATATTACCTTTGAATCCGTTTGCTCGAGCAACTGCTTCAGTAATTCCGTACTTTGTTGCACCTCCCCGATCCGCGGGATTATTTACATAGCCGCCTTCGCGCTTAATTAACTCATCTAGATATTTTTCAATATTCATTCCACTTTCCTTTAGAGTTGAAAACTACTCAGAGGTAGCACGTAAATTTGAATCATTACTGTTGATTTGAATCATCAGCTTCCTTTTTTTGTTTATTGGTAGATCCAAAATAGAAGGCAATCACAGCACTAGATAAACCAAGTAAGGTACCTAGTGATACGTTTAATAGATCACGGTTTTTGTCTGGATATTCAATAAAGAACAACCCAAGAACACAGAGAAATGACATTGCAATAACCATGTACGCTAAATATGTCCGAGTATTTTCACTGTTCATCATTATCCCCTTCTAAACGTTTTTTGGTCAGCTCGTATTGCTTCGTTTGAAGCTCATGAATTTCGTTCTTACGCTTTTCATCCCGCTTTTTGAAATAGAGATTCGTTAAATAGGTTGCTATACCGATTAAGATTGAAAAGACGACGGCCCAATCAATTTTTCCGACAAATCCAACCAAGCTACCCCCTAATACATAGCCATAAGTGAATTTTGTTGCAGTTGCGGCAGTCGTACTTGCAGCTGCTTCAACAACGCTATTTGTTTGACCGTTCATGCATGCCTTCCTCCGGATTCTGGGCATAAAAAAACACCCTGAGGGGTGTGAGAGAAAATAAATATCACTTAAATAGAAAATCAATCATAAATAAACAAATTAGAATACCCCCACCTTCTCCTAAATTTGAACCGACATAAATAATCGGGTCTTTGTGGTTCAATCATTGTTTGTGTATTAGCAAAACACATTTTTCAATTGAGTTTGTTAAGCATTATTCACATCATTCTGGTAGTTTCCATACCTTATTTCCTCAGTAATCGGTTACATCAAGAATTAGAACACTGTAGCGTTTACCAACATCAACCCAAGATTTACCAAGTGGTGGTCCACCCCATTCTGAGTATGCTTTTCCATATTTAATGGTCACTTGTCCAGTTGCGGAATTAGTTGTAAAGAAAAGCGTGTGAATGCCAACTTCATATCCTCTGTCCGCATATTTCCAAAGTCTAAAGGGCATATCACATGGAGCAACAGCATATTTACGTCCAGCTTCAATAACTTCATTGAAAACAACGTAGTCAGAGCCTAAATCAGCAATTTCTCCTGTTATATGGCGAACAACGCGCATTGGCTTCATGTCAGAACAAAAAATAGGAATACCCAAGTCATTTCTAATGACTAACTTTGGTCCTGTTTTTGGAGCAATATCTTTGTCAGAAAACACATAGATTTGTGTAGGTTGGGTAAATAAAAAACAGTTATAAAAGTGATAGGGGCTAGAACTCATATCTGTGTATGGAATAATTGCAAAGTCCACTTGATCCGAATAAAAGGATCTGATGTTGTATAGGTATTGCACATCATCCATTAAAATCTGACTTGTATTAGTCTTTGTAATTTCATAAACATAATTGAAGCTTAGGTTTCGATAACTCCTATCTACGACCACTGCATTACTTTTATTTTGGATTTTCGCTTTAATAACCATTAATAAACTCCAAAAATAACGGTAATGTTTGGATGCGCTGATTCTTTATAATAGTAAGGACCTGGATAATTGGATTTATATTCCGCTACCCACACTTGTTGTAAGGTCACGATATTGCCGTTAAATTTCACATCGAAGTAAGACGGAAGATATGCTAGAGGCATTGGAGACATTCCAGACCATTCACCAAAGCCGTTCCAACTTCCAAGCCCAATGTGTTTTATGTGAAAAAATGGCGTGCCTGACGTAAATCCGTCATGAGAAAAGGTATGAATATCGCGGTCGTTCCATGGAATTTCGACCGCAAAAAGGAAGCGTGTAAGAAAGTCAGTTTCTCGAACGATTAGCTTCCCTGTCACTGGATCTCTGGTACGCATACAAATTGTCATTAGAAGTCTCCAAGTTCGATAACTGCAATTCCGTTTTCATTAAAGAAGCGGAACCCGTTGTCACTAAGTTCTGATCGTTTTCCTGTAGTTGCGGTTCTGAGCAAGCCAATTGTTCCTGTAATGGTACTTAAACTTACTGCATTAATTTTGTCTGCGTTGATGTAGCCAATAGATGCATTGTCTAAATACAAACCAGCAGGAATCACCGTGCCGTTCGGCAAAGTTGTTGAAGTTGATTGATAAGTAAATGCGTATTTCGGAGTGACCGTATCTGTAACAGTTGAAGGTGCGCCAATGGCAAAACGGTTTGCTTGGATAATGAAATCAACTGTCTTGCTGTCATTCTCAATACCAACCCCACCGACTAAGTTACCCGATTGCAATTTCAAAGTTGCTCTTGCTTTCAGGCCGTCGATTGATTCTTGTTGAGATTGAATTGATGACGTATGTCCACCTACAGTTGTTGTCAGGTTAGTAATACTTGTCGCTTGTGTTGAGACTTTGCCGTCAATGGTGCTCACTTTGGCATCTAAAGTAGACAGCGCTGATGCTTCTGCTTTAGATGCAAGTCCGTCACTCAAAGTTTTGATGTCTTGCGACCATGCACCCCAAGTGCTTGTGCTCGCACTGCGGCGTTCCGCAGTTAGCTTAGAGTCAGAGCCACGAGCAATCTGAATGATTGCCCCGCCAGTTGCGTCACTGTAGTAAACATAAGTTTCAAGTGATACATAGGTGCCCATTCCCGTTAGGCCGATTGTTGAAGCCTGTTTAAACTCACGAACGATACGTTTAGGGTAATTCGTCCAATACCATGACGGCGGTTGGTTCGTTGAGCGAGTGTCAGTAACCTCAATGTCTTTTAGTAATCCATTAACTGTACTGTTCAAAGACGTAATGCTAGAGCCTTGAGAGGTAATAGAACCTTCAGTTACGGTTACTCGGTTAGCCAAGTTTGTCAAAGCTGAACTATCTGCCTTTGACGATAAAGTTCCGTTGATAGTCGTAATGCTGTTGTTAAGCGAAGTAATTGAGCTACCTTGTGAAGTAATCTTTCCTTCTGCTGTAGTTACTCGCGTATCAAGTGACGATAAAGCATTAGCTGTGGCATCGTTGGCAGCAATCGCATCAGCATCTTCAATGATGATGTAATCAAGTTCAGTCATGCCTGCTGCGTTCGAGTAGTTGGCAAGGAATTGAACGCTTAAAAATGCAGTTGCATGTGGCATTTGGCGAGGCGCTGCTAAAGTCCAACTTCCTGCCGCTGCGCCAGCAGCACGACCTTTGACGTACACTGTCACTTCTTGCCATACGTTGTTTGCAGGGCTTTGATTGATCACAAAGTAGTTTGAAGAACCAAAGTCCGAGGACACAGTATTGCTTGAGTTTACGTGTGAAATGCCATCAGCCGCTAAACAACAAACTGCACAATAGATTGTTCCTGTGCCATTGAGACGACGATAACGAGCGCGGATACGATAAGTTTTAGTTTGATCAAATGGCAGTTTCGCTTTTGATCTCGCGTTTACATGGTCATTACCCGCGTTGTTACCAAAACGATAGACTTTGCCACCAAGCGCCGAAGTATCATCAGCTCTCGCAACTTCACCATTCTTAGTCCAGTAAATCCATTCGCTATCAGGATCCACATCAAGCGATGCAGACATGGTGATGCCATTAGCTACATTTTTAAGGTTTGCAGTAAGGCTAGTGATTGAAGACGTATTTGCCGTGATTTTACCTTCGGCAGTTGTTACACGGCTGTCAAGATCAGTTACGGCAGAAGTATTCGCTTTGGTATTCAAAGCACCGTTAATGCTTGTAATACTGTTATTTAACGTAGTGATGCTATTACTGTGAGAAGTAAGGGTGTCACCCTGTTGTGTAACTGTATTTGTTAGATTAGAGATAGCCGAAGCGTTGGCGGTAATTTGCGTAGAAACATCTAACAATGATGGCTCTACAATTGCTGAAATACCACTAGATGCAAGGTCGGCTTCCGCAATTAGGCTTGCTGACCAACCGTTAATCCAATCGTCTGGTGGGGTTGTATAACCAATTTCGGCGTCAATGTTGAATTTAGGATACTGCCAATAAGCGTTAGGCGCTTGTGACGTCAAGATAACCACAACTGTACCGTTGCGAACACCCATACGTACACGCATCGGCAATGTACCTGAGTTCACTACACCATGTTGAATAATTGAAGTGCCGGTATAGGCATAACCGCCGATATTCAAATTAATATCGGTCTTACCAGCCAAATAGTTATAACCTGTAAGCGCAAGTCTGAACATCTTACTTGTAAAAGTAATAGGCGTTTGAATTACGATGTTACCGACGACATTTGCCCCGTTTTGCTGGAAAACCAACACCCCTCTAAACAACTTAGCTGCACCAGCGCCACCTTGAATCTTAGGCAGTGCAGCGTTAGCTGTATTGGTAGTCACCGCTAGGTTATTAGTCAAGGAAGTAATTGAGCTACCTTGAGAGCTAATATTGCCTTCTGCTGTTGTCACTCGATTTGATAATGAGCTTAGAGCGGATGCGTCTGCTTTCTGTGAAAGCGCGGTATTAATGTTGGTAACGCTATTGTTCAAAGTAACAATATTGTTAGATGCAGAAGTAACACGTCCATCGATATTGGTAACTTTAGAATCAAGCGTACTCAATGCAGAAGATGTTGCTTGCAAATCACTAGCTAATTTTTTATTACCTGTAATGTTGCGCACTTGAATATTCGTTACATGCCACAATTGAGCCGCTGCATCTGCTGCTGTAATGCTTACTTGTAACCAAGGGCGAATTTCTACAGCTCCCGCAGGAACAGTGAAATAGCCTTCCACCATTGTCCAAGTGGTTTTATCGGTAGATTTCGCTGCAACCGTATACCAACCATTTACAGCCGAAACATTACGGGTATTTAACCCAATGACTGCTGTAGCCGTTGCAGACGTGTTAGGAGTCGCAAACCAAGCAGAAACATAGAACATGTCCCCAACGTTGCATTTAACGTGTGGTCCATAATATGAATCACGGTTGTTAAGTTTTAATGCCTTTGGAGATGGTGGATTCGGTGCCGCATCAGTCGCATCAACAATTACACCAGCCGTCCAACCACTCTTAGGGTCAACAAAGTCAGGATTAAGAATAAGATTCGACAAATCATTATTCGCAAGCGTGTTATTTAAGCTTGTAATTGAGTTGCCTTGGCTTGTGATATTCCCTTCTGCTGCTGTTACTCGGTTAGAAAGAGTATTGACTGCGGTTGCATCTGCTTTGTTGGTAAGCGTTCCGTTGATTGAGGTAACACTGTTTTTCAGGTTGGTAATGTCAGTACCTTGACTTGTAATAGTGCTGCCTTGTTGGTTGACAGTAGATGTTAAAGAGCTAAGAGCCGCAGAGGTCGCAAAACTGCTATCAGCATCCGCAGTCGTTAAAACTGGTGAAACTTTATAGCCCTGAACTTCCCACCAACCGCTTGTTCCTGTATGACCAGGCGCGATACCGAAGAACAGTTGTGGATTGGCGTCAGATGTAGATGTAAGATTTACAATCTTCTCGATCTTTGTCCACATTTCATTCTTTGGAACGTCTGTAACTGCCACGCTAACGCTTGTGTAACCCGAAGTTGTAAACTTGCCATCATTTCCAGAACGACCGATTGGAATCATCAACAAGCCATTTGAATCAGCACTACAACGAACCCAAAAGCTTACTTTGTATGTGCGATCATTTGGTAAAGGCGTTCTTGCGTAGTTAAAACAGTTCACTGGAACTGTTGTGTCTTTGCGGAATACCGTATTGCTGACTTTGCCAGTGGTAGTCGTTTTGAAATACTGAGCCATCGCATAGCCGTAGTGACTAATCCACTTTTCAGAATTTGCGAGGTTGTAATCAGGAATTAATGAATCACTATCAAGCGAATTGATAGAGTTTGTTAGCGAAGTGATTGAGTTGCTTTGATTTGTTAATCCGCCTTCGGCAGCGGTCATTCTTGTTGAAAGACCGCTCAAAGCAGAATTCGTTGCCGAAATATTTCCTTCGGCTGTACTCATACGAGAGCCAAGAACTGTGATTGAATTTGTCGCTGTAGCCAAACGCCCATCTACTTCTGTCACTTTTGTATCCAAAGTAGTTAAAGCAGTTGCATTCGCTTGGTTGTCAGCAATGGCTTCCGCATCTTCAAGAATTAAGTAATCAAGCTCAACAATACCTGTCTGGTTTGTATAGTTAGCCAAGAACATTGGCGTAATAAAGCCAGCTTGTTGAGAAATAGTACGAGGGCTTGTTAATGAGCCTGAACCAGTTACAGCACCTGTTGAACGCCCTTTGAAATACGCTACAACCTCTTGCCACTGGTCTTGCGTTGGGTTTTGGCCATTTATGACGTAGTTTGAAGACCCCATGTCACCAGAGAGCGTATTGCCATTTGTTACATACGAAGCCTTGTCAGGTGTCTTTTGTGAAACTCCCACATAAATAACCCCAGTTCCCGAACGTCTACGGTAACGAGCGCGTAATCTATAAGTTTTAGTTGCATCAAATGGAATGAAATTGTTTGGATGCATCCAAACCATGTCATTGCCAGCGTTATTGCCGAGCTGAATAACTTTGCCCGCTTGACCATCCGTCTGTGCAATAATTGAATATTCGCCAACGGCATTAAATAAAGTCCAATCTGTAAACGAGTTGCCAGCATTCATCGAAATGCTGGATGTTGAATTGCTAAGTGTTGAACTTAATGACGTGATCGCACTGGCGTTTGAATTTACTTTGCCATCAATGGTCGTAACTTTGGTATCAAGCGTTTGAAGCGCTGAGGTATCAGCTTTAGTCGATAACACCCCTTCTGTCGAAGTCATTCGACTTTCAAGACTCGTTACACGTCCCGCAGTTGCGCTGTTTTGGTTAGTTGCTGTGTTGAATAAATCCGTCGCTTTGGCTTGCGTCGAAATAATCATTCCACTTGGGTCAGAACCCGCAATCCAAGTTGAAGGCGTTGTGTTGCTGCCAACTTGTCTCTCAAGCATCATTCTTTCAATAACGACAACTTGACCAACAGCCTTCGCAGTAGGGTTGCCGATTAACAACATACAAGCAGCAGCACCGCCAGCAGGCACCGTAAAAACTCCGCTATAGCGGGTTAGTGTTGCTGTAATGTTGAAACGTAGACGAGTAGCGCTTACGTTATACATCAACCAGTCAATCGGGTGTGGTGGTGTGCCATCAACTGTTTTAGCAACGAAACTAAAGATGTACTTGCCTTCAGTTAACCACTGACGAGGCACTTGCCCTCCGCCAATATTAAAGTAAAGTCCGCTACCACTTGCAGCAGGCATTGTGAACTGGAATGCCCGAACGTTAACTGTATCAGTTGACGAAACGACCTCATAAGGTAAACCCGATACCCAGTTAGTTGGTTTTTCAACTGGATTTGAGATTTCTGGGCCTAAAAGGTTTACACCTTGGTTCGGCAGGCCATCGAAGCTGCTTTGTAAAGCTGTGAGCGCCGATGTGTTAGATGTAACTTTTCCATCGATCGTCGTAACTTTAGAATCTAGTGACTGTAGGGCGCTAGATTCAGCTTTATTGGCAAGAGAACCATTAATGCTTGTGATGCTGTTATTTAAAGTGGTAATCGAATTACTGTGAGAAGTAATCGTATTGCCCTGTTGAGTGACTGTATTGGAAAGGTTCGTGATAGCAGAAGCGTTGGCAGCAATAGAATCGCTATATGCTTTAGGAATCGTGTCGTTTACCGCAGTGACGTCAAACACTTCATAAGATGCAAGAATTGCGTCTACAGGATTTGCTGTAGAAGGCACAGGCGGATTTATTCCATTAACTACGCGGTTATGACCTTGAATGGTATTGGCAGCATCAGGGCCACCTTGAATAACGGTGTAGTAAGTTTCAAATTTACCTGTTCCTAAATCATTGCCTAGGATTCTGATATAGCCGCCTGTACCTGTTGTGTTTCCAACTGTAAGTAACTTTGTGCCTACAGGCATCTTGATAATTTGTTTAATCAAGAAGGTTTTATTTGGTGTGAGCACAAGATTTGGTACTGTTGGATACCATCCCCCACCTAGAGCTTGTGTAGCTCTAATGAGCATTTCACTTGTCGAGTCTGTAGGGTTATCTGCCGATTTAGCTTGTTTGACCCAAGATGTCCCTGCCGGGAAGACATAAGCTGAAAGTCCACCCGAAGAGGTTGTCTTAAATGTAGGGTCGTCTCTTAAAGGTTTGCCAAGCGATAGAAGTCGAGCTAAAGCATTAACATCATTTAATGTGTTATTGGTCGTCGTGAGGCTATTGTTCAAAGTGGTAATCTGTCCACTTTGACTTGTAAGGCTTCCCTCTGCTGCCTCAACTCTACTTGTTAAATTATTAACGGCGCTTGAATCAGCTTTGTTGGCCAAAGTGCCGTTAATTGAAGTAACGCTATTTTGAAGGGAAGCAATTGAATCACTCTGATTGGTGATTTTGCCCTCAGCGGTTGTCATGCGAGTCGAAAGACCACTCACGGCGTTATTAGTGCCAGTGATATTCCCCTCGGCAGTCGTCATTCGAGAACCTAATGAGGTAATCGATTCAGTAGCCGTAGTTAAACGTCCATCGATGTTGTTGACTTGGGTTTGCGTTGTTTGAATTGCAGTAGCGTTAGCATCGATTAAAGCTTTGGTGTCACGAGGGCTAGGACTCCAAGCAGTCGCTTTTGTACCAGCTTCGATTTGCAATTTACGAATCGTCGGAATACGACCAGTACCATAAACGCCGTAAAACTCAATTGTCGAAACGGTTGTGCTTGTGGTATGCGTTTTAGGGTTTACGGTAACAGAGTATTTAATAAACTGATTTGGAATGACTGCGTTTACAGATACAGCAAATGTATGTGCAGACGAGTTAGAGGCATAAACCTGAACTGGACCAACAACAGGCACACTCATCTCGAAAGAAATAGTGATTGGCTTGTCTAGGTTCTCGTCGTAGAAAGCTTTTAATTCCGCGCTACGTTCGTACAGCAAGTATTCTTTGTTAGTCGCTGCCATTGAAGTACGTGGAGCTTCCGAGTTTGCAACAACGTTTACGCCACCAATAGTTAATTGGCTATTAAACGTATTAATTGCGCCCGAAGTTGCCGAATCGGCTTCAGTTTTGGTGTAGTAGTCACTTAATGCAGAGGCATCTGCTTTGGTTGAAAGCCCACCTTCTACCGTCGTTACGCGCCCTTGAAGAGAAGTAATGGCATTGGTATTGCTCGTTACTCGTCCATCGATATTGGTAACTTTAGAATCAAGCGTATTTAGAGCACTGGAATCTGCTTTGGCCGCTACTGCATTATTTGTTGCAACTAGGTCATTTTTAAGCGAAACAATGGCTGAACCTTGGGCTGTGATTTGACCTTCGGCTGTAGAAACACGGTTAGTTAAAGCATTTAATGCCGTAGAGTCGGCTTTTGTTGAAAGTGTGCCATTGATACTGGTGATGCTGTTGTTTAGCTGAGTGATTGAATTACCTTGACTCGTAATAATTCCTTCGTCATTCGCCACCCGAGTTGTAAGGTTATTGATAGCTGTAGCACTGGCATCAAAGGCATTCTTAATTGCACTCAGGTCGGCAGGTCCAGCTACCCAAGTTGAAGCAGGCTTTTCCGAACCTAGAGATTCTTCAAGCATCAACATGTCAACCAAGTATTCACTTGCTGTTGGGCCAGATGGGTTGCCTACTGCGTAAATTGTTGCGCCAATTGCATTCGTTGGTGCTGCAACTGCTTTAAACGAATAACGCTGACCGTTTGCGGTTGGAGCGATATAAGAGTCAGTTTGACCTTGTGGGAAAATAAGCGCTGCGCCAGTTGTAATCTCGCCAGTGCTAGGATTACGTAGGAACCACAAGATGTTGAAGCGGAATGACGGAACTGCCGTTGATAGCGCTTTAATCCATGCGCTGAACATGTAAGAGCGACCAACCTCAATATGGATAGACATTAAGGAAGGTGCTTGCGCGGCTTGAGCAGTGCCGAAATAAACATAATGAGCAGCGGCAGTGTGCGAAACTTTGTACGCTTTGCCATTACGACGCAATAACGAGTCGGCCAACGACACCACTCGGCCAACACCACTCAAAATAGGAATCTCTTGAGGATCTGAATAAGGGGCAATGATGTTGTTAATGCCTTTTCCACTGCTTAATTCTGATCTTAATGCTGTAACAGAGGAAGCTACTGATGCAGCATTAGTAACGGCGGTATTTGCTGTCTGTTGAGCTGTGGCGGCTGCACTAATGGCGTCTGCCGTTTTGCCTTCATTGGTTGTTAATCGAGAATCAAGCGAACTAATTTTTGAGGTATTTGCGCCTGTATTAGTGGCGTTAGTAGTAATTTGCGTTTGCAAACTAGCTAACGAGTTATTGGTGCTTGATTTATAAGTTTCGATATTACTTAACAGCGCCGCATCTTCTGACTTACGTTGTGTCGTTTCAGTAGTGAGGCCGTCTTTCATTTGAGAAATTGCAGTTGTACGGGCACTTGTTTCGTCTGCAATCTTTTGATTTAACTGATTTGTGGAGGTAGTTAAATCGGAAGCCACTTTTGATGCAGCCGTTGCTGCATTGGTTGCGGCAGTTTGCGCATTGGTAGCAGTTGTCTGAGCGTTTGTAGCTGTAGTTTTTGCTTCTGATGCTGCTGCGTTAGCAGTCATTGCGGAAGCAGCCGCCTGATCGGCAGCATTCTTGGCATTTGCTGCTGTTGCACTGGCTTCACTAGCAACCTGTTGAGCATTCGCAGCCTGTGTTTGTGCTGAACTTGCAGCCGTTTGAGCACTCGTTGCTGCTGTTTTGGCGTCTGCTGCTGCCGTTTGGGCATTGGTAGCTGCTGTTTGTGCGCTATTCGCGGCAGTTTGGGCATTAGCGGCAGCTTGCTCTGCTGCTTCTGCAACATTAACCGTATTTTCGATTTTTCCTTGAAGCTCTTTGGTAAGATCACTTTCAGTAATATGTCCAGAGATAAGATCTAATACAGCCTCAGGGTCAGCAATAGTTGTTCCATTAACCCATTCCGACCATGCTCCAACATTACCAATTTTATCTACAATTCGACCACTATAATATTGGATTAGATTTGGCTGTAAGCCTTGAACTTTATGAGTATTAGTTGGATAAGCGAATTGACCTAACGGCGCGATATTACTTACACCATCCGGAGAAACACGAATTTCAACATATGCTGCATCTTGAGCCCCTACATTAGGAAAACTCCAATCCAACTGCATACCAAACAAAATACCAGTAGCACGGATAAATTCCAGTTTAGGGGGTACACCCTTTTTACCTACTAATTCAGTAATTGGTGAGTAAACTGGTAATGAAGAAACTTCAAATGCTGAAATTGCAGTAACTCGTGCTTGATAATTTCCTGAATAAACTCCCTGCACTTCTAAAGAGTTATTTCCTGTGAGCGGTAAACGAAGCCAAGAACCATTGTCTTTACGCCATTCAACAAGATATTTAACTGCACCTTTTGCTTGTTTCCAAGACAAAATCATTGTTGTGATATTAATACCTTGATTAACTTTATTTTCACTTGTAATTAAAATATCACTTACGGGATCTTGAATTGTTGGATTAATAATTGAAATAGGTACTTCTTCAAAATATGCACCATTATCTATTTCATCAAACTTCTTAGAGTTGTATTGAATGGCATTAATCGTAAATTTGTTTTTCTCTTCCTGACGAATTGAAATAACCCTAAATTTCATTGTAGCTAAATCTTGAGCATCGATTACCCAAATATTTTCCGCAGCGATTGAACCTAAATCGAATGGTAAAGTGACTGTAATTACACGACCATTTATAGATTGAATAACTCTAGTTTGAGCTTTCCCGTTTTCACCATTAACAACCAAACGATCGCCTGGCTTAGCTACAACATCATCGCGATCAATTGTTAGATTAACTCTATCTTCAGAAATTGCAGATACACGTCCGCCATTAGCACGTCCTGCAAAAAGCTCATCTGCAATTTCAATAACTCGACCAGGCTGAGGAATCCATCCATCTAGACCAACTTTAAAAGTTACAGTTCTTGTTTCAGACTGTTCAGACTTTAAAGCCCACAAACCAGCACGTTGTGCTTGTCCGCGTGAAGTACACCCCCACGCATTTAAATCTAAAATGCGTACTTGACCAGAGTCTGAAATTGCCTGCTCATCTCGAACATATTCATATTCAGTTTTATAATGATTTGCTGGATTATCAAATGCGACTTTTACAACATTATGGCGATCACGAGCACGTGTACCTGAATATTCAAACTCTCCAATCACGTTCGCGCGGGTATACGTAAAATATGTATCTTGTGGAATATCTGCATCACAGATAATACTGTTTCCATCCCAATAAGAAATTGCTCTAAAAACTCCAGCTAATTTTTTTAGGATTTCATAAGCTTCTTCTGCTCTTTGCAGATATACATTACAAGTAAAACGTGGTTCCTGCCCTCCTTGGCCATCAGCTACAGATTCATCACAATATTGCCCAAGACGATATAAAGACCATTTGTCGATCATAAATGGTGTAAGTCGATCACCTAAACCATATCGATCTGAGGTACAAATATCGTAATAAACCCAAGCTGGGTTATTTGAATATGCACTAATAAATGTACCATCCCACATTCCAGCATATGTTCTAGAAACCGGATTATAGTTGGAAGGTAGCTTAATTTTTGTACCCTTACATTCAACAGCAATTTTAGCGACATTGTTAAAGGTCTCTGCATCATATTGAAGACCTAATAGTGCTGTATTCGGATAGCGTAATTTTGCATCAATAACTTCAGTGACAGCCTCAATATACATTTTGTCACTGACATACTCAGAGGTTGAGTTTGGTGTAATACGGCGCACACGAATAAGCCAATCTGAATCAGCTTTTGGTAAGTTAATCCGATGAGCACGCTCATAATTTGCGGAAGTTTTATCAGAGATTTTTGTTTTTAAAACTTCACTCCAAGGCCCACCATCAGTTTGTAAATCTACTGCATACTCAATGGTTACTCCTGAAACATCTCCACTCGTAGCATCTTGAGTTCGTAAAGGCCCCCATTTAAGTCGAATACGTAAAGCATCTAAATCTAAATTTTTAAAGGACTTAATCCATGGAGTACCCGCTTTTAATTCGACATCAATTGCAGTTTCGCTCTCAACAGCAGGAAAACCTTCTATATAGTCTTGGTCATTTGTTCCTGAACGAAAATCAACTTTTACACTTTCAAAATTTAATTTGCCATTGTTATCTTCAAGAGGAGTATTTTCAAGCAAGATAGACTTATTACCGCTTGCTAATCCTTCAATCTCCCCCTCTGCAAGGCCATATAGAATATTTATGCGAGTTTTTGACTGTGCAGAATCAGGAGCGATATTTGGTTGTCGCGCTTGTCCGCTTCCTTTTTTTGAACCTTTTACAATTGACATAATAAATCTCATGCATAAAAAAGGCGCTGATAAGCGCCTATAACAAAACCTATTTTTTGATTAAAGTTGGTCTTCAGGGTACTGACCTGCACTGATAATAAATCCACCAATTTCACGCTGACCATAAAGGACAGGTACAGGATTTCCTTGAGCTACTGTTGTTACTGCACTACCAAATCCTTTATTTGCTCTATTACCATCTTGGTTTTGATCTTGAGTAGTTGATGCCGAGGGCATTAACATACTTGAAATACCACCTACAGCCATACCAGCACCAGCACCAATTAAAGCGACACCCGTATTTGTAGTTGCACCACCATTCCAAAAACCTGCAACAATCAGAACTACTCCAAGAACTAACTGCAAGACTCCAGTATTTCCACCAGCACCTACCACACGAGGTACAATATGAATGGTGTCGGCTTGGGTATTCATATCTAATTGATCTTCGGAGATATTATCTCCTGTAATCTGCTTTTTCGAATCTGCATCATAAATTGAGGGATGATTGTTTTTATATCTAGAATTTTTATTATTTAAAAATACGGCAAATTTAAGTCCAGACTCATGAGCACGTAACATAAAACTTTCAAAACCCGGAACTTGAACTGATAATGCACGCATAGCTTCACGAGTATTCACAACATCTAATTGAAATTGCTTTCCAAATTTTTCTGCTAATACACCATATAGTTTGATTGTTTTTAACATGAAATTATCCTGGATTTAATAAAGGAGATATTCAACTGAATACCTCCTCTAAACTTTAAAATTAGAGAGCTTCTGTTGGAGTTGGAGCTTCTTCAATCAAAATAGAGAATCCTGTTTCTCGATTATAAGTTAGGACTAAATTTTCAAGTGTCATACCTTTATTGAATTGAATCGCATTCACTTGATTACTAAATTGAGTTACGAGTTCTGCTTCCAGTACTGAAACTTGTTTTGCTGCTTGAGTTGCCATTGAAATTACCTCTTTAGAAAATAAAAAAACCTGCGAATGCAGGTTTTAGGGATTTTGCCTTGCGGCGGTTTAATTCATTTTTTTGTGTCTTAAAATCTTCACGGTTCGATCTAACCATTGTGGTCCATAAATCTCTCTTACAGACTTACGCCCATAAGGATGATGAAGAATTAAAGATGAACCAATACATGGTTCTGTCTGCTCTGTTTTAAGTTTTCCTTGGTCACCAAGCCAGATTAATGCATGATTAGGATGTTCCGTGCGTCCTACTCTACAAATCAACATGTCACCATATTTAGGTTGTGATACTTCATAAAAACCAGCTTGTTCATAATTTTCTAAATATAGTGAAGGGTGATCTTTTTGTTCCCACCAAGCATCTTCTCGATCAAAATCAATTAATGAAATATTGAGTTCACGGCTATAAAAATCACGAATTAATGAATAACAATCTTGCCATCCATGATAATAATTGCGTCCTACAAGTGGTGCTTTATAACCAGATGGTTCATATATTTGAAAATCAATATTTGGATATGAACAAATCACCCAAGGTTTTTTATGTAACTCAATTTGTGTTAAGTCTAATTCGGAAGCACGTGTAGTTCCATCTGGATGACTATGAACATACGCCTGAATTTCCCCCTGATCTTCAATCATAGTTAAATCTTCAGGATGGATTTCAAATTGATCATTTTGAGTAGAAATATTACGGCAAGGAATATACTGACGATCTACAATCACACCACAGCATTCAAGTGGGTAACATTCATCGGCATGTACCATAATTGCTTTTTTAATTTTTGCTGAAAGTTTCATAATCGACCTGCTTTACGACAAGTTTGAAGCTGGAAAACCACCGTAAGATAAAGGTTGGTTTTCACCAAAATGTAAGCGACAATCTCGTAAACGACCTCCACACTGATCTTGGGCAGGATCATCAGTAAGCTCACCTTTTACTGTATACATTGTTGTCCCTGTATAGCCACACTCTTCACCTCGATAACGTCCTTTACAAGCCCATTCGCAAAGTGAAGTAATCTGCCTAACAGGGATTTCTCGCCCTTCATTATCTATCGGATTAGAAAGTTCAAATGTGACTTGCTGAGCATTTTCAGACGTTTTCTGTTCTATGTACCAAATCTGTTCTTTTGATTCATTTGCTGCATTTGTATTACCAGAAGAAAAGTTTGATGCATCTAAATATTTAGCCATTGTGGTAATGACTTTTAATTTAGCATCAGCAAAATCTTTGAATTGTAAACAGTAAACCGAAACAGCTCCTTGAATACCATTAATATTATTTGCAATTGCTAAGGATGGAGTAGAGGCTTTTCCATCTGAACGCAATTCTAATTCAGATACTTTAATTGCTAATGGTTCATAGATTTCATCTTGCCAAATAATATTTGGCTTCCACTCACCATTATCTTTAAAACTAGCATGGCCATGAAACCTTAAAATACCCGCACCAAGATTCCTTGCATCTAATTCATAAAGAGTAATTAGTCCATCTACTTCAAGTTTCTGAAAATCACTGACGAGAGACATATTTATTTCCATAAAAAAAGCCCCTTTTCAGGAGCTTATAAGTGAATAAGTATTTAAGGATAATAAACTTGGGTAAATGTTGTACTAATACGCCACCAACCACCACCTAAATGTACAGGTTGATATTCACCCACTTTTACACGTACTTCACCATCTAAAGGTGAGTCCCAAAGAAATGATTTTGAACCTTTATGTAAGTCAAAAAAATTTTTAATCTCTAAAATATTTTTTTCGGTATCAGTCTTGGTATATTGCCACTGACTAGAACAATTATTAATACCAACACTTACGTTTTGTTCGTAACCATCCCCAAAATTTGCATTTAAGACATTAAATGTATTTTTTTGGGAATTACCATCTAAATCTTGATTCCAAGTAAACTTAAGGGCACTCATAAAATATTCCTAAAATATACAAAGCAGTTACATAAATAATTATTCAAATAATAAATAATTTATTATTTGCACTATTAAAATACAAATTAAAAATAAAAGACCAAACGAAATTTATTACAACTATTTAAACCAAAAAATAAGATATATTTCAAAAATCTAAAAAATTAAAACAATAGTATTAAAAATAAAAAAGCTAACTTTAAAATTAAAGTTAGCTTTTAATGTATATCGAATTCATATTTCGACCATCATAGTTACACTATACTTTAGTTTTCAGAAAAAAGAAACTATAAATTAATGAAAGTCATTCAAAATATTTAATTCAAATTATGTCAAATTAAATAATCTCTTGAATTTATTATTTTTAAAAACCAAGTTAGTATCTTTTAACCACGTATCGCATTATATAAAATCCGACCTTGACGTAATTCTTGAAGTAGTACTTGTCGAATTGTATTCCCAAGCACTTCTCCAACTAATTTATATTGCCCAGATGAGTCAACCTGACTACTACCATCTGAATTTACTGTCACATTTACCGACACAGGAGCATTAATGGCACTTCCTGTTGGAGGAAGTTCAGCAAGCTGGGGCATGATAATCTGGCTTGACTCTGTTTGAGGCAACTCACCTGTTTGGTTCATATAATTAAGATTATCCAAGCCAATTTTTTTAGCTGAAGATTGTTTAATCATGAACTCTTCATTAGAAGCCCAAATAGGAATACTGTCACTTAAACCATTTCCCAAACCTCTAATTTGTCCACCAGTTGCAAAGCCTTGAATTGTTTGTGCTGCCATAATACCCACAGATGCATAACCTGTAGCTCTTACAAAAGCAGCTAAGAATGAGCCATATATTCCTCCTTGAGCCAAGGCTTTAGTTGCACCTTCTTCAGTATTTACAATTGCTTGAGCAATTGACGCTGCTTTTGAAGCTAAAAACATCGTTTTATATAAAGCATTCGATTTGCCTGCCGACTCAGCGACCATATTGGCCATCTGATCAAATACTTGTCCAGTCATGCTCGCGATTTGAGAATAAACCTGCAACTTCGTTTCAAATTGTTGTTGAGTTAAATCAGTTTCACGTTGTGCATAATCTACATCTAATGCAGCTTTCGATTGCAAATACTGCTCATGCGCATTTAGAAGCATAGAATTGCGAAGATCCTCATCTTCTATTGCGCTTATTCCAGCAACATCATTGTTGTGGGATTCATTAAGAGCACCGTAATCTGTAGAATATTGGTTTTGCAAATTCCACTTTGAAAAGCCTTCAGGATCAAGCCTACTAAACAATGATTGAGCAGAGTTTTGTCCAACTTGAAAAACACTGTCAGAGGCTTTGTTTAAAGTTTCAAAAATTGCATAATCTTTAGATTTAGCAATCTCTTCACGCACACGTTCACTTAAACTATAAGTTTGAAGTATCTCTTCACGTTCTCTTTGGTAACGCTTCACTACAACTTCAGTCTGGTTAAGATAACCCTCAAAAGCTGACTGAATTTGTGCATCTTCTTCGCGTTTTACGGCGGCAATTTCAACTTGTTTTTTACGTTCAAAACCCGCTTTAATTTCTAACGCTTCTTTCGACTTGCCATATTGATACGTAGCATCTGTATCAATTAACTCCTTTTGGCGATCATAATTTTGTTCAATTTGCTTGATTCGATCTGTTTCAAAAGCAAAGTACTGGTTGTACTGATCTTTTGTATCAGATGTAAATTTTGCAAGTTGGGCTTTGTATAATGCGTCTTCTTGAGCTAATACCTCTTTTAACTTATCGGTACCACCAAAAGCCATTAGTGCTTTTTCAGTACGATCTTTATGTTCCTGCGCTAACTTTTGCGGGACAGTGAGATAATTCGAATTAACTTCTTTCTGCATATCATTAATAGCTTTCTGAGCTTCAGCAGCTTTGTTAATCGCTTCAAGTTGATCTGCCTCAGTTGGCATGAGAATTGAGTTGTCTACAGTAGACTTGCCATTAACAGCAGCAAACCATTTTTGATACCTTGGCACATAACCATCTACCTCTTTAGCTTTCTCGGGAGACATTTGCCCCTTCTTATGGCCGATATTCCCAGCAAGATAGTTTTCAGTACCAGTAGGTCCGGCATTATATGCGATGAGTGCTTTTTTAAAGCTACCAAATTTGGCAGTGTTTTTTGCTAAATCTTCGGCCGCAGCTGTGGCAACTTCAAATAGGGTACTTTTTGCAGTTAGCTGATATTCCTCACGAAATTTACTTGTAGTCTGAAGTAATCCCCTTGCACCTGTTTTGCTACGTGCATTTGGATCCCCTGAAGATTCATTCAAAATAAGAGCAGACAAAGCACCTGCTGGCAAACCATGTAAACTTTCAATTTTTGAAAAGTTATTTGCACTTGCAATGCTTAGAACTTTTGCTATTGCTTGTTTTTCCAAAGGGCTAGTAGTGTAGTTTTTTCTATTAAATGACTCAATCACTGACTTTTGTTCAAGCGGTGTTAAAGTATCTTTACTAGAAAAACCAATTCCAGCACTATCCCGATACTTAGCGAATGCTTCAGCCTGATCAGGTGTCCAGCCGTTTTTGATTGTGTTTTTAATATATTGATCGCGCAATGCATCATTCTTCATTGCTGTTAATGCTTCACGCTGTCTTTGAGTCAGTGCCTGCCATTCTTTTGCTGTATTATTTACTGCTTTAGCTTGATTTTCTTGGGCTTTGGTAGTTACATCAGTAGCTTCTTCGACCAAAGATTGAATATCTTTTTGTCTCTGGATCTCGTCTGTTGCACTCTTAATTTTCAAACCAAAGTCAGCAATACTTCTTAATTGATCATCGTTAAAAACGTTGGTTGACGACAAGACATTTAATGCTTGGGCTGCTCTCACCCCTCCAGCTCTCAAGTCATCAATATATTGCTGTAATGCGCCAGCCTGTTTCTCCGTTCCTGCACCTGTAAGTAAGTTGTATACACGGCGATCAAGTTGTGAAAAAGTATCTGAAATAATCTTGTTTTGCTTATTTATTTCATCTGCTACATCCAGGGATTTAATTTTTAACTGCTCAGCATTTAGCTTTTTATATTTTTCTTTTAACTCATCAATTGTAAGACCTTGGTCACTCAGAGCCTCTGTAGTATCCTTGGTCTGTTGAGTCATTAGATAATAAGCACCTCCAGCAACTACTGCTTGAAGTGCAAGCATTGCAATACCAGCAGGCCCTCCAAGAAATGCCATAGCTCCTCTTAATACCCCCATAGCGCCTGCTGTTTGTAAAGAAACCCCTGCCATACGTGCAAGAGCTATTTCATAGCGAATAGCTTCAACTACTCCCATAGTAAACTCTTTAGCTACCATCGCACCCTGTACTGCAAGTTTAACGCTTAGTGCAGCCCCCAAACCAACCGCTGCTGCAGTAATGGTGTCCATATGAGAAGTGACAGCAATAAATACAGGCATGATTCCATTGACCATCGTGGCTTGAAGACCTTGCCATTGCAAATCCATGATTTGTAAGTTTTCTTTAGCTTGTGATAATTTTTTTATCATGGCGTCATCCATGATAGCTCCAGCTCTTTGTGCTGCATCACCCCATTTTTTAAATCCTGCGCCACCATTTTCCAGTAAAGGAATTAATGCGGTCGAGTCTGAAATAAGGGCTTCCATATAAAACTGCATACTCTCCTGACTAACATTTGCTTTAACAAGAGAATCATAATAAAGCTGTAATGCATCTGGGCCTGAAAGTTTTTGGAATTGAGCAATTGTTACACCAACTTGTGGTGCAATGTTTTTAAAGAAATCAGCTAATGGACCACCTCCTGTCTGTTGGAAATTGCCGATATTTTGTTGCATACCTTTCATCTGGTTTGCAAATTTATCCATGCTAATTCCTACAGTTTCTGCGCCTTTTGCGTAATATTGAAAGGATGAAGTACTTGTATTGGCTAGCTGAGCCAACTTTTTGATTTCACTACCAGTATCAATTACACGTGTTACAGTCGATGTGAGGCCGGCAACAATCTGATTATTCATAAAATCACTGACAGATTTCATGGTAGAACCGATCGTTTTGAAACTTTGAGCAATAGTTTCACTGGCTGATTTCGCTTTACGTTCTGCCTGGTTAATAGGCTCAATAAAATTAACAATATTAACAACTAAGTCTATGTTCAGAATTCCTAAATTAGTTGCAGCCATACTTATCTCCAGGCAAAAAAAACGACCTTTCGGTCGTCAATGATTAAATTATGATTTAACTAGATTTCAAGTTACTGCTTTGCTAAATTGGGCATACTTTACAAATACTAGAGTTAATCAAGGCAATGAAACAAAAATTATTACTGCTATCTTCTTTTTTTTAATTAACCATTCTTTTGCAATAACAGTAGATGATTTGGAAACAAAATCGATATTCCGTACATTTTACCCATCTATGTTTCATGCTATGTTTGAAAGTAAAGATGAAGAGGAAATTAAACTTCCCCATATTGGAATCGAAGAAAATAGCCAAGAATATTTAGCCATACTCCATCCCGCGGAAGTCTTTAAAAATAACTCTGGTGAAGATAGATATTTAATTTTTGTTGAAAAACGTGAAATTGATAAAGCAGTAAGGGAAATTGAAAACGGAAAGCTTGTCGAAAAAAGTTCGAACTTCTATGAGTTTAGTGAAGGTTGTCATGCCTGTGAAGGTAATGCTGACCTCATGATTTTTAAGAAAAATAATCAAGGTAATTTTGATTTAGTCTCTAAAAATATCAATTCATACACTCCACCAAGTCAATATGGAATTATTAATTTAAATATTGAAAATCTAGCTTCAAGAATTGTCAAGATAGGTAAAAATGATGTTGGCTTCTTCGACGACTCATATACCTATTCAAATGATGGCGGATCAGATACTTTACTACATCTTATTAAATTAGGTGATGATGCTATTCAAGGATACAATATTGATATTGTTGAAGGAAGTAATGAAGGCTCTTACGACCAAAACTCACCTTTAAATTATAGCTTTAAGGGTGAATATAGAGTTAATACGGATCAACCTTATTTAAAAAGTTACCCTATTGAAATTAAATTCAAAGGAGATATTTATGATGAAAAAACAGATAAATTTGTTAAATATAATAAAATAAAAACATATCAATTTAATAATTCTAAAAATACATACAGTATTACATCAGAAAAAAGTTATTAATTTATTTTAAAAAAGCACTTTTAGAAAAGTGCTTTTTTAATTAGTTATAATTAGCGTAACTTTTTCATTTTATTTATACGCTCTTGTTCAAAAGTAAGAGCCGGTGGTTTATCAAAGTGTGGTAAATAATCATAAATTTGAAGCCCTTTTACACCCTTAGATGACGCAAACATGAGTTTCATTTCTGCCATTACTTCTTCTAAACGTAAACCTATGTTGAGGCTACCTCTTTTTTGTCGGTAAGCTGCCCAGGTTCTAATTTCTTTGTGGGTAAAGCTTGTTCTGACTTCTTCGATTGATCTTGAGGTTGCGATCGCGATTTCGATGAGGAGTTCTTCTCTGTCGTCGATTTCAATGTCTGCTTTCCCATGACATTAATTTCAACAATTTTAACCCAAATGATATCAACTAATGCTTGGCTAAAGTGTAATCGTACTTCATCCTCAGTGAAAGTAGGAACACCATGCTCATCTGTAATACAACTTGCTAAAATACCTGCTAAAGCCTCTTTATTTTCTCCGTATGCTTTCATATTTGCTACAGCAGATTGATAGTTAAAAGGTTTAATATAGGTTGTAAACTCTGATTCTTCACCATTTACCAGAACTTGAACTGTTACTTGTTCTGGTTTACCAAGCAAAATGCCTGATTTGATTTGATCCGCACTTAGTTTCTTCATTTTTAATTTTCCAAAAGAAAATAAGCCTGCTAAGCAGGCTTATTAATAATGCTAAAAAAAACCTTAAACGGTTTTCAATGTATCGAAAGCTGGGGTTTGGCGTTTCATTGGAATAGTATGGTTTACCAATGAGTCTTTATCGAAAATTGGTGGACCTTTTCGTAATTGAGCTTGGAATTGTGTCCAAGAACGACCTTGCGGTACTGTAACAACATCACCTTGTAAAGTTGGTGCAGCAGTACCATCGGCCCATCCAACAAAAACATCAACTTTTGCTTTATTTTGAGCCAAATTCAAAATCGTAACATGGGTTTCATTTTCAGGATCAGTATTGATTTTCAAACTGCCTTCACCTGGTTTAACTAAACCATATTCTGAAGTTGAAGATTCACGCTCTTCCATACATGTTGTTTCAATTTCAGTAACACTATCATCGCCTACTGACAATTCAGTAATACATTCAATTTTAGTTAATACAGCTGGTGAACCATGTTTTACCCATGTTTCAGTACCTTGTGTTAATACGCCCATGATTGGACTCCTTTTTTAACGACGAAAAAAACCTCGCGTTTGCGAGGCAATAAAATTTTAGAATTTGGGAAGTTTGTCTAATGGAGTACTACATATGTGCAATATATAAATTTAGTATTAATTACACATAGTACCTAGATCTTAGTTTTCTAATAAACTGTATTACAATTTATTTATTAATTCACTTCTAAGCATCTTAGCCATTAATTCTTTAGCATTTTTGGGAGAAGTTGCTTTTTTTTCAACGTCATCCACAATTTGACTAATTTTTTTATCATCTGATAAATTTTTTAGTTTCTTTTGTAGAGTAGACAAGCCATTCATATTCATAGATATACCCTCCACAATAAACCATTTATTGCATGATCTCTTAATAGTAACTATTTTTACTTTAAATAGTTATTTTCATTAGATTTACGACGGGCCTGCCTTAACTTATTTTGATTAGTTAATTTTTTATTTTTTTCTAATGCCTCTGAATTAATAAATTTAACTAAGTTAAGTTTCAATAAATCTTCCGCACTGTTTAAATCAAGTTCAATTACCTCACCGGCTATATGAACAATTCGATTATGCATACATGTTGTTAAAAACTGGACTTTTACATTTGACATATTTTTTCCAATAAAAAAAGAGCTAGACTTTAAATCTTGCTCTTCTAATGACTCAGATAATATAAAATACTTTTACCAATTGATATAAATATTATTTTTCTTTTGGTTTTGAATCTAAGTAAGAAATAATATTTTGATCAATTGCTTGATCTTCAAAATACTTTTGAAGTAATTTATTATTCTGCTCTATAGCAGAATAAATAAGAGTATCTTTATTTTCAACCTTTTGAATCAATGTGTTGTTCTGCTTTACCAACTCTTCCATCACTTCGAGTAACTTTGAGCAACAGTAATTTTGTTCTTCGTTCAAGTTCATTATATTTACTCTCTAACCATTTACGTCTTTTAGCACAACCCGTACAACTCATAATAAATACCTTTCCATACTTATTACTAATAAAAAATAAAGCCGTATCAATCTATTTTGATACGGCTTTATGTGCTGCAATTTGTACAGCAAAACTTAAATAATGATTTAAATAAAGTATTTAAAAATTGGAACTTGTATAAAATATAGATTTTCTACAAACAACTAATCTTTCTAGCAAGCTGTTATCTCTGTAGACATTTAATAGATGAATTATTGCGATAGAATAGATACGGTAACAGATAATTTTAAAAAACAAAAAAATCGTATTACAAATTAAATCTGTAATACGACCATCTTATATATACTATACTCTTTTTTTCGGAATAATGAAAACCCTATAATTGTAACTCTTTGTAAGTTTCTTTCCGATATTCACGTATAGTATCTTCTGCCTCTGCAATAGCAGATTCAATTGCAAGCTGCATTAACTTCTCATATGGCTTCCATGTCATTCTATAGACATCCGCTGACATCTTATAAGCCGTAATCCCTGCATAATAAAGTCTCCCCTGAGTCGTAAAGTTTTTTTCAAGATCAGGATTTAGAGAAAAATCGATAACCATACGAGCTATAAGCCACGCCAAATGGTGAATAGCAATATATTCAGGTTCTCTTTTTTTATCATTTTTAGCTTCTTTTAACATAATTAAAGCTAAATGATTTCTTATAAACTTATAGTCCTCTTCTGATTTTCCATTATAAATAATTAATGAAGACACTGATTTAGCTAATTGAGTCTCCATTTTTGCAATTGCTCCTAATCTATCTTGATAATTAATAGCGTCTTTATTAGGAGTATGTCCAACTCTTGAAAAGTCCAATGATTGTGCTGTTAAGCCTCGGGATAACCACTGAAACTGAGTAAACTGATTCATAATACTAATATCAATATTCATTCATTAACCCTCTCAAAATATACGCAATCACAATCATTACTAACATCGAAAAAATAAAACCCAATCCAAAGGCAAAACCTCTTCGCATCCATTCAACCACTGCCCCATGGTTATATTCACCGACCAACCATTGCATCAAAAACTTAACAGCAAAATAGAAGGCAAATGAGGCAACTATTACTAAAATAATTTGATCAGTTTTCATTACATTAAGCCCTCAGTACATTTAATTATTAATAAGCGCCCATAAAGTTCTATACCTAATAAGCATTTAAAGTTCTTTTTCTGTAATTTCAGTTCATAAGCAAAATTTTTATTACTCTTGATAGGTAACTCTACATTCGTCAAATCTTTAAAATTACTTAGAATCTTTTTGTGATTAATTCTAACATCCAGAGTTTGACAATAATGCTGTTCAACAAGATGATTCATTATTCACCCCTAAATTTTCAAGTGACTGTCTTAAAACATTCCAATCAAGTAATGAAGCTTCTGATCGCCCATGATAAATCCGATAAAGCTGATGAGCTGTTAATGCATAACCAGAATTAGCTGCTAAGAAATCCCAAGATTGTCCGAACTTATTAACAAATATTTTTAATAAAGCTTGTTGGTCATTTAAATATGCTGTCGTTTCTTTAATTGATGAATGAATCAATAAGTTTTTTGATGTAACACCTGAGTCCATATAACTTTTGCCGTTATACTCATCTTTAATAGACTTCTCCATCCCCTGTTTCATATAGCCTTGATTCTCATTCTTGTTTTTAATCAAGTTAATTTGATTACCTTGAGCCACCCATTCTGCTAATTGGATAGCGAGCTCATTACGCTGTTTAGACTTAAGAAAAACATTTGAATAACTCATTGAATAATCATGTTTAGTAAGTTCCAATTTAGCATTCATAGTTTTGCTCCTAAACGATTATCTGCCCATACACATTCAATTTGAGTTAATCCCCCATGTTGAAACCGAGACCAAAGGCGATCACCTAAATCAGAAATCAAGCCATGAATAATTGTGCCTATCCGATCCTTAGTATCATTAAGCGCAAAATTTGAAATAAGCATTGTTGCTTTATCTGCGTCATAACGTGCATATAAAACCTTATGAACCACTTCTTTACGTTTTTCGCGATCATGCAAGCCATACTCATCAATAATGAGTAAGTCATATTCTGTATAACGATAAATAGTATTTTTTTCACTATCACCCTGACGATACCAAGCTCCCATGATGTCATTTGCTAACTCTTCACTGGTGATATAACGAGCTGTTTTGCCATTTTTAAGTAATGTTCTAGCCGTTGCACATGCAAGATGTGTTTTACCTGTCCCAGTTTTTCCCACCATAACCAGATTCGTTACCTGCCCTTTCATAATTCGTTCGGCGTAAGCTGCACAACTATTAAAAGCAATAATTTGTCCTGGTAATTCACAGCGATAATTATGAAAACCTGAGCTTTTATGACGTATAGGCAACATTCCACCAGCTAAATGATTTTCATAAACCATTTTTCTAACGGTTTTACTATGCTTGAGATTAGACTCAGTTACTTTATTAACAGCACATGTTGGACAGATTTCTAAACCAGCAATCTTGACCTTTTTCTCCAAATGAATAGAGCAAATATTTAACCCTGGTTCAAAAGAGTGATTAATTTTTGTCATTACATTCATACAAATTTCCCTCCCAACTCCAATGGCTTAATACTTTCGTCATATTCTGGCTGTTGGTATTCAAAAGCTTGATTTACATTTCCATGTATTCTTGAATTTAAATAAATTGACTTCGTTGATTTAGTTTTTGAAGCTTTTAACCTTTCAAACTTTTCAAATATCCATTGAGCAAACTTGCTGTGTCTTTGACTATCAGTTAGATATCGCGAAGTTTCATGGTGAGCATTGAAATTGCTCAAATGAAATTCAAAGTCATCCATAGATAAGATTTCTTGCACTTGCTGAGAGTATTTAGTCTTTTTCAAATAAGTAGCGAGATGATTTAAATCTGGTCTCCAATCTTCTGATTTCATGACGTTCGTTAAAATTACTTGAGAGAGAGTTTTTTCCTGTTCCTGTTCCTGTTCTTGCTTCTGTTCTTGGCTTAAAAGAACCTTGTTAGGGGCTTCTTTCTCTACATAGTGGTTATTCTTTCCTTCACGTCGATGCGTCATATAAAAAGCTTCAACATATTTATTATAAAAATTTTCTAAAAATGGATTTGAAGGTAAAGAGTCATAGTCCTTTTGAATACCTTTACAACGGTTATCACTTTCCTTCAACGATTCAGCAACCTGAAAACGAGCCATTTCATGTATCCAGATCATTTCTGAAACGTTGTCATAACTACAGAAACCTACTTTACATGCCCATTGAAGTCCCTTCTCTGCCCCTTCTAAGCCCAAACCAGTTTCATGAGCTATATATAAAAGAGGCATATAATAAAGACCAAGCATATTTGCGTGTGGACTCGTGATTAAATACATAGCCACGATAATGGATTCAGGACAGTCTCGTAGTTGTTTACCAGTTGTACCTGTCCAGAAATGTGGAGAAACCTTCCCATAATCACGCATTGGTATTTATCTCCTTAAGAAGAGCTTTAAAGGAATTTAAATAGGAAAAGATTTTATTTTCCTTACCTTTACAATTAACCGATTTGTTTTCGCGAAAACATTGTGGTAAATTTATTTTAAAATTCATTATGATTTCCTAATTAAATGAATTACCTAAAAAGTCTGATTTGCCGATCAGGCTTTTTGCTTTTTAAATTAAGTATGTAAAATTTCTTTTCACTGTTTGATAAAATCTAGTTAAAAAACCTTTTCAATCAAACCGATATCAGTCATTTAAAAAACTCCTAAAACTTAATATTTATCTAAATCTTTAGTGCAAAGATTAACTTGTAATATTCTTCTCGAACTCTTTTAGCGTTGGGCAAAGTTGATATGCTTTGAATCTCCCATTACTTACACACTCAGCCCGTAAAGCAATTTTTTCAGACATTTGACTTTTACCCGTTAACCAAGCATTAACCGAAGGTTGCTTAATAGAAAGGGCTTGTGCCGTTTTTGTTTGACTCCCGAAAAAGCTCACCAGTTGGATGTAGATTGAAATATTATCTATATTCATAACTATCAAACCCCTATCTTGATAGTTAATTTATAGTTTTAACTATCAAAAGTCAATAGTTTAGGTTATTTGATTTTAATAGTTTTAACTATAAAATTAGGTACAACGATTTTAAGGTTAATATCATGTCTGATTTAGCAACTCGTCTAAAAGCGGCTCGCTTAAAAGCAGGAAAGAGTCAATATGAAGTCGCTGAAGCGGTTGGTATTAAACAACCGACATATCAAGCGCTGGAAACAGGAAAAAGTTTAAAGTCAGCATTTCTTCCCTTAATTGCAAAATATCTAGGAGTAGATGCTTATTGGTTAACAACTGGTGAAGCTGAGGATTCTTTTAGTGAAGATGATTTGGTAAAACCAGTGGTAATAGATAAAGAAAATAATCAATATGTATGGATAGAAGTAGCTGAGGCTAATTTTTCATGTGGCACAGGTGAATCAATTGAATTTCATTTTGATGCGATTAATGGAAAAATTCCTTTTCCATCTTCTTTTTTCAAGGAAAAACATGTAGCTCAAGATTGTATGCGCATTATCAAAGCTAAAGGCGATAGCATGATGGACTATATAAAAGATGGCGATCTTGTAGGTATAGATATATCTCAAACACAAATTATCGATGGTGAAATATATGCTGTATATTTTGCTGGTGAAGGTATGCTAAAACAGATATTCAAAGAAGAAGATGGGTCTTTAATTCTCCACAGTCTTAACGAAAAATTTAGAGATCGGCGCGTAACAGAAGAAAATGGTAAAAACTTTAGAGTTATGGGTCGACAGTTCTGGAGAGCTGGATAACCCCTCCATAGACATGAAGTTTTGTAAAAAAGCCACAATTAATGTGGCTTTTTTATTAGCAGCAAGAAAGTAAAAGTTAAAATTATTATTTTAATAGTTAAAACTATTGACTCAATTAATAGATAAAACTATATTCAACTATATAATCTTTGAATCGTATTCAGAACAAGTCCAACTGCAACTTAATAAGAGGTAATTATGAAAGAAGATATAACACACAACTTGAACTCCCCCCACAAGTCTAGCCATAAACACAATTTATGGTTCTTAAATTTTAAAACTAATATTTTGATTACAATAAAAATGTTAAGCTTCTTATCAATAGGATTAATCATTTGGTTTATCGCAGCTGTGATTACAGTGAAATTTATTACTACCACCTAACAATAGATATGACTTTCCTCTAAAAAACTGGTAGTTTTCCACTATAGAGTACAACTCCATTGTCACTTTTGTTCTGTATCAATGTATAATTCCCATTTATTCAAAAGGTGCTGAAATCTTTTCAGTTCCTTTTTTATTTTCTAGATTTCAAAATTACTTGTTGATTTGATCAACACGCTTGTAATTTTAGGCATTTTTAAGTTTTATAATATGTATAGACTTTATGGGAAATTAATCGCTACAAATCAATATCTTAATATTTTCACTATCAAGTATAGTGAGTATATACTACTCAACTATCTTACAATTTATTCTAATTTTATAAAATTCCGACTATTTTACTTGGTTTATTAATCATTATCGCTCAAAATATACCCCTCTTTCATAATGTGAGAATTTCATGACTGATGCTTTGGTTTTAAGAGATTTGTCCAAAACATATCGTAATGGTTTTCAGGCGTTAAAAGGTATTAACCTCACTGTGCCTGAAGGTGAATTTTATGCGTTGTTAGGCCCAAATGGTGCCGGCAAATCAACAACCATTGGTATTATCAGTTCCCTCACGAAAAAAACCGAAGGAACAGTTGAGATTTTTGGACATAATCTCGACACTCACCCATCCTTGGCAAAACAACAACTTGGCGTTGTCCCTCAAGAATTTAACTTTGGACAGTTTGAAAAAGCGTTCGATATTTTAGTCACCCAAGCTGGCTATTATGGCATTCATAAAAAGATTGCAGAAAAACGTGCCGAGCATTATTTAGAAAAGCTAGGCCTCTGGGAAAAACGCAATATACAAGCACGTATGCTATCAGGTGGTATGAAGCGCCGACTCATGATTGCACGTGCCATGATGCATGAACCTAAACTTCTTATTTTAGATGAGCCCACTGCGGGTGTTGATATTGAATTACGCCGCTCTATGTGGGATTTTCTAACCGAAATGAACGAAAGCGGGACCTCTATTATTTTGACTACACATTATCTCGAAGAAGCAGAAATGTTGTGTCGTCAAATTGCTATCATTGACCGCGGTGTCATTAAAGAAGACACCAGCATGAAAAGTTTCTTAAACCAGCTGAGTGAAGAATCTTTTATTTTCGATTTGGCAGAACCCATTGCCCCACTCCAGTTAAATATTATTGGTGTGAAGTTCAACTTAATTGATAGCAGCACTTTAGAAGTGACAATGGATAAAGCACATACATTAAATGACTTATTCCAACTTTTAGAATCACAAGGTATTCGTGTTCGTAGTATGCGAAACAAATCGAACCGTCTAGAAGAGCTATTCGTCAAAATGGTCGAGAAAAATCTTGAAGGAGAGGCAAAATGAATTTTAGCCAACTGCAAATTGCCCTCTGGACTCTAGTTCGTAAAGAAGTACGCCGATTTCTACGTATTTGGCCGCAAACCTTGTTACCACCTGCGATCACGATGAGTTTGTACTTTGTCATTTTTGGTAATTTGGTTGGTTCGCGCATTGGACAAATGGGTGGCGTAAGCTATATGCAGTTTATCGTACCCGGCCTCATCATGATGGCGGTTATTACCAACAGTTATGCTAACGTATCTTCAAGTTTCTTTAGTGTGAAATTCCAAAAGAGCATTGAAGAACTGATTATGAGTCCAGTGCCACTACATATTATTTTGTGGGGCTATGTCATTGGTGGTATTTGCCGTGGTGTATTGGTCGGAGCAATTGTGACGACAATGAGTATGTTCTTTACAGACCTTTTTATACATAACTGGTTCGTAACTATATATACAGTCTTAATTACATCTGTTTTATTTTCCTTAGGCGGCTTCATTAATGCAGTCTATGCAAAATCATTTGATGATATTTCTATTATTCCAACTTTTGTCCTTACACCTTTAACCTATTTAGGTGGTGTGTTCTATGCCATTAGTGCACTTGGCCCTTTTTGGCAAAAACTTTCTTTAATTAATCCTATTGTGTATATGGTTAACGCTTTCCGTTTCGGCATTTTAGGTCATAGTGACGTGAACGTTACGTTTTCTTTAATCATTGTGACATTGTGCTGTGCTGTACTTTACGGAATTGCCTACTATTTACTTGCTCGTGGTTCAGGAATGCGTGAATGAGTGTCGAACAGTCTTTATTGGGTAAAGAAACTCAATATCCAACTAACTATCAACCTGATGTTTTATTTCCAATTGCTCGTGCTCAGTCTCGTGAAGCCTACTCGCATATTGAAGGTATTACACAAGGTAAAGATTGGTGGCATGTTTTTGAAATTTCATGGTTAAACGCTCATGCTATCCCGCAAGTTGCTATTGGCAGAATTACACTGCCAGCTTCTTCACCAAATTTGATTGAATCAAAGTCACTAAAACTTTACTTCAATAGCCTTAACTTCACACAGTTTGACTCTAAACAGTCGTTTATTAAAACGGTTGAAAAGGATCTATCTGCTGCGGCAGGTGCAAAAGTTGAGTTAACCTTATTTCAAGTAGATGATTTAGAGATTTCTAAGCCTCAAGGCATTTGTATTGATGACTTAGATCCAGAGCGTTTAGAGCAACATCCAGATGCGACTCTTTTAAAACGAGATGCGTCTGATGAAGAAGTCGAAATTGAACTGTATTCTCATCTTTTAAGAAGTAACTGCCCAGTCACGGGGCAACCGGATTGGGGTACAGTTTTTATCCGTTTTAAGGGCAAAAAACCTTGTTATCGTAGTGTTTTAGCTTATATTATCTCGTACCGTCAGCATAACGGCTTTCACGAACAGTGTGTCGAGCAGATTTTTGCTGATATTTGGCAAAATTTGCAGCCTGAAAAGCTGATGGTTTATGCAACTTATACTCGTCGCGGCGGACTTGATATTAACCCTTGCCGAGTATCGGATCTTTCATGGATGCCAAAACCGATT